>Ga0210123_1000171_pt1 | contig 42276 bp, 37 predicted proteins | sample Muzzi_PWB_D2_FD_185535 | JGI IMG/M metagenome (GOLD analysis project Ga0210123, IMG submission 185535) | Wetland microbial communities from San Francisco Bay, California, USA, that impact long-term carbon sequestration - Muzzi_PWB_D2 (SPAdes) | ecosystem: Environmental > Aquatic > Marine >... | reverse complement strand
GGCGGGCTCGGGGAAGAGGACGGGCTCATCACGGGTCGGCGCCATGGCCGAATCATGTCCCGGCGCCGGAAAAAACCGGACACTTTTGGGTCCGCACCACTCACGCGGGGAGACCCTGTGGTTTCAGTGGGTTACGAGGGGTAGGTCAGGAGGTCTGGAACTCAGCGAGTCGCGACTCGTCCACGTCCTCGACACCGAGCCCGCGACGCCCCAACCACTCGCTCAACCCTCGGAGCAACTGGAGATGGGTGCGGCCTGTCCTGCCGGAGTAACCTCGCGCCTTCAGAACCCGCGCGAAGTCATCCAGGTACGGCCCCAACGGGCCGCTCCGGAGACGCTGCAGGGTCGCCGGAGCACTGTAGAGCCACTCGAGCATGTCCTCTCCTTTCCCGGCCTACGGCCAGGGGTAGAGCACATCTCAATCCGAGAGCAGCTCGCAAGGCGACGACCCACCTACCCTTCGGAATCAGGAGCAGCACGACCGGATTATGCCGAGTCGGAGGACGATCGATCCTGAACAACAGGCTGCTACTTCAACGGTCTCGTGCAAAGACGCGCAGGGACACTCGGCATAATCCGGCACCCCGCATAACGTCCTCGGTCATGAAGGAGGCGCCACAGGTCATGAAGGCACCTTAGCGGTCATGAACGCCGGTTGGGGAGGGCCTGAGGTCGCCGCCGCTTCGCTCGAGCACGCACCGATCCACAAGCGAAGCAATGCTCTGCTCGATCGGCGTCCGAATGGACTTCGTCGTCCGGCTGAACCCGAACAGCCGCGCAACCTCGACCACCGCCTCTTCCTCGGAGATGCCCGCTGACCCTTCGACTACAGCGATGATCGCCGCGCCGATCTCCTCCGGGGAGATCTTGTCCATCTGCCGAAGATTCTGGTGCTGGTCGCTTCGGTCACGGAAGCTGAGCGCTGCTCCGTCGGGTGCCCAGAGGAACTCGCCTCGCCGCTCGATCTTGGCTTGCCGCACGGCGGAACCGATTGCCTTCAGGACGGCCAGTTGCAGGCGACTCCCGGCACGCTGGTACCCGGCGGCGTCCACGAGGCGCCGGATCACTTCGCTCTCGTGGACGGGGCTCTCGAAGGTCACGACGGCCACGACCCAAAGTGCGAGCGCGCGAGGCGGCACCGTGTGCAGCTCCCGCCCGTGCAGATCTCCTCGGAGAGCCGACACATCGGCGCACCGGTAGGGCTCTGCGCTGAGGGTACGGCGGTCGGCCGCTGACGCGTCGCGCTGGAACGGTTCCTCTCCTGCTGGCTCCTCGGATTCTTCGGCGGCAGATTCGGATCGATCGTCCTCCGAGAATGGTCGCCCGCCTCTTGCCCGAGCCCGCTCCAGGCTCTCGGCGATCTTGCGCAGCTCCCGATCCGGGTTGTGGAACCAGTCGGTGCTCCACACCCGATGAAGCGTCCACCCCAAGCCCTCGAGCACCTCTTGGCGCAGTCGATCGCGATCCCGTGCCCAGCTCGCGCTGTGGTAGGACCGGCCGTCACATTCGATTCCGAGAAGGTACCGCCCGGGTCTCTCCGGGTCGACGACCCCCAGGTCGATGAAGAACCCTCCGCTGCCGATCTGGGGATGGACCTCGTAACCCAGGCTCTGCACCGCCGCCCTGACATGCTCTTCGAAGGCCGAGTCCGGGGCACGCTCGGACGGAGAGGGCAGGTCGAGCTGGCCGGTTTCCGCATACTGAAGGTACCGCTTGAGCGCCGCGACGCCTCGGGCGTCCGTGCCGCCGAGCCTGACCTCGTCCGCCTTGAAGTTGGAGAACACCTCGCAGCGGTAGCGCGCTCGCGTCGTCAGGACGTTCAGGCGTCGCTCGCCGCCGTCCTGGTTCAGCGGACCGAATCTCATCCACAGCGTCCCGCTCTCCTGCCTGCCGTAGCCGACGCTGATGAAGATGATGTCGCGCTCGTCACCTTGGACGTTCTCCAGGTTCTTGACGAAGAACGGCTCGTCCGGATGGGCGTTGAAGAAGCCCTCGGCCTCTGGATGCTGTCGACGCCGCAGCTCCACCTGGTCCTGGACCTGTTGCGCTTGGGATTGGCTGAACGCCGCGACGCCGAGGCTGCGACCGGGGCGAGCGCGAGCGTGCTCCATCACCGCATCGGCGACAATCTCCGCCTCACCGAGGTTGTAGCGCTTGGTTCCCGGCTCGTAGACGGTCCTGGGGTGATGGTGGAGCACCACGCCGAGCTCTTCCCGTGCATGATCCGGGCTGGGGAAGACGAGGAGTCTGTTGTCGTAGTACTCGTGGTTCGAGGCGGCGATCAGCGAGTCGTGCCGGCTTCGGTAGTGCCAGCGGAGCATGCGGTCCGGAACGCCCCGGGCCGTGAAAAGACCCAAGATGCTCTCCAGGTCTCCCGTGAACGACCTCGACTCGTCGTCGTCCACATCGTCAACGAGCTTGTCGAAAAAGGATGTTGGGGGAAGCTGCATCCTGTCGCCCACGACCACGGCCTGGCGTGCCCGGAGAATTGCACCGAACGCGTCGACGGGACGGACCTGGCTCGCCTCGTCGAAGATCACGAGGTCGAAGGTCAGGGCGCCTGGCGGCAAATAGCTGGCGACGGAGAGCGGGCTCATCATGAAGACGGGCTTGATTCGGAGGATCGCATCGCCGGCTTCCTCCACCAGTCGCCTGATGGCCTTGTGCCGCCTCCGCTTTTCCATCTCGTGGCGCAGGACTCCGAGCTGCCCGGATCCGTTCCTCGCCGGAAGCTGATCCCAGTGGGCGAAAGCGACCCGGGCGCGGTTGGCGAGGAGGCGCTGGCGGTCCAGCTCCTGGAAGGAGCGCACCACCTCCTCGTGGCTTCGCCCGTCGAAGCGGGCGAGCTCCGGGCGCTCAGTCAGGGCCCGTTCGATCAGGGCGTTGTGCCACTCGTAGCTCAGGAGATCGGCGAGGTGCTCGGCGGCGCCGGGCCAGCGGGCGGCGAGGTCGGCCAGCTCGGACAGTCCCTCGTCCCGCAGCGCGGCGTCGGAATGGTTGTACCGGATGATGTCGTGGAGCGCGTCGGGTTCCTTCCGCCAGGCGTCGAGCAGTCGGGCGAGGTCTCCGAGCGCCGGGTCGAGGTCGCCATCGGGGCGAAGCCACTCGGCTCCCCGGCGCAGCTCGAGCAGCTCCTCGAGCTCGGAGAGCAGCTCAGTCAGTCGCGTCATCTCGCCCTCGGCCCGCGCTCGCGCAGCGCGGATTTCCTCGGGGGAGGCGTCGGTCCCCGTGACGGCCAGGAAGTCGTCAGGAAGCTCGCCCGACGCCACGTCGGCATGAGCCCGGCGGAGCCAGCTCGACGCCTCGTCGAGGGCCGCCCAGTCCGATCCAGCGTTTCGCCACCGCTCTCCGAACAGCCTGCCGAAGAGAGGCGTCTCCTCCTCGAAGGCGCTCTCGAGCTGCTGCGACTGGCGGATGCCTTCGACCAGCGAGAGCCGATCCTCGAAGGCCTTGGAGAGCTGCGAGGCGCTCAGGGCGCGCAGCTCCCGGATCGCCCTTCGATATTCGGGAGCCAGGATCCGCCACCAGCGCTCCCCGAACTGAACCAGGGCACCCCGTAGTGCCAAGACATCGCGCGTCCACGCCTCCGGCAGCAACTGTGGGTCGAGATCCTCGTGGAGCGACCGGTACTGCCGACCGTGCTCGAGCACGGTGTCGACCCGATCGATCTCGGATGACCAGGCGGGGTCGCCGACCGCCACTCCCCGAAGGTCCGGCATCTGAGCCGCTCGCTCTGCGCCGGTGAGGAGCCGGCGGGTGTCGCCGAGGCTTGCGGGCTCCGCGAGGTGGAGGACCTCTGACAGCGACCGAAGGCTCTGGCGGCAGGAGCCCAGGTGGTGCTCGATCATCTCGTAGAGGTGGCCGAGCCGGTCGCGGTCTCGGGGCACGAGAGCCGTCTTGGTCGAGGACCAGAACGCGTGGTCGGCCGGTACCCCGGTCGTCCCGAGCACGGACTCGAGCTCGGTGACGGTGGCGATCCGATCCCGAAACTCGGGCGCCGTCCACCCGTCCCAGCCGTCGCGGTCCTCGATCATCGGCGGGGTCTCGTCGCCGAGCCGCCGCCGGGCCGCCAACGCCTGTCCGTAAGCCCGGAAGGGGCTGATCGAGCTCTCCCCGACGGGCTCGTGGATCGCGGTGGCGTAAGCGTTCAGCCGATCCCGAGACCCGACCAGATCCTGAATGGATTCACGACCCGGGATCCGCGGCTTGCCCAGGTTCAGGGTGCGTTCCAGCTCTTCCAGGAACGAACGCTTGTTCGTTCGGTGGCTGTGAAGCTCCAGGCAGGCATCGCCGACCCCGTCTTCATCCAGCCGGCGCTTCACCACATCGAGCGCCGCCATCTTCTCCGCTACGAAGAGGACCTTCTTCCCGCGCGCCACGTGCTCGGCGATCAGGTTGCTGATCGTCTGGCTCTTGCCCGTTCCCGGCGGACCCTGGATCACCAGATTTCGCCTCTCCAGCACGTCGAGGATGGCGAGCGTTTGCGAGCTGTCCGCATCGCGGATCTGGTGGAGGTCTCCGAGATCGACCTGCTCATCGAGCGAGCGCTCTTCAGAAAACGGCGATCCGCCGTCCTCGAATCCCTCCTCCCCGAGGAGCCCTTCGAGGACCGGGTTCAGTCCGGGCGTCGTCTGGCTGGGCCACCGCTCGGGATCCAGATCCTCGTACATCAGGAGCTTGCTGAACCAGAAGAGGCCCAGGTTCACCGCGTCCGCATCGACCGACCAGTGGTTCTGCTCGGTGATGACCGATCTGACCGCCGCGAAATACCGCTCCAGGTCCAGGTCCTCCGTCGCTGGGAGGGACGGCAGGTCGATCTGGAGCTCGGCGTGGAGCTTGGTCTGAAGAGACAGGTTGTCGCCCAGGTCGTCGCCGGTGTAGCGCAGCCGGAAGCGGGAGCGCGCCGAGGTCCGGTCGAGAGTGACGGGGATCAGCACCAGAGGCGCCGATCGTTCCGTGTCGCTCGAGGCCGCCTCGAACCAGCGCAGCATGCCGAGAGCCAGGTAGAGCGTGTTGACGCCCTGCTCCTCGATCGTCGAGCGGGCCGCGTAGAAGGTGTTGAGCAACCGGCGCTCGAGGATGGGGCCCGCATACGGCGTTTGGAGCTTGGTGTCCTGGTGGCGTGCGGCCGGTCCCTGGACCTCCTCGGGGTCGTCCGTGGGGACGTTCTGCTCGAACCACTCCGCCAGGAGATCGCCCTCGATCCGCCGCGCCCCCTCGTCGAGCAAGTCCTCCGGCGCCGGCAGGAACGTCATCGCCCGATCCTTGGCGACCAACGTCTCGAAGACCTGCGCCGGTACCTCGTCGACGATCTCGACGCCCTTGCTCCGCAGTTTCCGATAGTTGAGCAGCGTGTTGCGCAGGCTGAGATCGAGCAGCTCGGCCCGGGCCTTGTCGAGCTCGTCGAGGATTCGGGACATCAGGACACAACCTCCTGCCGACTACAACTACAACCGCGTAGAGCGGCGCGAGAACGGTCCAGCAGAACGCCGGTTGGTCGGCCTGGAATCGAGCGAGAGTCGATCGTACCCGATCGCGCCAGGCGCTTGCCCGGACTGCCGCCACCTCACTTGACGCTTCAGACAGGGAAGCAGTCCAACGTCCCAGCTCAGCAGTCCGGGAGATTATCGAGGTTGTTGTTGGCTCGACCGTCGGGATCGGTCCGGAGGTACTTGCCTGTCCGGCCCTTGACGACGATGATGTCGGACCGGCCCCCAGCGTCTTGCACGTAGTAGGTGTGCGTGCCGCTCTCGATATCCGAGATGGCGCCGCTCTTGTACCTGGGGGACCAGCTCGCGTTTGGATTGCAGAGCTTCGTGATGTCTCCGTCTTGGTCCTTCCCGCTCTGGGTCACGCGTCGGTCGGCCATGGTGCCTCCCTGAGTGCGAGGCAGGGTGTGATTGCCCCCTCGTCAGAATGGACACGCGATGAGCCCTGAAGGTTGAGATCGAAAGAGAAGCACCTGGATGGGAGAAGAGTCCTCGGCGGCGCGGTAGACTCGGCTTCGGTCGCTGGGGAGCGGCCACGGCTCGCCGTCGGGAGACGAATCATGTTGAAGAGAATCCACGTCTGCGGCTTCAAGTCTCTGTTCGACGTCGAGGTCGAGCTCGCGCCGCTCGTTGTTCTCCTCGGTCCGAACGCCGCAGGCAAGAGCAACTTCTTGGAAGCGCTCTTCCTTCTGTCACGACTCGTCACCGAGCGGACCCTCGCGGACGCCTTCAAGCCGCCGCTCCGCGGCTATCCGGCGGAGGCCTTCAGCTTGCCCGACGGAGGGCTCCCGGGGCTTCTGTCTCAGGACCGGGCCGATCTCTCGATCGACGTGGACCTCGAGCTGCCGCAGGTCAAGACAATCCCGGGGTTGCGCTACAGGGTCGGTGTCGAGATCGAACCGCAGACCGGTACTCTCGGTGTCACCGACGAGTATCTCGCGCGGCTTCTTCGTGATGGCTCCTTGAAGAAGATGCCGCCTCGGATCGAACGATCCGGGAGTCACCTGGACGTTCGAAGACTGGGGGAGGCCGGGCGCCCGGGACACGAGCCGTTGGGTCTCAACCACACTCTTGCATCAAACCTCCAGTTCTCTGGAGCCACGCGGTACCCCGACTTCGACCGTCTGCGGACCGAGCTCGGCCGGTGGCACACCTACTACCTCGACCCGCGCATCGCAATGCGCGAGCCACAGCCGCCCCAGGATGCTTCCGACATCGGACCTCGGGGCGAGCTGATCGCCCCATTCCTGCATCGTCTCAAAGAGACGGAGAAGCTCAAGAAGAACTTCGCGGCGATCCGGCGCGCGCTTCGGAGCGCCATCCCTTCCGTCGAGAACCTGGACGTCGATCTCGACAGGACACGGGGGACGCTGGACATCCAGATCTTCCAGGACGGCACTCCTTACTCCTCGCGCGTAATCTCGGAGGGGACCCTCCGCATTCTCGCGCTCTGTGCGATCGCCGCCAACCCGAACCCGAGCTCACTGGTCGCGTTCGAAGAGCCCGAGAACGGAGTGCACCCCCGACGGATCGAGGTCATCGCGGACCTTCTGACGTCCGTGGCTCGGCCGGGCGGCACCCAGGTCATCGTGACGACCCATTCGCCCACCCTCATCGGAGCGATGCTGACGAAGAGCCGAGAGCACCCGGAGCTCATCCGCCTCCTCCAGTGCACCCAGGAGGGTAGGAAAACTCGGCTTGCGCCGTTCCAGCCCGCCGGCCCGGTCTTCGACAGCACGGAGATTCGCCGCGTCCTGAGCGGAGCTGAGGACGAGGCGGTCGTCGAAGGGATGCTCAAACGGGGGTGGTTGGATGGCTGACCGGCCCCGGATCGTCCTCTTCTGCGAGGATCGAGGCCACGAACAGTTCGTCCGAGCACTTGTGGAGCGCTTGGCCGGTGACGTGGGCTTGAGGCCGACGCTCCAGTCTCCCAGCGCCCGGGGTGGCCACGCCCGAGCCCTCGAGGAGTTCAGGCTTTGGCAGGAGAGCTTTCTCAAGCAGGCCAGACAGGGCCTCCCCGATGTGCTGGTTCTCGTCATCGATGCCAACTGCAGCGGCTGGAACGCGGCGCGAGGACAACTGGAGGCGGCAATTGACGAGGCGGTCATCCCGCACCACGTCGTCGGCTGTCCCGATCCCCACGTCGAGCGGTGGTACATCGCCGATCCAGCGGCTTTCCAGCAGGTTGTCGGCGTTCCCCCTGGGCGGGACCAGGGAAAGTGCGAGCGGAATGTCTACAAGCAGCTCGTCGAGGATGCCGTGCGGGCGGCAGAGCTACCGCTGTTGACCGGAACCGCGGATCTGGCGCCGGACCTGGTGGCAGAAATGGACCTCTTCCAGGCTGGCAAGAACCAGCCCTCGCTCGGTCACTTCGTCAGCGACTTGCGAGGCGTGCTCCGACGCCTGGCAGGGCGGTAGGCGGCGAGCGGGCGGGCTGCGCTGCGGGGCTGGCACCCCGCATACCGGACGGGGTACGGTATGGAGGCGTAATCAAGGGAGGCCAACGGACCACTTGACGAATTGAGCGTGAAGACGGATCGTCTCGAGGGATCCGTGAGAGCGGACCCCCCGATCAGATCGATCAGCGAGCCGAAAACCCCCATCACGGGGATGAACGGGACAGCGGGCGCGACGGAGCTGGAACCTCCGTCACGCTCTGGGCCACACAAGCTCCATGTGCAAGCGTAGAAGCGGCTGTAGCACCTCTCTAGAAGCACTCCACTTCCTCGACCAGCCCTGCGGCTACCGCGTCACCGAAGAACGTCTCGCGGCCCTCGAAGAGTGGTCGCGGTAGGGACGGCCCTTCGCCTTTCGGCTCGGGCCGCCCCCCGCACAGATCCCAGCGTGCGCTGCTAACGCACTGGGCTCCTGCCTCGGGTCTTGGCATCGAAGCGTTGGCTCGGCCAGGGGTGTAGAATTCGCGGCTCGGGGATCCAGCGCTCGGACAGGAGGCGCATTCGTTCCCAGGTCGTCCGGTCACGCTGGCCGCGGCGGTGCAAGGCGCGAAGCCAATGCCGCTCGACCTGCGTGCGGAAGGCCTGAAGGGCTCGAATGTTGGTAGGCACCGCGTGGTAGGCGAAGTAGCCTCGCACGACGCTGCCGAGCCACCGTCCTTGGTCCGGGATGGGCAGATGGCGACGCCGCATGAGCTCGCCCCTGACCTCGCGGAGCTTGGCTCGCAGCCGTTTCCGCGTCGTCTGCCGCCGTAGTTGGAACTTCCCTGCCCTCGTCCGCGACCAGATGTGTGTAAGACCGAGGAAGTCGAAAGCCTCCGGCTTCCCGAGGCCACGCTCCCGACGGCGATCGGCCGCGTAGCGACCGAACTCGATCAGACGCGTCTTCTCGGGGTGCAGTTCCAGGGAGAACTTCCGGAGACGTTCCCGGAGCTCTCGCTGGAAGCGCGTGGCATCCGCGCGGTGCTGCAAGCCCACCACGAAATCGTCGGCGAACCGCACGATGATCATTTCACCGCGGCAGTGCCGCCTCCTCCATTGCTCGGCCCACAGGTCGAAGGCGTAGTGCAGGTAGAGGTTCGCCAGCAGGGGCGACACGGTCGCTCCCTGGGGCGTCCCCTCCGTGCTCTTCGTCCACTTCCCGTGGGCCATCACCCCGGCGCTCAACCATTTCTGGATGAGCCGCAGGACCCTTCTGTCCGCGATCCGATGCTCGATGAACTGCAGCAGAATCTCGTGGTCGATGGCATCGAAGCTTACTTTCCGCACATCTCCGCGGCGATTTCTGGGCAATTTCTGTCGGCCGAAGTATGTAAAGAATCAGTGGTTTAGGTTGTCGGGGTCAAGGATGGCCGCCGCGGTCTCAGCCTCCCAGAGTCGCAGCAGACGCTGGATCTCCTTGTGGTTTGCGATGGCGCGCTCGAGGAGCTCAGCCTGTCGGGGCGAGACCACGTTATGGCGGTATCGGCCCTCGACCCTGCGCGTCCACTCGTAGTAGGGACCGTGGCGGGCCTCGGGATCGGTGGCGCAACGACACGTCTTCTTTCCGCAGACCTTGGTCCGGGTGCTCAGGGTTCCGGAGCACACGAGCGTGATGGCGTCGATCGCCTGACGAATCTCCTGGGTCTGGCGGCGTAGCGCACGCTCCAAAGAACGCTCGAGAGGTGGATTGGTGGTTGACTTTCCCATGATCTGACGATACTACACTCGCCAGAATGACACTCCGTCAAGCGTCGCACCTGCGGCCCAGCGAGCTGTCGCTGCGATCGCAGAGGTTGGGTCCTCTGCCGATGGTCAACCACTTCTTGCGGCGGCTGCGGCTCGAGGAGCATCTGGAGCGCTTCGTGCCGACGCGGGACCGGCGCATCCGTCTGCCCTACGCCCAGGGCCTGGGGGTGCTCTTGCGTTCGATCCTGGTCGAGCGCGAGGCGATCTACCGCCAGCACGAGACGGTGGCCACCTACGCGCCCGAAGCCTTCGGGCTCGAGCCGGAGAGGGTCTCCCGGGTGGGCGACGACGCCATCGGCCGAGCCCTTGATCGTCTCTTCGACGCCGACCGCGGCAGTCTGCTGACGGCGGTAGTGGTCGCCGCCGGCGAAGCGTTCAACGTGTCGTTCGACGAGCTGCACAACGACTCGACGACCATCGGCTTCTGCGGCCAGTACCGCGCCTCGGGCCGCTCGATCCGGGGTCGGCGCAGTCCGTGGATCACCTTCGACTACTCCAAGGATCACCGGCCGGATCTCAAGCAGCTTCTGTTCGTGCTCACCACCACGCGCGACGGTGGGGTACCGGCCCAGTTTCGCTGCGAGGACGGCAACACCAGCGACTCGCGCACCCATGAGCAGACCTGGGATGCGCTCGAGCGCGTCACCGGTCGCAGCGATTTCCTCTATGCGGCCGACTCGAAGCTGTGCAACGCCGACGCCATGAATCACATCGACCGCCGCAAGGGCCGGTTCGTCACCGTGATGCCGCGCTCACGCCGCGAGGACGCCCACTTCCGCGAGTGGATCCAGACCCACGAGCCGGCCTGGGAGCTGGTGTGGGACCGGCCGAACCCGCGGCGCACGGGAGGTCCTCGGGACCGCTGGTGGACTTACCGCGCCTCGATTCCCTCCCGCGAGGCCTGGCCGGTGATCTGGGTCTACAGCAACCTGCTCGAGCTCCACCAGGGGCAGCGACGCCGCGAGCGCATCGCCCGGGCCGAGCAAGAGCTCGAAGCGCTCGACCGTCAGCTCGCCGGCAAGCGCCCTCGGCTGCGCAGCAAGGCGCGGATCCGTGAGCGTGTCGACGAGATCCTTGAGCGGTGCAAGGTGGCGCGCTACGTGCGCGTGGAGATCGAGACCGAGTCACGCCACGAGTACCGCCAGCTCGGCCCCGGCCGGCCCAGTGCCAAGACCCGCTACCGGCGCAAGACCACGAACCGGTGGCGCCTGCGCTGGTCCCTCGACGAGCAGCGCATCGCCTACGAGCGCAAGAGCGACGGCATGTACCCGCTGCTGACCAACGACCGCAGCCTCTCGCCCCGGCAGGTGCTCGAGGCCCACAAGCGCCAGCCCACGCTCGAGAAGCGCTTCGAGCAGACCAAGACCGTCTTCGAGATCGCTCCGGTCCTGCTCAAGAACCCCGGCCGGGTCGAGGCCCTCTTCTTCGTCTACTTCCTGGCGCTCCTCGTCCAGGCACTCATCGAGCGCGAGCTGCGCCGCGCCATGAAGGACCACCGCATCGACGCCCTGCCCCTCTACCCGGAGGAGCGCACCACGCAACGACCCACCGCCGAGCAGATCCTGCGCCTCTACGGCCGCCTCGAACGACATGATCTCCTCGCCGCAGGAGCTCTCGTGCGCTCGTTCGAACCGGAGCTCACACCACTCCAAAGGCAGGTGCTCGACCTCCTCGGTGTCCCACGGAGCGCATACCGACGCTGAGCTTCTCAGCCCACAGAAGCGTCAAAATCCACGAGAAATTGCGCTGGCGATGTGCGGAATGTAAGGCCCGATGTCCTGTTTTCAGGGGTTTACGGCGATCCGATCCTCAGAATCGGGCCTTCCGGAGCCTACGACTGTCGAACGCAGGTGGGAGGTGGAGCGGGTTCCCGCGGGCGACGGGGTGCTGTACGTGGTGGTCCGGAAGGAGGAGCCGGCGCGGGAGGGCGGCGGCGCGCGCCTCGCCTTCGTCCACCGCCAGGACGCGCTCCTGGCCGCGGCGGCCCTGGCGGCGCTCGCGACCGCGAACGACGTGACGTTGAACACGGAGAAGCGGAGCGGCCGCCGGAGCCGCTTCGGCTATCCGATCGATGCCGGGGGCCGGCACCTGGGCCACATCACCCGCCCGGAGGAGGCTTTCCCGGCCGCCTTCCACACCGTGCGCCGCCTGGCGGCCGACCCCGCGTCCGTCGCCCTGTTCGTGGAGACCCTCGACCCCGAGACCCTCGCCATCCTCGGCCGCGCGATCATGCGCCGGCTGAGCGGCAGACCGGGTCCGGTCGCGCGGCGGGCCGGCGCAGAGGGTCACCGGCCGGCCCGCCGCGGACTCCGGCGACTTCTGCTGACCGCCACCGGGGCGGCGACCCCCGGCGTAGCCCCGCTCCGGGATCTGCGCGGGGAGACGGCCTTCCGCGCTCTATCCGGCTCTACCCGTACGTTTCTTCCCACGCCAACCCGCCCCGTACCTGCTGGACGAGAATCCGTGCACCGATGCCGTCGTGCGGGTCGAGCCAGACCAGGCGGCGGAAGATCTGCCCGGCGGTCTGGAGGTCGCCGTCGCGCCAGTGGGTGAGGCCAAGGCCGTGGAGGCAACGGAGGAAGGGGCGGTTGTCGATGAGGCCCCGCGGGAGGATGCCCTGGAAGTCGAGCACGGGCTCGGGCAAGGAGAGCTCGCCGATGGCGACGCCGGCCTCGTAGTGGCGGCGGGCGCAGCGGGTGCGGGGCTCCCATGAGCTCCGGAAGGCGAGGTTGCCGAGGTGGGCGTGGGCGTCGAGGCACCGGAGGTCGGCGGTGAGGAGGGCGGAGAGGAGCTCTTCGGCCTTGCCCACGGCGCCGGCTTCGGCGAGCTCGACGGCTTCGAGGATCGGGTCGTCTTCCCATTGGAGCCGGACGGCGTCCTCTGGGACGACCTGTTCCATCTCGTACCGGGTACGCGGGCCGGCGGCGCGGATCTCGTCGGAGAGCGGGCTGGGCTCCAGCTCGAACAGCCAGGCGTCCTCCTCCGGGTCCCACGGTCCGTCGTCCCGGAGGCCAAGGGGGCGGAGCGCCAGGCGGGAGACGTCGAGGTGGCTTTCGGTGACGACGCCGCTCACGTAGTGGGTGTGGCCGAAGACCCAGGAGCGCTCGACCTCGACGGTGAAGATCTCCGCTGGCACCGGTCGGAGCCGGGGGGCCGGGTCCGTACCACGACCTTCGGTCCGTCGGGCGGGATGCGGCCTCGGATGTTCTTGCCGGCCCATTCCAGGCAGACCAGGTCGAGATGCGTGCCGGGCTCGGGGAGGTCGGATGGGGTGGGGCGGGTCGGCTTCGGCATGGTCGGCTCCGTGGCGGTTGAGCGTGCGTGGTCTGGGCGCTGTATGCGGGAGGATCATACGGCAGCACCTCGATGATCCAGGACTTCATCAGGAGCTTGACCGTGGAACGGGTAGGCGGTAATGTGACGGTATGCATCGGACACGGGAGCATCAACCACATACTGCGATGCTCTGCTTCGGGAGCTGCGGCAGAACAAGGAAAGGGTCGAAGGGGCTTTGCAGCGGCTCGACGATCGCTTTGCCAATCTGGAACGCCGTCTGAGTGCGGTTCGGCCGGCGCCGAGCACCAGAATGCGCAACCTTTCCCCGTGACGCAGGAGCTTCGCTGATGGCCCAAAGCTCCGGCATCGAGTGGCCCGAGTCGACCTGGAATCCTGTCACCGGAATTGTCGGCGGGGAGTCCGGCCCGGAGGCCCGACCGATGGACCCTGCCTGGGTGACGGACCTCCGGGCTCAGTGCCGGCGAGCCGGGGTGCCGTTCTTCTTCAAGCAACGGGGCGGGACGAACAAGAAGGCCGGCCGGCTCCTCCAGGGTCGGACTTGGAGCCAGGTGCCGGAGCCGCGCCGCACATCTTGACATCAACATCAAGAGACATCAAGATGCTTCCATAAGGACGACGCTGACCTTGGAACCGGATGTCGCCGAACGTTTGAAGCAGTTGATGCGGACGAGCGGCAAGGGAATGAAGACGGTGGTCAACGAGGGTCTTCGGAAGGGCCTCGGTCTCGAACGTGGCGACGAAGCACCTCCACGCTTTGTCGTAGAGCCGCATTCGTTCGGTTTCAAGCCGGGGATCGACCTGGATCGGATGAACCAGCTCGTCGACGAGCTCGAGGCCGAAGAGGTCGCCCGGAAGCTCGGCCGATGATTCTTCCGGATCTCAATCTGCTGATCCACGCCTACAACCGGGACTCGCCGGTCCATTCCCGGGCGCGCGCCTGGTGGGAAGCACGAATGAACGATCCGGCACCGGTCGGGATGGCATGGGTCGCCCTGCTCGGGTTCATCCGCATCACGACGCACCGGCGCATCCTGGAGAATCCTCTCCCGACGGACACCGCTTGTGGGCATGTGCGCTCCTGGCTGGCTCAGCCCCAGGTCCTCATTCTCCACCCGGGCGAGCGTCACGCCGAGATTCTGTTCGATCTCTTGAGGCGGGCCGGGACAGCCGGCAACCTGACGACGGACGCCCACCTCGCCGCCTTGGCGATCGAGTATCAGGCGGAGCTGCTCTCGACTGACGCAGATTTCAGCCGCTTCAGCGGACTGCGTCGGCGGAATCCTCTTCAGCGCTGAGCGCAAGGACTGTGAGCACGCGAAAGAAAGTTGATCCCTTGCCGGATGAGCTTTCCAGCGACGAAGAGGCTGCCGAGCTCTGGGGTGAGCACGACACGACGGACTATCTGGATGCGTTTGTTGCGGAAGGCGATGTCGTGGAGGTGGAGCAACTGCGGCGCCACTACGAGATCGAGGTGGCGCCGGACTTGCCAGACATGGCGAACGCGCTCCGTCGGCGAGCCCGGGAGCAAGGTGTGCCGGTGCAAGAGCTGGTGAGCGATCTCCTCCGTAGACAGCTCGCACTCGTGTCCTGACCTACGAAGATCTCGTCCCGGAGGTCGGCCACCACGCCCTGGACCATTGACGGAGAGCTGTAAATACGGTTTACTTGTTTCATGAAGGCGACGATCGAGGTTCCTGACGAGCTCTACCGGCGAGTGAAGGCGAAGAGCGCCCTCGAGGGGCGGGCTATCCGTGAGGTCACGGAAGAGCTGTTCCGGAGATACGTCGGCGAAGAGGCGAGAGGACGCGACGAGCAGAGCGAGCGAACGCCACGCCTGGTCGACGGCAAGCCGGCGCCGCCTTGGTTCGGCATGTTGAGCAAGTACGCTCGCCGGGCGAAGCAGCACGACATGGAGGCGATCCGAGAGAGCATCGCACGCGGTGTGGTCCGGGAGCGTGGCTCGTGATCGTCGGCCTCGACACCTCGGTCATCGTTCGCGTTCTGACCGGACAGCCCGAAGACCTCGCCCTCATCGCGGTGCGTTATCTGGAAGAGAGAACACGGGCGGAGGACCGCGTGCTGGTCTGTGACTGGGCTCTGGCCGAGGCCTACTACGCTCTTCAGCACCACTACGGCGTTCCCAAGAGGGATACCCTGGACGCACTGCGAGCTTTCCTGGGCAGCCAGGGGATCGAAGGTACGGGTGACGTCCCGGAAGTACTCGAGACTCCGCGTTTGGAGAGTGCAAACCCGGGCTTCATCGATCGGGTGATCCATCGCCACTATCAGCGCGTGGGGGCCGACGAGCTCGTAACCTTCGAGAAGGCCGCGGCGAAGTGGCACAATGCCCGGGTCTTGGGTGGTTGACGGCCGAACCCCCGACCCCTCTCCCATCCCAGGGCGGAAGAGGGGCGCCACCACCCATCTGTTGGGGCGCTCCCCGTTTTCTCCAGAGGGATCAAATACTCCGAACGTCCGGTTTCCCCGGTGTATCCTCGGTCGGCGATGGGGCACTACTGCAGGGTCTGCGGCCGGGTGCGGGCGAACGAGCGCTTCTCCGGCAAGGGGCACCGGAACCACGTCTGCAAGGACTGCTCACGGCTGCCGAAAGGCGAGCGGCAGGTGGTCTTCGATGCGGAGGAGATCGCCGGGTTTCTGGGGCAATCGAACATTTCGCGCAAGAACATCCAGCGGCTCGGGAAGCTGGCGGAGTCTCCGGACCCGGAGACCGCCGCAAGGGCCGAGCTGGTCCTGGACGTGGCGCTGGTCGCCCCGCGCAGGAGGAGGCGGCTCCAGATCCTCAGGCGGCAGTGCCCCGATCTTCTCGAGAGGCTGGAGGAGACCGGGCTGATTCACGACGCTGTTCCGTGGTGATCGGGTAGGCTTCGCTCATGAGCTCCGAGCGCGACGAGCGCCGCCTACTCCGGCTCGCGCCGTTTCTCCGAGCGAGTGCATCTTGACATCATCTCTGCTGGGCATCATGATGTCTTCATGAGAACGACACTCACGCTGGATCAGGATGTCGCCGCGCGACTGAAGCAGTTGATGCGGACGAGCGGGCAGGGGATGAAGGCGGTCGTGAACGAGGGCCTTCGGAGAGGGCTCGGTCTCGAGGGCCGGAGGGAGGCGCCGCCGCGGTTCGAGGTGGAGCCGCACTCGTTCGGCTTCAAGCCGGGGATCGACCTGGACCGGATGAATCAGCTCGTGGATGAGCTGGAGGCCGAAGAGGTCGCGCGGAAGCTCCGGCGATGATCCTCCCCGACCTCAACCTGTTGATCCACGCCTACAACCGGGAGTCGCCCGTCCATGCCCGGGCGCAGGTCTGGTGGGAGGAGCGGATGAACGATCCTGCGCCCGTCGGGTTGGCGTGGGCCGTGCTTCTCGGGTTCGTCCGCATCGCCACGCATCGGAGCATTCTGGAGAATCCGTTGCCGGTCGAAGCCGCATGTGCGCATGTGCGCTCCTGGCTGGCGCAGCCGCAGGCTCTGATCCTCCACCCGGGAGAGCGTCACGCGGAGATTCTGTTCGACCTGCTCGGCCGGGCTGGCACCGCTGGGAACCTCACGACAGACGCGCATCTCGCGGCCTTGGCGATCGAGCACCAGGCTGAGCTCCATTCGAGCGACGCTGATTTCAGTCGTTTCAGCGGCCTGCGTTGGCGAAACCCCGTGGCTGGTTGAGCCGCCGTTCCGACACCGGGGTCGCTCAGGGTGAGGGCGCACCTGCCGTAGACTGCTCCTCCTCCACCACGGCCCCCAGGATGAGCTCCAACACCCGCTCCCCCTCCCTCCCCGCCGCCTCGACGAAGGTCTCCCGCACCGGCAGGCTCGCCTCCCGGAACCTCTCCCGCTCGTCCTCGGTCAGGCGCACGATCTGCACGTCCGGGTTCCGCTCCTGGATGGTCTCGAGGCGTTCCCGGTTGAACTTCCTCTGGACCTCGAAGATCTCGTCCTGGAGGTCGGCGACCACGCCCTGGACCATGTCCTGCCTCTCCTCGGACAGGCCGTCGAAGAACTCTTCCCCGGTCACGGCGCTGGTGATGAAGAGGGCGTGGTTGGGGAAGATGAGGGTTTCTGAGACCTCATAGAAGCTCATTTCTTCGATGGCGAAGACGGGGTTGACCTGGCCGTCGATCATGGAGAGCTGGAGGCCGCTGTAGACCTCGGAGTAGGGGAGCGGCGTGGGGCTGGCGCCGTAGGCTTTGTAGGCCGCCAGCAGGAGGGGGGAGGTCATGGTCCGGAACTTGACGCCCTGGAAGTCTTCGGGGCGGCGGATGGGCTGGTTGGCGGTCCAGACCATCCAGCCTTCGGAGAAGAAGGTGAGGAGTTTGAGGCCTTTCTCTTCGTAGAGGCGATCGAAGGTGGCCAGGAGCTCCGGGTTCCGGAGGACGCGGTTGTCGACCTCCTCGCGGTCCGAGAAGATGAAGTGGAGGAGGAAGACCTGGACCTCGGGGATGATCTTGCCCAGGTGGCCGGGGGAGGCCATGGCGAACTGGATGGTGCCGGCGTGGAGCTGTTCGGTGATCTGGTCGGAGGTGCCGAGGGTGCCGTAGGGGTAGACCTTGACGCGGACGGTGCCGCCGGTGCGCTCTTCGATGAGCTCTTTGAAGCGCTGGGCGTAGGTGTCCTGGACGCTGCCCTGGGTCTCTTCGATGGCGAAGCGCCAGATCTCTTCGGCGCCGTCTTCGCCCGCATCGGGGCGGGGGCCGCACGCGGTGAGGCTGGCCAGGATCAGGGCACCGAGAACGGCGAGGAGGGGCACGCCCGCGCGGACGGTCGCCACGGGGGCGAACGGCGGCCTCCGGCGCGCTCGGTCTGCCGGGCCCCGGCGGCCCTGGTGGTCGAGTCGGCTGGTCGAAGCTTTTGCGGGGCTCATGGGCATCTCAGGCATGGACCTCACTTCCCGAACGCCAGGTCCCGCAGGAAGAGCGCGATGTCCGGGAACGCGATCATCAGCACGGCCGCCACCAGCAGGATGATGATGAAGGGCGGCGTGCCCCGGATGACGTCCAGGTAGGGCCGTCGGAAGATGGCGATGGCGGTGAAGATGTCGCAGCCGAACGGGGGCGTGGCGGAGCCGATGGCCACCTGGGTGGTGACGACCACGCCCACCAGCACCGGGTCGATTCCCGCGCCGACCGCCACCGGGTGGAAGATGGGCGTCAGGATCAGGATCACCACGATCGGGTCGACGAACATGCAGCCGATGAAGTACGCGACGGCGATCGTCGCCATGATCGGCCAGTAGCCGGAGCTCGCGCCCAGGCCCAGGAAGTCGTTGATCAGCGCGCTCGGCAGCTCGGCGAAGGAGATGACCCACGAGAAGGCGGTGCCCGCCGCCACCAGGATGAAGACCACGGCCGTGACCAGGCCCGTGGAGAGGGCGATCTCCGGGATCTCCCGGAGCGTGAGCTCTTTGAAGACCACCACTTCGAGGATAAGCGCGTAGAGCACGGAGACGGCCGCCGCCTCGGTGGGGCTGAAGATGCCGGCGTAGATGCCGCCGATGATGATGACCGGAAAGCCGAGAGGCAGGAGCGCCTTCCGGAGCGCCGTCCACCGCTCCGGCCAGGGCGTGGGGTCGAGCTTCGGGATGCCGAAGCGGATCGTCGCCACGTAGGAGTAGAGGGAGAACAGCCCCAAGATCAGGAGCCCCGGGCCGATACCGGCGATGAAGAGCTCGCCGATCGAGGTGCCGGAGACCACGCCGTAGACGATCATGCCGATCGAGGGCGGGATCAGCAGCGCGATGTCGCTCGCGCTGATGATGAGCGCCGTGGCGAAGGAGTCCGGGTAGCCGGCCTGGAGGAGCTTCGGTCGGATCGGCCCGCCGATCGCCGCGACGGTCGCCTGGGTCGAGCCGGAGATGGCGCCGAAGAGGGTGCAGGAGACTGCGCTCGTGATCGGCAGCCCGCCCCGCACGTGGCCGACGAAGGCCATGATGAGGTTGAGGAGGCGGTCGGCCGCCTGGCCGCGGGTCATGATGTCCGCGGCGAAGATGAACATCGGCACGGCGATCAAGGCCGCCGGCTTGATGCCGCCGATCATCTGCTGGATGACGACCGTCGGGTCCGCCCCGGGGAAGAAGACGACGAGCGTGGCGAGCGCCGCCGCGATGAGCGGCACCTTCATGGGGTAGCCGAGGAAGAGGAGCCCCACCATGATCCCCAGGATCATCAGGGCGATCATGGCGACCCCTTCCCGCTGGCGGACCGGCGCTCCATCACCTCAGATCTCCCCTTCGACCGGCTCGTACTCGTCCTTCTTTTCGAAGGAGAGGTAGACCTCCGGTTCCCGCAGGTTCCTGACCACGGTGAGCGCGTACTGGATGCCGGCGAGGGCGAGCCCGAGGGGCGCGGCGCAGTAGACCAGGTAGAGCGGCACCTGGAGGGCCGGCGAGACGGTGCCGAGCTCCGCCACGGTACGGACGTACTGGATCGCGTACCAGGCGAGGACGAACAGGAGGAGCGAGGTCGAGCCGGCGATGACCAGCATCAGGACCTTCCGCCAGCCGAGCGGGAGCTGGTCGTAGAGCGCGGTCATCCGGATGTGGCGCCCCTGGCTCGCGCCGTAGGAGAGGCCCACGAACGTCACCAGGATGATGAGGAACTGGGAGAGCTCCTCGACGTAGGCGAGGCTGATGCCGAAGAGCGAGCGCGACGCCACGTTGAAGATGGTGAGGGCGGCGATCAGGATGATGCCCCACGCCAGGATGGTCGCTTCGACCGTTTGGATGGCGCGGAACACTCCCTTGACAGACATCTCGAACCTTTCGACTTTCTGGCCTTGGTGGGGCGCCGCTAGGGTACCAGACGGTCGGAGCGCCGCCAGGGAATGAATTCCTCGGCCGGCCTTGTCGCTTGCCGGGAGAGTCGGCCTGTCGTACACTGTACACATGAGTGCGACAATCACCATTCGAGCGGACGAGTCTCTCCGGCGGGAGCTGGAAGAGCGGGCATCGGCCCAGGGCAAGAGTCTTTCCGAGGTGGTTCGGGAGATCCTGGTGAGCGCGGTCGCGCCAAGGCCTCTGGCGAGTCGGATCGGCCACCTTCGGGGAGGGGTCGAGCTTCCCCGCGGTGACGTGGAGCCGTGGCGGCAGAAGCTCCGTGAGCGGAACTGGCGCTCGTGAAGGTCTGGTTGGTGGACACGGGCCCGCTCGTTGCCTACTTGGATGCGGCCGATCCCGAGCACGCGAGTGTTTCCAAGTGCCTTGACGCGTTCTCCGGTCGCCTCGCAACGACGAACGCCGTCATCACAGAGGCGATGCATCTGGTGGCGAGCGACACGCGCGGGCCGCGTCTGCTCATGGAGCTGCTGAACGCTGCCGCGGTCGAGGTTTATGACTTCGCTCAGCGTCCTGAGCTGCTACCGGCGGTGGAGCTGATGGAGCGCTACACCAACTTTCCCATGGACTTCGCTGATGCGACCCTCTTGTTGCTTGCCGAGGGTCTCGGAGTCGACGACCTGCTCACGCTCGACCGCAGGGGGTTCGGCTCCTTTCGGACTCGCGAGGGGAAGCCGATGCGGCTTGTCATGGACCTGAATTAGCCTGCATGTTCATGAGCCACCTACGGCGTCTCATGAATCATGCAGGCTAGAGGGTCTTGAGGCTTCAGGGCCTGCCACCATGAACCGATTCAATTCGCCCCCACTGCCAGCCTGGCTCGCCGAGATGCTTCCTTTCGAGCGCTTCGTGGTGGAGGTGCCGTTCGGGGCCCCTCTTGGGTCGACGCCGCGCCGAATGCATGTGATGACTGCCGGGCCGGAGGACGGGCCGGTGGTGCTGATGCTCCACGGCAACCCGACCTGGGGGTTTCTCTATCGGAAGGTGGCCACGGCCCTCCGGAGCACCGCGGCAGGCCAGCGTCTCCGCCTCGTCGTGCCCGATCTGATCGGCCTCGGGTTCTCGGACAAGCCCCGGGACCCTGCGGCCCATACGCTCGAGCACCACGCCCGCTCGATCGCGGCCCTCGTCGACGGCCTGGGGCTCGAGCGGCTGATCTTCGTCGGCCAGGACTGGGGCGGGCCGATCGGCCTCCGGGCCCTCGCCGACAGGCCGGAGCGCCTCGCCGGGCTCGTCCTCATGAACACCGGTGTCGGGCCGCCCAATCCGGACTTCAAGCCGACGCCCTTCCACCGGTTCGCCAACATGCCGGTGGTCTCGACCCTTGCGTTCCGCCTCTTCGGGTTCCCCCAGAGAATCCTCCACAAGGTCCAGGGGGACCCGGATTCCATCCGCGGCATCGTGGCCCGCGCCTACCGCTACCCGCTCCGCGGCTGGCGAAACAACGCGGCCCCCCTCGCCCTAGCCAGGATGGTGCCCAACGCCCTCGACCATCCGTCGGTCGCCGGGCTCGAGCGCTGCAAGGCGCTGGTCGAGGAGCACGCCGCCCGGGAGGCTCCGGCCGCCCTCGTCTGGGGGGACCGGGACCCGATCCTGGGGCGGCTCCGGAAGCGCACCGAGCGTCTCCTGCCTTACGCGCCGGTCACGCGCACAGAGGCTGGCCACTTCCTCCAGGAGGAGGTGCCGGAGGAGATCGCCGAGGCGATCCTGGGCGTGGCCGAGCGGGCCTTCGGTTCGGCCTGACTTCCAAGAGCTCCCAACGAAAACGGGCGGCCCCCGGAGGGACCGCCCGCGGATGGAGCCGCGCCGACGTCTCGATCTGGGTCGATCGGGCCGGCCGGCTGACCAGCGACTCGCCGTCTAGTCGATGTCGATGATCAGCCGCGCGTAGATCACCCGTCCCGGCAGGTCGTGGACCACCGGGCTCATGCCGATGACGCCGCAGGAATCGCACACCGCCGGATCCTCGTCGAGCACGTTGTTCGAGCCGAGGACGGCGGTCAGCGCGTCGTCGTGCCAGGGCAGGTTGTAGCGCCCCTGGATGTCGGTGAAGGTCCGTGCGTCCAGGGTCATCCCCGACGTCTGCTCCATGGAGTCGACGTAGCGCAGCACCAGCCCGCTGCTCCACCGCCCGAGGGTCCAGTCGAGCGTCGAAAGGGCCCGCCACTCGGGGAACGCCCGCTGGAAGGTCTCGTTGGTGATGGTTCCGGTGCGGTCGACCGAGCTGAACGACCCGTCGGGGTTTTCCGTCAGCTCGGTGTAGTCGTTGAGGTAGGTGGCGGTCAGGTTCCAGTTGAACGTGCCCGCCGCCGCCGTCGGAATGTGCCACCGGAAGTTGAAGTCGGCACCGGAGGCTTCCACGCCACCGATGTTCTGGAGCTGGTTGTCGATCAGGTTGACGAGGCCGGTGCTGGTCCGCTCCACCGAGTCGCAGAAGAACGGGTCGAGCGTCTCCACGCAGGCTGCCAGCACGTCGGACGGGTCGCGGCCCTGAATCGCCCGGTCGATCGACAGGTCGTAGTAGTCGACGGAGACGGTCCAGTTGCCGGTGCCGTAGACGGCGCCCACGGAGTAGTTGTCCGACGTCTCGGGGATCAGGTTCTCGTTGCCGGCCGAGACCGCCGAAAGCTGCGGGTTGCGCTGGGCGAAGTTGACGGGCACGCCCAGAGCGGCGCAGTTGTCGATGATGTTCTGCGGCTGGGGCGTGTCACGGCCACCGTTGGTCGAGCCGATCAGGCCGAGCACGTCGGCGCACGGATCGAGGAAGGTGAAGTCCTCGCGGGCGGCGCCGCCGAAGAGCTCGCCGATGCCGGGGGCCCGGATGCCGGTCGAGTACGAGGCGCGGAGCGACAGCTTCGAGATCGGCTGCCAGAGGGCGCCGATCTTGTACGTGTCCTCGCCGCCGAAGGTGCTGTAGTCCGAGTAGCGGCCGGCGAGGTTGAGCTCCAGGTACTTGGCGCCCGGGGTGTCGAAGACGAGCGGGATGCTGATCTCCGTGTAGACCTCGCCCACGTCGAAGCCGCCGGCGGTGGGACCGGAGGGGATGCCCGCCGTCTCGCCTCTGGCGGCGACCGGGTCGGGCTGGAACGAGCCGTCGTGCTCACGGTACTCGGCGCCCGCGGCGAAGCCGACGACTCCGGTCGGCAGGCTGAAGAGGTCACCGGTGATGTTGGCGGAGACGTCCAAGAGGGTCTGCTCGCTGAAGTCGCGCTGCGTGAAGCCGACGAAGTCGAGCATCTCCTGGGTGATCGAGCCGCTGCCGTCCGGGCCCTGGCCGCCGAAGAAGTTGAACGGCACGCAGCCGGGGGTCGCGGCGCAGACCGCCGGGTCCCCGAGCGCCACCGCGAGCCGGGCGGCGTTGTGGGAGCCGAACTTCTGCTGGAAGCCCCGGTTCTCGCCGTAGCTGGCCGTCACGTCCCAGAGGTAGCCGCGGGAGTCGGTGCGGATGTCGCCTTCCAGGCCGATCGAGCCGAAGTAGGTGTCGACGTCCTGCTGGAAGATCCGGGCTCCCGACTCGAGGGGCCGCCGGCCGAAGAACTCGAGGGTGCCGTCCGCCACCGAGAGGTCGACGCCGAACGGGTTGAACGGCTGGTCCTTGTCGACGACGATGTTCTCGAGGATGCGGTTGCCGCAGCCGGAGCCCAGGCAGAGCGGCTCGGGCGCGCCCTTGGTCTCGGACTTCCTGTTCGTGTAGGAGCCACGGAAGACGACGCGCGTGTTGTCGGTGATCTTGTGGGTCAGGCTGGTGTAGAGGTTGGCACGCTTGTTCGGGGCCAGCAGGTAGTTGAAGCCCGGGCCGTTGAAGTTGAAGCGGTCGGCGGTGGTGAACTCGTGAAAGCCGCCGCTGTTCGGGTCGTTCGGGTTGAACACCGGCTTGTTGGCGCCGCCGTCGTTGAGCACGCCGTCGTTGATCGTCACGTCGGTGAAGCCGAACGCCGGGCCGAGAACGAACCGGCCCTGGGGGGTGAACGAAGAGCAGCCGCCGTCGAGGCAGCTCGTGCCGAAGGGGACCGGGAAGGCAGACTGGGCCCGGTCGGCGGTCTCGATGCCCTGCTCGTCGTAGTAGCTGGCGCTGACCACGAGGTGCGTCGTGTCGTCACCGCCGCCCCAGAGCGCGGAGACCTCGTCCGATTCGCCGTCGCCCTCGCTGGCGTAGCCGCCGGACTGGAGGGAGACGTGCATCCCTTCGGCGTACTGCTTGGTGATGATGTTCACCACGCCGCCGATGGCGTCGGAGCCGTAGATGGCCGAGGCGCCGTCCTGGAGCACCTCGATGCGCTCGATCATGTTGGACGGCACGGTGTTCAGGTCGACCGCCACCGGCACGCCGGAGGCCGAGGCGCCGGCGATCCAGCGCCTGCCGTCGACCAGCACCAGGGTCCGCTTGGCACCCAGGTTGCGCAGCGACAGCTCCACGGCGCCGGCACCGATGCCGTTGCCGTCCTGGGGGAAGCCGGAGTTGCCCGGCACGTTGAACCGGGTGTTGATGGCCGAGCCCATGGACGGGAGCTGCTGGAGGGCCGCGCCGAGGTTGGTCGAGCCGGTGCGCTCGAGGGCGAGCTCGTCGAGCTCGACCACCGGTGCCCGCTGGGAGAGCGGGCTGGTGGCGATGCGCGAGCCGGTGACGAAGATCTCCTCGCTCACCGCTTCCTGTTCCGCTTCTTCTCCCTCGTCCTGTTGGTTGTTTTGATCTTGGGCCTCAGCCTGGGTTTGCCCCTGGTCTTGGGCCGGGTCCTGCGCCTCGTCCTGTGCCAGGACCGGGGCCGACCAGATCAAGAGCGTGGCGCAGATAGCCAGGCCAAAACGAAGTAGGTCAGATCTAGCAGTCATCGTGTCTCCGCCTTTTCTTCAAACTTTCGAACCCGAAGCTCGTCAGAGAGCGTCCGGGAGTGGATCCGATCACGACCTGTGGTGGCACAGGTCGAAGCCTCCGCGATGGGGAACAGCTCAGGGGGGCAGCGTCGTTCTGTCCGAAGGGTGTTGGCGGTCCGCGTGAACGACCGGCGTGCCGGCCGAGCGTGACCTCCTCAGTTCGTCCCAACCGCACTCTCCGCATTCGACTCTCTCCGCGGACGACCCATCTAGACGCCTGCCGGAGCGACGGGTTCTCTGGCCCGTGGCCCGGGTGTCTCGGCTACTGAACGTTCGTTGATTGGAGGAACTCTATCAGCAAATTCGATCAAGAGTTGAATGATCCGCCGCCGGCTGGGCGAACCGGGAGAGGCGGCCCCGAAAGGCACTCGAAACAGCCGCCCTGAACGGCCGTTCAGAAGGGGAAGAAGACGGGCACCAGGAGGGTCAGGAGCGCCAGCACCAGGACCGTGAGCGGCGTGCCCACGCGCAGGTAGTCCTTGGCCCGGTAGGCGCCGGCGCCCATCACCAGCAGATTCGCCTTGTGGCTGAACGGGGTCATGAAGGCGGCCGAGGCGGCCAGGCTGACCGCCATCATCAGCGGGTAGGGGGAGACCGCGAGCTGGCCGGCGGCGTGGATCACCACCGGGCCCAGCAGCACCACGGTCGGCGCTCCATCGAGGCCCTGGCTGAGCAGGCTCGAGAGGATCGCCAGGGCCGCAAGCACTGCCACCGGTCCGAGGCCCCCGGCGACCCAGGTGGCGGTCTCGGCCAGCAGCAGGGCGGCGCCGGTCCGCTCCATCGCCAGGCCCACCGGCAGGATCGCGGCCACCAGGAAGATGGCCTTCCACTCGATGAACCGGTGGCCCTCCTCCATGGTGATCGAGCGCGACAGGAGCACCATCACCGCGGCGGCGAACGCGGCGACGTGGATCGGGTAGAGGTTGCCCACCACCAGGGTGATCATCACCGCCAGAGCCCCCAGTGCGAACGGCGCTTTGCGCACGCGCCGCGGCGGCCGGGCGCGGTCGGAGAGGACCACGAAGTCCGGGTCGCCCGCCACCAGGTCGATCCGCTCCCGCTCCCCCTGGAGGAGCAGGGCGTCGCCGATCCGGAGCACCAGGCGCGGCAGATCCCGGTGGATCGCCCCGCCCTCGCGCCAGACGGCCAGCACCTGGAGGTTGTAGCGCTCCCGGAAGGAGAGCTCTTCGAGCGTGTGGCCGGCGATCTTCGAGCGCGGGGCCACCACCGCCTCGACCACCCCCACCTCCTCGGACTCGAGGACGTCGCCCGGGCCCCCGGTTTCGACCTCCCCTGTCAGGTCCAGATGACCGAGCTGGAGGAGCGCCAGGATGCGGCTCGGCTGGCCGCTGACGAGCAGGCGGTCGCCGGAGTGGATCGGCTCGTCGGAGGGCACCGCCAGGCGGGTCGTGCCGTCCCGGACCATGCCGACCACGGTCAAGCCCACCAGCTCGCCCAGCCGGGCGGTGCGCAGATCGCTGCCGACGAGGGGGGAGCCGGCCGCCACCCGGAGCTGGAAGAGGCCGCGCTCGACCCGCTCGAGCACCTCCAGCCCACGCTCGACGAGCTTCAAGCCGGGCGCCGCCGCGAGGGCGTCCAGGCGCTCCGAGGTGCCCAGGACCAGGATCTCGTCACCGGCTTCGAGCGGCGTCTTCGGTAGCTCCTCGGCGATCGCCACGCCCCCGCGCTCGATGCGCGCCACCACCGCGCCGAAGCGCTCCCGGAAGTCGAGCTCGGAGAGCGTGCGGCCGACCAGCTCCGGCGCCCGGTCGCCGTCGACCAGGCGCAGCCGCGCCCCGTCCACCAGGCCGGGGGCGCTGGTCAGGGGCGGCGGCGTCTCCTCCACCTCGACCCCCTGGAAGGCGAGGAGCTCTCGGAGCTCGGTGAGCTCCCCCTCGACCAGCAGCAGGTCACCGGCCCGGAGCTCGACGTCCGGGTCGGGAGCCAGGCGCCGCCGGCCGGCCCGCACCAGCGCCACCACCTGCACCCGGAGCGCCGTGCCCAGACGCGCCTCCTTGAGGGTCGACCCGTCGAGGGGCGAGCCCTCCGGCACGTGGACCGAGAACAGCCGCTCGGTCAGCCGGTAGACCCGGGAGAGATCGGCGCCGCCGAGCGGGCCCGGTGTGCGCGGCGAGCGCACGGGCAGGAGCCGCCGCCCGATGGTGACCATGAACACCACGCCGGTACCGAGGAGCACCAGGCCGAGGGGCGTGAAGTCGAACAGGCGGAACGGCTCGAGCCCCTGCTCGTCGAGGACCTCGGCCGCCAGGATGTTGGGGGGTGTCCCGACCAGGGTGGTGGTGCCGCCCAGGATGGCGCCGAAGGCGAGCGGCATGAAGAGCCGCGACGGGGCGATGCCGGAGCGCCGGGAGATGCTCGCCACGGCCGGCAGCAGCACCGCGGTGGCGGCCACGTTGTTCATGAAGGCCGAGAGCGCCCCGGCCACGAGCATGAGGACGACGATCAGGGGCACCTCGCGGCCCCGGCCGAGAGCGTGGAGCCGGTCCCCCAGGAGCTCGGCGACGCCGGTCTGCTGGAGGCCACCCGAGAGCAGGAAGACCGACAGCATGGTGATCACCGCCGGTGCCGAGAAGCCGGTGAATGCCTCATCCGGCTTCAGGTACCCGGTGAACACCAGGAGAGCCAGCCCCGAAAAGGCGGTCACCTCCACCGGCAGCCGCTCGGTCAGGAAGAGCGCCACCATCACGGCCAGGACGGCCAGCAGGAAGCCGATCTCGAGGGTCATCGTCGAGCGCTCCGGAAGATTCAGGGCGACTATACCGGTGTTCGGGCTCACACGGCTCGCGGCCGGACCCGGAAGGAGCCAGCCTGGGTTGCTCTTCGTCTTTGCGTAGAGGATGTCTCTCTTCTGGGGTATTTATCGGCTCGAGGGCGATTTCCTTGAATTATTTGTCCTAGACCGATTTTCTGGATTTATTGGTCTGTGTGCTATATTTCAACCGATGAATTTCCCTCAGAAATCGATGTACGCGACGTTGATCGGCGATGTAGTGGCTTCGCGGATGGCGGAATCTCAGAAGGAAATGCTCCGGTCACTCGACGCCGCCCAGGTATGGGTCAACGAGCATGTCGACGCTGTGCAGCCCCTGCGGCCGACCCTCGGCGACGAGTTCCAGGGAATCTACGAGAACGTGGCACTGGCGCTGAGAGCAGCGCTTCTGATGAGGCTTCGTCTGAAAGGAGTCTTGGACCTGAGGTTCGGAATCGGTTGGGGCGAGGTTCTGACGACGGTTCCGGACCAGGCTCCGTTGGGCCAGAGTGGTGCCGGGTGGTGGGCTGCCCGGGAGGCGGTCGAGGAGGCGGCGACGTTGGCGAAGAAGAGCGGGTGGCCGCGGAGCGTTCGAGTCCGGGTCCGGGGGCTCGAGACGTCGGAAGCCGCGGCGATCAACGCCCTGGCCATCTGTCAGGATCAGGTGCTTTCCAAGATGGATCGGAAGGACTGTCAGATCGCGATCGGACTCTTCGAGGGGAGCCGGCAGGACGAGTTGGCGGAAGGTCTGGGCGTTTCCCAGTCCGAGGTATCCCGCCGTCAGCTCGAGAACGGCCCGGCGAGCCTGTTTCGGGCCTACCAGTCACTTCGGGAGCTTGGATCGTGATCGCCCTCGCGCTCGTTCTTGCAGCTCTGGGGCTCTCCGATCTGGTGTCGGGAGGCCTCTCGGGGACACCCACGAGCAAGCCTCGGGCGGTCTGCGGGGTCGTGGTCGGTTTCGGCTTCGCCGTTCCGTGGGTGTGGGTGACCTCGGCGGACCCAGCACTCTTCGTCGGCTGGTCGGCTCTGATTCTTCTGGCCTGCTGTGGTTGGATCTTCCCTCGGGTCGGTGGACACCTCACGGCCGGGCGGGCGAGGCTCGCCCTCGCGGTTCTCGGCGGATCGATTCTGGGCAGCCTGGCCTGTGCAGGCTTTGTGAGCGGAGAGCTTCCGGAGAGCGTTCGCGGGGTCCTTGCCGCAAGTCCCTTCCACTTCCTGGCCTCCCGGTCACCCGCGGAGGTCGGCCTCGGCCTGGGAACCGTTCTGTTTCTGTCGGCGACGTCGAACGGTGTCGTCCGTGCGGTCCTCGCGGTTGCGGGAACGCGGATCACCGGGGCGGAGAAACGCCTGCGAGCGGGTCGCTTCATCGGCGTGATCGAACGCCTCTTGATCTTCGGCCTGGCCGTCGCCGGGCAAGCGACCGCAGCCGCTCTGGTGGTCTCGGCCAAGAGCATTCTCCGGTTCCCGGAGCTCTCCAGAAAGGCCAGGGAAGCGGAGGGGCAAGAACCGAAGCCGGCGGATCGTGGGGACGAGGTCGTGGCCGACGTCGACGTCATCACCGAGTACTTCCTGCTCGGATCGCTCACGAGCTGGCTCCTGGCCCTGGGGCCGGCCGCTCTCTTCTGAGGAGCGTCGCTCTGGGCATAAAGACACTCCCGTTCGCGTAGAACGTATAGGCCATCAACCGGTCGCTTCGGTCCACTAGAATGGGTGGACCTTTCACCCTTGACACCGACACCCGGAGGCAATCCATGACTGGTGGACTCGTCGTTCTCGCCCTGGTGGTGATCGCGATCTTCATCGTCGCCGGCCTGTACAACAAGCTGGTCACGCTACGGAACCGCTTCAAGAACGCGTTCGCTCAGATCGACGTCCAGCTCAAGCGGCGCCACGACCTCATTCCCAATCTGGTGGAGACCGCCAAGGGGTACCTGAGCCACGAGCGCGGGACCCTGGAGGCGGTGATCGCCGCCCGCAACCGGGCGGTTTCGGCCCGCGAGCAGGCCGCCGGCGATCCGGGCGAGCCCGGCGCCATGAAGGAGCTGCGGCGCGCCGAGGGCGAGCTCTCCGGCACCCTGGGGCGGCTGTTCGCCCTGTCGGAGTCCTATCCCGATCTCAAGGCGAACCAGACGATGAGCCAGCTCATGGAGGAGCTCACCTCCACCGAGAACCGGATCGCCTTCTCGCGCCAGGCGTTCAACGACGCGGTGACGCTCTACAACACGGCGCGGGAGACCTTCCCGTCCGTGATCATCGCCAACATGTTCGGTTTCCAGGGCGCCGAGCTGTTCGAGATCGACGTGCCCGCGGAGCGCGAGGCGCCGAAGGTCTCCTTCTCGTAGAGTCTCGCTCACCCTGATCGTCGACCGATGAACTTCTTCGCCCATCAGGACGAAGCCCGGAAGACCACACGCCGGCTGGTGGTGCTGTTCGCCCTGGCGGTGGCCGCCGTGGTGGTCGCCGTCCACCTGACGGTGGCGGTGCTCCTCTTCGGCGCCGGGGTCTCGACCGCCTCGTCGGCGGACGGCATCCCCGTCGTCTCCCTCTGGGATCCGGAGCTGCTGGTGGGGGTCACCCTGGCGACCCTCCTGGTGATCACCGGCGGCAGCCTGTTCAAGACCTGGCAGCTCCGCTCCGGCGGGCCGGCGGTGGCGCGCCTCCTGGGCGGCCGGCAGGTTCACCCCAACACCGACGACCCGGAGGAGCGGCGCCTGCTCAACGTGGTCGAGGAGATGGCGATCGCCGCCGGCACGCCGGTGCCCGACGTCTACCTGATGGACGACGAGCGGGGGATCAACGCCTTTGCCGCCGGCCACAGCCCGGAGGACACGGTGATCGGGGTCACCCGTGGGGCGGTGCATCTGCTCAACCGCGACGAGCTCCAGGGGGTGATCGCCCACGAGTTCAGCCACATCCTCCACGGCGACCTGCGGATCGATCTGCGGCTGATGGGGCTTCTTCACGGCATCCTGGTGATCAGCGCCATCGGCTATCTGTTGATGCGGAGCCAGATGTGGGGAGGGAGGAGCCGGCGGCGCAAGGGGGGCGGCGCCAGTCTCGCGCTGGCCGGCCTCGCCCTCTACGTGATCGGCTGGATCGGCGTCTTCTTCGGCCGCCTGATCAAGGCGGCGGTGTCGCGCCAGCGGGAGTTTCTGGCGGACGCCGCGGCGGTCCAGTACACCCGGAACCCGCTCGGCATCGGCGGCGCGCTCAAGAAGATCGGCGGCTTCGGCTCCGGCTCGCGCATGAGGAGCCCCAAGGCGGAGGAGGCGAGCCACCTCTTCTTCGCCGACGGCCTGCGCGCGCGCTGGTTCGGCATGACCGCCACCCATCCGCCGCTCGGGGAGCGCATCCGGCGCATCGACCCCTCCTTCGACGGCACCTTCCCGCCGGTGGGCTGGGAGGAGGAGGCGCCGGTGAGCGGCCCGGAGAAGGCGGCGGCAGGGCGCACGACGCCACCACCCATCCCCGGCACGGGGGCCGGTCCGGTCCCCAGCCCGTTCCCGACCGGAGCGGACTTTGCCGCCGCCGCCGGCACGCTCCAGCCCATGCACCTGGCCTGGGCGGCGGCTCTTCTCGACGGCCTGCCCGGGCCGCTGACGGCCGCCACACGGGAGCCGGCGAGCGCCCGGAGCCTGATCTACGCGCTCCTCCTCGATCGGGACCCGGCGGTGCGCTTCCGCCAGGACGAGGCCCTCGAGCGCCAGGCCGAGCCCGGCGTGAAGGAGGAGGTCTCCCGGTTGCTGCCGCTCGTCGAGCAGGCGGGCGACGCGGCGCGCATCCCCCTGGCCGACCTGGCGCTGCCGGCCCTGCGCCGGCTGTCACCGGGGCAGTACGCGACGTTTCGCCGGTGTGTCCAGGGCCTGGCCGAGGCGGATCACCGGCTCGACCTCTTCGAGTACGCGCTGAAGCGGATGATCCTCCGCCACCTGGAGCCCCGCTTCGCTTCGTCCGCCTCGCCAGAAGGCAAGCCGGAGAAGCGGGCGGTCCAGTTCTACGCTCTTCGAGGCCTGGCCGACGAGATCTCCTGCCTCGTGTCGATGCTCGCCCACGCGGGGAGTGACGACGGCGAGGCGGCCCGGGCGGCCGTGGCCGCGGCGACGGCGAAGCTCGAGGACCTGGTCGAAATCCAGGCCCTGGAGCGCGACGCCTGTCGCCTCTCGACCTTCGACGCCGCCCTCGACCGCCTCGACCAGGCGGCGCCTCGGCTCAAGGAGCGGGTGCTCCAGGCGGCCGTCGCCGCGGTGGTTCACGACCGCCGGGTGACGACCGCCGAAGCGGAGCTCCTACGGGCCGTGGCCGACGGCCTCGGCTGCCCGGTGCCGCCGATGCTGAGCGCGGCTACGGAGTGAAGGGCGGGCACTCCTGCCGGCAGCTCCTCCGGCACTCGAACATGCTGCCCCCCCCGCCTTCGAGGCACCAGCAGACGCAGGTCGGGTCACTACCGTCCCAGCACACGGAGCCGTAGCACGGGCAGTAGATGGGGCTGCCGTCGCACGAGATGAAGAAGAGGCTGGCCCAGACCGAGCAGTAGCTGTTCCCGGTGCAGGAGATGGTGCTTCCCCCGGGGCACTGGAGCTCGGCGCTGCAGCCGGTGAGCTCGATGGGGTTCGGGAGACCCGGCTGGACGAGCGGTGCGTTCATGCTCGACAGGGCCATGGTCAGAGCGCAGGCCGGGGCCTGGGCCGGCTGGACCGCCTGGGTGGTGGCCGCGGCCACGGGCAGCGCCACGACGCACGACAGGAGAAGGATGAAAAGGTACGACTTGAGCGACATCACCGTGCTCCTTTCTTGGGATCGGACGGAGCGGACTGGAGCGGATCGCTTCCAGGGACGAGTGCGGGGTTCACGGGAGCCTTGCCGGCTGCTGCCCGCGTGTCCATCGTTAAACTACGCCATCAAGATCATTAGCAGATACTGAGGAAAAATGCAAGAGGCGCGCCGCAAGAACCTGATACTCCTCGCCGTCGCGGTGGTCACCGGCGCGCTGTTCTTCTCTCATCTGGGTGAGCTCTGGCCTCTGGCCCGGGTGGACCTCCTCGCCGATCGTGGGGAGCTCGTGGCTGAGGCCCGGCGCGACCTGGCCGAGCGGGGCCTCGACGTTTCCGGCTACCGGGCCGCCTCCCGCCTGGTGGTGGACGACGCGGCGCTCGACTACCTGGAGCGCGCCTTCGGCTTCGAGCGCACCCAGGAGCTGATCGCCGGGGGCGCGCCGGTCTACCTCTACGAGGTCCACTTCAAGCGGGAGGGGGAGCCGGATCGCGCGTGGGTGACCCTCCACCCGGAGCACGGCCTGATCGAGTGGGGGCGGACCGTTCAGGAGGACGCCCCGGGGGCGACCCTCGGGAAGGACGAGGCCCGGGCGCTCGCTCTGGCGGCGGTTGCGGCGCTCGACGATCCGGGCGCCGGAGAGGGCGGAGCCTCCGGACCGGCCCCGCCCTGGGAGGAGCGCGGGGCGGCGGAGCAGCTCCTGCCGGCGCGCGTCGACCACCAGCTCGCCTTCGAGCGGATCCTGTCCGAGAGCCCGGAGCTCCGCGAGCGTCTGGTGGTGACCGTATCGGGCGACCGGGTGAGCGCCGTCGACCGCGGTCTGGTCGTGCCCGGGGAGGCCCGCCGGGCCGCCCGCCGGCGCCAGGCACCGGTCGTCGCCCTCCAGACGGTCGGGTTCCTGGCTCTGGGGGTGCTTTCGGTGGTGGCGTTCACGGTCTTCCTGACGCGTCTCCGGGCCGGCACGGCGCGCCTCGGTCCGCCGGTGGTCTGGGCGTCGCTGGTCGGCGGCTGCTTCCTGGTGACCGAAGCGCTCCAGGGGGCGAGCCTGCTCCTGGGGTGGGACCCGCTCTGGCCCTGGTGGGTGTCGGTGGCACGGCTCCTGGGGATCGCGGCGGCCGGTGGGGGCTTCATCACCCTGATCCTCCTGGTGGTGATCTCCGCGGGAGACGCCCTGGACCGGGAGGTGACCGGCGGCCGGCGGGGGGAGTCGCTCTGGCTCGCCGGGCGGGGTCGCCTGGCCGCTCCGGAGGTCGGCCTGGCGTCGCTTCGGGGTTTCTTGATCGGGGTCATCTGCGGCGGGGTGATGACCCTCGCCTTCCTGGCCCTCGACGCCGTGGCGGTCGGCCCGGCGTCGGTGGCGGCGCCGATCCAGCCCCGCGGTTTCTTCTTCCACGGCCTCAACTCCGAAGCGCCGGCGGTCTCGACCCTTCTCTACTTCCTGATGGTCGCCCTGGGGGAGGAGCTGGGCTACCGGTTCTTCGCCGGGGGCTGGATCCTGGCCCGGTTCGAGAGCCGGACCGGTGCCGGCCGGTGGGGAAGGCGGATGGGAGCGCTGGTGGCGGTGGTCGTGCCGGCCCTCGTCTACGGCACCACCCACACAGGGCTCACCTTCCTGCCGCCGGAAGATCCGTTCTGGGGCCGGGCGCTGGTCTTCACCCTGGTGGGCTGTGTCTGGGGCTGGGCGTTTCTGCGCTTCGACGCCCTGACGGTCGTCCTCTCCCACTGGACGGCCGATCTCTTCATCTTCAACTGGCCCCGCCTGGGGAGCGGCGAGCCGGCCCTGGTGGCGGCGGCGGTGGCGACGATCGCCGTGCCCCTCGTGCCGGCCGCGCTCTGGGCCTTGCGGCCGACCCGCCGGTGATAGCCTCGCGCTGCTTCGATCCGTCGCTTCGACGCCACAACAGATCCCAAGAAGGAGTCACGCCCATGCGGCCCCGATCCGTCCGCCTCGCGCAGCCTCCTGTGGTCAGTGTCCCGGCCCGGTCGACGGCGTCGATCCCGGTGCTGGTCCTGGCCCTCGCCGTCCTGCTGGCCCTGCCGGTGGCGTCCCAGAAGCGCCCCCTGGAGCTGACCGACCTGATGAAGTTTCGGACGCTCCACGACCAGAAGATCTCCGACGACGGCGGCTGGATCGTCTACGAGTCGCGGCCCGACCGGGGCGACGGCGAGGTCCATGTGCGCTCGACCGACGGCCAGGCGGCCTACACGATCGAGCGCGGCACCGGCCCGGAGATCTCGGCCGACTCCGCCTGGGTCGGCGCCCTGGTGCAGCCTACCTTCGAGGAGCGGGAGAAGGCCAAGAAGGGTGGCAAGAACGGCGGCAACGGGAAGGACGAGGGGCCCAAGACGGGCTTTGCGCTGCTCGCGACCGCGACCGGCGAGACCCTCACCTATGAGCGGGTGAAAGCGTTCGCCTTCTCGGAGAACGGCCGCTGGTTGGCGATCCACCAGTTTGCTCCCGACGAGGACGAGGCGCAGGAGGAGGAAGCCGAGTCATCGGCCGAGGAGATCGCGGCCGAGGAGATGGCGATGGAGGAGCCGGCCGCCGAGGAGATTGCCGCCGAGGAGACTTTTGGGGCCGAGCCGGTGGCCGAGATGGCGGAAGAGACGGAGCCGGAAGGGCCCGGGGAGGAGGCAACCTCCGAGGAGGGCAAGGACGAGGAGGAGCGCCACGGCTCGCCCCTGATCCTCCGGGAGCTCGCGACCGGCCGCGAGGCGGAGATTGCCCATGTCGAGAGCTTCGCCTTCTCGGACACGCCCGACGCGGACGGCTACCTGGCGTTCGCGGTCGCCGCGCCCCAAGGCGAAGGCAACGGCCTCTACCTGCGGACCCTCGCTCCGGGCACCGGTGAGCCGGCGGCCGGACAGGTCCCGGACCAGGTCCTCCACCAAGCGGAGCGGGGACGCTACACGGCCATCGCCTGGGCCAAGGAGAAGAGCCTGCTGGCCTTCGTCGCCGCGGTCGACGACGAGGACGGCGAGCCGGGGGAGGCGGACGTCTGGGTCTGGCAGGCGGGTGCCCGGGGCCCGGCCGCGGCCTGGACCGCGGTCACTTCCGAGGGGGCGCCGGAAGGCTGGTTCGTGCCGTCGGTCAACGAGCTCACCTGGAGTGAGGACGGCGAGCGCTTGTTCTTCGGCTTCAAGCCGGACGACGAGAAGATCGAGAAGGAGACGGAGGACGAGCCCACCGAGATGGCCGACATGGCCGAGACGCCCGAGGGTGTCGAGACCGGGGAGGGTGTCGAGGCCGGGGAGGCCGGGGAGACCGCGGAAGAGGAGCCGTTCGACCCTTACGACGTCGAGGCGATCCTCGAGGACCGGGGCGTCGACGTCTGGCACTGGAACGATCCCCTCATCATCCCGAACCAGAAGGAGCTCTGGGACGAGGAGAAGGACCGCACCTACCTCGCGGTCTGGCACCGGGACACCCAGGGTGACGCCCATCGCGTGGTGCCGCTCGCCGATCGGGAGATGCGCCTGGTGACCCCGGTGGACAACGCCCGCGCCGCCCTCGGCATGGCCGACGTGCCTTACTTGAAGGAGATCACCTGGGATGGCTGGTACCGGGACGTCTACCGGGTGAGCCTCGAGACCGGTGAGCGCCAGCTCGTCGCAAAGCGGCTGCGCTACGACGCGTCGCTCTCGCCGGACGGCCGCTACGTCGCCTACTACGAGACGCCCCACTGGTACCTCTTCGACGGCGCGACCGGCGCCACGCGCAACCTGACCGAGGCGCTCCCCGTGCCGTTCGCCGACGAGGACCACGACTACCCGGAGCCGGCTCCCGGCTACGGCGTGGCGGACTGGGTCCACGGCGACTCCGGGAGCGTGGCGGTCCTGATCGACGACAAGTACGACCTCTGGCAGATCCCCACCGACCCCTCGGCGGCGGAGCCGCTCCGCCTGACCGCGGGGCGCGAGGAGGGAGTGCGCTTCTTCCTTCGGGATCTCGATCCGGAGACGCCGGCGGATCTCGACTTCGTCGCCCCCGGAGAGGCGCTCGTCTTCTACGGCTACCACGATCGGTTGAAGCACCGGGGGCTGTGGACGGCCCGGGTCGGTACCGCCGGCGCCCGGCCGCTCGAGGTCGGGGAGGGCAGGACCTACGCGCTCCTCGCCAAGGCGGCGGACGACGACCGCATCCTCTACTCCCGGGAGAGCTACACCGAGTTCCCCGACCTCTGGGTGGGCCGGCTCGACCGGCTGGCCAGCCCGGAGGCCCGGCTCGCCGACCGGGTGAAGCTCACCGACGCCAACCCGCAGATCGCCGAGTTCGCCTGGGGCGAGGCGGAGCTGGTCGAGTGGGAGAGCGCCGACGGCACACCGCTCCAGGGCGTGCTGATCAAGCCGGGGGACTACGAGCCGGGCAAGCGCTACCCGGTGCTCGTCTACTTCTACCGCTTCTTCACGCCGGTGCTCCACCGGTTCAACGAGCCGGTGGTGAACCACCGGCCGAGCTTCCCCCACTACGCGAGCCACGGCTACGCCATCTTCCTGCCCGACATCCGGTTCGAGGTCGGGCGGCCGGGCCTCGCCGCCACCAAGGCCCTGGTGTCTGGTGTCCAGCACCTGATCGAGATGGGCATCGCCGACCCGGACGCCGTCGGCCTCCACGGCCACTCCTGGAGCGGCTACCAGGCGGCGTTCGTGGTCACCCAGACCGACCTCTTCGCCGCCGTGGTGGCCGGTGCGCCGGTCTCGAACATGACCAGCGCCTACGGTGGCATCCGCTACGGCACCGGCCTCGCGCGGCAGTTCCAGTACGAGGAGACCCAGAGCCGGCTCGGCGTCTCGCTCTGGGAGGGGCGGGACCGCTACATCGAGAACTCACCCCTCTTCTACGCCGACCGCATCAACACGCCGCTTCTGATCGAGTTCGGTGACCAGGACGAGGCGGTGCCCTGGACCCAGGGGATCGAGCTGTATCTCGCCATGCGCCGCCTGGGCAAGGAGGCGATCTTCCTCGAGTACCGGGGCGAGCCCCACCACTTGAAGCAGTACCCCAACAAGCTCGACTACTCGATCAAGATGCGCGAGTTCTTCGACCACTACCTGAAGGGCGCCCCGGCGCCCCAGTGGATCACCGAGGGGGTGCCGTACCGGGGGAAGTGAAGACCTTTCCGGCCTTCATCACGAAGCGCACCTGGCGCAGAGCCCCGACGTCGGTGAGGGGGTCGCCGTCGACGGCGACGAGATCCGCCCGCAGGCCCGGGGCGATGCGGGCGCGATCCTCCAGGCGGAGCACCTGGGCGGCGGCCACGGTCGCCGCCCGGAGCGCCTGGAGCGGCGTCATCCCGGCTTCGACCAGGGCTTCGAGCTCGCGCACGTTCTCGCCGTGGGGGATCTCGGCGGCGTCGCTGCCGGCGGCCACCAGGATGCCCATCGCCAGGGCCTTCTGCAGGGTCTCCTTGTGGTGGGGTGCCTCTCGCTCGATCCGCTCACGCCACTCGGGGGGGAGCTTCTCGAGCGGGTAGTGGAGCATCACCTCCATCGTCGGCACCAGGGCGATCTTCTTCTCCTTGATCTGCTCGAGGGTCTCGTCGGTGACGAGGGCCAGGTGCTCGATCGAGTCGACCCCTGCCGCCACGGCCACCTCCAGGTCCTCCGGCTCGAGCACGTGGGCGGCCACCGGCAGCTTCTTCCGGTGGGCGATCTCGACGATCAGCGCAAGGTCTTCCTCGTCGAACGTCCCGCCGAGGCAGACCTTGATCACCTCCGCGCCGTGGCGCGCCTGGTAGCGGACCGCCTCGATCATCTCGTCCGGCGTGTCTGCCACCCCCTGCTCCGGGCCGCCGTCGAAGACCCGTGGGTCGGCCAGGAGCTGGTTGCACGGTCCGCCGGTGACGGTGAGCACGTGGCCCGCCGGCACGATGTCCGGCCCGGGCAGGATGCCGGCCTCGATCACCCGGTCGAGGGTGACGTCGGAAAAGCCCCAGGCGCCCAGGTCCCGCACCGTGGTGAACCCGGCCGCCAGGGTTTTTCGGGCGCTCGCCGCGCCGATGAGTGCCCGGGCCGCAGCCGCGGAGTAGGGGCTGTAGCCGTACTTGAAGGTGTCCGTGGGGGTTAACGGCTCGTCTGCCTGGTAGGTGAGGTGGGTGTGGGCGTCGATCAGCCCCGGCAGCAGGGTGAGGTCGCCGAGGTCGATCACCTCGGCGTCGGCCGGGGTGTCCGCTTGAACCGTCTCCGGGTCGACGGCCTCGATCATCCTTCCCCGGACGAGCACCGCCGCTGGGGCGGTGACCTCCCCCGACTCCGGATCGACCATGCGCGCGGCGCGGACGAGGAGCGCCGGCTCCGGCTGCGACTCCTCCTCGGCGGCGGCCATGGCTGGCGGGACCGCCAGGGCGCTCAGAAGGACCAGCGCGATCACCAACGAACCGGACCGGAAACAATGGGCCATGACGTACCTCCCTCTTGGGTCTTCGATGGCTCGAGCATAGTCGATCGCTTCGCGGGGCCGGCCGAGAGGGTGCCGAGCCCTGTCGTACACTGGGCGTTCGGTCCCCGCGGGCCGACCACACGATCGGACCCCGTCGGAACTCTTCGAGACCTGCCCAGAGAAGGAGCACAGAGCATGGACCTTTCCGGAAAGAGAGCCCTCGTCACCGGTGGTAGCAGCGGCATCGGCCGGGCGATCGCGTCGGCGCTGGCCGAGCGCGGATGCACGGTGGCCATCAACGGGCGCAACGGTGAGCGCCTCGAGGCGTCGGCCGGGGAGCTCGGCTGCGAATGGATCGCGGGCGACGTCGGCGTCGAGGCCGACGCCCGGCGGATCGTCGAGACCTTCGTCGAGCGCCACGGCGGCGTGGACGTGCTCGTCAACAACGCCGGCTTCGGCCGCTTCGCGTCGCTCGTCGAGACCGAGCTGGCGGACATCGAGGCGGTCTACCGCACCAACGTCTTCGGCGCCTTCTTGATGGGCCGAGAGGTCGCCCGCCGCCTGGTCGACCAGGGAGGTGGCGCGATCGTCAACATCTCCTCGACCGCCGGCACCCGGGGCTTCAAAGGGGGTACCGCGTACGCGTCGTCGAAGTTTGCCCTGCGCGGCATGACCGAGTGCTGGCGGGACGAGCTTCGCCGCCACGACGTCCGCGTCATCCTGATCAACCCGAGCGAGGTGCTGACCGAGTTCGCCAGCATCGCCGGGTTCGAGCAGGAGGTTTCGGAGAAGAAGCTCCATCCCGAGGACATCGCCCACGCGGTGGTGGCGGCCCTCGAGATGCACGAGCGGGGCTTCATCCCGGAGCTCTCGGTGTTCGCGACCAATCCGTTCTGAGGGATCCCCTCGCTTCTCTTGCGTCCCCTCTGCCGTGAGCTTCCTCGGCTTCCCGGGCGTCGTGGTGCGTGAGGGCGCCGAGTAGGTAGGGCCGCTCGCTTCGCTCGCGCTCGGCCGGCACGGGGTCCGGCCGCTTCGATCACGGATTGATGTCCGGGGGCATCCTCTCCGGGTGAAGCGGCCGCCCTCCGTGGCGGCGGGATTGGAGCCGAAGGCCCCGACCGTCCTCCCCTCTTCCTTACCCGGTCGAGGTGGCGCGCTGCCTCGTTCCTCGTTCCTCCCAACCCCTCTCCCTCCGGCTCCCCCGGTCCTCGTTGTGAGGGGTGGGGTTCCGCGCGTTCGGGCGCGCGGTTCCTTCCGTCTTCCCTCATCAGGGAAACCAGTGTCGTCAGCGTTGACTTGCGAAGATCCCGGTGATATACAGTTAGAGATACTTCCATATATAGGAACTAAGGGATGGGTGGAGACGAGTCGACATCGGCGCGGAGTGGGTTCACTCTCATCGAGCTGCTCGCGGTGCTTGCGATCCTGGGGATCGCGGCGGGGCTCGGTATCCCCGCGCTTTCCCGGCTGATCCTTCGAACCAAGCTCGAAGGGAGCGCCCGGGAGACTGTGAGCCTCTTGCAGCGGGCCCGCCTCGAGGCCATCAAGAGGAGGGTTCAGACCGTGGTGGAGGTCGATCCCGCCGGTGTCGTCGTGCGCGCGTACGCCGATGTCGACGGCGTCGCCGCGGGGGACCCGCCGGACCTCCTATTCAATCCGGTGGCCGGAGAGCTGCGGTTCGACACCGACTTTTCGCTCGGGGACCTGCGACCGCAGTCGCGCGTGGCGTTCGCCGCTCCGAGCGCGCAGCCGGTGGTCGACGGCTTGACTCTGGCTGGGTCGGGCGAACGGGCGTTCGTGTTCCTGCCCACCGGTGCGGTCGATCGGGTCGGCGCGCTGCGTCTTGCCGACGTCGCGGGCCACAACCACCTGGAGGTGCGGGTCGAGCCGGCGGGGACGGGACGGATCGAGCTCCGGAAGTGGAGCCGGGAGCTGGGGCGTTGGCACGCCAGGCGGGAAGGGGGGAGGTCGTGGACCTGGTACACCGACTGACCAGCAGGCAGTCGTGGGGCGCCGATGCTCGCGGTCCGCGGGGCTTCTCTCTGATCGAAGTCCTGATCGCCGCCCTGCTTCTCCTGGTCATCCTCCTCGGCATCGTCCCGCTCTTCCTGCGCGCCATGAGCAGTCGTCAGGCTGGTCGCGAGTCGACGGCTGTCGGGAGCTACGCCCGAACACGTGCCGAAACGTTGCTCCAGCTTCCTTTCAATCATCCCGACCTGACCGTCCCTGGCGGGGCGGCCCAGCTCGAGGTCGTCGAGTACCTGGATGGGGCCACCCACCAGTGGAGTCAAGACCCTGCGCTCGCCCCCCAGGCGATCTGGGTCAGGACCACCCGCGTGCGGCAGTTCGGATCTGCCGACCTGCTCGACGGCGACACGGACGGCGACGGTAATCACCTCGACCTGCCGCTTCCGGGCGGCACCAACCCCCGGTCGATCCAACTCAAGGAAATCGAGGTCGCGATCGAGTCCCCGCGCGACGGTGGACCCCTCGGAGCAGCCGAGGAGATCACGGTCCGAGTGCTCAAAGCGTTCTGAGACGTGCCCCACGGCGCAGACCGTGGGCCGAGGGAGGAGCGGGTCATGAACGGTTCGAGGCCGTGTGGTCACGAGCTTCGGTCGACGCATCGAGAGGATGGCTTCTCGCTGCTCGAGGTCCTGATCGCGCTGGTGATCTCCGTCGCGCTGCTCGTCGCCGTGCTCACGCTGTTCGACCGCAACAGCCAGCTCGCGCGCCTCGAGGCGGAAATGACCGAGACGCAGCAGTCGGTGCGCGCGGTCCACCTGGAGGTTGCCCGTGCCCTTCGGTCCGCGGGCAGGGGCGGCCTGGTCCAGAACACGCCCGTCAAGCGGCTTCCTCATCTCGGGGTGGCGATCGAGGTCGCGTCCAACGTCGCGGGCGCGGACCGCGTGGTCGCTCCGGCGCTGGCCGCCTCGCCCGAGGCTGTGGCGGGGACCGACATCCTCAGGGCGCGAGGGGTGTTCTCGTCGCCCGTCTACCAGAGTCACGACAACGACGACGCGAGGACGTTCCTCGTGCTGCGGGACGCCTCGGGAACGTTCACCCAGGATCCCACGCTGGCCCGCGAGGGGGAGATCCACCTCTGTGCGTTGAGCCCGGCCGGCTTTCCGCAGCCGCTCGACCCGCTCCGCGAGGCCATCCGGACCGGATCGGAAGAGGCGATCGTGTTGGCGAGCAGCGCCGACCTGGGCGAGTACGCGGTCGTCAAGCTCGTTCCGGGGAGCTCGGCACCGACGTCTGCGGTGTGCAACCCCGCCGACCCCAACGGCGGCGTCAAGCTCTCTTTCACCGTGTCGGGAGACGGTGGCAGGGCCGATCGCTACCACGAGCTCTCGCCTTCTGGGGGCGCCGGCTTGCCGTCGAGCCTGACGAGCGTCGCCTATGCGGCGATCCTGGAGGAGTACGCGTACTACGTGCGCGAGATTCACGAGGACCCGGGCCAGGCCGGCTCACCGCTCATGCCTCGCTTCTCCCGGGCGCGGCTCTACCCGAACACCGGCAGCGCCTGGGGCACCGACGCCGCGACTCAGGAGAGCTCGGTCGCCATGGACGTGGCCGACGACATCTTCGACTTCCAGGTGAGCCTGGGCCTCGACAGCGCTCAGGGGGGCGGCGCCATCGCCGATGGCTCGGCGGCGGCACAGCCGCTCTACG
>Ga0210123_1000170_pt1 | contig 42300 bp, 4 predicted proteins | sample Muzzi_PWB_D2_FD_185535 | JGI IMG/M metagenome (GOLD analysis project Ga0210123, IMG submission 185535) | Wetland microbial communities from San Francisco Bay, California, USA, that impact long-term carbon sequestration - Muzzi_PWB_D2 (SPAdes) | ecosystem: Environmental > Aquatic > Marine >... | reverse complement strand
CCGCCGTCAGCGCGTCCCGGAACGTGCGCGGTCGCAGGCTCCCTCGGGCCCTCAAGGCGAACGGGACGTTGTAGGCCGTCCCCCCCGGGTGGAGCTTCTCCAGGAACCAGAGCCGCCGCTGGGCGAACGACACCGGAAAGACGAGGACCTCCTCGTCCCGGGAGGCGGAGTCCGCCGCCGCGCCGTCCGGCCTGGTCGCTCTGTCCCCTCGTTCTCCTCTCTGGGTCGCCACCGTCGATCCCCTCGTCTACTCGTCGTCCAGCCTGCCGTCGTCCAGCACGGCATCATCCAGGACAGCCCGTGAGCTGCGGAAACGGTCCCGGGCGATCGGCGCGATGGCGGGAGACTCCTCCGCCCCGTCCCGGTCACCGGCCGGCCCCTCGCTGTCCGGACTCTCGGCCAGTCTCTCCGCCAGGCGAGCCACCGTCGGCCGGTCGAACAGCTCCCGGAGCGGCAGCTCCCGAGAGAAGGCACCCCGCACCCGAGAGAGGACCTGGGTCGCCAGCAGCGAGTGGCCGCCCAGGGCGAAGAAGTCGTCGTGAACCCCGACCCGGTCGACCCCCAGCACCTCCGACCAGATCGACGCCAGGCCGCGCTCCAGCTCGTTGCGCGGCGCCACGTAGCCGGCCTCGAGCTCCGGCCGGGTCCGGTCGGGCTCGGGCAGGGCACGCCGGTCGACCTTGCCGTTGGCGGTGAGCGGCAGCGCGTCGAGCACCACCATGGCGGACGGCACCATGTAGTCCGGCAGGCGCTTCGCCAGGTGGTCGCGGAGCGCCGGAACCAGCTCGGCACCGAGCCATCCCTGAAGCGGGTTGTTGGTCCACCGGGTCCAGCGCGGCGCACCCCCAGGGTCGAACGCCGGCAGACCATCCTCGGTCGGCTGGTCGGCACGCGCCAGGAGGACCTGGAAGCGCCCGCCGTCGCCGGAGCGCATCCAGCCGGGCGCCGCGTCGTAGCCGGCCCGGGCGGCGGCCTCGACCAGGTCCGCCGGCTCCACCGGCCGGAGCTCCACCGCCCGCCGCCGGGCCTCGGCCATCAGCTCGTCGACGCTCCCCTCCCCGGGCGCCTCGGCCAGGAGCTCCACGAGCGCCGCGTCCTCTGCCGTCCGGGCGTCCGGGATGCCGTCGACGATCACCCGCCGCGGCGCCTCCTCCCCGAGCCATCGGACCAGCCCCGCCGGGTCGCCGCCCACGGCGTCCCAGTCCACCGTCTCGGCCGGAGCCGCGGCTCCCCCGCCGGGTCCCACCCGGAGGGTCACGTCGTAGCGGAACTTGCTCAGCTCGTTCCTGGCCCGACCGCCCTTGAGACGAAGAGTGGCCGAGCCGATCCGGCCGGAGCGGCGGCCCAGGGCGCCGAACAGCTCCGGCGCCACCGCCAGCTCCTTCTCCCGGCCCGACCGGACCGCCACCCGCTCCCGCAGCTCGGCAACGGTGGCGCCGGCCGGCGCGTGCGCCGCCTCGACCGAAGCGTGGAACGCCTCCAGCAGACCGAAGCTCCGCACGCCGCCCACGAACACCGCGCCACCGGGGCGCACCACCCGCACCGCCCCGTCCAGGACCCGCCCCAGGTAGTCGGCGCCGGGGAAGTACTGGACCACCTCGTTGAGCACCACCAGGTCGAAGAACCCGTCCGGCACGTCGTCGAGCTCGTCCGCCGCCCGCTCCAGCAGCCGCACCGACTCCGGATCGACGCCGAGTCCGTCGAGGCGGCCTCGGAGACGGTCGAGCACCTCGGGGGAGAGGTCGGTCCCCCAGTAGAGATCACAGGAGGGGGCGAGGCGCGAGAGCAGCAGCCCGGTGCCGCAGCCGATCTCCAGCACTCGCCGGGCGCCGAACGCGGCGATCCGCTCGACGCTCTCCTCGACCGACGCGAAGATCTCGTCCTCCGGCAGTGGCGCGTCGGTGTAGCTGCTGGTCCAGAGGGCCAGGCTCACGCCGGCGTCGCGCTCCGAGTAGTGCTCCGTGCCGTAGGTCTCGTCGAACACCTGGCGCCACTGGTCGATGGCCCCGGCGCCCACCTCTCCGGAGCCGGTCCCGGCGGTCGCCTCCCGAGACGGGACGATCCAGGAGACCAGGCGGCGCTCCCCCTCCCCCCGCTGGCGCACGGCGACCACCGCCTGCTCCACCGCCGGGTGGCTCTCGAGCACCGTCTCGATCTCCCCCGGCTCGATCCGGAAGCCGCGGACCTTGACCTGGTGGTCGAGCCGCCCGAGGAACTCCAGGCGGCCGTCGGTCGACCACCGCACCAGATCGCCGGTGCGGTAGACACGTCCACCGGCCCCTCCTTCAGAGTCGGAGCCCCCGTCCGGGTCCGGGATGAAGACCTCCGCGGTCAGGGCGGGCTGCCCCAGGTAGCCGCGGCCGACGCCGACGCCGGCCACGCAGAGCTCCCCGGGCACGCCCAGGGCGACCGGCCGCACCGCCCGGTCCAGTACCTGGAGCCGCAGGCCGGGCAGGGTCCGCCCGATCGCCACCGACGGCGCGCCCTCCGCCGGCGCCCGGCGTATGACTTCGTGGGTCACGTCGTCGGAACACTCCGTCGGGCCGTAGGCGTTGAGCAGCGGGACCCCCGGCAGCGCCGACAGCCAGCGTCGGGCGAGCTCCGGCGGCAGGGCCTCTCCGGTGGCCAGGACCCAGCGCAGACGTGGCAGCGGGGGCGACTCCCCGAGCGGCTCCAGCATCGCGCGGAGCATAGACGGCACGGCCTCGAAGACCGTCCCGGCGTCGCTCTCCAGCGCGGCCAGCAGCCGAGTGCCGTCGAACGCGACCTCGTCCGGCACCACGTCGACCGCGGCGCCCACCAGGAGCGGCGCGAACATCTGCCAGATCGAGATGTCGAAGCACTGGGACGCGTTCTGGACCACCACGTCGTCGGCCACCAGGTCGAGGGCCGCCACCTTGTCCCAGAGGTGGTTGGTCATGCCGGCGCGATGGACCATGGCCCCCTTGGGCGCACCGGTGGAGCCCGAGGTGTAGATGACGTAGGCCAGGCCGTCGGGCGGCACGGCCCGCGGCCGGAACGACGGGGCGTCCGGAGTGCTCCCCGCGCCCGCCATCGGCTCCAGCGCCGCCACCTCCGGGCCGTCCGGGTCGGCCCCGTCAGATCGTCCGGAGCGAGACGCCGCATCCACGGCGACGTCGAAGAAGGCCTCCCCGGCCAGAACCAAGGCCGCGCCACTGCTTTCCAAGATGCCGGCGTGACGCTCCACCGGGTGGTACGGGTCGAGGGGCAGGAAGGCCGCGCCGGCACCCAGGATGCCGAGCACCGCGGCCAGCAGGTCGGGACCGCGCCAGGCGAGGACCGCGACCACCGTCTCCGGGCCGACTCCCCGGGCTCCGAGCTCCGTCGCGACCCGGGCGGCCCGCTGCCGCAGCGCCCGGTAGGAGACCGACCGCCTTTCGAAGCGCACCGCCTCCCGCTCCGGCGTCCGCCGGGCGTGCTCGTCGAGCAGCTCCCAGAGGTCGCCGCTCCCCCGGGGGATGGGGGCGTCGTTCCACTCCACCATCACCTGGTGCCGCTCGGGCGGGGCGAGCATCGGCACCGACTCGAGGCTCCGGTCCGCGTCCTCGGCCACCGCCGTCAGCAGGGTCTCCAGGTGACCGACCATGCGGGCGATCGTGGTGCCGTCGAACAGGTCGGTGCTGTAGGCGATGGCACCGGCGAGGCCGTCGGGGCTGTCGATCAGCCCGAGGGTCAGGTCGACTTTGGAGGTACCGGTATCGACCGGCAGCGACGCCACCTCCAACCCGGGGAGGGCGACGGCCGGCACGCCCATCTGGAGGGCGAAGACCACCTGGAAAAGCGGGTTGCGCCGCACGTCGCGCTCGAGGTCGAGCTCGTCGACGAGGCGCTCGAACGGCAGGTCCTGGTAGAGGTGGGCCTCCAACACCACGTCGCGGACCGCGCCGACCAGCCGGCGGAAGCTCCAGGCGCCGTCGAGCACCGTGCGCAGGGCGAGCTGGTTGACGAAGAAGCCGACCAGCCCCTCCAGCTCCGGCCGCGACCGGTTGGCGACGTCGCTCCCCACGACCAGGTCTGGCTGACCGGTGGAGCGATAGAGGAGCAGCTCGAACCCGGCCAGCAGCGTCATGAAGAGCGACGCCCCCTCGCGGGCCGCGAGGGCCCGGAGCCGTCGGGCCGTCTCCGCCGGCAGGGAGACATCGCAGGTGGCCCCGCGCAGACTGGGAACCGGCGGCCGGGGACGGTCGGTCGGCAGGTCAAGGACCGGGGCGCCCTCCAACCGCCGCCTCCACGCCCCGAGATGGGCGTCGAGCGCCTCGCCGGTTAGCCAGCTCCGCTGCCAGCGGGCGTAGTCGCCGTACTGGACCGGTAGCTCCGCCAGTGGAGACGGCCGGCCCTCCGAGAACGCGCTGTAGAGGGCCGAGAGCTCCCGCACCAGCACCTCGAGCGACCAGCCGTCGCTGACGATGTGGTGGACAGCCAACAGCACCGCGTGCTCCTCGTCGCCTAGCCGCGCCAGGGAGAGGCGCAGGAGCGGGCCACGGTCGAGCACGAACGGCCGGCGCACGAACCTCCGGCCGGCGTCCACCAGGGCCCCGTCCCGCGCCCCTTCGGGCAGGCCCCGCAAGTCGATCGCGGACAGTGGCGACGGCACGAACGGGGCGATCACCTGAACCGGCCGGTCGCCCCGCTCCGGGAACGAAGCCCGGAGCACCTCGTGGCGCCGGCGAATGGCGTCGAACGCCCGGGACAGGGCGACGACGTCGAGGGGGCCGCTCAGCCGGAGGGTGGCGTAAATGATGTAGGCCGGCGAGGCGGTCTCGAGGCGGTCGAGGAACCAGAGCCGCTCCTGGGCGAACGACAGGGGTGCCTGGGCCCCCGACTCACCGCGCTCGAGGGGCGGTGGCTCCGGACCGGCCTGCCGCCCCATGCGCTCCGCCACCCGCTGGGCGAGGCCGGCGACGGTCGGTCGCTCGAACAGGTCGCGCAGCGGCAGCTCGACCCCACAGGCGGTGCGTACCCGGGAGATCACCCGGGTGGCGAGCAGCGAGTGGCCGCCCAGGGCGAAGAAGTCGTCGTCGCGCCCCAGGCTGGACGGGTCGATCTCCAGGATGTCGGCCCAGGTCCCCAGGATCACCTCCTCGAGGGCGTTGCGGGGCGCCGCGGACGGGCCCGTGCCCTTGCGGGCGGCCAGGTCCGGCACCGGCAGCGCCTCCCGGTCGAGCTTGCCGTTCGCGTTGATCGGCAGCTCGTCCAGAACGACGAAAGCGGCCGGCTGCATGTACTCCGGCAGCTTCGCTCGCAGAAGCTCCCGCAGCGCGTCGAGGACCTCGTCGCCGCCCGAGGAGAGGACCAGGTAGGCGACGAGGGAGGGGTCGTCCGGGGATCCCTGGGGCACCACCGCCGCGTCGCGCACCGCCGGGTGCTCGGCGAGCAGGGTGTCGATCTCCCCCGGCTCGACCCGGAACCCGCGCACCTTGATCTGGGTGTCGTTGCGCCCGTGGTACTCGATGCGGCCGTCGGCGAGATGGCGACCCACGTCGCCGGTCCGGTAGAGCCGCGCCCCGGGCGCGGCGGAGAACGGATCCGGGATCATCTTCTCCGCCGTGGTCACGGGATCGTCCAGGTAGCCGCGGGCGACGCTCGCGCCGCCGGCGTACAGGTCCCCCGCCACCCCCGCCGGCACCGGCCGGAGCGCGCCGTCGAGCAGGTAGAGGGGGACGTGGTCCACCGGCCGCCCGACCGAGGGGATCGCCGGCCAGCCGTCCGGCCGGCCCGACAGCGTCAGGGCGCTCACCACGTGGGTCTCCGAGGCACCGTACTGGTTGTGCAGAGAGCAGCCGGGCAGGCGCCGGAAGAGCTCCCGCACCGCCGGCCCCACCTGGAGTTGCTCGCCGGCGGTCACCACCTCGCGCAGGGACCGCGGCAGGCGGCTCCGGCTGGAGGCCGCCTCGGCCAGGTGCTTGAGGGCGGCGAACGGCAGGTGCAGCCGCTCCACCCGCCACCGGTCGAGGAAGTCGGGCAGGGCGTCGATGTCCCGCCGGGCGTCCTCGTCCGCCACCACCAGCGTGCCGCTGGCGCACCAGGCGGAGAAGATCTCCTGGAACGAGACGCAGAAACCGAAGGTCGAGAACTGAACCGTGCGGTCGGGGCCGGCCAGGTCGGGCCGGCTGCGCTGCCACGCCATGAGGTTGGCGAACGCCCGGTGGGTCACCACGATCCCCTTGGGCCGGCCGGTGGAGCCGGAGGTGTAGATGGCGTAGATCGGGTGGTCCGGAAGCGCCCCGCCGTCGACCGGCTCGGCCGACTCCTCGGAGAACGGCCCGTGACCCGCGTCGAGGCCCGGCTCGAGGCAGAGGCTCCGCTCCCGGTGACCCGGGAACCGGGGCAGGAACGACTCCGAGGTGAGGAGCACCCGCAGGCCGGCGTCGTCGATGATGGTGGCGAGCCGCTCCCGGGGATAGGCCGGGTCGAGGGCGACGCCGGCGCCGCCGGCCTTGAGCACCGCCAGCAGGGCGATCTCCATCTCGAGCGAGCGCTCCAGGCAGATCCCCACCAGCGCCTCCGGGCCGACCCCGCGGCGCCGGAGGACGCGGGCCAGCCGGTTGGCCCGGCGGTCGAGCTCCCCGTAGCTCAGGGAGTGGCCGTGGAAGACCGCCGCGACCGCGTCCGGCGCGCGCTCGGCCTGCCGCTCCACCAGGCGGTGGACGCACTCGGCCCGATCCGAGTCGGGCGCCGGGTCGAGCGGGTCGAGCGCCGAAGACGTCCGCGGCAGCGCCGCGTCGTTCCACTCGCACAGCACGGCCTGGCGTTCCCCCGGGCCGAGCAGCTCGAGCTCCCCTAGCCGGCGCCCCGGGTCGGCCGCGGCCGAGCGCAGCGCCCGTTCGTAGGCCCCCAGCAGACGGCGCGTGGTGGTGGCGTCGAAGAGATCGGTGTTGTACTCGAACGCGCCGTACAGCCGGCCCTGGTCCTCACGCCAGAAGAAGGTCAGGTCGAACTTGGCCGTGCGGTTCTCGAGCCGGACAGAGCTCACCTCCAGGCCCTCGACCGCCACCGGCGGGCGGGGCTGGTTCTGGAGCACGCACATCACCTGGAACAGGGGGTTGCGGCTCATGTCCCGCTCGGGCTGGATCTCCTCCACCAGCTTCTCGAACGGCAGCTCCTGGCGGGCGTACGCCTCGAGGGCCGTCTCCCGCACCCGCTCCAGGAAGCGCTCGAACGGCGGATCGTCGTCCATCGGCGTCCGGAAGACGAGGGTGTTGGCGAAGAAGCCGATCAGCCCCTCCACCTCGCGCCGGTTCCGGTTGGCGATCGGCGAGCCCACCGGCACGTCGCCGCTCCGGGAGACCCGCCCGATGACCGCCTGGAAGGCCGCCATCAACACCATGTAGAGGGTCACCCCGCTGGACCGGGCCAGGCCGTGGATGGCCGCCGTCAGCTCCTCGGAGAGGGCGATGTCGTGGCGTGCCCCGCGGAAGGTCTCGACCGGCGGGCGCGGCCGGTCGGTGGGAAGCTCGAGGCCGGTCACGCCGTCCAGGGCGCGCCGCCAGTAGTCGAGCTGCTCCTCCAGCACCTCGCCACGGAGCCAGCTCCGCTGCCAGACGGCGTAGTCGGCGTACTGGACCGGCAGCTCGGGCAGCTCGACGGGGCGGTCCTCGACCAGGGCCCGGTAGAGCTCCATCAGCTCACCGGTGAGGACGCCGGTCGACCAACCGTCCGAGATAATGTGGTGGAGGTTCAGGACCAGCACGTGGTCGGCGGCCCCCAGCCGGAGCACCGTGCTCCGGAAGAGCGGCGCGCGGGGCAGGTCGAACGGGCTCCGGGCGTCCCGGTTACCCAGGGCCGCCAGCTCCCGCTCCCGCGCCCCGGCGGACAGGCCGGAGAGGTCGATCACCGGCACGGCGACGTCCACCGCCGGCACGATCTCCTGGACCGCCTCGCCGTCCCGGTCGACGAACCGGGTCCTGAGCGAGTCGTGACGCGCCGCCACCCCGCCGAGGGCGGCGGCCAGGGCCGGCAGGTCGAGCCGGCCGGTCAGCCGGACGGCGGCGGGGATGTTGTAGAACGGCGAGCCCGGCTCGAGCTGCTCCAGGAACCAGAGCCGCTGCTGGGCGAACGACAGCGGCAGGTCGCGTCCCCGATCTACCGGCACCAGCGGCGGCGCACCCCGCTCCGGCCCCACCAGGCGCACGCTCTCGGCGAGGGTGGCGACCGTCGGCGCCTCGAAGACGGCCCGGAGCGGCAGGTCGACGCCGAACGCGTCGCGAATCCGGGAGACGAGCTGGGTGGCGAGGAGCGAGTGGCCGCCGAGACTGAAGAAGTCGTCGAACGCCCCCACCTCCGGCGCCCTCAGCACCTCCTCGAAGAGCCCCGCCAGCACCTCCTCCTGGGGTGACCGCGGGGCCACCCGCTCCCCCCGCGCCTCGGCCGCCGGCTCGGGCAGGGCCCGGCGGTCCAGCTTGCCGTGGGCGGTCTGGGGGAGCGCGTCCAGGAGCACCCAGAAGCCGGGCACCATCGGCCCGGGAAGCCGCGCCGCCAGGTGGTGCTTGAGCTCCTCCACCGCCTCCTGACCGGCCCCGTCGTCGAGCACCAGGTAGGCGACCAGCCGGCGTCCAGCACCGCCGGCCGCCAGGCCCCCACCGCCCGACGGCTCGAGCACCACCACCGCCGCCTGGCGCACCGCCGGATGGCTCTTCAAGACCTCCTCGATCTCACCGAGCTCGATCCGCAGCCCCTGGATCTTGACCTGGTGGTCGAAGCGGCCGAGGAACTCCACCTCCCCGTCCGCCAGGAACCGGGCGAGGTCGCCGGTCCGGTAGAGCCGCCCGCCCGGCTGTGACGACCAGGAGTCGGGGACGAAGCGGGCGGCGGTCTCCGCCGGCTTGCCGTGGTAGCCGTGGGCGATGCCGACGCCACCGATCAGCAGCTCGCCGGGCACGCCCGTCGGCACCGGCCGCAGGAAGCGGTCGCACAGGTAGACCCGGTCGTTGCGCACCGGCCGGCCGATCGGTGCCACGCCCTCGCCGGCAGCGCCCCGGGACACATGGTGGTAGGTGGCGAAGATGGTCGCCTCGGTCGGGCCGTAGCCGTTGACGATCTCGGTGTCGGGGAGGTGCCGGCGCAGCGAGCCGAGAAGGGCGCGGGGCAGGGGCTCGACCCCCACCAGCAACCGGGTCAGGGCGAAGTCCTCCGGACGCTCCTCGGCCGCCCGGTGGAGATCCCCCACCATCGACGGCGGGACGTAGGCGCTCTCGATCCGGCGCTCGGCGAGCCAGCGGACGAAGCGGCGCCCCTCGGCGTGCACCGGGGCCGGAGGGACCCGCACGGTGCCGCCGTCGGCCAGGGCGCCGAACACCTCGCACACCGAGACGTCGAACCCCGGGCTGGTCCACCAGCTCGTCACCGCTCCGCCTCTTCCCCACTGGCGGTAGTCCTCCACCAGGTTGACGGCGCTCCGGTGGGTGCAGACGACCCCCTTGGGCACCCCGGTGGAGCCCGAGGTGTAGATGACGTAGGCCGGCGCCTCGCCCGGAAGCCTCCGTGCCGGGCCGGGCCCGCTCTCTAGCGCCTCGGGCGCCTCGGCGCCGTCCAGCTCCAGGACCGGCAGATCCGAGGCGGGCATGTCGGCGCCGCCGCCCGGCGCCACGACCACGACCCGCGCTCCCGAGTCCTCCATCAGGTGGCGGAGCCGCTCCGGCGGGTACGCCGGGTCGAGCGGCACGTAGACCGCCCCCGCCTCCAGCACCCCCAGCATCGCCGCCACCACCGCCGGCGAGCGCGCCAGGTAGAGCGCCACCCGGTCCCCCGGTCGGACCCCGTGGGCGGCCAGGCGCCGCGCCAGCCTGTCCGCCCGCCGCGCGACGGCGCCGTAGGTCCAGGCCTCGCCCTCGGTCGCCACGGCCACCCGGTCAGGCACCTCCTCCGCCACCCGCATCACCAGCTCGTGGAGGCCGGCGCTCCCCTCGGCGCCGTCCGAGTCGTTCCACTCCCGGAGGATCTGGGCCGTCTGGGCGGCCGACAGCAGCGGCACCCGGGAGAGCGGCGTCTCCGGCGCCTCGACCACCGTCTCGAGGACGGCCCGGTACTGGTCCACCAGGCGTTGGATGGTGGTGTGGTCGAACAGGTCCGCGTCGTACTCCACGTGGGCGCCCAGGGCACCGGCCTCCGGGTCGCCGTCCCCCCGGTCCGGGGTCGGGGTGGCGATCAGCACCAGGTCGAACTTCGACGACCGGTTGTGGTGGGTCACCGAGTGGAGCTCGAGCCCCGGCAGCCGCACGGTCGGGAACTCCGCGTCGTGGAAGGCGAACAGGATCTGGAAGATCGGCGAATGGCTGAGGCGCCGCTCCGGCCTCAGCGCCTCGACCACGGCACCGAACGGCAGGTCCTGGTGGGTGTACGCGTCGAGGCAGGTCTCCCGCATCCGCGGCAGCAGACCGGTGAACGTGGGGTCTCCCGACAGGTCGGTACGCAGCGCCAGGGTGTTGATGATCATCCCCAGCATGCCCTCCGTCTCCTTGCGCCGGCGGTTGGCGATGCCGGTGCCGACCACCAGGTCGTCCTGCCCGGTCAGGCGGAGCAGCAGAAGCTCGAAGGCGGCGAGGGTGACCATGAAGAGGGTCGCCCCCTCGCGCCGGCCGAGGGCGGTCAGGGCCCGGCCGAGGGCGGGCGGGACCTCGAGCTCGACCGCGCCGCCGCGGGAGCGCTGGACCGGTGGCCGCGGCCGGTCGGTGGGCAGCTCGAGCAGCGGCGGCGCCCCCTCCAGGTGGTCGCGCCAGTAGGCGAGCTGGCGCTCGAGCGCCTCACCCCGCAGCCAGTCGCGCTGCCAGCAGGCGAAGTCCGCGTACTGGATCGGCAGATCGGGCAGCGCCGACGGCCGATCCTCCGCGTGGGCCCGGTAGAGCTCCAGCAGGTCACCGATCAGCACCGCCTCGGCCCAGCCGTCGTGGACCAGGTGGTGCTCGGTCTGGAGCGCCACGTGCTCCCGCTCGCCGCAGCGCAGGAGGGTGGCCCGGAGCATCGGCCCGCGCTCCAGGTCGAACGTGCGGGCGCCGTCCGCCACCGCCAGCCGCTCCACCTCCCGCTCGCGACCCTCCTCGGAGAGCCCGGCCAGGTCGACGACGGGGATCGGTACGGGGGCCGGGGGGTGGATCCGCTGCACCGGCCGGCCGCCCACCGCCGGGAAGGTCGTGCGCAGGATCTCGTGGCGCTCCATGAGCGAGGCGTAGGCACGGCGCAGGGCGTCCCGGTCCAGCTCCCCCAGGATGCGCAGAGCCCGCGGCACGTGGTACGACGCGCTCGTCGGGTCGAGCTCGGTCAAGAACCAGATCCGCTCCTGGGAGAAGGAGAGCGGGATCTTCCGGTCTCGCGAGTCCCTGACCAGCGGCGGGGCCTGGGCCGGGCCCGCCCCCTCCACGCGCACCGCCATCGCCTCCAGGGTCGAAGCCTCGAACACCGTGCGCAGGGGCAGCTCCACCCCCAGGGTCGACTCGACCCGGGCGATCGCCTGGGTCGCCAGCAAGGAGTGGCCTCCCAGGTCGAAGAAGTCGTCCCGGGCGCCGACCTGCTCCACCCCGAGGACGGAGCTCCAGATCCCGGCCAGGACCTCCTCGGTCGGGTTGCGCGGCGCTACGTACGGGGTGTCCAGTCCGCTCCGGCCCCCCTGAGGCCCGGGCAGCGCCGCCCGGTCCACCTTGCCGGCGGCGGTCCGGGGCAGGCTCTCCACCGACACGAACGCGGTCGGGTGCATGTACTCCGGCAGATGCTTCGCCAGGTGAGCCCGGAGCTCCTCCACGGCCGGCTCCTCCCCCACCGGCGCGGTCCAGGCCACCAGCCGGGCGCCGTCCGGGCCGTCGAGGGCGCCCACCAGGACCTCGGCGATGGCCGGATGGGCCGCCAGCACCGACTCCACCTCGCCCGGCTCGACCCGGAACCCCCGCACCTTGACCTGATGATCGAGGCGGCCGACGAACTCCAGCTCGCCGCTGGGCCCCCAGCGGACCAGGTCGCCGGTGCGGTAGAGGCGGCCGCCACCGCCGGTTGCGTCGAACGGATCGGGGACGAAGCGCTCGGCGGTCTTGGCCGGGTCCCCCAGGTAGCCGCGGGCCAGCCCCGCGCCGCCCAGGGCCAGCTCGCCGGGCACCCCCGGCGGCACCGGACGGCCGGCCGGGTCGAGGACCGCCGCCCGCACCCCGGAGAGGGGGCGGCCGATGGGCGCCTCCCGCCAACCCCACGGCTCGCGCACCGGGGCGCCCAGGTCGGCCGCGGTGGCGACGACGGTCGCCTCGGTCGGCCCGTAGCTGTTGACCAGGCGGGGGCTTCTGCTGATGTCGCCGCTGTCGCCGATGTCGCCGATGTCTCTCGTGGCCTCGAACCAGCCGGCCCAGTGGGCGGCGGAGGCCTTCTCCCCGCCCAGGATCACCAGGCGCACCGTGCGCGGAACGGAGAGGCCGGCCGCGGCCACGTCGCCGGCGAGCTGATGCCAGTAGGCGGTCGGCAGGTCGAGGACGGTCACGCGCCGGTCCCGGCAGGCCTCCAGGAACCGCTCGGAGGTGGCGAGCATGGCGTCGGTCCGGAGGACCAGGGTGGCGCCGACGGCGAGGGCGCCCCAGATCTCCTCGGCGCTGGCGTCGAACGAAAGGGACGCGAACTGGAGGACCCGATCGCCGGCGTCGAAGCCGTAGCGGCGGCGGGCGGCGTCGACGAAGGACGCGAGCGCCCCCCGGGAGACGGCCACCCCCTTCGGCCGGCCGGTCGAGCCGGAGGTGAACACCACGTAGGCGGTCGCTCCGGGCGGGGCGGTCCCCGCCGAGACCTGCTCCATCCCTACGCCTGCGTCCGCGGAGGGGCCCAGCTCCACCGTCGGCAGATCCCCCATCGGCACCCGCTCCCGGAGGGCGGGCTCTGCGAGCACCGCGGCCACCCCGGCATCCCCCAGCATCAGCGCGAGACGGTCGGCCGGATAGTCGGGGTCGAGGGCGACGTAGCCGGCCCCGGCGTAGAGCGCGGCCAGGAGGCCAACCACCGCGTCGGGGCCGCGCCGAGCCAGCACCGCCACCCTGCGGTCGAGCATCGTCCCCGCCGGCTCGGCGACCCCGGCCAATCGATCGGCCAGCCGGGCCGCGACCCGGCGGGCCCGCCGGTCGAGCGCACCGTAGGTCAGGGCGCGGTCTCCGAAGACCAGGGCCACGGCGTCCGGGCGCTCCGCCGCCTGCCGTGCCACCAGCTCTTCGACCGCCGGCCGGGCCTCGGCCGCACCCGTCCCGCCCCACTCGTGCAGCACCTGGTGACGCTCGGCCGGGCCGAGCACCGACAGCCGGCCGACGCTCCGCTCCGGGTCGGCCACCGCCGCCTCCAGCAGGTGCTCGAGCTGGCGGACGAAGCGCACAGCCGTGGTCCGGTCGAACAGGTCGGCGGCGTAGTGGAGTGACCCCTCCAGCCCGTCGTCGCCGTGCCACATCCAGAGGGTGAGGTCGAAGTTGGACCGGTTCGCCTCGACCCCCACCTGGCGCAGCTCGAGCCCGGGCAGCCGCCGCTCCAGCCGCATCGGCGCGTTCTGGAACACGAACATCACCTGGAAGAGCGGCGTGTGGTCGAGGGCCCGCTCCGGGCGGATCTCCTCCAGTAGCCGCTCGAACGGCAGGTCCTGGTGGGCGTAGGCGGCCAGGGCCGACTCCCGGACCCCTTCGACCAGGCCGCGGAAGGGGGTCTCCGGCTGCGGGCGGGTACGGAGCACCAGGGTGTTGACGAAGAAGCCGATCAGCGGCTCGATCTCGGCCCGGGTGCGGTTGGCGATGAAGGTGCCGACGTTGACGTCCGCCTCGCCGGTGACCCGCTGGATCCAGGCGGCGAACGCGCCCAGCAGGACCATGAAGGGGGAGCTCGCCGTCCGCCCGGCCAGGGACGCCAGCCCCTGGGACAGGCTGCGGGGTGGCCGCACCGCCACCGCTCCGCCGCGGAAGCTCTGGACCGCCGGCCGGGGCCGGTCCGCCGGCAGGGCGAGCGGCGGCCGGTCGCCGCCCAGGTAGTCGCGCCAGAAGGCCAGATGCCGCTCGAGGGTCGGCCCCTGGAGGTGACGCCGCTGCCAGAGGGCGAAGTCGGCATACTGGACCGGCAGCTCGGGGAGCTCCGGACGGCGGCCCTCCACCAGGGCCGCGTAGACGGTGCCCATCTCGCGGATCATCACGCCCACCGACCAACCGTCCGAGACCACGTGGTGGGTGTCGACCATCAGCAGGTGGCCCTCGGGGCGGACGCGCACCAGAAGCAGGCGCAGGAGCGGCCCCCGGGCCAGGTCGAACGAGCAGGACGCCTCGCGCCGGGCGACCCGCTCCGCCTCCGCTTCGGCGGCGTCCGCCGGCAGGGAGCTCAGGTCGACCACCGGCAGCCGCACGCCCCGGTGGGGAGCGATCGCCTGCCGCGGCGTGCCGCCGACCGCCGGGAAGCTGGTCCGGAGCGACTCGTGGCGGGCCACCAGCCGGTCCAGGGACTCGGCGAGCGCCGCCAGCTCCAGGTGCCCCTCGAGCCGCACCGCCGCCGGCACGTTGTAGGCGCTGGTGCCCGGCTCCAGGCGGTCGAGGATCCAGAGGCGCTCCTGGGAGAACGACAGCGGCAGGACCTCGGGGCGCGGTGAGGCGGCGACGATCCGCTCCGCCCTCTCGCCGCCATCACCCGCGGCGTCGCCCGCTCCGGCCAGGTCGCGGCCGCGCTCCACCAGGGCCGCCAACCGGGCCACGGTCGGCGCCTCGAACAGGCTCCGCACCGGCACCTCGACGCCGAACGCTTCGCGCATGCGCGACACCACCTGAGTGGCGAGCAGGGAGTGGCCGCCCAGGTGGAAGAAGTCGTCCCCGATCCCCACCCGCTCGCGCCCGAGGACGCCGGCCCAGATCGCCGCCAGCACCTCCTCCACCGGGGTCCGGGGCGGCGTGTACGCCTCCTCGCCGCTCCACTCCGGCTCCGGCAGCGCCCTCCGGTCGACCTTGCCGCTCGGCGTCAGAGGAAGAGACTCCAGGGCGACGAACGTCCGCGGCACCATGGCGTCCGGCAGCCGCCGGCCGAGGAAGCCCGCCAGCTCCTCCGCCGACGGCAGCACCGCGCCCTCCTCCGGCACGGCGTAAGCCACCAGCCGGCGCTCGGCGCCGGGGCCGCCCGCGACCACCACCACCGCCGTGCGCACCGCCGGGTGGTCGAGGAGCGCCGCCTCGATCTCCCCCAGCTCGATGCGCACCCCCCGGACCTTGACCTGCTGGTCGATCCGGCCGAGGAACTCGATCTCGCCGCCGGCACGGTGGCGCGCCAGGTCGCCGGTGCGGTAAACCCGGCCGCCCGGCCCGCCCCACACCGGGTCGGGAACGAAGCGCTCCGCCGTCAGGCCGGGGCGTCCCAAGTAGCCACGGGCCAGCCCGACGCCGCCGATGACGAGCTCCCCCGGCGCCCCCAGAGGGACCGGCCGGAGGGCGCGGTCGACCACGGCGAGCCGCAGGTTGGCGATCGGCCGGCCGATCGGCACGCCGGCGGCGGTGGCGCCCGGCTCGGTCCGCCAGGAGCTGACGTCGACGGCCGCCTCGGTCGGGCCGTACAGGTTGTGGAGCTCGGCCGGCAGCAGCCGGTGGCAGCTCCGGGCGAGGTCGCCGGCGAGCGCCTCACCGCTGGCGACGATGCGGCGGAGGGAGCAGCACTCGCCCACCCGCGGCTCGGCCAGGAACGCCCGCAGCATGGCCGGCACGAAGTGAACGGTGGTGACCCGCTCGCGCACCACCAGGTCGACCAGGTAGGCCGGCTCCATGTGCCCCCCCGGCTCCGCCACCACCTCCTGGGCTCCGACCAGCAGCGGCCAGAACAGCTCCCAGACGGAGACGTCGAAGCTGAACGGGGTCTTCTGCAGCACCCGGTCGCCGGGGCCCAGGGGGAAGGCCTGCTGCATCCACGCCAGCCGGTTGAGCACCGCCCGGTGGCTGTTGACCGCGCCTTTCGGCCGGCCGGTCGAGCCCGAAGTGTAGATGGCGTAGGCCGCGTGATCCCCGTCGAGGGCCGGGCCCCAGTCCGCTGGATCCAGTGGATCCTGTGGGTCCGTCGCGTCGTCCGAGTCGACGAGGAGGCGCCGGGGCGCCGTCCGCCCCTCGGGCGAGCCGATCGAGTCCAACACCGGAGCCGTGGCGGCGTGGCCCACCACCACCGGCGCGCCGCAGTCCGCCAGCATGAACGCCAGGCGCTCCTCCGGATAGGACGGATCGAGCGGCACGTATGCGCCTCCCGCCTCGAGCACTCCCAGGAGGGCGACCAGCAGGTCGGACGAGCGCTCGACGCAGACCGCCACCGGCGTGTCCGGCCCGACGCCCAGGTCACGCAACCGGCGGGCCATCCGGTCGGCGCGCCGCGCCAGGGCGCCGTAGGTCCAGACCTCGCCCCGGAAGACCAGCGCGGTGGCGTCCGGCGCGGCGGCCGCCCGCGCCAGGAACGGCGCGTGGAGAACCGGGGCGCCCAGGGTCGAGGCGGGGGGCGCCACCTCGGTGTCGTTCCACTCGTGCAGCAGGAGGTGCCGCTGGGCCGCGGTCGCGAGCGGCAGATCACCCAGCCGCAGGTCCGGCTCCCCCGCCGCCGCCGCGAGGATCGCCGTCAACGCACCCACCATCCGCGCGACCGTCGAAGGCTCCAGCACGTCCAGCCGGTACTTGAAGGAGGTGCGGATGCCCTCGGGCATCTCCTTCATGTCGCAGTTGAGGTCGTACTCCGAGGTCATGGCGATGGGCGGCAGCAGGCTCATGCGGATGGCGCCCACCTGCATGTCCGGGTGGGGCACGTTCTGGAGGCTGAGCTGGGCCTGGAACAGGGGGGAAACGTCGGTGCGCCGTACCGGGGAGAGGGCCTCGACCAGCCGCTCGAAGGGCATGTCCTGGTGGGCGTATGCGCCCAGGGTGGTGGCGCGCACCCGGCCCAGGAGCTCTCGGAAGGTCGGCGCGCCCGCCAGGTTCGCCCGCAGCACCAGGTTGTTGGCGAAGAAGCCGATCAGGCTCTCGACCTCGGTCTGGTTGCGGTTGGCGATCGGCGAGCCCAGGAGCAGGTCCTCGCGCCCGGTGAAGCGCCCGAGCATGGCGGCAAAGGCGGCGAACAGCACCATGAAGAGGGTCGCTCCCTCCTCGTGAGCCAGGGTCCTGAGGTCCTCGGTCAGCTCCGCCGGCACGACGAGCTGGATCCGCGCGCCGACGGGAGAGCGCACCGCGGGCCGGGGGCGGTCGCTCGGCAGGTCGAGCACCTGGGGGGCGCCGTCGAGCTCCCGGCGCCAGTAGTCCAGGAGCTTGTCCATGGCGTCGCCGGTGAGGGTCCGGCGCTGCCAGTGGGAGAAGTCGGTGTACTGGATCTCGAGCTCGGGCAGCGGCGACGGCCGGCCCATGGAGAGCGCCTCGTAGAGCAACCCCATCTCCCGGAACAGCAGGCCGGTCGACCAGCCGTCTCCGATGATGTGGTGCATCGACGAGGCGGCCACGTGCTCCTGCTCCTCGAGCCGCAGCAGGAGGATGCGCAGCAGCGGCGCCCGGCCCAGGTCGAACGGCCGGTGGGCGAGGCGCGAGGCGACGTCCTGGGCGCTCGTCCAGCGCCGCTCCTCCGGCAGGCCAGAGAGGTCGATGAGCGGCGGCCGGAGGCGGATCTCCGGCTCGACCACCTGCACCGGATCCCCGCCCTCCGTGCCGAAGCGGGTGCGCAGGGTGCCGTGGCGGCGCACCACCTCGTTGAGGGCCCGGACCAGGACCGGGAGTCGCAGCGGTCCCGACATGCGGACCGCCCGGGCGATGTTGTACTCGATGGTCCCCGGCTCCATCTGGTCGAGGAACCAGAGGCGCTGCTGGGAGAACGACACCGGCTGCGGTCCCGTCGACGGGTCGGTCACGCGCCGCGGGCCCGGGGTGTGGACGGTCGTGCCCCGCCGCAGGAACTCGACGATCTCCGCCTTGCGCTCGCCGAGCTCGCCCCGCAGCTCGGACGACATGACCCCCTCCGGAGCCCGGTAGCGGAGCTTCTCGCCGTCGAGCCAGAGCTCGATCCCCTGGCGCCGGACGTGGCCCAGGAACTGAATGGTGGTCAGCCGCCGCCGGTCGCTCGTGCCATCACCGCCGCCACCGCCGCCGCTCTCCTCCAGGTAGCGCCGGATGCCGCCGAGCATCTTGGGAATCGCCGTCCGGGCGTACTCCCGGACCTTGGGGATCTCCATGGTCCGCAGCACCATCAGGCGGATCGAGAACAGGCTCCGGGCGACGGTGAAGGTGGGGAGCAGCGCCTCGTCCCGAGCACTCAGGGGGCGCACGCTCCGGTAACCCCGGAGGAACGCCTGCTCCATGGCGGCGAAGCCGGGCTTCTCCCGCAGGGGAAGCAGCGAGGCGGCGATGTCGTAGAGGTAGTAGCCCCAGCCGCAGTCGGCGAAATCGATGGCGTGGAGCCCCCGGCCGGAGACCACCACGTTGTCCGGCTCCAGGTCCTTGTGGATGAGCCCCATGACGTCCCGTCCGTCGCCCAGGGCGGAGACGGTCCGGCGCACCGCCGCCGCCGCCTCGTCGAGCAGGGCACGGGCCGGCGCGCTGACCAGCGAGCCGCCCACGTCCGGCGGCAGCAGCTCCCGACCCGGACCGAACAGCCGGTCGCAGTCCCAGGTGGGCCGGACGAAGTCGGGGCCGGGGACGAACTGCTCGGCGCAAAGGTGGATCCGGGCCAGCAGCGCGCCCACCTGCTCCGCCGAGGCCGGCGAGAGGCTGCCCAGGAGCGGCTCCCCGTCGATCCAGCGGAACAGGGTGCACGGATGGATCCGCGAGGTGCCCTCCTCCTGGACCTCGGTCACGTGGCGGCCGTCCAGGGCTGCCACCGGCTCCGGCACGCTGACCCCGCCCGCCTGGCGGAGCGTCCGCAGCCAGGTCACCTCCGACTCGATCTCCTGCCGGCTGTACTCGCCGCTCCGGGCGATGCGCAGGAGATAGAAGCCGGGCTCCAGGTGCCGGCCCCCTCCGCCGGAGCCCGCGACCTCCAGCTTGAAGGTGACGTTGGTCTTGTGCTCGAGCAGAGACAGCCCGTCGGCGGGCGCCCCGTAGGCCTCCAGGGCCGTGGCGGCCATGGCGCGGTAGCTCCGCAGCTCCTCGTCCCGTTCGGTCCCTACCAGGGGTTCAGTCACCATGATGATCGCCTCTTCAGTCGTGCCCTCGTCCTCACAGCTCTCCCTCCTCGTACGCCCCCTCCAGCGCCTCCCCTGCCGTCTCCGCCACCGTCTCCGCCACGCCGCCCGCCCACCGGGCCAGCTCGATCCCCTCGGCCAGTGCGGCGATCGTGGGCTCCTCGAAGAAGGTCTGAAGCGGCACCTCGAGCTCGAACGCGTCGCGCAGCCGCGAGAGCAGCCGGGTGGTGAGCAGCGAGTGGCCGCCGAGGTCGAAGAAGTTGTCCCGAACCCCGATCCGCTCCCGATCGAGGAGCTCCTGCCAGATCTCCACCAGCCGCTCCTCGGTCTCGTTCCCGGGAGCGACGTAGGGCGTCTGGGGGGCGAGGGCCACGCCGCCGGCGGCGGCCAGCGCCCGGCGGTCGACCTTGCCGTTGGGGCTCAGGGGCAGGGCGTCGAGGACGACGAAGGCGCCGGGGATCATGCCGTCGGGCAGCCGGTCCCGGAGGAACTGCCGCAGCGCGTGGGCCTGGGGCTCCGGCTCGCCGTCACGAAGCTCCAGATAGGCTGCCAGGCGGTCGTACCGCGGGGCGGCCGCCTCGCCGCCGGCACCGGTCGCGAGCGGCACCGCCGCGGCCTCCTTGACCGCCCGGTGCTCCCGCAGCGCGGCCTCGATCTCCCCGAGCTCGATACGGAAACCCCGCACCTTCACCTGGTGGTCGACGCGCCCCAGGAAGAGCAGCTCTCCGGCCGCCGACCAGCGTGCCAGGTCCCCCGTGCGATAAAGCCGCCCGCCTCCCCGCGGGTCGAACGGGTCGGGCACGAACCGCTCGGCGGTCAGGCCGGCCCGCCCGGCGTAGCCGCGGGTGACGCCGCTCCCGCCGAGGAAGACCTCGCCCGTGACTCCGGGCGGCACCCGCCGGCCGTCGGCGTCCAGCAGGTGGAGGGTCGCGCCGTCGATCGGCCGCCCGATCGGTACCCGCGATCCGGTCGCTCCCGGCAGCAGCTCGTGGACCGTCGACCAGACCGTGGCCTCGGTCGGCCCGTACTCGTTCCACAGTCGGGTACCCGGGTGCTCGGCGAAGTGGCTCTCCACCAGGTCCGGGTGGCAGGCCTCCCCCGCCACGATCACCCCTTCGAGCCCCTCCGCCCGCTCCTCGAGCAGAGCCGAGTAAAGCGACGGCACGCACAGCAGGTGGGTCACCCCTTGGCGCGCCGCCAGCTCGCCGAAGCGCAGGCCGTCGGCCTGGCGGCTGCCGGTGGGCAGCACCAGACGGCCGCCCGCGCAGAGGGTGCCGAAGACGCCCGCGACCGAGCTGTCGAAAGCGAACGACGAGAGGAGGAGGAAACCGCCCGGCCTGACCCCGTACTTGCCGCCGTAGTAGCGGAGCCGCGCCGCCGTCGAGTGCCGGAGGTTGCCGTGGGTGACCATCACCCCTTTGGGACGGCCGGTCGACCCGGAGGTGTAGATGACGTAGGCGACGTCGTCCGGGTCGGGCCCGGCGCCGGCCGGGCGCTCCGCGGGCTCGCCGTCCTCGGGCGCGTCCAGCAGCATCTCGGAAACCCCGGCGCTCTCCCCCAGGCCGGCCAGCTCGCCGCTGGTCAGGAGTAAAGAGGCCCCCGAGTCCTCGACCATAAAGGAAAGGCGCTCCGCCGGGTAGTCCGGGTCGAGGGGGAGGTAGGCGCCGCCTGCCCGCAGGACGGCGAAGAGCGCCACCACGACCTCCGGCGAGCGCTCCAGATGCACGCCCACCAGCACTCCGGGACCGACTCCCCGGCCCCGCAGGCGCGCGGCGAGCGCCTCGGCCGCCCGGTCGAGCTCGCCGTAAGTCAGGTCGCGGTCGCCGTGGGAGACCGCCACCGCCGCCGGCTCCCGCCGGGCGTGCTCCGCCACCAGCTCGTGGGCCAGCGGGGGTTCCTCCGGGCCGGAGACCGGTTCGGCGGCCGGTAGGGGGACCGTATCGTTCCACTCGAGCGTCGCCTGGTGCCGTTCGACGGCGCTCAGCACCGGCAGGGAGCTGACCGCCCGGTCCGGCGCCACCACCGCCGCCTCCAGGAGGCTGCCGAACCGCCGCAGGGTCCGGACCACGGTGGTGCGGTCGAACAGGTCCGAGCTGTAGTCGGCCGAGAAGTGGAGCGTCCCGTCGGCCTCGTAGATCGACAGGATGAGGTCGAACTGGACCGCTCCGCTGTGGTTCGCCTCCGGCGTCAGGACGAGCCCCGGCAGCTCCATGCGGATCGGCCGGTAGTTGGTCAGCAGGTTGAACAGGACCTGGAAGTAGGGCTGGCGCGACGGGTCGCGCGGCGGCTTGAGCTCGCTGACGAGCTGCTCGAACGCCAAGTCCTGGTGGGAGTAGGCGCCCAGGGCGGTCTCCCGGGTGCGGCCCAGGAGCTCGCCGAAGGTGGGATCGCCGGAGACGTCGGTGCGCAGCACCAGGGTGTTGACGAAGAAGCCGATCAGCCCCTCGGTCTCCGCCCGGGTCCGGTTGGCGATCGGCGAGCCCACCGCCAGGTCGTCCTCGCCGCCGAGGCGATGGAGCAGGGTGTAGAAGCCGGCCAGCAGAATCATGAAGAGGGTCGCGCCCCGCTCCCGGCTCAGCCGGCCGAGGGCCGCCGTCGTCTCGGGGGAGAGCTCGGCCAGCTCGCGGGACCCGCGGAAGCTCTGGACCGGCGGCCGGGGGCGGTCCGCCGGCAGCTCGGTGCCGCCGCCCAGCCCCTCGAGACGCTCGCGCCAATAGGCGGTCTGCCGGGCCAGCACCTCGCCCTGGAGGTAGCGCCGCTGCCAGTGGGCGAAGTCCGCGTACTGCACCGGCAGCGCCGGCAGCGGCGACGGCCGGCCCTGCCAGAACGCCTCGTACAGGGTCCCCAGCTCCCGCACCAGGAGCTCCCGCGACCAGACGTCGTAGACGATGTGGTGGGCGGTGACGGCGAGCAGGTGGTCGTCCCCGGCGATCCGCAGCAGCATGGCCCGGATCAGCGGACCCCGCGCCAGGTCGAACGAGAGGCCGGCGCTCTCGTTGCCGAGGGCGACGGCGACCCCGTGGCGGCGCGCGGCCGGCAGGGCGCCCAGGTCGACCACCGGCACGGCGAGGGGCCGGGGCGGACGAATCACCTGGACGGGCTGACCGTCGCGCTCGTCGAAGGTCGTCCGGAGCACCTCGTGGCGCCGGAGCACCTCGCTGAAGGCCCGCGCCAGCACCTCGGGACGGAGGTCTCCCCGCAACCGGACGGCGCCGAAGATGTTGTACGCGGTCAGCCCCGGCCGCCAGCGGTCGATGAACCAGAACCGCTCCTGGCCGAACGAAGGCTCCAGGGGCTCGCCGCGCCCGATCGGCCCGAGCGGCGGGGCCTCCGGCAGGCCGTGGCCGGAGAGCATCGCCACCTCGACGGCCTCGGCCAGCGCCGCCAGGGTCGTCCGCTGGAAGACCACGCGCACCGGGATCTCCACCTGGAAGACCTGGCGCATGCGCGAGACCACCTGGGTCGCCAGGAGGGACTGGCCCCCGGCGTCGAAGAAGTCGTCCTCCGCGCCGACGCGCTCGAGCTTCAGCACCTCCGCCCAGATGGCGGCCAGGGACTCCTCCACCGGCGTCCGCGGCGCCACGTACTCGGCCCGACGGCTGGTGGTGGGCGCGGCCAGGGCGGTGAGCGCCCGCCGGTCGATTTTGCCGTTGGCAGTCAGGGGGAGCCGCGCCAGGCCGACGAAGCCGGCGGGGATCATCGGGTCCGGCAGCCGCTCGGACAGGAACCGCCGAAGCGAGGACTCCAGGTCCTCCGCCAGGGGCCCCGGCTCCTCCGGCCCCGCCTCCCCCAGCTCCAGGTAGGCGACCAGGGCGAGGCCGCCGGCCTCCGCCTTGCGGGTGAGGACCGCCGCCTGAGCCACGGCCGGGTGCTCGGTCAGCACGGAGTCGATCTCGCCCAGCTCGATGCGGAAGCCCCGCACCTTGACCTGATGGTCGATCCGGCCGAGGAAGTCGAGGGTGCCGTCGGCCAGGCGGCGCGCCCGGTCGCCGGTCCGGTAGGCCCGCGCACCCGGCCGGCCCCACGGGTCGGGCACGAAGACCTCGGCCGTCCGCCGGGGGTCCCGGAGGTAGCCGCGACCGACGCCGACGCCGCCGACCCGGAGCTCCCCCGCCACCCCCGCCGGCACCGGCTGCACCGCCCGGTCCACCACGTGGAGGTGAAGGTTGCGCACGGTTCGCCCGATCGGAATCCGCGCGACGCCGGCCGCAGGGGACCGGTCGATCCGGTGGTGGGTGACGTCGTCGGAGCACTCGGTCGGGCCGTAGGCGTTGACCAGCGCCACCGACGGATAGGCGGCGAGCCACCGGCGGCAGAGGTCGGGCGGCAAGGCCTCCCCAGTCGGTACCATCCAGCGGAGAGCCGCCAGCGGCGGCCGTTCGGCACCGCGCCGCTCCGCCTCCTCCAGGAAGAACCGGAGCACCGAGGGCACGACCTCGGCGACGGTCACCCGGTCCGCCTCGACCCGGTCGAGGAGCCGGCCCGGATCGTGGGCCACCCCGTCCTCGAGCACGATCACCCGGCCGCCCACCAGGAGCGGCGCAACGAGCTGCCAGACCGAGATGTCGAAGCACTGGGAAGCGGTCTGGGCGAGAGTGTCGTCCGGGCCGAGGGCGAGCTCGTCGACCTTCGCCCGGAGATGGTTGAGCATGCCCGCCCGGTCCACCACCGCCCCCTTCGGCAGGCCGGTGGAGCCGGAGGTGAAGATGACGTAGGCCGCGCTCGCGTCGCGCACCGCCGCCGGTGCTGGGCGGCCGGGCCCCGGTCCGACCTCGACGCCCTCCGCCCCGAGCACCTCGCCCCAGACCAGCAGGCGGGGGCCCTCCCCCAACGGCGGCGTCGCCAGGGCCGCGGCCGCATCGAGCGCCTCGACGGCGGCCTCCCGGTGGTCCGCGGCGGCCAGGAGCAGGGACGGCCGGGCCCGGTCGAGCACCCGGGCCTGGCGCGCCGCCGGATGAGCCGGGTCGAGGGGCAGGTAGACCGCACCGGTCTCGAGCAGGGCGAGAAAGAGCACCAGGAGGTCCGCACCGCGCTCCCCGAGGACCGCCACCACCCTCTCTGGTCTGGCGCCGACGGTGTCCAGTCGGTCGGCCGCGGCGTCCAGACGATCGGCCGCGGAGTCGAGGCGCCGCACCAGTGCGCCGTAGGTGAGCGCCTCCCCGCCGTCCCGCACCGCGATCCGGTCCGGGCTCTGCCGGGCGACCTGCCGGATCAGGCCGACGATCTCCGCTGGTGGGTCGTCGACCCGCGCGTCGTTCCACTCCACCAGCACCTGCTGGGTCTCGGCGGCGGTCATGAGCGGCAGCTCGCCGATCCGCCGGTCGGGGTTGTCCACCAGTCCGCGCAGCAACGCCGGGAAGTGCCGCGCGGTCCGTTCGACGGTCGACGGATCGAACAGGGCGCTGTCGTAGCCGAACCACCCCGCCAGACCCTCGGGCACCTCCCGCAGGTCGAGCTCCAGGTCCTCCCGGGAGGCCGTCTCCCGGACCTCGTAGCGGCTCATCGCCATGCCGCCCGTCGCCATCACCGAGGACGGGACGTTCTGGAAGGCGAACAGCACCTGGTAGATCGGGTTGCGGCTCATGTCCCGCTCGACCCGCATCTCGTCGACCAGCCGCTCGAACGGCATGTCCTGGTGCGCCATGCCGGTCAGCAGGCGCTCGCGCACCTGGGCCAGGAGCTCGCGGAAGGTGGTCTCCCCGTCGAGGTCCGCCCGCAGCACGAGGACGTTGAACAACAGGCCCACCAGCCCCTCGAGCTCGACCCGGTTGCGGTTCGCCACCGGCACGCCCACCAGCAGGGTCTCCTGGCCCGAGTACCGGTGGAGGAGCAGGAAGAGGGAGGCCAGGAGCACCATGTAGAGGCTCGCCTCTTGCTCCTTGCCGACCGCCTTGAGCCCGTCGGTCAGGGCCCGGCCGAGCTGCATGTAGCGGCGGCCGCCGGTGAAGCTCTGGAACGGCGGGCGCGGGTGGTCGAAGGGCAGCTCCACCACCTGGGACGCGCCGTCGAGCTGCTCGCGCCAGTAGCCCAGGAGATCCTCGTGGCTCTCCCCGCTCAGCACCCGCGCCTGCCACGCCGCGTAGTCCGAGTAGCGGATCGGCAGCTCCGGCAGCTCGGGGGGCCGCCCCTCCACCAGCGCGCCGTAGACCGCGGCGACGTTGCGCAGGAAGACCCCCACCGACCAGATGTCGCAGACGATGTGGTGGAGCACCAGCAGGAAGACGTACTCGTCGTCGGCCACCCGCACCAGGCCGGTCCGGGCCAGGGGCGCCCGGGAGAGGTCGAACGGGGCGAGCACCATCTGGTCGACCAGGCGCGCGGTCTCTGCGTCCCGGCGGTCCGGCGGCAATCGCCGGAGGTCGGCCTGGCCGAACAGCGGGTGGGGCCGCTCGTGGACGACGAGCACCGGCCCGCCGTCCGCGTCGCGGAAGCTCACCCGCAGGCTCTCCTGGTAGCCGCCGACCACGACCAGGCTGCGGTAGAGCGCCGCCACGTCGAGGTCCCCCTTCATGCGCACGGCCCCGGGGACGTGGTAGGCGGGGCTCCCCGGTTGGAGCTGCTCGATGAACCAGAGGCGACGCTGCCCGAAGGAGGGGATCGCCGGCTCGCCCTCGGGCTGCCGCGGGATGCGCCCCCCGCCTCGGCGATCACGGCCGGGGTCGGCCGTCCGGGCCGCGGCCTCCTCGCGGCGCCGCATCAGCTCGAACAGGCGGCGCTGCTTCGGGGTCAGGTTCTTGGTCAGGTCGGCGATCGATTCCACTGCGTCACTCCTCCGCCTCGAGCCGGGCGAGCTCCCGCTCCAGCTCCTCTTCCGACATCTCTTGAATCCGCTCGATCAGGGCCTCTGACTCCGCGTCCGAGAGCGCCCCCTTGTCGGCTGAAGGGCTCTCTTCCCGACGCCTAGCCTCCTCGACCGCCTCCGACAGCTCGGCGACGGTCGAGCGCTCGAAGAAGACGCGCACCGGCAGGTCGAGGTCGAACGCGTCGCGCATGCGCGCGATCAGCCGGGTGGCCAGCAAAGAATCGCCACCCAGGTCGAGGAAGCTGTCGTGGACCCCGACGGCCTCGAGGCCGAGAAGGTCCTGCCACAGGTCGGCGATCCGTCGCTCCGTCTCGCTGCGCGGTACCACGTAGTCCGTGCGCAGCCCGGGCCGCGGGTAGCTGCCCACCGCCGCCGCCTGGCGTGCCGAGCCCTCGCGGGGCGGCGCGGTCGCCCGGTGCCACCGATCGGCCAGCCCCTGGTCCGATGCGACCAGCGCGCTCCCGCCGGGAGCCCCCAGCAGCCGGTCCACGAGGCCGTCGACGCCCTGCTGCCCCGCCGGCGGCTCGGCGAGGTCCCAGGCCACGCTCGACCAGCACCGTCCGGCCTTGACAGGGGGCTCGCCGGGCGTGTGGACGGGGGCGTCGCCGGACGCGGTGGCCCAGGCGTCCAGGGCCACGCCGACGGCGGGGTCCCCGCTCGCGTCGGCCACGTTGGTCACCAGGTGGGCAACTGCGAGCCGCCGCTCCGCCAGGGCGGCGTCGAGTGACCGGGCCAGGGCGAGCGCGCCGAGACCGTCGCCGGTCTCGATCGAGCCGTCGGCGCCGATCGCCAGCACCACGCCGGCCAGGGGGCCGCACCGCTCCTCCGCCGTCGCCACCAGACGCTCCGCCTCCTCCCGCGCGGTCCCGTCCCCGTCTCGATCCGCGCCCGCGTCCAGCGTCACGAGCTCGAGCGCTGCCGCCGTGGCGGCCAGCTCCTCGGCCCGCTCGACACGCCGGCCGATCACACCCTCCGCCACCTCCCCCTCGTGCCACGCCGACCACTCCTCTCGGGCCGGGAAGCCCGGGGCCTCGGCCAGCACGAGACGCGCCCCCGGCACAGCCGCCAGGCGGCGGGCGTAGGCGAAGCCGGCGCCGGCCAGGCCGCCGATCACCAGGAAAGCGCGGTCTTCGGGGAGCCGGACGGCACCCGCCGGCACCGGCTCCAGGCAAGGCACCCACCGCCGGCCGCCCCGGTAGGCGACCAGCGGCTCCGGCCGGTCCGCCGCCATCTCCGCCAGAATCTGGGCGGCCGGACTCTCGAGATCCTCCGGCTCCCCGCCGCCACCCCCCGCCCCGTCCAGGGCCGGCAGGTCGACGAGCTGGCACGACACCCCCGGCACCTCCCGCGCCAGCTCCGCGGCGACGCCGAGGAAGGCGGCCCGCTCCGGGTCCGGCCGATCGTCACCACGCACCTCCTGGAGGCCGGCCGTGACCACCTGCACCCGAGTCGTCGCGCCGCGCCGTGCCGCCAGGGCCGCCACCAGGCGGACCACGGACGCCCGGTCGGTCTGATCGCCCCGGCCGGCCCGGCCGAGGGCCTCCAGGTGCACGAACCGGTCGGGCAGGACGTCCAGGGCGTCGAGCAGCTCCGCCACGTGATCCGGCCGGCTGGGGTCGACGCGCGGCCGCACCGGGTCGCCGAGGTCGAGCTCGGTACCGGCCTCGAGCAGCGTGACCCGCCCCCCGTCGGCGCTCAGACGGCGGGCGAGAACCTCTCCCACTCCCCGGTCGTCCGCCAGCACCAGACAGTGCTCCGGCGGTGCCGCCCCCGCCTCCGGCGGCAGCGCCCGGGGCGCCCGCTTCCAGCTCGTCTCGAACACCCCGGCGCCGGCCGCACGGGCGGTCCCGCTCCGGGCGGCCTGCGCGTCGATCCAGTAGCGCCGGCGCTCGAACGGGTAGGTCGGGAGGATGACGCGCCGCCGCCGCTCGTGGCGGTAGAAGCCGCGCCAGTCAGGCGCGCCGCCGAGGAGCCAGAGGCGGCCGAGGGCGTCCAGGACGTTCGCCCCATCGGGCTGGACCTCGTACGGGTGTCCGAGGGACGCCACCACGTCCCGGCCGGCGAGCCCCGGGTGCTGGAGGGCGACACTGGTCAGGGTGCGGCCGGGCCCCACCTCCAGCAGGAGTGGCTCCCCCTCCCCGCCCGCCAGGGTCACGAGCCCTTCGGAGAACCGCACCGGCCGGCACAGGTGCCGCCCCCAGTACTCCGGATCGGTCGCCTCCTCGTCCCGGATCCAGGTACCGGTGAGGTTGGAGAGGTAGGGGATGCGCGGCGGCCGGAGCTCCATCGAGCGGGCAAGCGCCACCAACGGCTCCACCACCGGCTCCAGCATCTCCGAGTGGAACGGGTGGGTAGCGCCGAGGCGGCGGAAGACCACCTCCCGCCCGGTCAGCTTTTCCTCGAGCGCCGCGATCGCTTCCGCCGGGCCGGACGCCACCGTCTGCTCCGGCCCGTTGACCGCCATCAGGGAGACTCCGCCGGTCAGGAGCGGGCCGAGCGCCTCCTCGCCGAGGCCGACCGCCACCACCGCCCCCTCGGGGAGCTCGTCGACCAGGCGGGCGCGCTCGGCCACCAGCGCCGTCGCGTCCTCCAGCGAGAGGACCCCCGCAAGGCAGGCAGCGGTGTACTCACCCAGGCTGTAGCCGATCATCGCCGCCGGCTGGACGCCCCACTCCATCCAGAGGCGGGCCAGAGCGTACTCGACGGCGAAGAGCGCCGGGTGGGCGTGGCGGGTGCGGTCGAGCCGGGCGGCGGCCGGATCCTCGCGGTCGTCGCCCCGGCCGAGCATCCGCCTCAGGTCGACCGCCGGCGCTCCGCCGTCCGGACTGGTCGAGCCGTCCGGACCGGTCCCCGCATCCGTATCCCCGTGCCCTTCCGGGTAGATCAGTGTGCGCAGGTCGACCCCGAGCCGCGGCTCGAGCAGCGTGGCGCAGCGGTCGAGGGCGTCCCGGAAGGCCGGCTCCTGCTCGTAGAGGCCGCGCCCCATGCCGACGTGGTGCGCCCCCAGCCCCGGCAGCAGGAACGCCACCGGGCGGCTGCCCGCCTCCCGGTAGCCGGAGATCGTGCGGCCTCCCCGCTCGCCACGCAGCCCGGCGACCGCCTGGGCGGCGTCGCGGCAGACGACGGTTCTGCGGTGCTCCAGGCTCTTGCGCCCGGCCTTGAGGGTGAACGCGGCGTCGGCCAGCTCGGCATCGGAGGCCCCCCCCAGGTGGTCCGCCAGGTCGGCGGCCAGGCGGTCGAGCGCCGGCTCGCTCCGCGCCGACAGGACCAGGAGCTGCCAGGTCCGGGACGGGTCGGGCTCCGCCGGCGGCGGCGCCTCCTCGAGCACCACATGGACGTTGGTCCCGCCCATGCCGAGGGAGTTGACCGCCGCCCGCCGCGGCGAGCCGTTGCTCTTCCAGGGCGTGCGCTCGGCGGCGACCCGGAACGGGCTGTGCTCGAAGTCGATCTCCGGATTGGGCTCCTCGAAGTGGACGGTCGGCGGGATCTCCTCCCGCTCCAGAGCGAGGACGGCCTTGGTCAGCCCGGCCACCCCGGCGGCCCGGTCCAGGTGGCCGAAGTTCGACTTGATCGAGCCGATGGCGCAGAAGCCGGCGGCGTCCGTCCAGCGGCGGTAGGCGCGGCTCAGGGCGGCGACCTCGATCGGGTCACCGAGCTCGGTGGCGCTGCCGTGGGCCTCGACGTAGCCGATAGTGGACGGATCGATGCCGGCGTCCTCGTAGGCCGCCGCCACCGCCTCCGCCTGCCCCTCCACGCTCGGCGCGGTGTAGCCGGCCTTGAGGGAGCCGTCGTTGTTGATCGCCGACCCCTTGATCACGGCGTGGACGTGGTCGCCGTCTTCCAGGGCGTCGGCCAGCCGCTTGACCACCACGATGCCGACGCCGTTGCCCAGGACGCTGCCGTCGGCCCGGGCGTCGAACGGCCGCGAGTGGCCGTCGGCCGGGGCCAGCCCGCCCCGCTCGTAGAGGTACCCCTGGCGGGTCGGCACTACCACCCGGATGCCGCCGGCGAGCGCCATGTCGCACTCGCCGGCACGCAGGCTCTGGACCGCCATATGGACCGCCACCAAGGAGGTGGAACAGAAGGTCTGGACGGCGACGCTCGGCCCGCGCAGATCGAGCTTGTAGGAGACCGCGGTGGTCAGCGAGTCCCGGTCGTTTCCCAGGATCGCCTGGAGCATGTTGACCGACGAGCGGACCTCCGGGTCCGAGTGCAGCCCGAGCAGGTAGGTGCTGAGGTTCGAGCCGGCGTACACGCCGATCGAGCCGGGGTAGGTGGACGGGTCGTAGCCGGCCCGCTCCAGCACCTCCCAGGCGCACTCGAGGAAGATCCGGTGCTGCGGGTCCATGACCTCCGCCTCCCGGGGCGAGTAACCGAACAGCCCGGCGTCGAACCGGTCGACCTCATCGAGGATCGAGCCGGCGCGGACGTAGCGCGGGTCCGCCAGGAGCGCCGGGTCGACGCCCGCCTCGATCAGCTCCTCGTCGGAGAAGAAGGTCACCGACTCGACCCCGTCGAGGAGGTTCTGCCACAGCCGGTCGACCCCCGGGGCGCCGGGGAAGCGGCAGGTCATGCCGACGATGGCCACATCCCGATCGCCGCGGTCTCCAGCCCCGCCCAGCCGCAGCCGCCGGCGGCGCTCCGTCAGCCGCTCGCGCTCGGCCCGCTCGCCGTCGCCACCCCCGGCCTCCGGGTTGATCAGACGCACGAGGGCGCCCACGCTCGGCGCGTCGAAGAGGCTGACCGGCGCCAGGTCGAGCCCCAGCTCCCGGTTCAGCTCGCTGACGAGCTGGAGACCGAGGAGCGAGTTGCCGCCGAGCTCGAAGAAGTTGTCGTCGACGCCGACGCGCGGCACGTCCAGCACCCGTTCCCAGACCGCCGCCACGTCCCGCTCGGTGACCACGCCGTCGACCGCCGGACGGACACCGGCACCCGGCCGTCCGCTCTCCCCACTCCGCGACAGCCGGGCCGCTTCGGTGCCCGTTGCGGCTCCGGGGGCGCCACCGGTCCGGGTGCGCTCGAGCTCATCGAGGAAGCTCTGGCCGGTAAGCGAGCGGCCGAGCTCGATCCTTCCGTGGAGCTCCTGGGTCGAGACGACGAGCTGGGGCGGGCGCGTCCCTGCAGCCCCGTCGCAGTCCCCCCCGCCGAGCCCCCGGGCGAGGGCCCGCTCCAGGGCGACGATCCCCTCCTCCGGCGCGATCGCCTTCTCCAGCATCTCCTCGCGCCAGGCCTCGAGGTGCTCCGGCACGTCGGTGTCGACCGCCAGCCCGACCTCCCGCCAGATGTCCCAGTCCAGGACCAGCGTCCGCGGGGCGTCCGGGTCGTGGGCGTTGCGCCGGGCGAGGGCGTCGAGGAACGCGTTGGCGCCGCAGTAGTCGACCTGCCCGAACTCGCCGAGGATCGAGGCGACCGACGAGAAGAGCACCAGGAACCGGGGCCGCTCCTGCGGCGGCGCCTGGCGCAGGAGCTGGTCGAGCACCTGGGCCCCGACCGCCTTCGGCGCGACGATCCGCTCCGCCATCTCCCGGGTCTTGAGGTGGATGATGCCGCCGCCCGGCACGCCGGCGAGGTGGAAGACGCCGTCGAGCGTGCCGAAGCGCTCCCGCGTGCGGGCGAGAAGCTCCGCCATGGCCTCCGGATCCGCGGCGTCGACCGCCGCCGCCAGGACCTCGCCCCCCAGCTCCTCGATCTCGAGCAGGGCGCGCACTTTGCGGGCCGACGCCCCCTCCCCGTCCGCGTGCTCTCCCTCCACCAGCGCGAACCACTCCTCCCGCGGCGGCAGGGGCGAGCGCCCAGTGAGGACCAGGCGCGCCCGGAGGGTCTTTGCCAGGTGCCGGGCGATGGTCAGGCCGAGGCCCCCCAGGCCGCCGGTGATGAGGTACACCCCCCGTTCTCGGAGCGGGGCTTCGCCCCCGATCTCGGCCGTGATCCGGGCCGAGGTCGCCTCGGAGCTCGGCTGGGAGGGCTCCTCCGGCAAGGGCTCCGGCGCGAAGTCGAGGGCCCACCGGGCACCGTCCCTGAGCGCCAGCACCGGGTCGGGGCCGTCGTCGGACAGCTCGGCCACCAGGCGCTCGGCCAGCTCCCGGAGGGCGGCCGGGTCGGCCCCAGACCCAGTCCCGACCTCCGCCGGGTCGAAGTCGATCGCCCGACAGTCGACCCCGGGCAGCTCCTGGGGGATCACCCGCACCGGCCCGAGCACGGTGGCGCCCTCGGGCCGCAGCCGCTCGTCACCGGTCACGTCGTGGAGACCGCAGGTGACGACCGTGATGCGCAGCCCGTCGCCGCCCCCGCCGCGCAACGACCGCCGGGCGAGCGCCTGGGCCAGATAGAGCAGGCTGTAGAAGCCTCGCTCCTGGGCCTCGCGGAACCGGTCGAGGGGCCCATCGCCCGCCGGCGGAGCCACGCTCCAGAGGTGGACGATGGTCGCCGGCAGGGCTCCGTCGGCAGCCCCCTCGCTGGTCCCCTCCTTCGTCAAGGCGTCGAGCAGGCCGCCGTAGGCCCGGGCGTCTCCCGGATCGATGACGTACCCGCTCCCTTCTCGGACCGGTGCCGCGCCCTCCCCCACTCCCACACGCACCCGGACCACCGGCCGCCTCGCACGCTCCAGGGCCTCGCCGACCGCCGCGGACAGGGGCCCGCCGTCGTCGAACAGGAGGCACCGGCCGCCGGTGGACGGCTTCGTCACCGTCTCGAGACGGCGCCAGACGGGCCGGTAGAACCAGTCCGACAGCGCTTCGCGCTCCCCCAGGGTGACGCCGGATGGAGCCGGACCGAGGTCCATGCGATCGTCCGGGTCGACCCAGTGGCGCTGGCGCTCGAACGGATAGGTGGGGAGCGGCACCCGCCGCCGGCGCTCCTCCCGCGAGAACGCCCGCCAGTCGATCTCGTGTCCGGCCAGCCAGAGCCTCCCGACGGCGGTGAGCAGGGTCTCCTGGCCGTCGCCCCGAGTGTGGTTGTCGAGGCACCAGAAGGCGTGGCGCGCCGCCTCCTCCTCGCAGGCGGGGTGCTGCTTGACGAACGCCGTCAGCCCCTGGCCGGGACCGACCTCCACCAGGTTCCAGGGGCCGGCGTCGAGCAGCGCGGCGAAGCCGTCGCCCCAGCGCACCGGCCGGCAGGAGTGGCGCACCCAGTAGTCGGGCTCGGCGATCTCGTCGCCGACCCAGGTGCCGGTCAGGTTCGACAGCAGCGGAATCTCCGGCGGGCGGAGCTCGAACCCGCCCACCAGGGCGGCGATCTCGCCGGAGAGGGCCTCCATCTCCCGCGAGTGGAAGGCGTGCTCCGCCCGCAGCCGCCGGTGGACGACCTCGCGCTCGCTCAGCTCCTGCTCGAGCGCCTCGATCGCCGCTACCGGCCCGGCGGCGACCGTGGATATCGGGGTGTTGACCGCCGCCAGGCTCAGGCCGTGGCGCTCGAGGAGCGGCGCCAGATCCCCCTCGGACAGAGGCACCGCGAGCATCGCTCCGGGGGGCAGGTCGTCGACGCGCCGAGCCCGCTCGGCCACCAGGACGACTGCGTCCTCCGGCCGGATGACCCCGGCCAGGCAGGCCGCCGTGTACTCCCCGAGGCTGTGGCCCAGGAGCGCCTTCGGCCGCACATCCCAGTCCATGAGGAGCTGCGCCAGGGCGTACTCCAGGGCGAAGATCGCCGGGTGGGCAACCGCCGTCCGGCCGAGCGGGCCGGCGGCGTCCGTCCCGCCTCCGCTGCCCCGGCCGAGCATCCGCCGCAGGTCCGGGGCTCCCGTCCCGCCTTCGGCGCCGCCGAACACCGCCTCCCGCAGGTCCTCGCCGAGGATCGGCGCCACCGCCTCGGCGCAGCGGTCGAACGCCTCCCGGAAGCCCTTCTCCCGCTCGTAAAGGTGACGCCCCATGCCCGGGTACTGGTCCCCCAGGCCGGGCAGCAGGAAGGCGACCTTGCGGGCCGGGCCGCGGACCTCGTCGAACACCCGCGCCCCGCCCTGCCCCTCTCCCTGACCACGCAGGGCGGCGGCGGCCTCCTCGGCCGAGCGACACAGGACGGCCCGGCGGTGCTCGAACCCCTTCCGGCCCACCTGGAGGGTGTAGGCCATGTCGGCCAGGGCCGGGCGGCCTCCCTCCTCGCCGTCCGCCGGGTCGAGCCGCTCGGCCAGCCGCTCGGCGGCGGTGTCCAGGGCCACGGCGCTCCGAGCCGAGAGAAGCAGGAGCTGGACCGGCCGCGAGGCCGAGCTCTCCGGCGCGGCGGGCGGCTCCTCCAGGACGGCGTGGGCGTTGGTGCTGCCGATGCCGAACGAGCTCACCCCGGCCCGGCGGGGTCCGCCCTCCCGGTCCCAGTCGCGGAGCGCGGTGGCAACCCGGAACGGACTGGCCTCGAAGTCGATCTTCGGATTCGGCCGCTCGAAGTGCAGAGTCGGCGGGATCTTGCCGTGGTGGAGGGCGAGCGCCGCCTTGATCAGGCCGGCGACCCCCGCGGCGGTCTCCAGGTGGCCCAGGTTGCTCTTGACCGAGCCGATGAAGCAGAAGCCACGACGGTCGGTGCTCGCCCGGAACGCCTGGGTCAGGGCGGTCACCTCGATCGGGTCCCCCAGCTCGGTACCGGTGCCGTGGGCCTCGACGTAGCCGATCGAGTCCGCGTCGACCCCGGCGCAGGCCAGCGCCTCGAGGATCACCGCGGTCTGGCCGTCCACGCCGGGCGCGGTGAAGCTCGCCCGCGAGGCGCCGTCGTTGTTGATCGCCGAGCCCCGGATGATCGCCCAGACGTGGTCGCCGTCCTCGATTGCGTCCTCGAGCCGCTTGAGCAGCACCGCGCCGGCGCCGTTGCCGAACGAGCTGCCCCGCGCCCGGGCGTCGAAGGTCCGGCAGCTCCCGTCGGGCGAGAGGATGCCGCCCTCCCGGTAGACGTAGCCCCGGCTCTGGGGCACGTTGACCGCCGCCCCCCCGGCGAGGGCCATGCGGCACTCGTCGAGCAGCAGGCTCTGGCAGGCCAGGTGGACGGCGACCAGGGAGGTCGAGCAGGCCGTGTGCAGGGCGACGCTCGGTCCCCGCAGGTCGAACCGGTAGGAGATCCGCGTCGCCATCGACCCCAGGTCGTTGCCCAGGGCGATCTGGAAGGTGTCGAGGGAGCGCCGGATCTCGGAGCTCCCGAGCAGGTTGAACAGGTAGGTGTCGGTCTTGGCGCCGGTGAACACTCCCACCGGGTGCGACTCGGCACCCGGCACGTAGCCGGCCTGCTCGAAGGCCTCCCAGGCGCACTCCATGAAGAGCCGCTGCTGGGGGTCCATCAGGCGCGCCTCGAGCGGGGTGTAGCCGAAGAAGGAGGGCTCGAAGCCCGCCACGTCGTCGAGCACCGGCACCCGCCGGACGAAGGCCGGGTCCCGTAGCGTTGCCCGGTCGACCCCGGCGCGCAGCAGCGCATCGTCGGAGAGCTCGGTCAGCGACTCGATGCCGCCGCACAGGTTGCGCCAGAAGGCGTCCACGTCCGACGCCCCCGGAAAGCGGCAGGCCATGCCGACAATCGCGATCTCCGACCCCTGGTACTCCTCGTGCCTCACGCCGTCCCCTCCGTCAGTCATCGCTCGTCGTCTCCGTCCGCTTCCGCGAGCGCCGCCGCTCCTGGAAGCGGCGCCGGCGGTCCATGCTCGCCCTGCGCTCCTCGAGCTGCTCGCCGAGGGCCGCGGTCACGGCCTCCTGGTCGGCCGACAGCAGCTCGGCGAGGGAGCGCACGGTGAGCGCCTGGTAGAGCTTGGCCGCCGGCAGGTCGACGCCCAGGGCGTCGCGCAGCCGGGCGGTGACCTGGATCGCCACGAACGAGTCTCCGCCCAGGTCGAAGAAGTTGTCCAGCACGCCGATCTGCTCGAAGCCGAGGGCCGTCCGCCAGACCGCGGCGATGCGCTCCTCGAGATCGCCCTCGGGTGCCACGTAGGGCACCGCCAGCGCCGGCCGCGGGTGGAGCCGCTCCGGGGTCTCGCTCCGCCGCCGGAGCGCCTCGATCCGCCGCGACTGACGATCCGCGCGCTCCGCGAGATCGGTGGTGGAGACCAGCAGCCGCCCGGCGACCCCCGAGGCCACCGCCCGGCGGAACGCCTCCTCCCCCTCCCGCGGGCTCATGGCCAGGTCGGCCAGGTCGGAGCGCACGCCGGTGATCTCGTCCTCGCCGGTCTCGAAGCTCCACAGGTCCCAGTCGAGGGCGAGCCACGGGGTCCCGCCCCGCCGGTTGTGGGCGGTTGCGAACTGGTCGAGGAAGCAGTTGGCGGCGGTGTACGCGCCGTAGGCCACCCCGCCCACCACTGTGGCGAGGGACGACAGGAGGACGCACACGTCGAGCGGCCGGTCCGCCAGCGCCCGCTCCAGGGCGTAGACAGCGTGGGCCTTGGGACGGAAGTGCCAGGCGGCCTCCTCCTCGCCGGTCTCGGCCAGGGTGCGAAACGTCTGCTCCCCCACCGTGCCGGCGGCGTGGACGACCCCGTGGAGGGCGCCGAAGCGCTCCTCCGCAACGCCGACGGCCCGGCGCCAGGTGTCCTGGTCGGCGAGATCGCCGGCGACGATCACCGCCGCACCACCCAGTGCCTCCAGCGCCCGCAACCGCTCCGCGGCATCGCCGACGGGCACGCCGTCGTCCAGCAGCACCAGCGACGCCCCCCAATCCCGCGCCAGGTAGCGGGCGAGGGCGAGGCCGTTGCCGGCGTGGGCTCCCGAGAGGAGGTAGACCCCGCCGCGGCGGAACGGCTCCGCGGAGCCGGTTCCACCGGGGTCGGCCGGACCGAGCCGGACCGGGTCGAAGCGCTCGACCCACCGCTCCCGCCGCCCGAGGGCGACCACCGGGTCCCGGCCGGTCAGGAGCTCGGCCACCACCCTCTCGGCCACCTCCGCCGTCTCGGCCGGCTCGGCCGTCTCGGCGGAATCGGCCGCCTCGGTCGTTCCGGGCGGCACTCTCACGCCGATCACCCGGGCCCGGGAGCCGGGCCGCTCCTGGGGGAGCACGCGGCAGAGCCCCAGGAGCGGCGCCTTCTCCGGCGCCGGGTCCTCGTCGCCGGTGATCGTCAACAGGCGGTCGGCCACCACGGCGAGCGAGAACGCCTCCTCCTCCGACCCTTCGTCTCTCTGGGTTTCCTGAAGCGCCCGGAGCAGCCGGACGACGGCGTGGAAGCCCTGGGCCTGCGCCCGGTCGAAGCCGTCCGCGTCCCACGCGAAGGCGGTGCCCAGGGCCCAGGCGTGGACCACCCGCACCGGGCCGTCATCGTGGTCACGGAACTCCTCCGCCAGCCGCCGCCAGCCCTCGTCCACCGTCGGGTCGACCGCGTAGGCACCCTCGCCCAGCGCCCGGAAAGCGTCCCCGGGCTCCACGGTGACGACCCGGTGCCCGGCCCGTCCGAGGGCCGCCGCCACCTCGGCGCCCAGGCCGTCGCCCCGGTGCAGCACGATCCACGGTGCGCCCTCCTCCGACGGCGTCTCGCCGGCTACCGACGGAGCGGGCGGAGGAAGCGTCCGGCGCCACGACGGCAGGTAGAACCAGTCCTCGAGCGCGGCCCGGCCGCCCGCGGCCCCGGCCCCGCGCTCCACGTCGGACGCATGGGTGACGGAGCTGCCACCCCCACCTTGCGCTCGACTCGCGACTCCCCCCGTCCCCGGGGCCGACTCCGGAGGATCGATCCAGTAGCGCTGGCGCTCGAACGGGTAGAGCGGCAGCCGCACCCGCCGCCGCGTCCCGCCCGCCAGGAGGCCCTCTTCGTCCAGCCGCACCCCCTGGAGCCAGAGCCGTCCGGCGGCGGTCAGCAGGTCGCGGCGATCGTCCCGGTCCGTCCGCGGGTGGCCGAGGGAGGCGATCACCGCCCGTTCCCCCCGTCCCGGGTGGCGCCCGGCCAGGGTGGTCAGGGTGGTTCCCGGCCCCACCTCCAGAAGCAGCCGGTCCGGGTCCTCGAACAGGGTGGCGAGGCCATCCGCGAACCGGACCGGGGCGCGGAGCTGGCGGCCCCAGTAGAGCGGGTCGGCGGCCTCCTCCGGTGTGATCCAGGTGCCGGTGACGTTGGAGACGAACGGCACCCGGGGCGCGCGCGGACCGACGGCCCGCACCGCCTCGGCCAACGGCTCGACCACCGGGTCCATGGCGGCGGAGTGGAAGGCGTGGGAGGTGTGGAGCCGGCTGCACCGGACCTCCTGCCGGGCGAGCCGCTCCTCGAGCGCCGCCATCGCCTCGGGCGGCCCGGAGACGGTACACCGCTCCGGCCCGTTGACCGCCGCCAGGGAGACCCCGTCCCCGAGGAGCGGCGCCAGGTCCGCCTCGGGCAGCGCCACGCTGGCCATGACACCCCCGGGCCGCTCCTGCATCAACCGGCCGCGGACCGCCAGCAGGCCGAGCGCGTCCTCGGGCGAGAACACGCCGGCCACGCAGGCGGCCACGTACTCGCCCACACTGTGACCGAGCATCGCCCGGGGGCGCACGCCGAGCGACTCCCAGAGCCGCACCAGGCCGTACTCGACGACGAAGAGGGCCGGCTGGGCGACCTCGGTCCGCTCCAGGTCCGCCGCCGCCTCCGGCCCGTCGCCGAACAGGAGCGCCGGCAGGTCGACCCCGGTCCGGGCGGCAAAGATCTCCGTCGCCTGGTCGACCCAGCGGCGGAAGACCGGCTCGTGCTCGTAGAGGCCCCGGGCCATGCCGGGGTGCTGGGCGCCCTGCCCCGGAAAGAGAAAGGCCAGGGGCTGGTCCCGGGGCTCGTCCACGTCGGTTCCGGTCATCAGGGCGCCCGCGGCGGGGTCCGCGAGGGCTTCGGCCACGCCCGCCGGGTCGCGGCCGACGACGAAGGCCCGGTGCCGGAAGACCGCCCGTCCCCGGCGCAGGGTGTGGGCGGCGTCGGCCAGGTCGGCCTCGGTCCCGACCGCCGTGCGCAGGTGCCGGGCCAGGTTTCCGGCGCTCGCAGCCAGCGCCCCGTCCGACCGGGCGGAGACCACCAGGAGCTGCCACGGCCGGGCCGGCGCCGCCGCCGGCGCCTCCGGCGCCTCTTCGAGGACGACGTGGGCGTTGGTGCCCCCCACGCCAAAGGAGCTCACCCCCGCCCGCCGCGGCACGCCGGCCCGGTCCCACGGCTCGGCGGTGGCGGGGACGTAGAACGGGGTCGCCGCCAGGTCGAGCTCCGGGTTGGGCTCCTCGAAGTGGAGGCTCGGCGGAATCTCTCGGTGCTCCAGGGCGAGCACCGTCTTGATCAGGCCGGCGACGCCGGCGGCGGCGTCCAGGTGGCCGACGTTGCTCTTGACCGAGCCCAGGGCGCAGAAGCCGCGCCGGTCGGTCCCCTCCCGGAACACTCTGGAGAGCGCCGCCACCTCGATCGGGTCGCCGAGAGAGGTGGCGGTGCCGTGAGCCTCGATGTAGCGGATGGTCTCCGGCGCCACGCCGGCGACCGCCTGGGCCGTGGCGATGACCTCGGACTGGCCTTCGACGCTCGGCGCCGTGTAGCTGACCTTGGCGGAGCCGTCGTTGTTGATCGCCGAGCCGCGGATGACGGCGCGGATCGTGTCGCCGTCGGCCAGGGCGTCGCCCAGGCGCTTGAGCACCACCGTTCCGACGCCGCTGCCGAACACCGTTCCGGCCGCCCGCGCGTCGAACGTCCGGCAGTGGCCGTCCGGCGACGCTAGCCCACCGTCCGCGTAGTGGTAGCCGGCAACCTGGGGAACCTTCACCGTCACCCCGCCCGCCACGGCCATGTCGCACTCGTAGCTCAGCAGGCCGAGGCAGGCAAGGTGCACCGCCACCAGGGAGGTCGAGCAGCTCGTCTGGATGATCACGCTCGGGCCCTTGAGGTCGAGCTTGTAGGACACCCGCGTGGGCATGAAGTCCTTGTCGTTGGTGATGAACACCTGGAAGGCGCCGGCGCCGTCGAAGAGCTCCAGGTGACGAGACAGGTTGCTCAGCAGGTAGGTGTTCCAGGCGACTCCGGCGTACACGCCGACCAGCCCGGGCTGCTCGCCGGCGTACCCGGCGTCCTCCAGGGCGTGCCAGGCGTGCTCCAGGAAGAGTCGCTGCTGCGGGTCGAGGAGCTCCGCCTCGCGGGCGCTGTAGCCGAAAAAGGGCGCATCGAACAGATCGGGGTCGTCGAGGACGCTGCCGGCCTTGACGTACAGCGGATCGGAGAGCAGAGCCGGATCGACCCCCGCCGCGAGCAGCTCGTCGTCGCCGAACGGCCGCATGCCCTCGCGACCCTCCCGCAGCAGGCGCCAGAAGGCGTCCAGGTCCCGTGCCGCCGGGAACCGGCCCGCCATGCCCACGATCGCCACGTGCCGGGCGTCCTGGCTCTCCATCGTGCCTCCGTCGGTCATCGCTCTCTCCGTCCCGCCCGCGGCCCGACCGCCGCCAGGGCCCATGCCCTGCGGTCGGCCCGCGCCTGGGCCCTCTCGGTGGTCGTTTCTGCGTCCCCCTCCGCCACACGGAGCGACCGGGCGAGCATCGCCACCGTCGGCGCCTCGAAGATGCTCACCGCCGACAGCTCGGTGCCCAGCTCCCGGCCCAGCTCCGAGACGAGCTGGATGCCGGTGAGCGAGGTGCCGCCGAGCTCGAAGAAGTTGTCGTTGACCCCGACCCGCTCGACCCCCAGGACCCGGCACCAGACCTGGGCGATCCGCCGCTCGAGCTCGTCCTCCGGCAGGGCCACTCCCGCGCCCGATCCGACCGACGAAGCCGACGCCGGCGGGGGGGACGCGACCAGCCCGGCGTAGCGGGCAACGACGGCATCCCGGTCGAAGCGCCGGATCTCCCGGACCACGGCGTCGATCGGCTCGGGCGAGACCAGCACGTGGGGCAGGCGCGGACCGGCGAGCACCCGCCGCAAGAGGGCGACGCCCTCCTCCGGCGCGATCGTCGCCAACGCCGGGCCGCCGGCCGCCGCCGACGCCCCGGGCTCGGTCTCTCCCGCGGCCGAACCCGACTGGGCACCGGCGCCCGCCGCCAGGGCTGCGGCGTCCACCCGGCGCATGGTGAAGCCCTCGATCTCCACCCGCGTCCCGCCGTCCGGATCGACCACCTTGACGTCGCAGGTGAGCACCTCCGGGGCGCCGTCGAGCGGCGTGGCGAGCACCGCGTGGGCGAAGCAACGGGCGGGCAGCGGTCCCCGGGCGACCAGCCGCCGGTAGGCCAGGGGGAGGTAGTCGCCGCCGGCCACCAGCCGCACCGCCCCCGCAGCCAGATCGAGCAGCGCCGGATGAAGCGGATAGAGATCCAGGTCGTCGGCGTGGGCCGCCGGCAGCTCGATCTCGGCGAGGAGCTCAGTCTCCCCCACGTGGATGCGCCGGAGGCTCTGCCACCGGGGTCCGGTGGTCAGCAGGTCGCCGGCGCCGACCGGGCCGGTGCTGGATTCAGCCTCCAGCACCCGGGAGGTGCAGCCGGCCTGGACCGCGATCAGGTCCACCGCCCCCGGCTCCGGCCCGTCGGCCGCCGCCAGCCGGCCGCGGGCGTGCTCGCGCCAGCCGCCCCCGGGCACGCCGCTCACCACCCGGAAGGCCGCCTCGCCCCCGGCCGCCTCGACCACCGTCAACACCTCCGCCGCCCGGCCGTCCTCCACCACCAGGGGCTCGGGGAAGACCACGTCGCGAATCTCGACCGGCGCCCCCGGCACCCGGCGCGCGAACGCCGCCCGGGCCATCTCCAGGAAAGTGGTCCCCGGAACCGTCGGTCGTCCGGCGACCCGGTGCTCGGAGAGGACCCAGTGGCGCTCCGGCCGGAGCTCGGTCCGGAACACCGCCCGCTCCGCCGTCTCGGCGATCGGCAGACCGAGCAGCGGGTGCCGCCCGTCCGGCTCGGGCCCCGTCGCGGTCGAGCCGGCGGCCGGGGCGCCGACGACCGAGCGCGCCGCCATCCCGACCTCGGCCCACGGCCCCCAGCCGATCGATACGACGCGGGCACCCCGGCGCCGGAAGGCGGCCTCGGCGAAGGCGTCCAGGTAGGCGTTGGCGGCGACGTAGCTCGCCTGGCCGAAGCCGCCGGCCACGGCGTTGACCGACGAGAAGAGGGCGACGAAGTCCACGTTCCGTCCGGCGACGAGGTCCGCCAACACCCGGGTGCCCTCCACCTTCGGCCGCAGCACCCGGTCGACCGCCTCCACGGTCTCGACGTGGAGCATGGCGCCGCCGGCCATCCCGGCGGCGTGGACGACGCCGTGGACCGGTCCGAACCGCTCCTCCGCCGCGGCGAGCACCGCGGCCATGGCGTCGGCGTCGGCCACGTCCGCGGCGGCCGTCTCCACCTCTCCGCCGACCGCTTCGAGCGCCGCCAGGCGGGCGGCGAGGGCGGCGGAGGCACCGTCGAGGGGCTCCTCCACCCCGGGCGCGCTCTCCGACGGCTCGCCCGGCCAGAGGTCCCGCGGCGGGGCCGGCGTCCGGCTCACCAGGGTGAGGCGGGCCCCCACGTGCAAGGCCAGGTCCTCGGCCAC
>Ga0210123_1000167_pt1 | contig 42583 bp, 20 predicted proteins | sample Muzzi_PWB_D2_FD_185535 | JGI IMG/M metagenome (GOLD analysis project Ga0210123, IMG submission 185535) | Wetland microbial communities from San Francisco Bay, California, USA, that impact long-term carbon sequestration - Muzzi_PWB_D2 (SPAdes) | ecosystem: Environmental > Aquatic > Marine >... | reverse complement strand
ATGACCGTGACGGCGAGCCTGTCGGCGGTCTCGGGCCTTCCCGTGAGCGTGCCGTTCACCCTGACGGGAACCGCGATCGACGGGACGGACTACACGACGACGGCCTCGCCCCTGGTGATCCCGGCGGGGTCCCCGAGCGGCGACATCGTGATCACGATCACGGACGACCTGATCCACGAGAACGACGAGACCGTGGTCGTGACCATGGGGGTGCCCACGAACGCAACCCGGTTCGGCACCATCGTCCATACCGCCACGATCACGGACGACGACGCCGCCCCGACGGTGGACTTCGTGCTCGGAAGCCAGGCCAGCGTCGGCGAGACCGGGACGATGACGGCCACGGTGCAGCTCTCGGCCGCCTCCGGCCTGGATGTGACGATCCCGTACACGGTCACGGGCACCGCGAGCGACCCGGCCGACTACTCGGTGACGGCTTCCCCCGTGGTGATCCCCGCCGGCAGCACCACGACGGATATCGTCGTCACGATCGTCGACGACCTGCTCGACGAGACCGATGAGACCGTGGTCCTGACGCTGGGGACGCCCACCAACGGCACCCCGGGCACGACCACCGTCCACACCGCGACGATCACCGACGACGACGCGGTCCCGACCGTGGACTTCACCTCCGCCAGCCAGGCCAGCGTGGCCGAGAACGGCACCCTCACGATCACCGCCCAGCTCTCGGCCGTCTCGGGCCTGCCGGTCACCGTGCCCTTCACCCTGTCCGGCACCGCGGCCACCGGCACGGACTACACGATCACGGCCTCGCCCGTGTCGATCCCGGCGGGCAGCACCACGGCCGCCATCACGATCACCATCGTGGACGACCTCATCACCGAAGGCGACGAAACCGTGGTCGTGACCATGGGCGTGCCCACCAACGCCACCGTCGGGGCCACGGCCGTCCACACCGCCACGATCACCGACGACGAGGCGGTGGTGGTGGCCACCTTCACCACGGCCTTCCAGTCCAGCGCCAGCGAGAGCGGGCAGATGACCGTGACGGTCCAGCTCTCCACGGCGAGCGCCTTCGACGTCTCGGTGCCGTTCACCCTGTCGGGCACGGCCTCGGACCCGGCCGACTACACCGTCAGCGCCAGCCCCCTGCTGATTCCGGCCGGCAGCACCAGCGGCGACATCACGATCACCATCGCCGCCGACGTGCTCGACGAGTACGACGAGACGGCCATCGTCACGATGGGCACCCCCACGGGGGCCACGGCCGGCGCCACCACCGTCCACACCGCCACGATCACCGACGACGACGCCACCCCCACCGTGTCGTTCGACTCCAGCGGCCAGGTAAGCGCCGCCGAGACCGGCACGATGACGATCACCGCCCAGCTCTCGGACGTGGCCGGGCGGGACGTGACGGTGCCCTTCACCCTGACGGGCACGGCCGTCCAGGGCACGGACTACACGATCACGGCCTCGCCGATCACGATTCCCGCCGGGTCCCCGACCGCGGTCATCGTGATCACGATCACGGACGACCTGATCGACGAGCTCGCCGAGACCGTCACGGTGACGATGGGCACGCCGACCAACGCCACCAAGTTCGGCACCACGGTCCACACCGCCACGATCACCGACGACGACGCCGCCCCCACGGTGGACTTCACCCTGGCCGGCCAGGCGAGCGTGGACGAGTCGGGCACCCTCACGGCCACGGTGCAGCTGTCGGCGGTGTCGGGCCTGGACGTCACGGTGCCGTTCACGGTCACCGGCACGGCGGGCAACCCGGCGGACTATACGGTCACGGCGAGCCCGGTGGTGATCCCCGCCGGCGGCAGCACGGTGGACATCGTCATCACCATCGCGGGCGACCTGCTCAACGAGGGCGACGAGACGGTGGTCCTGACGATGGGCGCGCCGGCCAACGGCACCCTGGGCACGACCACCGTCCACACCGCCACGATCACCGACGACGACGCCGTGCCCGCCGTGACCTTCACCGCCGCCGCCCAGGCCAGCCCGGCCGAGACCGGCACGATGACGATCACCGCCCAGCTGGCGTCCGTCTCGGCCCTCGACGTGACCGTGCCCTTCACGATCGGCGGCACCCCCACCAACGCCGTGCAGGGGGCGACCACGGTCCACACCGCCACGATCACCGACGACGAGCCGGTGCCGACCCTCACGTTCACGGCCGCCACCCAGTCGTCCGGCGCCGAGACCGGCACCATGACCGCCGTCCTGAGCCTGTCCGGCGCCTCGGCCTTCGACGTGACCGTGCCGTTCACCGTCGGCGGCACGGCGACGGACCCGGCGGACTACACGGTCACCGCCAGTCCGATCGTGATCCCGGCGGGGATCACCAGCGCCGGCATCGTCATCACGGTCGCCCCGGACGCCATCGACGAGCCCGACGAGACCGTGGTGCTCACCCTGGGCACCCCGACCAACGCCGCCCTCGGGGCCGTCACGGGCCACACCGCCACCATCGTGGACGACGACCCGACCCCCACCGTGGCCTTCACCGCCGCGACCCAGGCCAGCGCCGGGGAGACCGGGGCGCTCACGATCACGGCCCAGCTGTCGGGCGAGTCGGCCTTCAACGTCAGCGTGCCCTACACGGTCACGGGCACGGCGACGGACGCCTCCGACTACACGATCACCCCGAGCCCCCTGGCCATCGCCCCGGGGGCGCTCACCGGTACGATCACCATCAACCTGCTGGACGACGCCATCTACGAGGGCGACGAGACGGTGGTGGTGACCATGGGGGCCGCCACCAACGCCACGGCCGTCGGCACCACGGTCCATACCGCCACGATCACCGACGACGAGACGCCCCCCACCGTGACCTTCACCTCGGCCGCCCAGACGAGCGCCGGGGAGAGTGGAACCCTCACGATCACGGCCCAGCTATCGGTCGCCGAGGCCCTGGACGTGACGGTGCCGTTCACGGTGACGGGCACGGCCACCGACCCGGCGGACTACACGATCACCCCGACCCCGGTCACCATCCTGGCGGGCGGCACCTCGGTGGACATCGTCATCACCCTGGTGGACGATCCGACCGACGAGCCGGACGAGACCGTGGTGGTGACCATGGGCACGCCCACCAACGCCGGCATGGGGGCGGTGGTGCAGCACATCGCCACGGTCACCGACGACGACCCGCCGGTGGCGCCCGCCACCCTGTTCGCCGGGGACGTGCAGAATGACGAGGGCGGGCAGATCCAGCTGCTGTGGACCGCCTCGACCTCGGCCGGGACCGTGGGCTACACGGTCTACCGGAGCACCACCTCGGGCAGCGGCTATGTGCAGGTGGGCCCCATGCCGGTGGTGGGGACGGAGTACGTGGACGCCACCCCGTCCGACCGGGTGACCTACTACTACATCGTGCGCTCCTGGGACGGGACCCTGGAGAGCGTCGCCTCGTCGCCGGAGTCGGCCGCCGAGTCGGTGGACAACATCCCGCCGGCCGCGCCCCAGGGCTTCGTGGCCGACGACGTGCCGAACGACGACGGCGGCGCCATCGGCCTGTCGTGGGCGCCCTCGACCAGCACCGACGTGGTGGAGCAGCGGGTGTACCGCTCCCTCACCTCGGGCACCGGCTTTACCCTGCGGCAGACCATCGCCGACAACGTGACCGGGGGCTACACCGACACCGCCGTGACCGACGGCACCACCTACTTCTACAAGGTGGCCGCCTACGACGGGGAGAGCGAGACGTTCTCCGGCGAATCCTCGGCCACGCCGCTGGACAACCTGGCGCCGGCGGCCCCCACCATGGGCACGGTGATCAACGTGGTGGGCAGCGTCACGGCGACCCTCAGGATCACCTGGACGCCCTCCACCAGCGCCGACGTCGTGGAGCAGCGCCTGTTCCGCACCACCAGCTCGGGCGGGCCCTACGTGCAGGCGGCCGCCTTCGCCGACAACACCACGGCGGTCTACACCGACGCCGGGCTGGTGAACGGCGTCACCTACTACTACGTCCTGCAGGCCTTCGACGGCACCAACAACAGCCCGTTCTCGGCCGAGGGCTCCGGCGTGCCCATCGACACCGTTCCGCCCGACCCGGCCACGGCGGTGGCGGCGGCGGACACGCCGGACGACGACGGCACCCAGCTCGACCTGACCTGGGTCAACAGCGTCAGCAGCGACGTGGTGTCCCACCGGATCTACCGCGGCACCGACGGCAGCACCTTCCCGACCCTGGTGGTGGAGCTGTCCGACTTCAGCACCGCCTACACCGACACCGGGCTGACCGCCGGACAGACCTACTACTACGTGGTGCGGGCCTTCGACGGGACCAACGAATCGTCCGACTCCAACACCGCCTCCGCCAAGACCCTGGACAACCGGCCGCCCGCGGTGCCCACGGGCCTGGCGGCGGCGGACGTGCCGGCCGACTCGGGCGGCCAGCTCCAGGTCACCTGGAACGCCAACACGGACTTCGACCTGGCCGGCTACCGCCTCTACCGCAGCCGGGCCGGCAGCGCCTTCCAGCTGGTCCACACCGCCGGGGTGGGGGAGACCTCCTACATCGACCAGTGCCTGACCAACCTGGCCACCTACACCTACCAGCTGTCGGCCTTCGACGTGGACGCCATCGAGAGCGACCCGTCGGCGCCGGTGTCGGCGGTGCCGATCAACAACACCGGGGTGCGGGACCTGACGGTGAACCACACCGTGGCCGGGGAGGGCGCCGGGCAGGCCCTGACCGACGGGGGCGACCTGAACGGCGACGGCGTGCCGGACCTGGTGATCACCGCCGATCTGGCCTCGCCGGGCGGGCGGGCCGCCGCGGGCGAGGTGTTCATCCGCTTCGGCGGCGGCTGCCTGAACGGCACCCAGACCCTGGGCAGCTCCGACGTGGCCATCCTGGGCGCGGCCGCGGGCGACGACACCGGCCTGTGGGTGGCCTCCGGCGGCGACTTCAACGGTGACGACATCAACGACCTGGTGATCAGCGCCCACCAGGCCGACACCGGCACCGGCAAGGTGTACGTGCTGTTCGGCCGCTCGGTGTGGCCGGCCCAGATCGACCTCGCCACCTCCGCCGACCTGGTCATCACCGGGCGCTCGGCCACCGACAACTTCGGCATTGCCCTCGACATGGGCGGCGACGTGAACGGCGACGGCTTCGACGACCTGCTGGTGGGCGCCTACCGGGAGTCGGTGGGCACGTCGTTGCGGGCCGGGCGGGTGTACCTGTTCCTGGGCCGGGCCACCCCGCCCTCGTCGTTGTCGGTCAACAACGCCGACCTGGTGCTGGACGGCGCACAGACCAACGGGCAGGCGGGCACCGCGGTCTCCAACAGCGGCGACGTGGACGGCGACGGCATCGACGACATCCTGGTGGCCGCCCTGGGGGTGAGCCCGGGCGGCTACGCCAACGCCGGCAGCGTGTACCTGGTGCGGGGCCGCACCGACATCGCGGCCGCCGCCAACATGAACCTCTTCTCCGCCAACACCCGCTTCGACGGCACGGCGGCGGGCGAGCTGGCCGGCTCCGCCGTGAGCCTGGGCGGCGACTTCAACGGCGACGGCATCGGTGACATCGCCATCGGCGCCAAGGGCGCGGCCCCCGGCGCCCTGGCCAACGCCGGCGCGGCCTACGTGATCTACGGCTCGGTCGCCGGCCTGCCGGCCAACGTGAAGCTGTCCAACGCCGACTTCACGGTGCAGGGCGCCGAGGCCGGGGCCCTGCTGGGCACCGCCCTCGACCTGCACAGCGACGTCAACGAGGACGGCCTGGCCGACCTGCTGGTGGGGGCGCCCCGCTCCTCCCCGGGCGGCCTGGCCCAGGCGGGCGCCGTGTACGTGCTCTACGGCAAGACCGGCGCCCCGGCCGTCATGGCCGTCTCGGACGACGACCGGGTGATGACGGGCGACGCCGCCGGCGACCAGCTGGGCATCAGCGTCGCCACGGGCGGCGACGCCAACGGCGACGGGGTGGCCGACCTGGCGGTGGGCGCCAACCGGGCCGACCCCTCCGGCGTGACCGACGCGGGCGCCGCCTACCTCATCACCGGCGCCGCCGGCTGGGATCAGCTGGCCCCCACCACCCCCGCGGCGGTGACGGCCAACGCCCTGGGAGGCAGCGCCGTGCAGCTGAGCTGGGACCCCTCCTTCGACAACGTCAAGGTGGACCGCTACCGGGTGGAGCGCAGCGACGACGGCGTCAACTTCACCCTGCTGGGCGAGACCACGGCCACCGGCTATACCGACACGGCGGTGGTGGACGGCGCCGTCTACTACTATCGGGTGTCGGCCCTCGACGGCCTGGACCACATCTCGCCCGCCTCCGCGGTGGTGTCGGCGGTGCTCGACTCGGTGCCGCCCACCGCGCCCACCAACCTGACCGGCGCCCCCGACTCCCCGGCCCAGATCACCCTGACCTGGAGTGGCGCGAGCGACAACGTGGCCATCGCCGGCTACGCGGTGCTGCGCAACAACGTGCTGGTGGCCACCCCCACGGGCACGACCTACACCGACACCGGCCTGACCCCCGGCACCACCTACACCTACGCCGTCCAGACCCTGGACTTCGGCGGCAACGCCTCGGCCCCCATCACCACCCAGGTGACCACGCCCCAGGACCTGACGCCGCCCAGCGTGCCCGGCGGCCTGGCGGCGGTGGCGGTGAGCGACTCCACGGTGCACGTCACCTGGACCGCCTCCACGGACGACACCGGCGTGGCCGGCTACAAGGTCTACCGCGACAGCCTGGTCACCGCCACCGGCAGCACGGCGGACACGTTCTTCGACGACGGCCCCCTGAACCCGTCCGTGGCCCACAACTACCGGGTCACGGCCTTCGACGGCGCCGGCAACGAGAGCCTGGTGGGCGACTCGGAGGTGGTCGTGGTGCGGACCCTGCCCAGCGCCCCCACGGCCCTGGCCGTGGTGGACGCCCCGGCGGACTCGGGCGGAAACCTGAACCTGACCTGGACGCCGTGGGCCTCGGTCTCGGTGACGGAGCAGCGCATCTACCGCTCCCTCACCGCGGGCGGGCCCTATTCGCTGGTTGCCGGCGTGGGCAACACGGTCGCCGCCTACACCGACACCGGGCTGACCAACGGCACCACCTACTACTACGTGATCCGCTCTTTCGACGGCGTCAACGAGAGCCTGGACTCGGCCGAGGCGGGGGCGTTCCCCTTCAACAACGCCTCGCCGAACCCGCCCACCTCCCTGTTCGCGGCGGACACCCCGGCGGACAACGGCGGCAGCATCGGCCTGACCTGGAGCGTCTCCACCTCCGGCACCGTGGTCGCGCAGCGGGTGTACCGGGCCACGGCCCCCGGGGCCTACGGCTCCACCCCCATCGCCACCTTCGCCGACAACACCACGACGACCTACACCGACGCCGACGCCGCCCTGGTCAACGGCACCACCTACTACTATGTGGTGCGCTCCTTCAACGGCACCGCCGAGTCCCTCAACTCCAACGAGGCCGCCGCGGCGCCGGTGGACAACCTGGCACCTACCGCCCCCACGGGCCTGTCCGCCGCCGACACCCCCGGCGACAACGGCCGCAGCATCACCCTCAACTGGAGCCCGTCGGTCTCGGCGGGGGTGGCCGCCCAGCGCATCTACCGCTCCACCACCGCCGGCGGTCCCTACGGCCTGGTGGCCTCCATCGGCAACAACACGACCACCACCTACGCCGATACCTCGGTGAGCAACGGAACCACCTACTACTACGTGGTGCGCGCCTCCGACGGGGGCAACGAGAGCGCCGACTCCAACCAGGTGAGTGCGGTGAGCGTGGACAACCTCACCCCCGCCGCCCCCACCGGCCTGTCGGCCGCCGACACCGTGGGCGACAACGGCGGCAGCATCACCCTGTCGTGGACCCCGTCCTCGGCGCCCGACGTGATCGAGCAGCGGGTCCTGCGGGCGACCACGAGCGGCGGGCCCTACAGCCAGGTGGGCACCATCGTCGGCAACGGCACCAGCACCTACGCCGACACCACGGCGGTGGACGGCACCACCTACTACTACGTGATCCGCGCCTACGACGGCAGCAACGTGAGCGGCAACTCCGGCCAGGCCAGCGCCGTGAGCGTGAACGACGCCCCGCCGGCGGCGCCCGCGGCCCTGGTGGCCGCCGACCTGCCCAACGACGACGGCGGCCGGCTGACCCTGACCTGGACGGTCTCCCCCTCCGGCGACGTGACCCGGCAGATGATCTACCGGGGCACCAGCTCAGGCAGCCACCCGACCCTGGTCGCCACCCTGTTCGACAACACCACGAACAGCTACGTGGACTCGGGCCTTGTCGACAACACCACCTACTACTACGTGGTCCGGGTCTCCGACGGGGTGCAGACCAGCCCCGACTCCCCCGAGGCCTCCGCCGCGCCGCTGGACAACGGCGCCCCGGCGCCGCCCACGGGCTTCGCCGTGGCCGACACCCCCGGCGACGACGGCCACTCCCTGGCGCTCACCTGGACCCCCTCGGTCTCCGCCGGGGTGACGGAGCAACGCATCTACCGGGGCACCAGCCCGGGGAGCCACCCGACCCTCGTGGCCTCCCTGCCGGGCAACACCGACGCCGCCTACACCGACGCCTCGGGTCTCGCCAACGGTACCGTGTACTACTACGTGGTGCGGGCCTGGAACGGCACCCAGCTGTCGGTGGACCTGAACGAGGCCAGCGCCGCCCCGGTGGACAACCTGGTCCCGGCCGCCCCCTCCGGCCTGACCGCGGCCGACACCGCGCCCGACAGCGGCGGCAGCATCACCCTGGGCTGGACCCCGTCCGCCTCCCTGGACGTGGTGGAGCAGCGCGTGTACCGGGGCACCAGCCCGGGCGGGCCCTACGGCCTGGTGGGGAACCTCGCCGGCAACACCGAGGTCGGCTTCACCGACACCACCACGGTGGACGGGACCACCTACTACTACGTCATCCGGGCCTTCGACGGCACGAGCGAGTCCGGCAACTCGGGCCAGGCCAGTGCCGTCAGCGTGGACAACCTGGCCTCGGCCGTGGGGCAGGCGGGCATCGCCTACGCCTTCCAGGCCGACGCCGACCCGGCCCAGGTGCAGCGCGGCGGCACCTTCCTGGTGCGCTTCGCGGTGCGGGACCAGCAGGGCCTGCCGGTCTCGGGCCTGGCGGCGGCCGACTTCTCCGGGCTGGTGCTGACCAACCTGGCCAGCGGCCTGGCCCTGACCCCGGCCATCGACTACACGACCCAGTGGCTCGGCGAGCGGGTGGAGGCGGACGGCCTGTACGACATGCGGGTGACTCTGTCGGCCAGCGCCGCCATCGCCGCCGGCAGCGCCATGCAGGTGGACGCCACCCTGACCGACCCCACCGCCACCGACGGGCGCCTGATGGAGTCGGCGGCCGTGGTCTACGTGGAGACCGCGCCCCCCGCCGGGAGCTTCCGGTGGGGCGCGGTGGAGCCGGCGGCGGTCAACATCGCGGCCGACCAGACCACCCTGGCGGCGACGGTGAAGTTCTACGACGCCACCCTGACTCCCACCGACGACGGCGACAAGCCGTGGACCCTGGCCCGCTGGGTGGACAGCGCCGGCGTGTCCCAGACCCCCACCCTGACCGTGGGCTACAACGGCGCGACCCAGCAGTACGACGTGCTGTTCACGGGCATCACGGCCATGACCCCGGGGCGGCGCCAGTACGTGACCCTGGAGTACCAGGCCACGCCCCAGCAGATGCGGCGCCTGTCCTTCTCGCTCATCACCGACGCCGCCGGGGCGACCGGCGTGGGCCTCGCGAACCCCTACCTGGTGGCGCCGCGCCTCTATGTGGCGCCGACCGCGTCCATCGTGGGGCCGGGCAGCGTGGACGAGGGCGGGGTGCTCAACCTGTCCGGCGGCGTCGGCGCCCACAGCGACGGCATCAGCGCCTACGCCTGGGACATGGACTACGACGGCACCACCTTCCAGGCCGACTACACCTCCCAGGTGGTGGCCCACGGCTACGGCGCGGGCAGCGCGGGGGTGTACACGGTGGCCTTCCAGGTGACGGACAACCTGGGCCTGACGAGCCTGGCGACCCAGGACATCGTGGTCACCCAGTCCCTGGGCGGCAACGCCCTGCCCCAGGCCCGGGTCGAGGTGCCCGCCCAGACTGTGGTGGGCCAGCCCGCCACCTTCAACGGCACCGCCCTGGACGCGGACGGCACCATCATCCAGTACGAGTGGGACTTCGACTACGCGGGCACGCCGTCCCTGTTCTTCCCCGAGACCGGGCTCACCGCCCCCACGGCGCAGTGGACCTTCGCCAGCGCCGGTCCCCACCTCGTGGCCCTGCGGGTCACGGACGACCAGGGCGGCCAGGCGGTGGCCACGGCGACGGCGACGGTGGAGTACGGCCCGCCCACGGCGGTGGCCACGGCCCTGCCGACCACCGTGACGAGCGGCACGTTCGTCAACTTCGACGGCACCGCCAGCACCGCCGGTGACGGCACGGCCTCGGGGCTGACCTACGAATGGGACTTCGGCTACGACGGGACCTTCAACCCCCAGGTGTCGGCCTCGGTGGTGGCCAACTCCTTCATCACCGTGGGGGTCCACACCGTGGCCCTGCGGGTGACCGACGGCTACGGCAAGACCGACGTCGCCACGGTGGACGTGGTGGTCTCGGGCGGCGCCACCCAGGGCCTGCGCAAGATGCACGTCTTCAACCTGGACACGGACGCCGACGAGGTCATCGTGGGGGCCCCGTTCCACGTCTACTACAACGTCCGGGACCAGGAGGGCCTGGCGCTGTCGGGCCTCACCCAGGCCGACTTCCCCACCGGCGCCCTGGTGCTCACCAACCGCACCACCGCCACCCAGCTCGGGCCCTCGACGGACTACACGGTGGGGAGCCTGGTGGAGGAGGCCCCGGGGGTCTACCGGCAGGAGCTGACCCTGGTGCCGGGGGCGCCCCTGCTGCCCGGGGACCGGGTGCTGGTCGAGATGCAGCTGGTGGGCACCACGCCCCTGGCGGACGCCTTCGGCGCCACCGACGGCCGGGTGACCCGCGGCGTGACCGAGTTCCGCGTCGCCGGCGGCGGCGGGGCCCCGCCAGGCGTGTTCGCCCACGTGGTGGTGCAGCCCGCGGCCCCCACCATCGGGCCGGCGGCCACCAGCTACAGCCTCAAGGTGCGGTTCTACGACCAGGCCGGCACGGCCTACGCCCCCTCGTCGGCCTCCAACCTGGTGGTGGCCGCGGCGGTGAACCAGTCGGGCGTGGCCTACACCCCCTGGACCGCCCCGGCGAACCGGACGGTGACCTACAACGCCGCGAACCAGGAGTACGACGTGAGCCTGGCCAACCTGTCGGGCCAGGTGCTGGGCGACCGGGTTTACGTGACCCTCCAGCACGTGCTCGAGGACGGGGCCACGGCGGCCTTCAGCTTCGCGGTCGAGGTGGCCAACGTGCCTCCCCAGCAGGTGGGCAACCCCCAGTACGGCGATCCGGACTTCCGCTAGCCCGCCGCCGGGGCCGGTCCCTCGGCCCCGGGGCGGCTCCCCCCCCGTTCGAGGGGGTGGGGCGGACCCGGTTTTCCCACTTGCGGGAAGGGCTTTCGCCGGGGCGCGGGGACGGGCCGGGAGGGCCCGTAAAAATGCCGCCTTTTCAGTCCGTTAAAAGTCGCGCCGGATGGCCCGGAACGTGCATTTACCTGGACGGGATGATCACCCCTCGACCTGACACGAGCCCCGTCCGGGCCCCCGCAGGCTTCCGGAGCCGCGGCTCCGGACGCGCGGACGCGGCCCCGGCGCCCGGACGCGCCCCCACGGGGGTGCCGGCCAACCGGGGCGCGGCGGCCCGGCGGCTGCGGCGCTTTGCCGGATTCCTGGCGTTGGGGGCCGTGTTCCTGCTGGCCGGCTGCGGCGGCGGGGGCTCCGGCGGCGGGGGCGGCCTCAACGCGCCGGTGAACCAGCTGCCCCGGGCCAAGTTCCAGCCCGACCGGGTGCAGGCCCTCACCGGCGACGTCTTCAAGTTCGACCCCGGCCAGAGCGACGACCCGGACGGCGCCATCGTCAAGTACATCTGGGACTTCCACTACGACGGCCTGACCCTGGACCCCGAGTTGCCCAGCGCGGTGGCCGACGTGGCAGTCACGAGCTACGCCAACCCGGGCCTCTACACCGTGGCCTTGCAGGTGACGGACGACCAGGGGGGCACCGACCTGGTCACCCAGCAGGTGCTGGTGGCCGACCACCAGAACGCCCTCCAGGTCATCCCCGACAGCCTGGACTTCGCCGCCCCCGACGTGCCCGAGGTGGGCCAGGCGGTGGCCCGCACCGTGTACGTGTACAACGGCGGCAACACCCCGGTGAACGTCACCGGGGCGATCTCGGACCGGGACGAGGTGACCCCCGGCTCGCTGCCGGCCACCCTCACCGTGCAGCCCCAGGAGGCCGCGCCGATCCCGGTGACCTTCACCAGCTACGCCACCGCCGCCGTCACCGGGAACCTGGCCATTTCCCTGGACCCCACCCAGACCGTGGTGGTGCCGTTCTCCGGCTCCGCCCACTCGGGCTTCACCCGGGTGGGGAACATGGGCGGGCCGCGCAAGTTCCACACCGCCACCCTCCTGAATGACGGGCGGGTGCTGATCGTGGGCGGGGAGGACGCCGCCAACCAGATCCTGGACACAGTGGAGGTGTACGACCCCGACACCCACAGCTTCTCGCCGGGGCCGCCCCTGAGCAGCGTCGCGGGCCACGACCCCAACCTGCCGAACGTCTTCGCGCGCAGCCACCACACCGCCACCCGGCTGGCCAACGGCTCGGTGCTGATCGCCGGGGGCGAGTACGCCGATCCCGGCACGGGCAACCGCAAGCCGCACCCCTCGGGGGTCGTGTTCGTGCCCGGCACCATCTCCATCTCGGGCTCCGACGAGTGGTCGTTCGACTTCCGGATCACGGCCCGCACCCAGCACCAGGCCGTGCGCGTGACGCCCGGCGGCGCCGAGCGGGTGGTCCTGATCGGCGGCCGGGGCGGCCCGAACGCGGCCGACCCCCTCGACTCCGTGGAGGTGATCACCTCCAACGGCACCCTGGTGGTGAGCGGGACCCTGTCGGAGCCGCGCGCTCAGCACGCCGCGGTGGCCCTGGACGAGCGCCGCGTGCTGGTGGCGGGCGGGGCGGCGGCCACGGTCAGCGGCGCCACCGCCGGGGCCGAGGTGCTGGACGCCGTCACCGGCGCCACCACCCCCTTGAGCCTGTCCGTGGCCCGCTACGACCTGACCCTCACGGCGGTGGCCCAGGTCGGGGGCGGCTTCGGCTGGCTGGCGGTGGGGGGCGGCCAGGTGGCCAACCCCTCCCTGCGGGTGGTGGAGGCCTACGCCGACGCCCCGGAGCGGTTCGTCCAGACCGTGGGCCTGCTGGCCGAGCCCCGGCGGCGCCACGCCGCGGTGGACCTCGGGGGCGGGCGCGGCCTCCTGGTGGTGGGCGGCATCGGTCCCACCCAGCTCGCGGTCACCTCGGCCGAGATCGTGTCGCCGGACGGGAGCGGGTCCGCCGCCCTGGCGGACCGCCCCGACCTGGCGCGGGGCAACGGCCATCGCGCCACCCGGCTGGGGGACGGCAGCGTGCTGATCACCGGGGGCGTGGTCCCCGGCCAGGGGGGTGCCGTGGCCGCCGCCGAGCTCTACGTCCCCGAACCGTGATTCCGGGGGCCCGGCGCGGGCCCCTGCCAATTTTCCGGCCAACCCCGGCGCCCGATTTTCCCCCACCGCCCGAGGGCGGTCGGCGGGGCCCCGGACCGCCTCCGCGGGGCCCGTAAAAATATATACAAAACAACGTGATCTGAGTTCGTCGAGCCCGGCACGGAACGTGCAATCCAGTGGCTTCCGGAACCGACCCCAACGTGCGGTGTGGAGACGGATCGGAACGGGATGCTTCATCCAACGGGCAAAATCGCCATGCGGCTCCTGGCAATCGGCGCCCTGCTGATCGCCACGGCCACCGCCGCTTCCGCCTCCGACGCCCTCACCTACAGCAGCACCAGCAACACCAGCAACGACATGCAGGCCTTCCGGGGCTTCGACCCCACGGTGCTGACCGGCCCCGCCGACCCCCACCCGGACACGTCGACGCTGATCCTCTACGGCGAGGACCCCAACACCCCGGACGTCGACTACCTGGGCGGCAGCACCCAGTTCGGGTACGGCCTGGCGGCGGGGGCCTCGGACAAGAGCGTCTGCATGAACCGGACGGATTGCGACTTCGTCTCCAACCAGGTCGCCTTCGTGGAGGGCGGGTCCCTGGACATGGGCACCCCCCCTCCGCCGGGCCAGCAGACCGGCACCGGCTACTACTACCTGTCCTACGTGGAGGACGGCGACGACGGGTCCGGCGGCGCTCTGTTCAAGCAGGGGCTGCGCAACGACTACCTGTCCGTCGGCGTGGACCCGGGCCAGGACTGCCGCACCGTGACCGCCACCAGCGGGCAGAAACGCTGCAACGAGATGGACTTCGGGTTCCACCAGGAGAACGCCATGATCGGCCCGGGCAGCGCCTCGGGCGGGCACGGGGACGGGGACCAGGTCTTCGACATGTTCTTCAGCGTGGACGCCCTGGTGGACGCCAACGGCGACCTGCTGGGCGACGCCAAGGGCAGCTACACGGAGTCCTACACCGACGTCACCGCCGGTGTGACCAGCTCCAACAACTGCACCGGCACGTTCACCTACTCCACCGCCTCCGGCTACACGCAGACCTCCGGCACCCCGGGCGAGTGCCCGTAGGGCGCTCCCGGGGCCCCCGCCGTGTTACCCTTTGAGATCGTCCGACGGCGGGTCCCGCCCTGGCGGGCCGGCGGGACGGGACACGGGGCACGGGACGCATTCGGAGGGGATCCCCTGGATCGGGAAATGTGGGAAATGTGGGAAATGTTTTTCCGATTCGGGTTGGGTAGCGGGTTTCCCACCCACCGCGCCGCGGCGTGACGGCCATTGCCTTTTCAAGGGGTTGTGGGTATTCCGGCGTTGGCACGATGATTGCTCTCTCTTTCGTGTCGCGTCCGAAGGTGGGGTTCCGGGTTCACTTCCTTTGAAGAGGTGCCGTCGTGACTGAGCTGGTCGATTCTTTCCGCCGAACGGTTAAATACATGCGGGTCTCCGTCACGGACCGCTGCAACCTGCGCTGCAACTACTGTATGCCCGTATGGGGCAACCACTGGATGCAGAAGGACACCCTGCTGTCCTTCGACGAGCTGCTGCGGGTGATCCGCCTGTCCGCCGACCGGGGCGTCTACAAGATCCGCATCACCGGGGGCGAGCCCCTGGTCCGCAAGGGGATCGTGGACTTCGTGCGGGACGTGGGCCAGGTGGAGGGGATCACCGAGGTGGCCATGACCACCAACGCCATCCTCCTGAAGGAGCACGCCCAGGACCTCTACGACGCCGGGCTGCGGCACCTGAACATCAGCCTCGACTCCCTTCAGCCCGCCAAGTTCGCCGACATCACCCGCGGCAACCAGTTCGAGCGGGTGTGGGAGGGCATCGAGAAGGCGGTGGAGGTGGGCTTCCCGAACATCAAGATCAACGCCGTCGCCCAGAAGGGGATCAACGACGACGAGTTCGTGGACTTCGTCAAGCTCACCCGCAAGATGCGCATCGACATGCGCTTCATCGAGTTCATGCCGGTGTCCGACTGGGACAACTGGCGCAAGAAGTACATCGGCATCGAGGATATCCAGCAGCGCATCACCGACGAGGTGGGCGAGCTGATCCCGGTGTACGACGGCGACGCGGCCGCCGGTCCGGCGGAGAACTTCCGGATCGCCGGCTACAAGGGCCGCGTGGGCTTCATCCACGCGATCAGCAACCATTTCTGCGACACCTGCAACCGGGTCCGCCTGACGGCGGACGGCAAGATCCGCCCCTGCCTGTTCGGCAAGATCGAGGTGGACTTCCGGGAGGCGATGCGCAGCGGGGCCACCGACGAGGAGCTCAACGAGCTGTTCGACGAGGTGCTCCAGATCAAGCCGGACGCCCACAACATCACGATGGATCGTCCGGAGAAGATGCTCACCTCGATGACGAGCATCGGGGGGTAGCGAGGAGTTTCGGGGCAAGCGGGTGTGTGGGCCCCGAGGGGAGCCCCGGCGGGACGGCGGCCGGGGTGGTGGAGAGGTCAGCGGAAGGGAGGCGCTTATGTGACACGTCAGCCATGAAACCGGACCTGGATGATTGAAGTGCGAAGAAAATCCTTCGCACAAGCCGGGGATGAATGACCCCGGGGCCCGTCGCGAGCGATGTGTGAGGCGCGGGCCGGCGCGGAACCGAGTTGTTCGGTCCGCGTGAGCGAAACTTGATTCGAAGGGAACACGAGAAATGATGAACAAGAAAGTCTCCGTCGCAGTTGGAGCCGCTGCCGCCGTCGCCTTCGCCGGCGCCGCGATGGCCTCCGACATCGTGACGATCAACAACACCGAGCAGTACGTGCCCGGTGGCGTCGCCGCCATGTTCGTCCCCGAGTTCATTACGGCGGACTGCGGTGGCTACGGCACGACCACGGGCAGCTGCCCCGACCATGGCATCCACCTGGTCATGCAGGCCGCCATGGGCGTGTACTGGACCCAGGGCGACGCGGTGCCCATCTTCGACGCCACCGAGGCCAGCGGCTACCTCATGTTCTCGGACGAGGACGGGAACAAGCGGGGTGACGCGTTCGACAACGGTCTGTTCCGGACCAACGGCACCAGCTACTTCCAGGGCCTGAACCTGGCCTGGGGTACGGTCGGTGACGCGCTGCAGAACGGGCCGGATCTGCCCATCGGCGCCCCCACCTGGCTGGGCGGCGAGCAGACCAACCGTGAGGTCTGGATCGACCAGACCGTGGTGACCTACGTCGACTCCACCAACCAGGGGACCGGCGTGGGCGTCGGAGCCGGAAACGGTGAGGGCGGTGCGGACCTGCAGGGGACCACCAACCTCGCGCAGAACTTCCGCAGCCAGCTGTCCTGGTCCGGGGCCGACCTGGCCACGGCCGGGGCGCAGATCGACCAGCGCTTGGAGCAGATGGTCGAGCTGACCGACGGCACGGACGCGGGCAACCCGGGCGTCACCTTCTCGGGTGCGTCCACGGGCCGGAACCCGAACGACAACTTCGGTGAGGCCAGCCGCCAGACCGTGCAGATGGCGTTCCAGCAGACGGCGAGTGCCACGTCGAACGTCGGTACGAACGACAACACCACCACCGATCCGGACGTCAACAACGGCGCCCCGGGCGGCGGTGACGCCAAGCCGGAGCCGCTGATCGGGTCTTTGGTGTCGCAGGACATCGAGGGCTTCTTCTTCAGCTGCGTGAACTGCGACAACGAGGCGCAGGGCGTGAGCCACGCCTTCGCCCCGTCCGCGGTGTTCGTCCGGTACCAGGACTACGATTCCGGCTGGAACGTGGTGCCCACGGTGACCCACGCCAACACCCCGTAAGGGTGGAGGCAAGGCGTATCCCGTCCGCCGCTCTTGAGGTGGTCGGGGCCTGTTGAAGGCACGCCCAGGGGGGCTTGGCCGCAAGGCCAAGCCCCCCTTTTTTTGTCTTTCGCCCCGCGCCGCTCCCTCCCTCCCGGAGGGCCGGGCCGCCGGCTCCGGATGGGCCCCGGAAGCCGGCCCGTGGCATGGATATTGGATTCCCCTGGGGGGTTCGCGTAACGTGTTACCCCTTTTGGGCCGGTCTATTCCGGCACCCCGGAGCGGATTGCTGGCGAATTGACGGGCTCAGGACGGATTCGACGTGCCTGCACGGCACTGGCGCTGACCGCGCTGGTCGTCCTGGGCGGGGCGGGCGCCGTGTGGGGCGCCCCCCTCGACGACGCCCGGCGCCTCCTGTCCCAGGGCCGGACCGCGGACGCCCACCGCGTGGTCAGCGCCTACCTCGAGGCCAATCCCTCGGACCGCGAGGGACGCTTCATGCTCGCCAACATCCTGGCGCAGGAGGGGCGGCTCGACGCCGCCTACGCGGTGTTCCAGGAGCTGGTGGCCCAGGACCCCGACGACCCGGTCGGCACCGCCATCCGGCGTCTGTTCGCCGACCGCGGCGCCACCGCCCGGGACGCGGTGCGGGTGCAGGGCTTGTTCCAGGAGGCCCAGCGGGCGGTGCAGGAGCGCCGCGTCGACGACGCCCGCCGGGCCCTGGAGGAGGTCGTCGCCCTGGCCCCCGGGAACTTCGCCGGCCGCAACAACCTGGCCCAGCTCCTGGAACGCATGGGGCGGGACGCCGACGCCGTCCCCCACCTGGAGATCCTGGCCAAGGCCCGGCCCCGGGACATCGGCCTGCTGAACCACCTGGCGGGCGTGTACGAGCGCATGGGCAACGTCGACGAGGCCGTCCGCACCTACGAGCGCGTGCTCAAGCTGCGCGCGACCAACCCGGTCGCCCTCATGGGCCTGGGACGCCTCTACCTGTTCGCGCGCAAGGACTACGCCGTGGCCTCGGACTTCTTCCGGAAGGTGCTGGAGGCCAATCCCGAGCAGGCGGACGCGGCCTATCTGCTGGGCGCGAGCCGCAACGAGGCGGGAGACACCGCCGGCGCGACCGAGGCGTTCCAGCGGGCGGTGGCCATCGATCCCGCGTACTACCGGGCCGAGTTCGAGCTGGGCAAGATCTACGAGGCCGCCGGGCGGGAGGCGGAGGCGCTCAAGGCGTTCGAGAGCACGGTCCGCCACGGCGGGACCAGCCCCGAGGCGGAGCAGTCGCGCCGCCGGCTGGCCCTGTTCGGCACCAGCCCCGAGATCGCCCGGCAGGTCCGCGCCGACCTCAACCTGGGCGTGAAGGCCCTGGAGGCCGGCGACCTGGAGGCGGCCAAGGCGGCGTTTCAGCGGGTGCTGACCCTCGTCCCCGACAACACCCTCGCCCTCTACAACCTGGCCACCGTGTACACCCGGCAGGGGAACAACGACCTGGCGATCGAGAGCCTGAAGGCGGCGGTCGCCAGCGACGAGACCCACTTTTTGAGCCACTACGGCCTGGCGCTCGCCTACGTGGGCCTCGGGCGCTTCGAGGACGCCTTCGAGGAGTACCGCCAGGTCCTGCGCTGGTCGCCCGAGGACAGCCCCTACCACGCGGACGCCAAGGCGAAGGTGGACGCGGTGGAGAAGATCCTGGCCGAGTACGCCACCCGGCGCGACGCCCGCGACGCCTTCGTCAAGGGCAACGCGCTGGCCGCCGAGGGCAAGCCGAAGGAGGCGCTGGAACAGTACCAGCGCGCCATCGAGCTGGACCCCGAGAACCCCTACTACCACTACAACGCCGGCATCATCCAGGGCGACCTGGGGAACTTCGGCGAGGCCTTCAAGGCCTTCCGCGAGGCCGTCCGCCTCAAGCCCGACCACATCCAGTCCCATTTCCGGCTGGGGCTGTTCTACGCCGCGACCGGCTTTCCGCAACAGGCCATCGAGTCGTTCCGGCAGGTGCTCCGTTACGGCACCGACGAGCCGGAGGTGGCCGAGGCGCGCAAGCGCATCCAGGCCTCCCTGGCTGCGGCCGACGGCAAGGAGAAGGCCCTGGCCTACCTGCTGCTGGGCAACGCCCTGGTCTCGGCCGGGGAGGACGACAAGGCGCTTTTCGCGTTCCGCCAGGCCCACCGGCTCAACCCCGAGCACCCCGGTATCGCCCAGCGCCTGGTGGAGGTGCTGCTCCAGGGCGGGCACGACGACGAGGCCCTGCAGGTGGCACAGACGGTGCTCGAAGCCAAGCCCGTCAATCCCCGCCTGTGGTTCTACGTGGGCCAGATCGAGGCCAAGGCGGGCCGGATGGAGGAAGCCATCCAGGCGCTGAGAACCTCCACGGAGCAGTCCCCGGACCTGGTCAGCACGTACCTGGTCCTGGCCAAGACCCTCGTGGACGCGGGGCGCGCCGGGGAGGCGGTCGAGACGATGCAGGACTTCGTGGGCAAGCACCCGGACAACGAGGCCGGGGTCCTGGGGCTGGGCCGGCTGCTCCGCGACGAGAAACGGCCGGCGGAGGCGGCGGCCCTCTACGACTGGTACCTGGCCTCCCACCCCGAGACCACCGAACTGCTGGTGGAGCGCGGCCTCATGGCGGTGGCGACGGGGGCGGGGGGCCTGCCGGAGGCGCCTCCCACCGGCACGGCCCTGGCGGGGATCCTCACCGGGGCCGAAGCCGCGGCCGGCACGCCCCGCTACCGGACGCCGACCGAGTGGTTCGAGCGGGCCATCGCCATCGCGGGGCCCCAGGACGGGCGGTTCGTCACCATGGCGCAGCAGCAGATCGCCCAGAGCAAGCGCCTGCGGATGAACATCGCGCAGACCGTCATCGACTACAATACGAACGGCAACAACTCGGCCACCGCCCCGCTGACCGGCGTGCGGAGCAGCGCCACCCTGTCGCTCACCTATCTGAGCTACCGCAGCGAGCATCTCTCGATCCCGGTGGTGCTGTCCAGCGCCCACAACCTGCACTACACCTTCCAGACCTACGTCAACACGGACACCGTGTCGGTCCAGCTGGCCACCTCGACACGCTGGCTCCTGGCCATTCCGGAGGTCTCCTGGATCTACGTGCGGACCCAGCGGGGCAGCGTGTCGAAGCGGTACGTGGCGGGGGGCAACCTCCAGGCGCGCCTGCCGTTCCCCAGGACCCTTTCGGCGGATTACCGGCGCACGGATCTCACGTCGTTCACCAACGTCGGCAACAATTACCTGCAGGACGTGCTCGACCTGCGGGTGGGACACAACTTCCCGGCGGGGTTCGGGGTCCGCATGAACCTGAGCGCCCGCTACATCCACCGGGTCCTCGACGCCGTGGCACTCTCCCTCGACACGGACCGCACCGACCTGACCTACTCCCTGTCGGCGAGCCGCTCCCTGCCGAAGCAGCGATCGGTGTCCCTGTCGGGCAGCTACACGGACAGCGAGAACGTGCGCTCGGCCAACATCCGCCCGGGGAGCACCACCGGCGAGGTGGTGCCCATCCTGTCCCACACGGCGGGCGGCACGCTGTCCTACACCTTCCGCGTGTACCCCACCGTATCGGCCACGCTGTCGGGCTCCTACTCCGTAACCCGCTTCACCCAGGGTGTGTTCTCCACCTTCACCCCGGAAGGGGGCGGTGACCCGGTCACCGTGGAGACCCCCCAGTCCCAGACCTCCCTCTCCTTCGGCGTGGCGTTCACCTACCGGCCGGACCCGTCCACCACCTGGGTGCTCGACATCCGCCAGGTGGAGGCGCGGGCCACCCAGGACACGCCCGCCAATCTGGAGGACGTCCTGACCGACCAGGTCGTGCAGGACAACATCAACCAGCGCCGCACCATCAACCTGCGGATGAACTATGCCTTCTGACCCTGCGCGCCGCCGTGGCGCTCTCCGCTGACATGTCCGGGAGCGGTCCCGGAAGGATCCAGGCCTGGGGCCGGGAGGCCCTGGAGCACCACCGGGCCGGGCGCCTGGCCCGGGCCGAGGCGCTGTACCGCAGGATTCTCGCGGCGGACCCCGCCAACGTGGACGCCCTGCTCCTGCTGGGGGACGTGGAGCGGGCCCGGGGCCGGGCGGGGGAGGCGGTGGAGACCTGCGGCCGCGCCGTGGCGGCCGCGCCCCGTGACCCGCGCGCCCACCTGGCCCTGGGGGCCGCGTGCCAGGCCGCCGGGCGGCCGGAGCCGGCCGCCGAGGCCTACCGCCGGGCCCTCGCGCTGGACGCGCGCTGTGTCCCGGCCCTGGTGGGCCTGGGGAACCTGCATGGCGCGGCGGGCCGGCTGGACGAGGCGATCGGCGCCTTCGAGCGGGCCCTGGCGGTCGCGCCGGACCACGCCGGGGTGAACGAGCGCCTGGCGGGGGCCCTGGCACTGCGGGGCGACCTGGCGCGGGCCGTCCGGCACTACGAGTGCGCCGTGGCCGCCCGGCCGGACGACCCGGCGCTCGCGGGCCGGCTGGGAACGGTCCTGTGGCAGGCGGGCCGGCTGCCCGAGGCCGAGGCGCACCTGAAGCGGGCGGTCGCGGGCCGGCCCGACGACCCGGACCTGCACAACAACCTGGGGCTCGTGCTCCAGAAGCAGGGTCACGCCGAGGACGCCGTGGCTGCCTTCCGCCGGGCCACCGAGCTGAACCCGGGCCACCACGAGGCCCTGAACAACCTGGGCTACGTCCACCTCTCGCTCCTGGAGCCGGAACAGGCGGTGGAGGACTTCCACCGGGCCGTGGCCGCCCGGCCCGACTTTGCCGTGGGGTGGCACAATCTGCTGTTCGCCCGCTCCTACCTGCCGGAGCTGGACCCGGACGCCTGCCTGGCGGAACGGGCCGACTGGGGCCGGCGCGCGACGGCCGCCGCGGGCCCGCCACCGGCCCCCCCGGCGGCGCGGCGGCGGGGCGGCACGGATCCGGTGCGGGTGGGCTACCTGTCACCGGACTTCCGGTTCCACCCGGTGGGCTTCTTCATCGAGCCGGTCCTGGCGGCCCACGACCGGTCCCGGGCCTGGGTGGCCTGCTACGCCAACGTGGCCGCCCCCGACGCCGCCACGGAACGGATGCGGGCACAAGCGGACGCCTGGACCAACGTGTCCGGCCTCTCCGACGCCGAGGTGGCCCGGCGGGTGCGGGAGGACGGCATCGACGTGCTGGTGGACCTGGCGGGCCACGCCGGGGGCACGCGTCTGCCCGTGCTGGCGTACCGGCCCGCCCCGGTGCAAGCGGGGTACCTGGGGGACCCCCTCACCTCGGGCCTGGAGGCGGTGGACTACCGCCTGACGGACGCCTGGGCCGACCCGCCGGGGGCGGAGCGCTGGTACAGCGAGGCGCTCGTCCGCATCCCCGGCGGGTTCTGCTGCTACCGGATGCCGTACGACGCGCCCCCCGTGACGCCGCTCCCCGCCGGCTCGACGGGCGCCGTCACCTTCGGGAGCCTGATGAACCCGGCCAAGATCAACCGGCGGGTGATCGCCCTGTGGGCCCGGGTGCTCCAGGCCGTGCCGGACGCCCACCTGCTGCTGTTCCGCCACGACTTCGCCTCCGCCGCGCTGCGGGAGCGGTTCACCGCGGCGTTCCGGGCGGAGGGGGTGGACCCGGAACGGGTGACGTGCGAGGGCCGGCGCGGTGCCAACCGGGAGTACCTGGCGGTGTACGACCGGATCGACGTGGCCCTCGACACCTTCCCGTTCTGCGGCCACACGACCACCTGCGAGGCCCTGTGGATGGGCGTCCCGGTCGTGACGCTGGCGGGGCGGCTGTTCGCCGAGCGGATGGGGGTCAGCCTGATGAACCGGGTGGGGCTGCCGGAGCTGGTGGCGGAAGACGCCGACGGATTCGTGGCCACGGCCCGCGACCTGGCGGCGGACCGGGGGCGCCTGGCGGCGCTGCGCGCGGCCTTGAGGGACCGGGTGGCGGGCTCCTCCCTGTGCGACGCGGCGGGCTTCACCCGGACCCTGGAGGACGTCTACCGCGACCTGCGCGCCCGGGGGGGACGGGGCGGCCGGGGGAAGGGCGGGGCGGGCCGTGGCTGACGCCCGGACGCGCTGGGCGGCACCCCTCCTGCTGGCGCTCCTCACGATCGGCGCCCACGCCTGGGAGCTGAACGGGGAGTTCGTCTACGACGACTTCCCCTACATCGTGGAGAACGCGGCCGTGCAGGCCGGGATCGGCCAATGGAGCCGGGCCTTCACGGAACTGGCGGCCTCCGGCAACCCGAATACCGGACACTACCGCCCCCTGGTGGCGCTGACCTACGCCGCGGACGTCTCCCTGGGGCTGGGAACGTTCGGGTTCAAGGCCACCCAGCTGCTCCTGCACCTGCTGACCGTGCTGGCCCTGTACCGGCTGGTCGCCGGGCTGGGGCGGGCCGTGCCCGGCACCCCCCCGGGCACCGCCCTGGCGGCGGCGGCCTGGGTGGCGGTGGCGCCGTTCAACGTGGACGCGGTGCACTACCTGACGGCCCGCTCGTCGGTGCTGTGCGGGCTGTTCTCGGTGCTCGCGGTGGGCGCCTTCCTGCGGATGCGGCGCGCCCGCGGGGGCGGGGCCGTGGCGTGGTACGGCGCCCACCTGGCGGCCCTGGCGGCGGCGGTGCTCTCCAAGGAAACCGCCCTCGCGGTGCCGGCCGTCGTGCTGGCGGCGGACCTGCTGCTTCTGCTGCGCCCGGCCGCCCCCGGGACGCGGCGCGGGCCCGCGCACTGGTGGCCCTACGCGCCTTACGCGGCCGGGGGCCTCCTGGCCTGGGTGCTGATGCCCAACGTGCACCGGGTGTTCCACTACCTGGGGGGCGTCTTCGCCGAGCCGTGGCGGGTGGCGGCGGCGGTGCGCTGCCTGGCGGAGAACCTGCGCCTGATGCTGCTGCCCACCGGGCTCTCCATCACCCACCCCATCGGGCCGGGCCTGCCCCTGCCGGCGGCCGGCACCCTGGCGGCGGGGGCCGCGGTGGCGCTGGTGGCGGCGGGGGCGTGGGGCGCGCGGCGGCGGGCGCCGCTCGTGGCCTTCGGCCTGGCGTGGTATTTCCTGCTGATCGCCCCCTCCACGTTCGTGGTCCTGCAGGAGGTGCTGCAGGAGCACCGGGGTTACCCCGCCAGCCTGGGGGTGGGCATGGCCGTGGGGTGGAGCGCGGCGTGGCTGTGGCGAGCGGCCGGGCGGCGCCGCCCTCTCGTGGCGGCGGGGCTGGGGTTGGCGGCGGCGCTGCTGGTGGCCGGGACCGTCGCCCGGGAGCGGGCCTGGACCGACGAGCTGACCCTGTGGACCCGGGCCCTGAAGGTCCACCCCACCAGCGCCCGGGCCTACGTGCGGATCGGGGAGTACTTCACCCGCGAGGGGCGTCCCGACCTGGCCGAGCGGGCGATCCGCCGGGCCCTGGCGCTGAAGCCCGCCTGGATGGCCCCGGTGCTCCAGCTGGCGGACCTGTACCGGGACCACGGCCGCCCGGAGCGGGCCGAGGCGGTGCTCCTGGACGCGCGCCGGGTCTTCCCGGACAGCCCGGTGGTCCTGGGCAAGCTGGTGCGCCTGTACGAGGCCGGCGGCCAAACCGCCAAGCTGGCGTCCCTCTACCGGGACGCCCTGATCCGCTGGCCGGGACAGGCCCCGGACCTGCACCTGGCCCTCGCCGGGGTGCTGCGGCGCCAGGGCGACCTGGAGGGTGCGCAGGCCGAGGTGCGAAGCGCCCTGACCGCCCGCCCGGAGTGGCCCCGCGCCCTGTTCGAGGCGGGGGCCGTGGCGCGGGACGGGGGCCTCCCGGAGGCGGCGGCCGACTGGTTCCGGCGCGCCGTCCGAGCGGACCCCCACGTGCCCGCCTACCGGGTGGCGTTGGGGGAGGCCCTGCTGGGGGCGGGCCGGTCCCGCGAGGCGGCGGACGTGCTCGCGGCCGCCGTGGCCGATGCTCCCGATGATCCGGACGCCCGCTTCCAGCTGGCCCGGGCCCTGGACGCCGCCGGCCGGCCCGCCGCGGCCCGGGAGGCGTGGGAGGCGTTCCTGGCGCGGGCCGCAGGCCCGGACCCGGACGGCCATGCGGCCCAGGCGCGGGAGCGCCTGGCGGCACCGGCGCCGGCCGGGGAGGGGGGGCCGTGACCCGGCCGCGCGGTCGGTGGCGCGCTCCCTTGCTGCTGGCGGCGCTGGTGGTCGCCGTGCACGCCTGGGAGCTGAACGGGCCGTTCGTGTTCGACGACCTGGCCTACATCGGGGCCAACCCGGCGGTGCAGCGGGGGCTGTCGGGCGACTGGTGGCGCTTCTTCACCGACCGTACCGCCTACAGCGCGGTGTCCTCCACGGTCCACTACCGCCCCCTGGTGGCGTTCAGCTACGCAGTCAACGCCCAGATGGGCCTGGGCACCTTCGGCTTCAAGCTGACCGAGGTTGCGCTCCACGTCCTGGCCGCGCTGGGGCTGCTGTGGGCCCTGGGGCTGGCGCGCCGGCACCGGCCGTCCCTGCCCCGGGCGGTGCCGTTCGTGGCGGCGGCCTGGGTGGGGGTGGCGCCCTTCAACGTGGAGGCGGTGCACTACCTGTCGGCCCGCTCCGCCCTCCTGTGCGGCGTGTTCGCCGCCTGGGCCCTGGGCCTTCACCTGGCCATGCGGCTGGCGGAGCGGCCGGGGCGGGCGGCGGGGCTGTACGTCGCCCACCTGGCCTGCCTCGCGGCGGCCCTGCTCTCCAAGGAGACGGCCCTCACCCTCCCGGCCGCCATGCTGGCGGCGGACCTGCTGCTGGTGCGGGGCGGCGCCGCCCCGTTGGGCCTGACCCTCCGGCGCCTGCTGTGGCCCTACGCCCCCTACGCCGTGGGCCTGGGCGCCGCCCTGGTGTGGATGCCCAACGTGAACCGGGCCTTCGACTACCTGGGGCAGGTGTGGCATTCCGAGTGGCGGCTCGCCACGGCCTTCCGGTGCCTGGTGGAGAACCTGCGCCTGATGCTGTTGCCCACCGGCCTCACCCCGGTCCACCCGGTGGACACCGGGGCCCGACTGGCGGACGCGCCCACCCTGGCGGCCCTGGCGGTGGTGGCGGGGCTGCTGGCCTGGGCCTGGCGGGCCCGGCGGCGGGCGCCCTTGCTCACCTTCGGGCTGGCGTGGTACTTCCTGCTGATCGCCCCGTCCACCTTCGTCCACCTGAACGTGATCCTGCTGGAGAACCGGGGCTACACGGCCAGCTTCGGGGTGGGGATGGTGGTGGCGTGGCTCGCGTGCCGCCTGTGGGAGGCGGCGGCCGGCCGGCGCCGGGCCGTGGCGGCGGCCCTGGCCTGCGCGGTGCTGCTGCTGGGCGGTTTGGCCGTGCACCGGGAGCGGGCCTGGGGCGACCCGGTGCGCCTGTGGGACGCCGCCGTTCGTGGCGACCCGGCCTCCGCCGGGGCCCGCACCAACCGGGGCCTGGCCTACCTGGACGCCGGGCGCCCGGCGGAGGCCGAGGCGGACCTGCGCTGGGCGGTGGCCCACGACCCCGAGATCCCGGCGGCCCGCTACGGCCTGGTGGCGGCCCTGCTGACCCGGCAGCGCTACACCGACGCCCTGGCGGCCCTGGAGCCGCTGCGGGAGTGGGCCGCGGACGACCCCCGCATGTGGTTCGAGCTGGCCCGGACCTACCTGGGCCTGGGCCGCGACGCCGACGCCCTGGAGGCCCTGCGCCGCTTGGCCCGGGCCGAGGCCGCCAACGCCCGGGTGCGCAGGTATGCCTACCGCTACGCCCCCGGGGCCACCGCCACGGAGATCGTGCGGGTGGCCTTGCGGGCGGGGCGCCTCGAGGACGCCCGCTGGGCCGTGGCCCACCTGCGGCGGGTGGCCCCGGAGGACCCCCAGGCCGAGTACCTGGCCTTCCGGGTGGCCCTGGCGGCCGGGGACCGGGACGGCGCGGCCGGGGCCCTGGAGCGTTTGGCCCGGCGCCTGCCCGGGGACCCCCGCCTGGGGCCCCTGCGGGCGGAGCTGGAGGCGGTCCGGCGGGGCACGGGTCTCCCACCGCCGCCCCCGTGATCCGGGCGCCGGGCCCCCCCTTTCGGGGGGCGCGGTTCGGTCCCGTTCTTGCTACTTGTACCGGGGATGGGCCCGGAGCGGCACGGCCCCCGGGCCCGAGAGCTGGATAAAACCTGTTGATTTTTGTCGTTTTTTGAGTCTTCGTACAGGGATCGTCGCGGGGCGAGGCCGGAAATCCGGCGCCCGGGGGGCAACGGATGCCACTTCCGTGGCATTTCCGGGGCCGTTTGCGTGGAGCCCTCTCTCCCGTTCCTGTGACCGGGGCGGGCCCGGGCGGGCGGGTCTGGCGCTTCGGGTTCTGCTGCTCCTCCTGGCCCTGGGGGCGCTTGCGCCGGGGGTTGGGCGGGCCCAGGAGGTGTCGCTCCGGGCCGAGCCGGAGCGCTCCCAGACCGGCGTCACCGCAGTGGCCGAGGCCGCCGAGGAGGCCCCGGAAGGCGGGGAGGGGGTGCTGGCCCGGGTGCTGGACACCACGGGCACCTCGGTGCGGGGCTACATCCGCAACGAGACCGCCTACCGCTACGTGACCCCCTCGACCTTCTCCAAGGTCCTCAACGTGATGCGCCTCGAGACCGTCACCCCCATCGGGCGGGACGCGGAGGTGACCCTGGTGCCGCGGGTGGCCTACGACGCCGCCTACGACCTGGAGGACGTGGACACGATCCACCCCCGGCGCGGCCCCAACACGATCCTCACCGAGGAGCAGACCCCCGAGCTGATCGCCAAGCTCCAGGCCGACAACGTGCGTCTGGTGCAGGAGGAGCAGACCGACGCCGAGCTGCGCGAGGCCTTCGTGGACGTGCACTTCCCCGACTCGGACCTGCGGGTGGGGCGGCAGATCGTGCGCTGGGGCGTGGTGGAGGGCTCCCGGGTCACGGACGAGATCAACCCCCTGGACTTCAAGGAGTTCATCCTGCGGGACGTGGTGGACCGCTACATCCCCCTGTTCATGGTCAAGTACGATCACTACTTCTCGGGCTCCAACATCGAGGCGATCTGGATCCCCGAGATCCGCACCCACAAGCCCGCCCCCCCGGGGACGGAGTTCGAGCAGTTCCAGTTCCTGCCCGACCTGGAGGTGCCGAACAGCGGGGTGCAGAACGCGGAGTACGCCCTGCGCTACAGCTTCTCGCTCAAGGGAACGGCGCTGGCGGTGAGCTACTTCGACACCTGGGACGACTTCCCGGCGGCCTTCCGCTCCATCCAGGGGGTGGGGGAGGACGCCCAGTTCGGCGTGACCCCGTCGGTGGACTTCACCCCCCGCCCGCCGCGCCTGAAGATCTACGGCGCCACCTTCTCCCGCGCCATCGGGCCGTTCATCGTCAACGCCGAGGGGGCCTACGTGCACAACAAGCAGTACGGCACGTTCCTCGGGGCGGGGGCGGTGCAGGCGTCCGACGCCGTGGGGGGCGAGGTGCAGCGCGACTACTACAAGTGGGCGGTCAGCGCCGACTTCACCCTGCTGGGAGTGGATCTCTCGCTCCAGTACATGGAGGCCCAGATCCTCAACTACGATCCCTCGATCATCGCCGACGAGCGGGACCGGGTGGACGCCGTCTTCGTGCGCAAGACCCTGTTCGACAACACGGTCACCGCTCAGTGCCTGGTCATCCACTTCATCAACGACGACGAGATGGTGATCCGGCCGCGCACCGAGATCCTGCTGACCGAGCGGGTCAAGTTCTCCTTCGGCGCCGACGTGATGACCGGCGCCATCGCCGACGTGGGGCCGCGGGGCGAGCCCCTGCCGGGCCAGTTCCATTTTGCCGGCTTCTTCCAGAACAGCTCCCGGGTCTATGTGGAACTCGCGTACCAGTTCTAGCCGGAAGGGTACCCGCGCCCCCTGGCCCGCGCGCGCCGCCCTGGCCGCCCTGGCCGCGCTGTGGTGTGCCGGGTGCGGGGCCACGCCGTTTCCGGGCTCGCCGGGCTCGGCCGGCGTCCGGGACGTGCCGTTCGTGGATACCTACAACTTCGACTTCGCCACCGGCGCGGTGGACCGGGGCTCCCAGGGCGGCACGGACCTGACCGGCAACCTGCGCATCTACTCCTCCGCCGACTTGGCCAACCTGCTGTCGGCGGCCAACGTCTCCACCGAGCTCACCGGCGGCGTGATCAGCGGCTTCACGCTGGCGGGCTCCAACCCGGTGGCGGGGGTGACCCTCCAGGCCCGGGACTTCGACGGCAACATCCTGACCGACGTGTTCTACAACGGCTTGGGGGGCGTGCCCGACTTCGTGGCCACCGACGGCACCGCCGACCAGGGCTCGTTCACGATCTTCAACGCTCCGCCGGGGGAGGTGTTCCTGCTGGGCGGGGCGGGCGGGCTCGGCGCAGACCACGTGGGGGTGTTCGACCAGGCCATCTCGGTTAAGCCCATGACCGTGATCCCGGTGGTGGTGGCCGAAGTGGGGGTGACGGGACCCATCACCGACTGGATCTCGGGGATCAATGTCTTCCCGGTGGAGGTCTCGGCCCTGGGGCTGCAGAGCGACCGGCGCTTCTCGGACGACCGGGGCCTGTTGCAGCTGGCCCCCCTGGTGGGCTACCGGGTGATCCTGCCGTCCGACAGCACGTTCACCATCCGCACCGAGACGGAAAACTACCTGCCCACCTATCAGCGCATCAACACGAACCTGGCCGACCTGGGCTCGGCGCCGGACCTGACCCGCTTCCTGGAGATGGTCTCCGAGGCCCGGGTGGACGCCTGGTACCGGCAGGTGGGGCTCACCCGCGAGCCCGGCACGGGGGTCCTGGTGGGCCGGTTCCTGGGGGCCCAGGACACGCCCCAGGCCCACGCCCGCTACGGCCTCTTCGACCTGGACGGCAACCCGGTGGGGTCGCTCTTCTGGGGCCAGCAGTCGCTCCTGCGGCGGGGCGAGGACGGGTGGGAGCAGGCGCGCCATTGGGTGGCCCTCAACGTGCCGGAGGGTCCGGTCTTCATCCGCGTGAGCGCCTACGAGCAGGTCAGCGGCCACGACGAGATGCGGGTGGGGGGCACGGTGGCGGACGCCTTCCCCGACTCGGTGACCCTCGTGGACGTGCCCGTGGGCGGCCCCGGGGGCGACAACCCCTTCCTGCCGATCCTGACCCGGGTGCGGGGCCGGGTGCTGCTTCCGGACCTGGTGACCCCCGTCACCGACGTGGTGATCGACGTGGCGGGCTTTCCCGGCGAGGGGGTGGCGGTGCCGCCGATCCGGTCCCAGACCAGCTTCGTGGGCGACGAGTTCGTCATCCGGCAGGCCGACCGCCGCTCCGGCGACCCCTACGACTACCTGAGCTCCAACCTGCTGATCGGCTCCACCTACGTGTTCCGGGTGTCGGACCCGGCGGGGCAGAGCAAGTACGTGCCGACCTACCAGTCGGGCTACACGGGCTCGCCCCAGCTGCTGTCCAACGGTACCCGGGAGGTCGTGGGCGCGCTCCAGGTCTATCCCCGCAACGAGCTGGAGTCCGAGGCGGCGATCGCCGGGGTGACCCTGGACCCGGGGGCCGGCGTGCTGGTGGGTCGCGTGCTGAACAGCCAGAGCTTCTCCACCGCCGACGGCATCGAGCTGAAGGTGTTCGACCAGGACGGGGTGGAGGTGGGGGAGATGCGCTACGTGGACCCCAACGGGCTGCCCCAGGGGCTGGCCGCCACCTCGTCGCGCGGCGAGTTCATCGCCTTCAACGTGCCGCCCGGGCCGGTGCTGGTGCACGTGGTCTCCGCCAACGACACCGGCAGCCTGGCGGGCCGTGTCTACCCCGGCGGCGTGACCGTGCTGGGCGACATCCTGGTGGGGGACGCCCCCCCGGAGAAGGTGTCCGTGGAGGGGACCGTGTCGGACCTGGCCGGCACCGCCCTCGGGGGCGTGGAGCTGACCTTCCGCGGCCAGCCGGCCCAGAGCGGCTCGGCGGACAGCAGCTACCTGACCCTGTTTTCCGACGGCACCGGCAGCTACGACACCAACCTGGGGGTGGTGGGGCGCTACATCGTGTCGGCCAACGCCGGCTCCAACTACTACACCACCCACAACTTCGCCCTCTCCACCGGGATCTACCCGCTGCGGGGCCGCACGATGTACGCCCTGTCCCGCTCGCGCGCGGCCCAGATCCAGGCGGCCGTGAATGCCGCCGGCGGGGCGGTGACCCAGGACCCGAACCTGGGGATCGTGGTGGGGGCCGTGCAGGCCCGCTCCTGGAGCGACGACCCGGACGGGAACGTCACGATCACCGACGGCATCCGTGGTCCCACCGCCATCGCCAAGGCGCTGCTCAACGGCGACGGCCTGGTGGACCTGATCGTCGCCAACGGCGACAGCGACACGGTGTCGGTCTACTTCGGCGGGCTGGACGGCGACTTCACCTTCGCCGGCAGCTATGCCGTGGGGGCGAACCCCGTGGACCTGGTGGGGCTCGACGTGGACGCCGACGGGGTGGGGGACATCCTGGTCCTGTCCCAGGGCAGCGCCGCCGGGGAGGTGACCGTGCTCCTGGGCACGGTGCGCGGGGTGTTCCGCGAGGACGCGTCGCGCCGCGTGCTGGTGGGCAACGCCCCGGTGAGCATGGCCCTGGGCGACATGGACGGCGACGGCATCCACGACGACCTGGTGGTTCTCAACGGCGGGGGCGGCTCGCCCACCCTGTCCGTCTTCTACCGCAACGATCAGCGCCGCTACGTGGCCGCCCCCTACTCGGGAATGCTCCTGGACGGCTCGGGCCCGGCGCGCCTCGTGGTCCGGGACATCGATCCGCCGGAGGACAGCGGCGGACGCCTGAACGTGGCGCCCCCGCTTGACGACGTGACGGTGGTCATGGAGGGCTCGGACGAGATCGAGACCTACGCCAACGACGGCGACGTCCTGGTGCGCCAGACGCCCCTTCCGCTCGTGTCCGGCGCGGCCCCCACCGACGTGGTGCGGGTGGACGTCAACGGCGGCGCCGTCGCGGGGGTGACCCTGGACCTGGAGTACGTCGTCCTGGAGGGGGGCACGAACCAGGTGAAGGTGATCCACCTGGAGAACGGCCTGGCCCAGGAGATCGCGCCCCCGGTGCAGCTGGACGCCGGCTGCGCGCCCCGGGCCTTGCGGCTGGTGGAGACCAACGGCGACGGCCGCGCGGACCTGGTGGTGCCGTGCTCCGGCAACGGCACGGTGACGGTGTACCTGGGCACCGGCGGCGGGTTCTTCACCCCGTGGCAGTGCGACGACGGCTGCCCCCGGCCCGCCGTGACCACCGGCACCGCGCCGGTGAGCCTGGTCACGGACCTGTTCGACGCCGAGACCGGGAGCGACATGGCCGTGGTCAACAAGTTCTCCGACTCCCTGTCCATCTTCTACGGCCGGCCCACCCCCCTGCCGGGGGTGCAGGTGACCGTGGCCGACGTGGACGGGACACCGACGCCGGACGTGGTGTACCTGGACGACGCCGGCGTCCCCCTGGGGACCAACGCCACCGGCGACAGCGGCCGCTTCATCGCCTTCAACGTGCCGCCCGGCAACGCCTTCATGTCCGCCACCGGCGGCGAGAACGCCAACCGGCGGGTGGTGGTCTTCCCCGGCCAGGCCTCCTACGCGCCCCTGTTCGTGCTGGCGGGGTCGCCGTCCTCGGTCACCATCCAGGGCCAGGTGAACGACGCCGTGTCCAGCCCCCAGGCGGGGGTGGACGTGGAGTTCGGCGGCACCGGCATCGCCACCACCACCACCGAGGCCCTGGGGGCCGACGGGGTCTACGAGCTGACCCTGCCGTCCAACCAGAACGACGGCGTGATGCTCCTGCGGCAGTAGTGCGGGACCTCCGACACCGGCCGCGGCGTGCCGAAAGGAGCACGATGTGACGGATTTGCGGTATGTTCTGGCGGGTCGGCTGACCGCCCGCCCCTGTCCGAAGGAGCCCCCGTGCCCAGCGACCGGCCCCGCAAGCTGATCATCCAGATCCCGTGCTTCAACGAGGAGGAGACCCTGCCGGCCACCGTGCGGGACCTGCCCCGGGCCATCGACGGGATCGACACGATCGAGTACCTGGTGATCGACGACGGCTCCCGCGACCGCACCAGCGACGTGGCCCGGGAGCTGGGCGTGCACCACGTGATCCGGTTCACCAACAACAAGGGCCTGGCCCGGGCCTTCAGCGCGGGCATCGACCGCGCCCTGGCGCTGGGGGCCGACATCATCGTCAACACCGACGCCGACAACCAGTACGTGGGCGCGGACATCGAGCGGCTGGTGGGCCCGATCCTGGAAGGCCGGGCCGACATGGTGATCGGCGACCGCCAGCCGGAGACCATCGCCCACTTCTCGCCGATCAAGAAGCGCCTCCAGCGCTGGGGCAGCTGGGTGGTGCGACAGCTCTCGGGCACCGAGGTCCCCGACACCACCTCGGGCTTTCGCGCCTACAGCCGGGAGGCGGCCCTCCGGATGAACGTGGTCTCCGAGTTCACCTACACCCTGGAGACGATCATCCAGGCGGGCAAGCAGAGCGTGGCCATCGACCACGTGCCGGTGCGCACCAACCCCATGCTGAGGCGCTCGCGCCTGTACGGCACCATGGGGGGCTACGTGAAGCGCTCGGCGGCCACGATCCTGCGGGTCTACACGATGTACGAGCCCCTCAAGATGTTCAGCTACGCCGGCGCGGTCATCTTCGCCCTGGGGCTGGTGCCGGGGGTGCGCTTCCTGTTCCTGTTCCTGGCGGGTGAGTCCCAGGGCCACGTGCAGTCGCTGATCCTGTCGGCGGTGCTCATCATCCTGGGGTTCCAGATCTTCGTGCTGGGGGTGATCGCGGACCTGATCGGGGCCAACCGCAAGCTCATCGAGGGGGTGCTCTACCGGGTGCGCAAGGTGGAGGAGGGCAAGCCATGGCCGGCCCGGCGCGAGGAGCCGTGACGCGCCCCGCCCGCGCCGTCGGCCGGGCCCCGGGGGCGGACCCGGAGGCACGGCCCGCCTTGAGCTTCGTGGTCCCCCTGCTCAACGAGGCCCCCTCCCTGGCGGAGCTCTACGGCCGCATCCGCGAGGTCGGCGAGGGGCTCGCGATGCCCTTCGAGCTGGTGTTCGTGGACGACGGCAGCACCGACGGCTCCTTCGAGGCCCTCAAGTCCCTGCACGCCGAGGACGGGCGGGTGCGGGTGCTGCGCTTCGGCCGCAACCGGGGCAAGTCCGACGCCCTGAGCGCGGGCTTCGAGGCTGCCCGCGGGGACCTGGTGATCACCCTGGACGCCGACCTGCAGGACGACCCGGACGAGGTGCCCCGCATGCTCCAGACCCTGCGGGAGGGGGACTACGACCTGGTCTCCGGCTGGAAGAGCGTGCGGCGCGACCCCCTCTCCAAGCGGGTGGCCTCGAAGGTGTTCAACTGGGTCACGGGGCGTTTCTCCGGCATCCGCCTGCACGACTTCAACTGCGGCCTGAAGGTCTACCGGCGGGAGGTGACCGACACGGTGCCGGTGTACGGCGAGCTGCACCGCTTTTTGCCGGTGCTGGCCCACTGGCACGGCTTCAGGGTGGGGGAGCTGGCGGTGAAGCACCACCCGCGCCGCTACGGCCGCTCGCACTTCGGGGCCTCTCGCCTGGTCAAGGGGCTGTTCGACTTCGTGACGGTGATGTTCCTGGTGCGTTTCGAGCGCCGGCCCCTGCACCTGTTCGGCAGCGTGGGCCTGGCGTGCATGGCGGCCGGGGGCGGCATCAGCCTGTTCTTTGTGGTGCGCTGGCTGGCGGGGGAGCCCATGTACGTGCGCCCCATCATGATCGCCGGGTGGGTGCTGATCCTGCTGGGCCTGCAGTTCTTCTCCATCGGCCTCCTGGGCGAGATGCTGGCGCGCGGCCACGAGGGACGCGCCGAGGTCCCCGTGCGGGAACGGCTCGGGTAGCGCCCGTGGCGGCCTCGCGCCCAGCCGGGGTCTGCCTGCTGACCTCGTCCTACCCCAGCCCGGCGGCCCCCACCCGGGGGGCGTTCGTGGAGGACATCGCGCTGGGGCTCCTGGGGGCCATGCCCGTGTCCGTGGTGGCCCCCCGCGTCTATCCCCAGGACCCGTCCCGGGAGCTGCGCAAGGGCATCCCGGTGACCCGCTTCGGGTTCGGCTCCAGGGGGCGCCTGCTCAAGGAGTTCGGCGGCACGCCGCTGCTGCTCATGGTGCGCTACATGGCGGCGGGGGTGCTGGCCTGCCTGCCGGCGGCCCGCCGCCACCGGGCGGTGTTCGCCCACTGGGTGCTGCCGGCGGGGGTGATCGGCGCGGCGGCCGCCGCCCTCACCGGTCGGAGCCTGGTGCTCTACGCCCACGGCTCGGACGTGTGCGTGTATGCCGAGAAGCCGGGCTACCGGGCCCTGGCCCGCCGGGTGCTGGGCCGGGCCGCCCACGTGTTCGCCGCCAGCCGCGACCTGGCAGAGCGCCTGGTGGAGCGCCTGGGGGTGCCCCCGGAGCGGGTGAGCGTGGTGCCGTGCGGGGTGGATAACGGGGTGTTCTTCCCGGCCCCGGAGGCGCCCCGCCACGCCGGGGAGCCCGTGCGGTTCCTGTTCGTGGGTGACATGGTGCCTCCCAAGGGGGTGCCGGAGCTGGTGGAGGCGGTGCTGGACCTGGGGGCCCGGGGGGCCAACCTGCGCCTCGACCTGCTGGGGGACGGCCCCTTGCGGGCGCCCTTGACGGAGCGGGTGGCCGCGGCCGGGGCCGACCGCTTCGTGCGCTTCCACGGCGCCCGGCCGCGGGGCGAGGTGGCCGACTGGATGCGGCGCTCCGACTGCCTGGTGCTGCCCTCCCACAACGAGGGCACCCCGGTGAGCATCATGGAGGCCCTCACCTGCGCCATCCCCGTGGTGGCCACCCGGGTGGGGGGCATCCCGGAGCTGGTGGCCGACGGGACCAACGGCCTGCTGGTCCCGCCGCAGGACCGGCCGGCCCTGGAGAAGGCCCTGGACGGGGTGGCGGGGGACCGGGACCTGCGAGAGGGGCTCACCCGGGGCGCCGCCACCACCGGCAACCGGTTCTCCCTGGAGGCCCGGCGCGACGAGATCCGGCGGGTGCTGGAACGGGTGCTGGGGGCGGGGGGCGCCGCCTAGATCACGGTCAGGCGCGGGGGGGCGCCCGGCGCCAGGGCGATGTGGTGCACGGCGTCGTGGGGCGGGCGCACCGGCTCGCTCAAGGGCACCTTGAAGAAGTGCCGCACGGCGGTCTCGATCACGCCGAAGTGGGTCATCACCACCACGTGCCACCCCGGATGGGCGCGGGTGGCGTCCTCGACGAAGGCCAGCACCCGGGCCTTGAGCTGGTCGCCGCTCTCACCGTCCGGGTAGGGCAGGCGGGTGTCGCGCTTGTGGCGCAGGATGCGGGGCAGCACCTCGTCCACCGGGCGCCCGGTCAGCGTGCCGAAGTCGATCTCCACCAGGCGCGGGTCGTACCGCACCGGGCCGTTCACGCCCAGGTGGCCGCGCACGTGCCCGAGGGTGTCGCGGGCGCGGGGCAGGGGGGAGCAGTAGGTGGCGGTGCGGGCCGGGTCCAGCCCCAGGTCGCGCAGCTTGTCGGCCACCTGGCGGGTGCCGGCCACCCCCTCCGGGGTGAGGGGGGAGTCGTCCCGCCCCTGGATCAGCCGGGCCCGGTTGGCCTCGGTCTCGCCGTGGCGCAGCAGCAGCAGGTGGGTGGGCATCACTGGAAGCGCACCTGGCCGAAGTCGAGCTTCATGCAGATGAAGCCCACCCCCACGGTGGCCAGGATGCACAGGCTGGGTCCCACGAACCAGAGCACCGCGGGGATCAGGAAGTAGACCGACCGCATGCCGAAGGTGTAGTGCCGCCCCGCCTTGGCGTAGAGGCTGTAGACGAACTGCACCGCGTCCTCTCCCATGGCGTCGCGGATCGCCGCCGGGGGCGCACCCAGGAGCATGGCGATGTGGTTGAGCAGCCGCACGCACAGGGAAAAGTAGAACAGCGACGCCACGAACAGGGCGATCAGGTTGATCAGCTTGAGGGCCAGCACCGGCTCCGTGATGCGGGGGACGTCCCCCTCGATGAAGATGTGCTGAGTGGCCTCCAGGTTGAGCAGCAGGCTGATCAGCCCCCCGATCAGGATCACCGAGGCGCTGGTGAGGAACGAGGCGGCCATGGTCACGTTGCGCAGGGTCTGCACCGCCACGATGCCGGTGTTCTCCTCGAAGATCTTGGCCACCCAGGCACGCCGAACGATGTTGATCTTGCCCTTGAAGATCAGGGACGGCCGGCGCCGGACCATGTAGTGGTAGAAGGTGTGGTAGCCGATGGTGAAGCCCAGGAATACCACGAAGGTGAAGGTGTCCAGGGGATAGGTGATCATGAACTGGAGGACCCCCGTCACGGCCCGGCCTCCGGCCCTGTCTCCGGCGCCGGCCCCGCCAGGGCGAGCAGGCCCCGGGCCTCCTCGGGGGTGATGCGGTCGTCGCGCATGGCCTCCTCGATGGCCGTGATCATGGCCAGCACGGCGTCGTCGGAGGCCTCTCCCGCGTCGGCCCGCGCGAAGAAGCCGTGCAGGGTGCGCACCAGGTGCTCGGCATCGGCCCGGGGGTAGTCGGGGGGGAGGGCGTCGGGGATGCCCCGGGGCACCACCACTTCCTCGTAGAACTCCACGATCATGCCCCGCCCCTTCAGGAACAGGATGAGGCTCCCCAGCCCCAGCACGCCCCCCGCCACCAGCAGGATCAGGAAGAACGTCCGGCCCTTGCGGCGTTTCTTCCGGGGGCGGGACGGGGCGGGGGCCGGGCGGGGCGTGGCGAAGGGGTCGCCGGGACGCGGCTCCCGCCGGGGCGGGTCCTCTACGGCCACGGGATCGTCTCCCCCCGCACCAGGTCCTCGTAGGTCTCCCGGGTCCGCACGATGTGGAAGCGGTCGCCGTCCGCGATCACCTCGGGCACCCGGGGGCGGGCGTTGTAGTTGGAGGCCATGGCGAAGCCGTAGGCCCCCGCGCTCATCACCGCCAGCAGGTCGCCCTCCGCCGGCTCGGCCAGCTTGCGCTGGCGGGCCAGGAAGTCCCCCGACTCGCACACCGGCCCCACCACGTCCGCGACGATCAGGGACCCCGGCGTGCCGGGAGTGCCCGCCTCCCGCACCGGGCGGATCTCGTGGTAGGCGTCGTAGAGGGCCGGGCGCATCAGGTCGTTCATGGCGCCGTCCACCACCACGAAGGTCTTGGCCGGGGTGTGCTTGACCCGCAGCACCCGGGTCACCAGCACCCCCGCGTTGCCGGCGATCACCCGGCCGGGCTCGGTGATCACGGTCACGTCCAGCCCCGCCAGCACGGGGGCCACCGCCTCGGCGAGCTGGGCCGGGGTGGGGGGCAGCTGCTCGTCGTAGGGGATGCCGATGCCGCCGCCGATGTCCAGGTAGCGGATCGGCAGGCCCCCCTCGCGCAGCTCGGCGATCAGGGCGGCGGCCCGCTCCACCGCGTCCACGAACGGCGGCACCCGGGTGATCTGGCTGCCGATGTGCTGGTGCACCCCCACCACCTCCAGGTGGGGCAGGGCGGCGGCCCGGCGGAAGGTCTCGGCGGCGCCCTGCATGGGAAAGCCGAACTTGCTCCCCTTCAGGCCGGTGGCGATGTAGGGGTGCGTCTCCGGGTCCACGTCCGGGTTCACCCGCAGGGCCACCCGGGCCCGCGTGCCGCGCTCCCCGGCCACGCGGTCGATCAGGGCCAGCTCCGGCTCGCTCTCCACGGAGAACAGCAGGATGCCGGCGTCCAGGGCCTGGCCGATCTCGTCCGCGGTCTTGCCCACCCCGGCGAACACGATGCGGTCTGGCGGAATGCCGGCCTTCGTCGCCCGGAACAGCTCGCCGCCGGAGACGATGTCGGCCCCCGCCCCCTCCCGGGCCAGCAGGGCCAGGACCGCCAGGTTGGAGCAGGCCTTCACGGCGAAGGCCGTCAGGTGGGGCAGGGCCGCGAAGGCCCCGTCGAACACCCGGTAGTGGCGCACCAGGGTGGCGCGGCTGTACAGGTAGAACGGCGTGCCCACCTCGGCCGCGATCCGCGCCAGGGGCACGTCCTCGCAGACCATCTCGCCGTCGCGGTAGGCGAAGTGGTGCATCAGGCCGCGCCCTCGTCGGCCTCTCCGGCGGGGGCGCCGGGCTCTTCGGGCGGGACCAGCGGGCCCATGTGGCCGCAACCGGCGGCCAGGACGGCGAGCAGCAGCAGGAGCGCGCCGAAGGGCCTCATCCGAGGGCCTTCTCCCAGTGGGCCAGGCGCTCGGCCACCCGCGCCGGGGCGGTGCCGCCGGGCTGGCTCTTGCGGGCCAGGCTCGCCGCCACGGTGGCGTAGTCCGTGATGTCGTCCCCGAAGCGGTCGGAGAAGCCCTTGAAATCCGCCACGGTCAGGTCGCTGATCTCGCGGCCGGTGTCCACGCAGCGGGCCACCACCCGGCCCACCACCTCGTGGGCCTCCCGGAACGGCATGCCGCGGGACGCGAGGTAGTCGGCCAGGTCGGTGGCCAGGATGTGGCCCCCCTCCAGGGACGCGGCGGCCCGGGCCCGGTCCACGGCCAAGCCGTCCATCATGGCGGCGGTCAGGGACAGGCAGGCGGCCACGGTGTCCACCCCGTCGAACAGGGGCTCCTTGTCCTCCTGCATGTCCTTGTTGTAGGCGAGGGGCAGGCCCTTCATCACGGTGAGCAGGGCCATCAGGTCGCCGTACACCCGGCCGGTCTTGCCCCGCACCAGCTCGGCCACGTCCGGGTTCTTCTTCTGGGGCATCATGGACGAGCCGGTGCAGAACCGGTCCGGCAGCGCCACCAGGCCGAACTCGTCCGACGACCACAGGATCAGCTCCTCGGACAGGCGCGACAGGTGCATCATGCAGATGGCCGCCGCCGCCAGGAACTCCAGGGCGAAGTCCCGGTCCGAGACCCCGTCCAGGGAGTTCTGGGTCAGGCCGGAAAGGCCCAGGGCCTCCCGCGCCGCCTCCCGGGGGATCGGCAGGTTGGCCCCGGACAGGGCCCCCGAGCCCAGCGGCGAGACGTCGGCCCGGCGGCCGCAGTCCGTCAGCCGTCCCTTGTCGCGCTCGAGCATCTCCACGTAGGCCAGCAGGTGGTGGGCGAACAGCACCGGCTGGGCGCGCCGCAGGTGGGTGTAGCCGCACACCACCACGTCCTCGTGCCTGCGGGCGCAGGCCACCAGGGCCCGTTGCAGGGCCGCCACCAGGGCCGTGGCCCGCTCCACCTCGGCCTTCAGGTAGAGGCGCAGGTCGGTGGCCACCTGGTCGTTACGGGAGCGGCCGGTGTGGAGCTTGCCCCCCACGGGGCCGACCCGCTCGGTGAGGCGGGCCTCCACGTTCATGTGGATGTCCTCGAGGTCCACCGAGAAGGTGAACTCCCCGGACGCGATCTCCCGGCCAATATTCTCGAGGCCCTGACGCAGCGCTCCGGCCTCTTCGGCGGTGAGGACCCCGCCGGCCTCCAGGGCCGCCACCTGGGCCAGGCTGCCCAGGATGTCGTAGCCGGCCAGGCGTTGGTCGAAGCCGATGGAGGCGTTGAACGCCGCCACCTCGTCGGTGACGCCCTCGCGGAAGCGCCCCCCCCACATCCGGTTCGGGTCCTGCTTGCTCATGCGATCCGCCGCCATTCGCGTTGCGCGCCCCGGCCACCCCGCCGGCCGTGCCCGCCCCGCCGGTCCCGGCGCGCCGGGACCCCTAGTCTACCGAAAAAACCCGCCCGGCGCGGGGCCGGGCGGCGCCTTGGGGCCCGTCAGGCCTTGGGCCCGCGGCCCCCGGCGGCGTCCCGCAGGGCCGCCACCTTGAGGCGCAGGGCGGTCAGGCGGATGAACCCGGCGGCGTCGGCCTGGTCGAACACGGTGTCGGCCTCGAAGGTGGCCAGGTCCGGCCGGTACAGGCTCTCGGGCGAGCTGCGCCCCAGCAGGATCACGTTGCCCTTGTAGACCTTCAGCCGCACGGTGCCGGTGACGTGGCGCTGGGGATGGTCCAGGGCCGCCTGGAGCATCTCCCGCTCCGGGGAGAACCAGAAGCCGTTGTAGACCAGCTCCGCGTAGCGGGGCACCAGGGCGTCGCGCAGGTGCAGCACCTCCCGGTCCAGGGTCAGGGCCTCCAGGGCGCGGTGGGCGTGGTACCAGATCGTGCCGCCCGGGGTCTCGTACACGCCCCGGGACTTCATGCCCACGTAGCGGTTCTCCACCAGGTCGATCCGCCCCACGGCGTTCCGGCCGCCGATGGCGTTCAGCTCGGCCAGCAGCTCGTGGGGGGGCAGCTCGCGGCCGTTCAGGGCCACGGGGTCGCCGGCCGCGAAGCGCAGTTCCACCTCCTCCGGCGTGTCGGGGGCCGACTCCGGCGACTTCGTGCGCAGGAACATCGCTTCCTCGGGGGCCCGGTCGGGGTCCTCCAGGATGCCGCCCTCGTAGCTGGTGTGCAGCAGGTTGGCGTCCACCGAGTAGGGCTTGGCGTGGCTGGCCAGCACCGGGATGCCGTGGCCGGAGACGTAGTTCAGCAGGTCGGTGCGGGAGCGCAGCTCCCACTCCCGCCAGGGGGCGATCACCGCCAGCTCCGGCGCCAGGGCCTGGGCCGCCAGCTCGAAGCGCACCTGGTCGTTGCCCTTGCCGGTGGCGCCGTGGGCGATGGCTTCGGCCCCCTCGCGGCGGGCCACCTCCACCAGGCGGCGCGCGATGAGGGGGCGGGCGATGGAGGTGCCCAGCAGGTAGTACCCCTCGTAGATGGCCGCGGCCCGCATCATGGGGGTGATGAAGTCGCGGGCGAACTCGGCCCGGAGGTCCTCCACATGGCAGGCGGCGGCGCCGGAGGCGCGGGCCTTCTCGGGGACGCCGTCCAGCTCCTCGCCCTGTCCCAAGTCGGCGCAGAAGCAGACCACCTCGGCCTGGTACTGCTGCACCAGCCAGTGGCAGATGACCGAGGTGTCGAGGCCGCCGGAGTAGGCCAGGACGATCTTCTTGATGTGGGGCTTCATGGCGTGGGCGTGCCTTCAGACAAAGGGGCTCAGGGGTCCGTGGGGGCCAGCAGGCGGACCAGGACGGCCTTCTGGGCGTGGAGCCGGTTTTCGGCCTGGTCGAAGACCACGGAGCGGGGGCCGTCCATGACCTCGGCGCTGACCTCCTGGCCCCGGTGGGCGGGCAGGCAGTGCATGAACACGGCGTCGGGCCGGGCCTGGCCCATCAACGCGGCGTCCACCTGGAAGCCGGCGAAGTCGTGCCGGCGCCGGTCCTCGGCGCTCTCCTGGCCCATGCTGGTCCACACGTCGGTATAGACCACGTGGGCGTCCCGGGCGGCCTCCTTGGGGTCGTGGGTGAGGGTCACGGTGCCGCCGGCGGCCTCGGCGTCGGCGCGGGCCC
>Ga0210123_1000166_pt1 | contig 42702 bp, 38 predicted proteins | sample Muzzi_PWB_D2_FD_185535 | JGI IMG/M metagenome (GOLD analysis project Ga0210123, IMG submission 185535) | Wetland microbial communities from San Francisco Bay, California, USA, that impact long-term carbon sequestration - Muzzi_PWB_D2 (SPAdes) | ecosystem: Environmental > Aquatic > Marine >... | reverse complement strand
GCGGTTACGGTCCAGGCGGCGGTTATGGTCCAGGCGGCGGTTATGGTCCAGGCGGCGGTTACGGTCCAGGCGGCGGTTTTGGCCCGGGCAATGACAGCGGCTCCGGCTTCGGCATGGGCAACTGAGGCTGGCAGCAAACAGAGAAACACGGGGGCAGTACCCTTGAATCATGATCGCAGATCAGGTCAAGGGTACTGCCCCCTCTCCTGCTGATATTCCGGCCGGATACACAAATAGATTGAAAACGTATGAAAGGTTGATCTATAGGAACAGAAAAAAACAGCATGCAAATCGAGTCCCGCGAAGATTCCCGGCCTCTCGACTATGCTTGTGACGAATGACGACTAACACAGACAACGGCTATCAACTGGTCTCGGCCGTATTCCTGCGCCTGCTGGGCGGCATCTACCTGATCGCCTTTGCCTCGATCAGTGTACAGATCGAGGGACTGATTGGCAGCCAGGGCATCCTGCCCATCAGCGAGCGTCTGGCGGACGTTGCACTCGACAGCGGGATCGAGCGTTACTTCCAGATCCCCACGCTGTTCTGGCTCAACAGCAGCGACCTGGCGTTGAATGGCGTTGTCGTCGCCGGCATCATCGCCGCCCTGCTCATCATTCTGAATATCCTGTCACGACCGGCATTGATTGCCGCCTACATCCTGTATCTTTCACTGTTTCACGCCAGCCTGCCTTTCCTGAATTTCCAGTGGGACAGCCTGCTGCTCGAAGCCGGCTTCCTGGCCATCTTCCTGACCCCGCGGTCACGCGTCGTCATCTGGCTGTTCCGCTTCCTGCTGTTCCGCCTGCGTTTCATGTCGGGGATTTCAAAGCTCGCAAGCGGCGATCCCGCCTGGTCGGGCCTCACCGCGCTGGACACCTATTTCGAGGTACAGCCCTTACCCAACCCGGTGGCCTGGTATGTCCACCAGTTTCCTGAATGGCTGCTGCATTTCGGCACCGGCGCCACCCTGTTCGTCGAAATACTCGTCCCCTTCATGATGTTCCTGCCGCGGCGCTGGCGCTTCACCGCCGCCTGGATCACGATCCTCTGGCAGGTCCTGATCATCATTACCAGCAACCACAACTGGATCAATCTCCTGACCATCATCCTCTGCCTGTTCCTGTTCGATGACCGGGCCCTGCGACGCGTACTGCCTGCAAGCCTGCAGCCAAACGTGAGCGGACAGGCGGCGGCAGACAACCCGGTCAAGCGCTACGCCGTCGGCCTGCTCGCCTCGGTCATCCTGATCACCGGCACGCTGAAAATCTACGAACTGGTCATCGGCCAGTCCATTCCCGGTCGTGTCGGCACCGCGCTCAACTATACGACGGGCTACTGCATCGCCAACAAGTACCACGTCTTCCCGACCATGACGACCCGCCGGATCGAACTCGAACTGTCAGGCTCTCTGGACGGTGTCGAGTGGAAGCCCTATCGCTTCAAATACAAGCCGGACGCACTCGATGAGCGCCCGCAATTCATCATGCCGCACCAGCCGCGCGTGGACTGGCAGATGTGGTTCGTCACCCTGCAAGCGCGGCACCTGCCCTGGTTTGTCCATTTCACGGAGGCGCTGCTGGACAACTCCCCCACGGTCACCGCACTGCTGGAGAACAATCCCTTCCCGGACAAGCCGCCGCGTTACATCAAGGTGGAAGCCTGGCAATATAACTTCACCGACTATGAGGAACGGGAGAAAACCGGCAACTGGTGGAAGCGCACCGCACTCGGGCCGTTTACGCCCTTTCCGGGGATTGAGCGGCGGGAAACTGCAGAGGGCGGTTAAGCAGATGAGACATGCCGCATCGTGAAAAGAATCGCTGTATTTGTCGACGTACAAAACATTTATTACACCACGCGCCAGGCCTATGGCCGCCAGTTCAATTACCGGGAACTCTGGCGGCGAATCAGTTCTGCAGGGGAGATTGTTTCTGCAATCGCCTATGCCACCGACCGTGGCGATGAAAAACAACTCAAGTTCCAGAATGCCCTCAAACACATCGGCTTTAGCGTAAAACTCAAACCCTATATCCAGCGCAGTGACGGCTCCGCCAAGGGTGACTGGGACGTTGGCATCACGATTGATGTGCTGGAGGCGGCCAAGGATGTTGACGCGATTGTATTACTCTCCGGTGACGGAGACTTCGATCTGTTAATGGAAAAGGTAATAAAGGATTATGCCGTCAATGCTGAAGTCTATGGCGTGCCCGCACTTACAGCCAACACACTCATCGATGCCGCCAGCACCTGGCACCCTATCGAGGAAGACTTGTTGCTGTAAGCCTTGCAAATAAAGAACATTCTCCCCTGCCACGGCTTGTTAATCTGCTATGATGCGTTTCCCCCGATACACCGGCAAAGACCAACCACGTGACCTCAACCGCCTTCTCATCACTGCCCTTGACACCCGGGCTGTTAGCCAATATCCAGTCGCTGGATTACCAGGTCATGACCACGATACAGGCACACAGCCTGCCAGCCATCCTGGAAGGCAGGGATTTACTGGCACAGGCAAAAACGGGCAGTGGCAAAACGGCTGCGTTTGCAATTGGCATACTGCACAGACTCGAGGTAAATACCTACCGGACACAGGCACTGGTACTTTGCCCGACGCGTGAACTGGCCGACCAGGTCAGCAGGGAATTGCGGCTGCTGGCACGCGCGACACCCAACACCAACATCCTCACCCTCTGTGGCGGCAAGCCGATGGGGCCGCAACTGGCCTCACTGGAACGCAACCCGCATATCGTGGTCGGCACACCGGGGCGGGTATTAAAACACCTGGGGAAAGGCACTTTAAAACCGGATGGACTGAATATACTGGTGCTGGACGAGGCCGACCGCATGCTCGACATGGGCTTTCATGATGACATCATGAACATTATCGAGATGACGCCACGGCAAAGACAGACCCTGTTATTTTCCGCGACCTACCCGGATGGTATAAAGGAAATCAGTCATGCCATCCAGATCGACCCCGTTGATATCCGCGTGGATAGCCTGCATGACAATAAACAGATCGAGCAGATTTTCTATGAAGTACAAAAAGGCGAACGGACCAGAACACTCGTTGCCCTGCTGGAGCATTACCGCCCTGAATCGAGCGTGGTGTTTTGCAATCGAAAACAGCAATGCCAGGAACTGGCAGATGAATTATGGCAACAGGGCTTCCATGCACTGGCCCTGCACGGCGATCTTGAACAGCGTGAACGAGACCAGGTGCTGATCCAGTTTGCCAATAAAAGCAGTTCGATTCTTATAGCAACCGATGTGGCCGCACGCGGGCTGGATATCAAGGACCTGGAGGCCGTCATTAACTTCGAGCTGTCACCGGACCCTGAAATCCATATCCACCGTATCGGGCGCACCGGCCGTGCCGGCAACGAAGGCCTGGCGCTCAGTCTGTTCATGCCCTCGGAAGCAAAAAAGGTCAGTGCGATAGAAGACTTCCAGAACAGCCCTGTCAGAATCGATAAAATTACCTCACTGAAAACACCTGAACACAAAAAACTGGAAAACCTCAGGTTGAGCCCGCCGATGGTCACCCTGTGCATTAATGGTGGCCGCAAAGACAAGGTGCGCGCGGGCGACATACTGGGCGCCCTGACCGCAAATACCGACCTGCCGGGCAGGCAAATCGGGAAAATCGATATCTCCGATTACCATGCCCATGTCGCCGTGGAACGCCCGATTGCCAAACAGGCCCTGCAGATACTGACAGAAGGAAAAGTAAAAGGCCGCAAATTCAGGGTTCGAAAGCTGCGCTAGAAGTTCAGTTCTCAGGTCATGGAAATCGCGGACGCGGTCCGCTCCTACAGGTACATTTATCGCTGCAGGAGCGCTTCGCAAGCGCGATTTGCTCATAATCCTACAAAACCAACAGAATTCAATGGCCCTCTAGAATTAACATGTCACCCAAACCCGCGAACACAGACGTCCTCATCATCGGTGCCGGCGCGGCCGGATTGATGTGCGCCATCGAGGCCGGCAAACGCGGGCGAACGGTCACCGTACTTGACCACGCCAACAAGCCCGGCAAAAAAATCCTCATATCAGGCGGCGGACGTTGCAACTTCACCAACACGGAAATCAGCGCCAGCAACTTCATCTCCCACAACCCCCATTTCTGTAAATCCGCGCTAAGCCGCTTCACCCAGTGGGACTTCATGGCCATGGTGAATGATTACCGGATCCCCTGCCACGAACGTGATCCCGGAAAACTCTTCTGTGATAGCAGCGCCAGGGACATCCTCAACATGCTGCTCGCGGAATGCAAAAAGGTGAAGGTAGCCATCCAGCTCAATTGCATTATTAAAACCGTTGAAAAAAATGAAAACAGCACCTTTGCTATCAATTCATCCCCGGGGCCATTCCAGGCAACATCACTGGTCATCGCCAGCGGCGGCCTGTCCATACCAAAAATGTGCGCCAGCCCCTTTGGCTATCGGGTGGCCGAACAATTCGGCCATCATATCTGGCCAACCACGGCAGGGCTGGTGCCTTTAACCCTGCAACCGCACGACAGGGAAAGGCTGGCCGAACTGCCAGGCATCGCTGTTGAATGCATCGTGAGTAACGAGCGCATGCAATTCAGGGACAATCTCCTGGTTACACATCGAGGCCTGAGCGGCCCCGCCATCCTGCAGATTTCCTCGTACTGGAAGGCAGGTGAAGCGATTACCATAAACCTGTTACCGGACCTCGATCTGGTGGATGTCATAAAAACACGCCTGGCCACCCAGCCAAATATAAAACTTAAAACGCTGTTGGCAGAGGTTTTACCCAGGCGACTCATCCCCGTCGTACTGGAGCAGGAAAGCGCGGATAAACCGCTACAGGAACTGTCACAGGCTCGCATTGAAGCGATCGCCAGACAACTGCAACACTGGCAAATCAAACCCAACGGCACGGAAGGTTACCGCACCGCCGAAGTCACTCTCGGCGGCGTCGACTGTAACGAGTTATCGTCCAAAACCATGGAATCCGGCAAGGTTGCCGGCCTCTACTTTATCGGTGAGGTGTTGGACGTGACAGGCTGGCTGGGCGGCTATAACTTCCAGTGGGCCTGGTCATCAGGCTGGTGTGCCGGACAGGTCGTTTAGATACACAGCCATTAAGGCCAGAGCAAATCGCGGATGAGGTCCGCTCCTGCAGGTGCATCTATTGTCGCAGGCGCGATAATCACTTGGCGCACTCCCCGGAGCCCAATGGCTGCTGTGTCCGACATTAAAGGGTACCGGCCTGATCTCCCCGCCAGCGTTGCAAGTAACCCGCAGCCGACGCCTTTGGCACCCTCGACAGTTCCTGCATCAGTGAAAACGGGATGTTTTCGAGGCCATGCCTGTCCGTGATGTCCTCCAGCATCCGCAGCCAGAGATGCGCCGTCATCTCCGCATCGGCCAATGCACGGTGGAAGGTGCCGCTGCATGGCAGGCACTTGTACTCCACGAGGGTACCCAGCTTGTGGCTCGGGGCATCGGGGTAGATACGCCGGGATGCAAGCATGGAGCAGGCGAATCCCCCCGTGTAGCCTTGCTGTATCTGCTGCAACTCGGCCTCGAGGAAACGCCGGTCAAACGAGGCATTGTGGGCCACCAGGTCGAAGCCCTCGATGAACCCGCTGAACTCGGCCATCACCTCCCTGCAGGCCGGGGCCTCACGCAACATGGCATTGGTGATACCTGTGTAGTTTTCGATGAAGGAGTTTATGCGCCGGCCGGGGTTCATCAACTGCTGGAAGCGATCAGTGATCCTGCCGTTCTCGATGCGCACCGCACCGATTTCGATGGCCCGGTCTCCCTGGTCCGGCGACAAGCCGCTCGTTTCGAAATCAAGAACAATGACCGTATCGGCCTGTCCCTGGCGGCGCCCGTTCATCGAAAGGCCTGTTCAATGCTGCTTGTCATGCAGCCCCAATGTTTTGCATCAACCGCTTGCTACCGCTTTCTTGATAAGCGGAACCAGCGGCTCCGGCAAACTGACGCTGCCCGAGAGCGCAAACTGCTGCGCCCGTTCGGACATTTTATTCCAGGTCTTGCGGACAATATCCAGCCACTTGTCCTCGGAGTAGTCAGGATGCTTGTCGACGAATTCCTGCATGTAATGCTCGATGAACACCAGGTCGGTCACGTCTTCCAGCAGCTGCGTGTCCGGGTTTTCCCTGATCTTCAGCTTTGCCACCGCCTGATAGACCCGGCCGGTGACGTCATCTCCATAGCCCGCCTGTGTCAACAGATCGACCGCCGTTTGCGCCTGGATTTTATAGAGGTCCTTGCGCCATTGCAGGTAGCCGATACGATCCATGGGATAGGCGTCACGCCGCGATTTCCAGCGCTGGATATGCTGGGCACGAATCGCCAGTTGCATCGCATCGTCGGCATCCGGCGCAAAGCGCTGCAGCATGTCGGACATGCGGTGGGAGTAAAGCAGTTCTTTCGGCCAGTCCCTGCCGTCTGCGCTCACCTGGTTCGGGTCTTCACTGTTGGCGGCATCAATAAGCGCCATCGCCCTGTCGAGCATTGGTTGCTGTTGAGACATAAAGGTTATCCTGTTTGTGACTGGTTACCGGTTTACAGATACATGATGCCGGAGTGCGCGCGCCTTTAATCCTTCAGGGATTTAAGAGCTGCAAACGGATTAAAGGTGGCAGCTGCCCCCTTGCCATCCTCGGAAGCGGTATAACCCTGCACGGCCTCCAGCTGCCGCTGGTGTTCATTATCGTGGCAATACATACACAACAATTCCCAGTTACTGCCATCGGCAGGATTGCAGTCGTGATCGTGGTTACGGTGATGCACCGTCAACTCGTGCAGATTCTCGCGGCCAAACTCGCGGGAGCAGCGTCCGCAAATATGCGGGTACATTTTCAGCGCCCGCTCACGGTATCCCAGTTCACGCTGCTCGCTGGCGCCGCGTGCAGCCGCCACGACCTGATCCAGCTTGCTTTCCTTCTGTTTCATTCTATTGCCCCTGCACCTTGCCGGTTATCAGCAATATATAGATCTGACCCCGATGCCTGTCACGCCGACTGCAGGCTGTAGCCGCGCAGGCGCCGGGAGAATTCCTGCAGTGCGGATATACCCGTCGCCTCGGCCTGCTGACACCACTCCTGCAGTGCCGTGCGCAGCGCCTCCTGGCTGGCGGCCCTGGCGGTCCAGACCGACTGCAGCTGCTGGCGGTACTGGTAGACAACCCTCAGGTCGTTGAAGCGGGCCAGGATACTGTCCAGCCGCTTCCGCGCGCGCGCGTTGATCAGCGAAGTATCGCGGATCAACAGGCCGCGTGCACGCCGCAGCGTTTGCCTGCAGGTACTGCCGCACTGTTTGCGTTCCTGGCGCAGCACCGGGTAAATCACATCGCGCGCATAACTGGCCATGACGTACATGCGGTTCACGACCACGGCGCGTACGGTTTCCAGATCAATACTCTCCCGGCGCTCCACGATGACCGCCCGCCGTGGCGCGAGCCGCTTGATCTTCGCCAGCCGCAGCAGGCTCAGCAGGCGGATATACATCCAGCCCAGGTCGAACTCCCACCACTTGCTGGAAAAGCGCGCCGATGACGGGAAGGCATGGTGATTGGAATGCAGTTCCTCGCCGCCGATGAACAGGCCCAGCGGCAGGATATTGCGGGAGGCATCCGGGGTCTCGTAATTCCTGTAGCCCAGGTAGTGGCCCAGGCCGTTGATCACGCCGGCCGCCCAGAACGGGATCCACACCATCTGCACCGCCCATAACACCAGCCCGGCCATGCCGAACAGCGCCATATCGAGCAGCAGCAGGAGTGCGATACCGAATGACGGAAAACGCGCATAGACATGGCGCTCGAGCCAGTCATCCGGCGTCATATGGCCATAGTGTTCAAGGGTCGCGCGATTGCCCGCCTCCCGCCGGTAGAGTTCGTAACCCTGCCAGAGCACCGTGCCGATCCCCTCCACCTGCGGGCTGTGCGGGTCATCCGGTGTCTCGCATTTCGCGTGATGCTTGCGGTGTACCGCCACCCACTCCCGGGTCACGATGCCGGTCGTCAGCCACAACCAGAAACGGAACAGGTGGACCATGACGGGATGCAGGTCCAGCGCGCGGTGTGCCTGGTGACGGTGCAGGTAGATAGTCACGCCGGCAATCGTCATCTGGGTCAAAACCAGGCTCGTCAGGAACAGCGCGCCGATCGAGAACTGCGTGATACCGCCGGCGCCGAGGAAGTTCAGAATGGATTCAGTCATCATGGTCTCGTATGAAATAGTTATTATCATATATAGCAGACAAGCACTGCGGCTGCAGTTCACTCACGTGCGAAGGCTTTAAACAGTCTGCAGTTTATCACGCTTGCCAGTGATGGTCATAATCAGGCGACCTCTGTACCCGATATACGGGTGCCTGCAAGAAACTTAAAGGAGGGTATGACCCCGATTCTTTCCAGGAGGTAGAGTGTAGAACGGTTCTCATCCGCGACAATTCTGCATGAGTACCTGTCGCGCTTGAGAAGTGCTCCTACAGGTTATCAATTACCGCATTCATCGTCTTGCTTGGCCGCATGACCTGCGCGGCCTGCGCCCGGTCCGGCCGGTAATACCCGCCAATATCCACCGCCACCCCCTGCACCTTGATGAGTTCATCAACAATCGCCTGCTCGTTCTCGGCCAATTGCCTGGCAACCGGCGCAAACACCGCCTGCAGCTCCTTGTCCTGGTCCTGCGCGGCCAGCGCCTGCGCCCAGTACAACGCGAGATAAAAGTGACTGCCACGGTTATCCAGTTCACCCACCTTGCGCGAGGGTGACCTGTTATTGTTCAGGTACTGGTCATTGGCCGCGTCCAGCGCAGCGGCCAGCACCTGTACCCTGCCGCTGCCGGTCTTTTGCGCCAGGTCTTCCAGCGAGGCGGCCAGTGCCAGGAATTCACCGAGGGAATCCCAGCGCAAATGATTCTCTGCCAGCAACTGCTGCACGTGTTTCGGCGCAGACCCGCCCGCACCGGTCTCGAACAGGCCGCCGCCGGCCAGCAGCGGCACAATCGACAGCATCTTCGCACTGGTGCCCAGCTCCAGGATCGGGAACAGGTCGGTGAGATAATCACGCAGCACGTTGCCGGTCACCGAGATGGTGTCCTGCCCGGCCTTGACGCGCTCCATGGTGTAGCGAATCGCCTCCACCGGCGACTTGATGAGGATCTCCAGGCCGCTGGTGTCGTGATCTTTCAAATAGTTCTCGACCTTGCTGATCAACCTGGCATCATGCGCACGCTGGCTGTCCAGCCAGAACACCGCCGGCTGGCCCGTCAGGCGCGCTCGGCTGACCGCCAGCCTCACCCAGTCCTGTATCGGGATATCCTTCGTCTGGCACATGCGCCAGATATCGCCCAGCTTGACGTCATGCTCCAGCAGGGTGTTGCCCGCGCCGTCGGTAACGCGCACTACACCATCGTTTGGCATCTCGAAGGTCTTGTCATGCGAGCCGTATTCCTCGGCCTTCTGCGCCATCAGGCCGACGTTGCTGACGCTGCCCATGGTGGTGGGGTCAAACGCACCGTGCTGCTTGCAAAACCCGATGACGGCCTGGTAGATGCCGGCATAGCCGCGGTCCGGGATCATCGCCCTGGTGTCATGCAGCCGGCCATCCGGCCCCCACATCCGGCCGGAGGAACGGATCATGGCCGGCATCGAGGCATCGACAATCACATCACTCGGCACATGCAGGTTGGTAATGCCCTTGTCCGAGTTCACCATCGCCAGCTCCGGGCGGGTGGCATAGACCGCCTGCAGGTCGGCCTCGATCGCGCTGCGCTGCTCGTCCGGCAGGCCGGCGATCCTGGCATAGACATCGCCCAGGCCGTTGCGCGTATCCACGCCCAGCCGGTCAAAGGTCGCGGCGTATTTCTCGAACACGTCCCGGTAATACACGCGGACCGCATGGCCGAAGATGATCGGGTCGGAGACCTTCATCATGGTGGCCTTCATGTGCAGCGACAGCAGCACACCTTCAGCCCGCGCATCCTGCATTGCGCCTTCAAAAAACGTACGCAACTTGCCGACATCCATCACCGCGGCATCGACCACTTCGCCGGCCAGCACCGGTACGGACTCTTTCAGCACCTGCGTGTCACCGTCTTTGGTCGTCAGAGTGATTTTCAGATCACCGGGCTCACTCACCACGGCTGACTGTTCACTGGAATAGAAATCACCATCCGGCATCGAGGCAACATGCGATCTTGAATCCGACGACCATGCACCCATCGAGTGCGGGTGTTTCTTCGCATATGCCTTGACCGGGCCGGCCACCCGGCGGTCCGAGTTGCCTTCACGCAGGACCGGGTTCACGGCACTGCCCAGCACCTTCGCATAACGCGCCTTGATGGCCTCCTCTTCCGCATTGGCGGGTTCTTCCGGGTAATCGGGGATGTCATAGCCCTGGCCCTGCAGCTCAGTGATCGCGGCGGTCAGCTGCGGCACCGAGGCACTGATGTTCGGCAGCTTGATGATGTTCGCCTGCGGGGCCTTGACCAGCGCCCCGAGTTCGGCCAGCGCATCGCCGATCTTCTGATCTTCGGTCAGATTATCAGGGAAATTCGCGATAATCCGGCCGGACAGCGAAATATCCCGGGTTTCCACCGCCACCCCCGCGGCCCGGGCAAAGGCCTGCACGATTGGCAACAGCGAACAGGTGGCCAGCGCAGGCGCTTCGTCGGTTTCGGTGTAGATGATGGTTGAATCTGCCATGGTCCGGTTCTCAGTCAATCAGGTGATCCGGGGCCAGCCCGGGGGGTGGCTATGATATTCCAGGACAGAGGTGAGTACACTATCCCCGCAGGAGCGGACCTCATCCGCGACAGGGGATGAGCCTCACCCTGCACGGCGACACATTTAAGGAAACTCTTATCTGCTCAATACCTCATTCCGGACGATGCGTCGCGGAATTCCGGAATCCACAGGTTACGAATCAATGAGATACTTGATCATTCGCTGCGCTCACCCTTCGGGCCGCCCTTTGGACGTTCAACGCGCTACGCGCTGTTGTCCGGCTTTACAGAATGGCGGAAGTCCAATCAATCAGGGCTTGCTTATCCATTCAACGGCTGGTGAGTTTCAGTTCTATGCGCCGGTTGCGCCGGTAGGCCTCCGGCGTATCGCCCGGGTCCAGCGGGTGGTACTCGCCAAACCCCGCCGCAACCAGGTGCTCTGGCGGTATACCCTGGTCGATCAGGTACCGCACGATACTCAGGGCGCGCGCGGTCGAGAGTTCCCAGTTGGACGGGAATGCCACGCGCACCGGTCGCTTGTCGGTGTGCCCGTCGACCCGCAACACCCAGTCCACGTCCTCCGGGATCTGCTTGCTGATTTCCTTCAGGGTGCTCGCCAGCGCTGAGATCTCACGCCGGCCCCCGGCATCCAGATCGGCCGATGCCGAGGTGAACAATACTTCGGATGGCAGGATAAAACGATCGCCCTCCACATGGATATCCGGATTGTCTTTCAGGGCCTTGCGCAACTTGCCAAAGAACTCGGAGCGATAGCCCGCCAGTTCCTCGACCTTGCGGGCCAGTGCGACATTCAGTCTGCGCCCGAGGTCTTCGATCTCGATCTTCTGCGAGGCCGCCATGGACTCCGAAACATCGAGCGCCTGCGTGATTTTCAGCAGCTGCGCGCGCAGCGCCATGATCTGCGCGTTCAGCTCATTCACCCGGGTCTGCGCCCTGGCAGAGAGTTCCTGTTGCTCCGACGTCTCCCGCCGGCTGTCCGTGAGCGCCGCCTGCAGGCCCGCGCGGGCCTTCTCGAGGCCGGCAATGCTCTGCTCTTGCCGCTGCATACTGCTCTCGGTGGATGCGATCCGCGCACGCGCCGCCGCCAGTTCGGTGCTCAGCCGTTCCGATGCCGCGCTCGCCTCATCCGCCTGCAGGGTCATGGCCTGCAGTTGCTGCGCAAGCTCGTCCCGCGCCTGCACCGTACTGGCAAGCTCGCCGCTCAACACCAGCAAGCGGTCTTCCAGTTCGTCCTTTTTGCCGCGCTCCAGCGACAGCACCGCGGACAGTTCCGCGATCTGGCTGCGCAGGTCGTCCAGGGCACGGTCGCGCCCCAGCAGGGCATCGGTCAGCGTGAACTGGCCAACCGAGAACAACAACAGCACGAAGATGACCACCATCAACAGGGCGGCGAGCGCGTCAACGAACCCCGGCCAGATATCGACGCCCCGGCGCCTGCGGCTGACAGCTAACATGGCGGCCGCTTACCCCGTACCGGTGGGCTTGCCGGCCTTCGCGCCGGCCTTCGCACCGGACTGCGCCCAGGCCGACAGGGTGCGGCTCATCATGCGCAACTCATCCCGGATCTCCTCGGCCAGCTGTTCGCGGCCGGCACTGAACTCGCCGACAAAGCGCTCGAGGTTGATATCGAGACTGCGCAGGTGCTCCTGCACGGCCGGGTCGCCGCCACTGCCCGTCTCGGCCAGGCGGGTCAGCACCGGCGCCAGCTCAGCCTGTCCCTTGGCCATGGCTACCAGCAGGCGTTGCCCGTCACGCGAAACATCGGCAAACGTCGCAAGTTCGCGCCCCAGCGAGAGGATCTGTTCGCTGACCTGGCGACGCTGCTCCTCGTCACGCACCACGTTGCGCTGCAGCTTGTCGAGGGTCTCGGCCGTCTGCTCCAGCATGGCATGGATGTATTCCGGTTCACTGGGCTCGATCTCCCCGACCGGCCTGCTCACCGTAAAGCGCGTGACCCCCGAGAGCCAGTCCTCCAGCTCGTTGAAAAAGCGGTTCTGCGCGTGGGACGCCTGCAGATCCAGGAAACCCAGCACAAGTGAGCCGGCAAGACCGAACAGGGAGGAACTGAAGGCCGTGCCCATACCGGAAAGCGGGCCCTGCAGCCCCTCCATCAGGCTACCGAACATGGCGGTCGTGTTGTCACCGGTCGCGGTGAGTGTGCCGATCATGTGCCCGACCCCGCTGACGGTCAGCAGCAGGCCCCAGAAGGTGCCCAGCAGCCCGAGAAAAATAAGCAGGCCAATCATGTAACGCGACACGTCGCGGGTCTCGTCGAGCCGCAGCCGTACGCTGTCGAGCAGCGCGCGCAGCGACAGGTGTGGCAGGCTCATCGAATCCTTCTCGTGCTGGCCGAGCATTTTCGCAAGTGACGCCAGCATGCGCGGCTCGGCGGGCGCCCGGGGTCCCAGCAGCTTGCGCTTGCCCCGGTACTTGTTGATCCAGGCCACCTCGGAAGACAACATGGTCACCTGGCGGAAATTGATAATGATTCCGACCAGGAACACCAGCAGAATAATGCCGTTGAACGCCGGATTTGACTGAAATGCCTCGGCAAGCGGTGTGTACAGCACTGCCACCGCCAGGGCGACCAGGCCTAGAAATGGGATCATCCACAGGAAAACGTGGGTGGGACGCGTCATGGTTGTACTCCTTGCTTGCAATGGCCTCGATCACGCAGCGTACGCTTGACGGGCCAGCCGTTGTGGCGATCCTGCGCAGGTAGGTGGCGTAGTTTAGCACGCAGCGGAAACTGCAACAGGGCTAATCAAAGGGGCCTGCGGGGAAAGTGTTCCAGACCCGTGAAAGACGCGGCCCGAGCCCCATTGACTGGCGGGCATCCAGAAACCGGGTGGTTTCGCTATTTGGATCGGCATGATCAATAATCAGGCATTGTTCGCGGGCAGCTGACCAGGCCATTGATTTTGTGGCGCGGCACACCAATCATGGGCCACAGGCTCGAGCTTCGTGGCACCTGTCGGATTTCACCAACCGGGTAGAAGTAGCTGTTGTGGCTAAAATCGTCGTTATAAAACCAGGAGGGGATCGGGCACCGTTTCTGCGCGGTATCCTGGTGCAATCACTGCTTTCAGCGGGGCTGTCTTTCGAGGCCGCCTATAGCACTGCCCAGAACGTGCGCAATGGCATGCTGGCAAACGATGCGGTTATCACGACCGCGCAGCTCAGGGTTCGCGTGGCAGAGCAACTTGAAAAGGACTTCGGCCCGGCGCAGCGACACGACTATGAGACCAGGACCGGGCACCCGCAGAAAATCATGGTCCATAGCGACAGGGGTGAAAGCCCTTTTTCGGCCGACATACTGACCCGTTCGCTGGAAGCCTGTGTCCTTGACAGAAAGCCCGCGATCGAAATCGCGCTGCAGGTCAAGAAATCCATACAGAACCGCGGGCAATCCGGGATAGCCCCCCCCGCTTTGCGACGGCTCATCTATCAGTCACTCAGGGAACATTGTTCAAAAGAGGCTGCAAACTACTACCTTTCCTGGCGCCGGTTCAAAACAAGCGGTGAACCATTAATCATCCTGTTGGGCGGTGCGACCGGCACCGGCAAGAGCACGATCAGTTCCGAACTGGCCTACCGGCTGGATGTGGTGCGGACCCAGTCAACGGATATGATGCGGGAGATAATCCGGAGCTATCTGGCCCCGGACGCGGTGCCGACACTTGGTTTTTCAAGCTTTGATGCATGGCGCGGTCTCCCCGGGATAAAGGCGCCGGATGGCCGGAGGAAAACCGATAACCCGGTGATCGCAGGGTTCCTGGATCAGTACGCCCACGTCAGATCGGCACTGGAGGCCACCATTGCACGCGCGTTAAAGGAACGCCAGGATATGATTCTCGAAGGCGTCCATGCACTGCCCATGCAGGTGGACCTTGCCAGGGCCCGCGAGGCAGCGGTCGTTGTCCCCGTCATGCTGGCGGTCACGACCCGGCAACAACTGGCGAACCAGCTTTCATGGCGCAGTCGTGAGCAGCCTGATCGCGGTTCCTCGCGTTATCTGGAAGAACTGGATGCAATCTGGGAGTTGCAGTCCTTTCTGCTTAACCAGGCAGATGAGGCGCACATACCGATAATCGCCAACAGGAGCATTGAAGATACCGTTCATGAGGTTCTGCTCGAAGTGAATCGCCGGATCAGTGAACGCTGCCCGCCAGACCCGGGAATTCTTGAGTGAACGCAGGAAGACTCATCACCCATCGACAGCGGGACGGGTTCAGGCTGCCCGGGGCCTGTATGCGATGATACCCCGGAGTATTACCCCACCGGAACCTGTGCAGGCGAGCCTTGGTAATGCGCATGCCGGGAGTATGCCTCCATGGATGCCCTATGTCCCGATTATGCTGCTTGCACTGATCGGCGTGCTGGTTACCTGGCATGCATTCAACGCGGTCTCTGACTGGGAACGCCAACGGGTACAACTGACATTTCGCGAGGCTGCCAGCGACCGCGTCCTGATGGTTCAGCGCGAGATCAAACAAAGCCTTGGCGTGGTCCAGGACATTGGCAGCTTCTTCGATGCATCAGGGTGGGTCGGGCGACGTGAATTTCGCAAGTTCGTGGGGCCGGCACTGAAGCGTTACCCGAGCATAACGGCACTGCAATGGATTCCCCGGGTAAGCGCAGCAGAGCGTGCCTCTTTTGAAAAAGAAGCCCGCCGCAGCTTTGCGCGCTTCCAGATTTATGAACGCAACACGGCAGGTGAGCTGGTCAGTGCTGAACAGCGTCCGGAACATTTTCCTGTTCTCTATGTACAGCCCTATTCGCTCAACAAGGCAGCACTGGGCTTTGACCTGGCATCAGACCCGGTGATCCTGGACGAATTGCAGCAAACACGGGATGCCGGACTGATGCGGGCCACACCGCGCATGCCGCTGGAACGGGAGGACGGCATTGAATACGGCTTTGCAGCCCGGCTGCCCGTCTTTAACAGGGTGGAGGCCGACAAGGCTGACGCCGAGAGTGAAGAGGAAGAGGCAACCCCGGACACCGTGGAAATGCGGCAACTGCAGTTGCGCGGGTTTGCGGCCGGGATTTTCCGCATCGGTGAAATCGTTGAAAGTGCCCTGCAGAACCTCAGTCCGAGCGGCATTGACATGGACGTCTTTGATGTGTCCGGCGAGAGTGAGCGGGACTTTCTTTACAGGCATTCCTCCAGAAAACGCACCGATGACACCGACACGCACGATTACGGGGCCGGGGCGTCAGGGGGAATTATGGAGTACAGCCAGACAATAGATGTCACGGATCGCCAATGGGAAGTGTTGTGCACATCGATCCCCGGACAGTTCCAGCCAGACCCATGGAGTGGCTGGGCTGTCCTTGCGGGTGGCCTGGCCTTCACGGCCTTGCTGACGATTTACCTGTCCACGCTGACAGGACGTACAGCGAAGGTAGGGCGTCTCGTGACCGAGCGCACGGCACAACTGCTGGAGGTCAACGAGGCGCTTAACAGCGAGATCAACGAACGCCTGAATACCGAGAAGGAACTTCAGCGACTGAATGAAACCCTGGAAGAACGTGTCGCTGTACGCACCGCCGAGGCTGAACGGCATGTGAAGGAACTGGAGCAGTTTGCCTATGTGACGTCGCATGACCTGAAGGCACCGCTGCGGGGTATCGCAAATCTGGCCACCTGGCTGGAGGAAGATCTGGGCGAAATACTGACCGCGGCTACCCGCGAACAACTGGGACTGCTGCGCGACCGTGTACAGCGCATGAATGCATTGATCGAGGGTTTGCTGGAATACTCGCGGATTGGCAAGACAGCCCGGTCCATGATCAGCGTCGATACCGGCGAACTGCTGGCAGAGGTCATCGACTCGCTGTCGCCTCCGGAAGGGTTCACTGTCGACGTGGCCGCGAACATGCCCGTCCTGCACACAGACCGGCTACACCTTTCCCAGGTATTTTCCAACCTGATCGGGAACAGCATCAAGTACAGCCAGGGTGAGCAGGGCCATGCAGGGGTTACGGCGCATGAAAGGGGCAGGTATTATGAATTCGCCGTAAGCGATGACGGGCCCGGCATTGCGCCGGAATTCCATGACAAGGTATTCATGATGTTTCAGACGCTGGCGGTCAATGATTATGGCAGCAATACCGGCATAGGCCTGGCACTGGTAAAGAAGATTGTCGAGGAACATGGTGGTTCGATAAGCCTGGAATCAGAAGAAGGCAGCGGCGCCACGTTCCGGTTCAGCTGGCCAAAACATGGATGAATCGGGGTCAAACCGGCCAGATGCACTGTATACTAGCCATTAAATATCCGCCTTGGAGGGGGCCGTAATGTCTGATAATGACGCCGTAATATTGCTCGTGGAAGATGACCGGGTGGACATCATGACCGTTCAGCGGGCCTTGAAGAAAATCGATATCAGCAACCCGCTCTATGTTGCACGTACCGGTATTGAAGCTCTGGGTATGTTGCGCGGTGACGGCTATCCCCGCATCGAGCCCACGCCGTCGCTGATTCTGCTGGACCTGAATCTTCCTAAAATGGGCGGTATTGAGTTCCTCAAGGAACTGCGCTCGGATCCGGCGCTGAAGGACCTGCAGGTCATTGTACTCACATCCTCCAATGAACCGAGCGACCGGGCCGCGGCCTGCGAATACGAGGTGGAAGACTACATCGTCAAGCCACATACTTTCGACGAGTTTTCCAGTGCCATGTCCCTCATCCTTGCCGACTGGTCCGAGGAAAACACTGCTTAAGTTTCCCTGCCAACCACCCGTTCCCCGGGAATCCGGTCCGCGATAGCACCGCCCAGTTGCTCCAGACCGGCATAGCCCTCCAGGCGTATACCCCGATTATTCCTCAATTTCAGTTGAATATGCTCAAGTTGTCCTTTCCTGCGATAAAACGTCAGCGCAACAATTTCTCCTGTATCCAGCACGGATTTTTCAGCCCCGGTAAAAAAGGAGACCTCATCGCCGTCAATCTCGATCCGGTGATCCTTGACCAGGCGCAGGTAACGGCGATGACGGTAGTAATTGACAAGATTGCCAGCGACCACCACGATAATGACGGACCAGAAAAACATATCAGTGCAGGTTTCCGGGTATCGAAAGTGGCCGGCGGCGGCAAGGCCAGCCAAAACCAGGCTGAACAATGCGCTCAATAAAATGATTTTTTTGCGGACGAGAAGTGATGTTTCGCTGATCGAGTAGGGCATGGGATATTTCAGTGGCGCACATTCCCACAGTTGCACAACCGGCTCCCCACGCACTTCCCGCCGACTACAGACACTTGTTCCGCTGTACCGCTTCGACTGAAACGCCCAGGCCAGAGTTGAATGCGGGTGCTGCCGCCCCGGCCTGCCCCGACGTCCTCAGCGTCCATTTACTGCAGTCATAGTAGTGGATCTCTTTTTCCAGGGACGGGTAGCGCCCGCAGTTGAAATAACGCCAGTAGAAACTGTTGTAGCCAAGGCAACCTTGCTGTTCGTTGTCGAGCAGTGGGCAGACATTACCACCCGGCTTGCAGCAATTGGAACAGTCTCCACAGGAATGACCGTGCTGCCAGTCAACGCGAAAAATCGCGATTGAAGGATCGGGGCGGGAACGTGGCGGACTGGCAAGCGGCACCGAGAACATGAAGGTGCAACCCTGGCCAAGCATCATCGCGGTCAAGCGCAGGCCGTGGGGCAGCAGGCCAAGGCCGGCGCGCCAGTGACGCCAGAAACGCCAGTCATCGAAAAAGTACCAGGTCATCAACGGTGCTGTGAGGAAACCGCCGATGAGCGTCGTGACGGAAAAGACGATGTAGATTATGAACACGATCCGTGCCAGGGCCCAGCGAAAGGCCTGTAATTTCTCATGCATTACTGAAAACTCTCCAGAGAGGATTAAATTAATAAAATAAAGTGCACAATGCGGTCATTCCCGCGAAGGCGGGACAAATGCGCGTAGCGCGTTGAACGCCCAACGGGCGGCCCGAAGGGTGAGCGCAGCGAATATTCCAGAATGCGCTGGATTTATACAGACTGGATTCCGGGTCTCCGCTGCGCTCCGCCCGGAATGACGATGCCTTTGGCTTCGTTAATAACAGACAGGGCTTGTTGCCTTGCTTCACTGCCCCAGGCCCGATGCGTCCCGGCCGACGCCCTGCTTATTGTCAGGTAATAGACAGCAGCAGTTGCTCATGTTCATGACAGCGGCATCTCAGGCACTCCAGCGATACCGTGCAATAGCAGCCACCGTCATGGCGAGACTGAGCAGCACAAAAACAACGGACACCACAATCAGGGCCTCCGCCATGGTTATTCCGAACGGCAACTCCGGCGTGTAGCCGCAGGAGGTCTGCACCTCGAACAGGGTCGGGAACCACTTGTCGGGTGAGAACCAGTCCGGCAGGCCAAGATCAAAGCCACAGTCGCCGTACACAAAACCGCGCTCCGTACCCAGCAGCTGGTAGGAACGCTCCAGCAGCCCGGCTGCAATCACGACTGTCAGCAGGTGCCCCGCTACGGATATGAACCTCAACCGGTGCAGCAACAGCATGAGCAGCGCCACCATGATCAGGGCCATCACCCAGAGACGCACCTGGATGCACAGCACGCAGGGCATTAGCTCGAGTACATACTGATAGAACAGTGCAACCGCCTCGAACGACAGCGCGATCAAGGCCAATGCCAGCCAGTAGAAACCGCTTTTCCCGATGTTCGCCAACTTGTCCAGCATATCTGTCTCCACAAGATCCACAGTCAACAGGATCGGGCCCTAGTGATTCTTATCGGGCCGGTTTGCGTACGCATTGTCAAAGATTGCCTCCAGTGTTTCGTGTGTACCGCGCAGCCGGTCAATCACCTCTTTTGCCCAGTCAAAGTACCCCTGGCGTCGTTCAAGACTCCAGGCAGGTGGTGGGTTTTCAGCCACATCGCGCAGATTACTGATCTTGTCCGCAAGCTTGACCAGTTTCGCCTGGTCACTGATATGCGCAGCATGCTCAATCTGAAGACGCTTTCGGTCTGCCTTGCCGAGGGCCTTGTCATCAGTGACATCCATGACGATATCCCTGATCAATGGACCAAACCTGTCTTCCAGCTCCGCGGCGGTTGTATCCGTATCTTCCACGGTATCATGCAGGAGCGCGCCGCATATTACATGAATATCAGTAACATGCCCTTCATTACAGAGGATGCTGGCGAGGGATATCGGGTGGTTGATATACGGCGATGAATCTACATCCTTACGGCGCTGGTCCTTGTGTTTATGAGCAGAGAATGCCAGCGCCTGCAGCAGTAATTTCAGTTCGTCCTCACTTATCGTCACGATAACGTCTCCGTAACAGGCCCCGGAGCCAGTTCCGGGGACAGTTTATTCGATTCCGGTTACCGGAGAAACGGTGTCAGGGCACATTTTCAGCATTGAAGCTGTCTCAGCGCCTGGCGACAAAGGGGCCGGGTACATTTCTATGCCTGCATTCGAAAATTGTATACGGCCCCTTTTCCCTTTATTCTCTGAATGGGTATCGCAAATACAAGAGTTTCACAAGGCCGATGGAAGACCAGCAACAACACGACGAACTTCTCCTGGCACAGGCCGGGATCCGTCAGCTCAATGAGACCATCAATTCACTGCGCAACGAGTTGAACAACGCGGCGGTCGAATACCATGGAGAGATTGAACAGCTCAAAAACACCGCCGTGGCGCTGCGGGGGGAGCTTGAGGCGCGCAGCGCCCGCGAAGAACAGCGCATACAACAGGCCAGGGCGGAATCTCGCAACGAAATACAGCAACTAAAGGCAACCATCTCCGCACTGCGCGATGAACTCGAAAACGAACGCGCCGGCAGGGCCGCTGCCGTGCAGGCCGCCGTGGTCGGACGCAACGCCGAGGTAGAGCAGCTGGTAACCACGATTACCGCACTGCGCGAAAAACTGGAAACGGCGGAGTATGTGAAAGACCAGAGCGTACAGGCCGCCGTCAGCGATGCCCAGCAGGAAATCACGCAACTCAAGGATACGGTCAGCGCCTTGCGCGACCAGCTGGAGTCGGAAAATGTCAACCGGTAAGCCCGGGGGCGGTACAGGGTCTGCCGAAACATTGGCCGCGCGCCTGCAGCGTGCCGAGTTACTGCTGCAGCTGACCCGTGAACTCGCGGAGATAGCAGACCTCGACGGTGTGCTGGAGTTGCTGGTGGAACGTGTGTCGACAGAAATCGACGTTGAACGCGCAACGATATTTCTCAACGACAGCGATACGGGGGAGTTGTATTCGCGCGTCTCCCATGGGGGCATAAAGCGTGAAATCCGCATGCTCAACGATACCGGCATTGCCGGTCATGTCTATACCACGCAGACCGGCATTTTCACCAACACGCCCTATGAGGACGCGCGTTTTAACCGCAGCATAGACGAACAGACCGGGTTTACCACCGGGAATATTCTATGCGCCCCCATCAAGACCTATAAGGGTGAAATCATCGGCGTGGCCCAGGTATTGAACAAACATGCCGACGGCTTCGTGGAACAGGATCTGGAGCTGCTCGAGGCGATGATCGCGCAGGCCTCCATCGCATTGCAGGGCATGCAGTACGTCGAACGCATGCAGAAGGCGCGCGAGCAGGAACTGGAATTCCTCGACATCGTGGCCGACATTACTTCGGAAATAGATCTCGGCATCCTGCTGCAAAAGGTCATGGGCGAAGCCACACGCATGTTGCGCGCAGAGCGCTCGACCCTGTTTCTCAATGACGAGAAGACCAACGAACTCTGGTCGATTGTCGGCGGCGGTCTCAATGCCACGCAAATACGGCTGCCCAATCACACGGGTATCGCCGGCACCGTGTTTACCTCCGGCCAGTCGGTTAACATCCCCCATGCCTACGCCGACCTGCGTTTCAATCCCGCCTTTGACAGGACAACCGGCTACTTCACGCGTTCCATACTGTGTGTGCCGGTCATCAACAAGCATGGCAGGACCATTGGGGTAACCCAGGTCCTCAACAGGCACGGCGGCCCCTTTACCGATGAAGACGAGTCGCGACTGCGCGCCTTCACCGCACAGGTTTCGATCGCCCTCGAAAACGCCAAGCTGTTCGACGACGTGCAGAACATGAAGAACTACAACGAGAGCATGCTGGAGAGTATGTCGAACGCCGTGATCACCATGGATGAAGAAGGCAACATCGTGACCTGTAATGCCGCCGGCCTGCGTATTATGCAGGTCACCGAACAGGGCATTATCGGCAAGAACGTGGAAGATCATCTGTGCGGCGAGAATGCCTGGCTGCTTGAAAAGGTACAGCACTGCCGCGAAAAGGAGGACGCCGATGTCTTTATGGATGCGGAACTGGTATTTGCCGGAGAGCGCCTGTCAGTCAACGTCACGGTGATGCCCCTGATCAGCAGCGAGGAGAAGACCCTGGGTTCGATGATCATGCTGGAAGACATCAGCACCGAGAAACGCCTGAAGTCCACGATGTCGCGCTACATGGACCCCTCCATCTCCGAACAACTGCTCAGCAAGGGTGAAGATATACTGGGTGGCACCAGCGCCATAGCCACAGTGCTGTTTTCGGACATCCGTGGCTTCACCACACTCACCGAAGAGCTTGGACCGCAGGGTACGGTCAGCCTGCTGAATGAATATTTCACCATCATGGTCGATTGCATCCATCGTGAAGGCGGCATGCTGGACAAGTTTATCGGCGATGCCATCATGGCGGCTTTCGGGATGCCCATACCCAGGGGCGACGATGAGGATCGCGGCCTGCGCGCGGCGATCAGCATGATCTCGGATCTTGCACTGTGGAACATCAAGCGTGTCGCCGAAGGCAAACGTCCGGTGGATATGGGTATCGGCCTGAACACCGACACGGTAGTGTCCGGCAATATCGGTTCACCCAAACGCATGGACTACACCCTGATCGGCGACGGCGTAAATCTTGCTGCCCGGCTGGAGAGCGCCTGCAAGCAATACTCGGCACACATATTGATCAGCGAGTATACAAAGGCCAGGTTGCGCGGCACCTACCGCATGCGCGATATCGACCGCGTGGTCGTGAAGGGCAAGACCGAACCGGTGAGGATTTACGAGGTGCTGGACTACCATACCGAGGAAAGCTTTCCGAACATAATGGAAGTACTGGGCCATTTCCGCGACGGGCAGGCGCAATATCGTGATTCCATGTGGGACGGCGCCATTGACGCGTTCGGTAAATGCCTGCAGCTCAATCCCGGCGACAGGCTTTCACAAATCTATATCGAACGTTGTCAGCTTCTCAAGGAAAACCCGCCGCCGGAGGACTGGCAGGGGGTCTGGGTGATGACGTCAAAATAGCAGTAAAATTGTGCGCGTGGCCACTTATTCAGGCTTGCGTGTACGTGCGGTCTTTTCACCGGCCAGCACACGTCCCTGACCCGCCGCTTTCTCGTCAAGGCTGCCAGCCGTGGCATTCTCTCTCGAACCAATCGCCGGGTACTGGCGCGCCCTGATACCATAGCCCAGCATGGCGCCGCCGGTAGCAGACACTGCCAGGAGGCCGAGTGTCATGAACTGGGTAAATAACAGCAACACGCCCAGCCCGGCAATTCCCGTCATCGCCGTCCCCAGTTTCAGCGTTGTGCGCGCCCGCAAACGCCTGGTTTCTCGCAGGATCTGTTCATGACTGTTCCGGATCTCTCTGGTTTTCTCCTTGTCGGCCTGCAGGCGTATGCGGTCACGCTGGCGGTTGAATTTTTCACTGGCCCGGACATAGGAATGCTGGCTGGCATGGCTGGCAATCGTGGAAAACCACAGCGCGACAAACATGGCGATCAGTATACAGAGCAAACCGAGCAGCCAACCGCTCTTCTGCAAATCGGCAGCCTGTGCGGTCATCAGTAATAATGCCGTCGCCCCCTGCAGCAGGAAAATCCCGGCCAGGTATTTGATAAACGCAGGAAGACTGAATGAAATCATCGCCATGCCTCGTGTGTACCGATGCGGATATTCTGCCACAATGCCGTTAATGAAACTGCATGGGCACCCATTCCTGGCCCGGATTCGTAAAATATGTCGATGCCACCCCTGCTCCCTGCCCAAACCCGGGTGAAAAGGGTCTCACGCAGCAAAAACTTATGTATATTTAAAGTCCTGACAACACGAACCCCTGCACACCATGCCCCGTAGCACCGCCTTCAGACTGTTCCTCGCTGCGTTTGCCTTTATCGGGATGATGGTGCTGCTGGCGCTCGTATTGAGTGCTGCACAGTTCAGCCTGTCGCTGTGGCAGCAATTACAAACCGCGCCGGCCTGGGTCGTGATTCTGGTTGCCACCCTCGCCGGCCTGCTGCTGGGGTTCGGGCTCTGGCTGACCTGGTGGATTGTACGTCCTGCCCGCAGCAGGCCCGATAAAACTGCAGCGCCCTTGACGGAAGCTGAACTGCAGTCACGCCTGCAGGCCGCCACCGCCGCGGGCATTGATGTCGAGTCTGCACTGCGTGAACTGGACGAACTGGCAAGGCGACGTCAGCTGGAAACCATCCACCTCGCGCTGTTTGGCGAGATCAGCAGCGGCAAGAGTTCACTGATCAATGCCCTGCTGCCGGGTGCCAGCGTGGCGACGGATGTGATTGGCGGGACCACGACAACCATCCAGCACTACCACTGGCAGCGCGAATCCGGCGATGCCGTGGTGCTCGTAGATGTGCCGGGCCTCAACCAGATGGAGCGCGAGTATGACCGGATGGTCATGGACGAGGCCCAGCGGGCACACGTGGTTATCTTTGTCTGTGAAGGCGACCTGACACGCGACGAAAACCTGGCCCTGCAGCCGCTGCTGGAACTGAAAAAACCTCTGATTGTGGCGCTCAACAAGCTGGACCGTTATTCCGGTGACGACCGGCAACTGATCCGCCAGCACCTGGCTGACAGGTTCGCATCCGACCCGCAGGTGAGCATTGCCGGTATCGCCACCCGGCCAACGCGCAGGGTCATCAAGGTCGGACCGGACGGGACCGAGCACGAAGAGGAACAAGTCCTGCCACCGCAGATCGACGAACTGCGCGCGGCCGTGCAGTCCGCACTCGACAGCAACATGGCCCTGCTCGAGAACCTGCGAGATACCGCCGTGTTCGAGCTGACGGCGCGGAAGCTGGAACAATCGAAGGCAGACCACCGGGTAAAGGCATCGGCGGACCTGGTGAAGACCTATACCCGGCGTGCCGTTGCCGGCGGGCTGGCGGCGATCAGTCCCGGCACCGATATCCTGATCCAGGGATACCTTGGCACGCGCATGGTCAAATCGCTGTGTGAACTTTACGAGGTGCCGGTACGCGAGATCGAACTGCAAAAGTCATTGAACCTGATGCAGAAACAGGTACGCACCGCATTTCCACTGATGCTGGCCGTGGCCGGCAATGCCGCCAAGGCGTTCCCGGGTGTCGGTACGCTGGCCGGCGGCCTGATGCATGCCGTCGCCTATGGCCTGATCTTCGATGCACTCGGCCGCGCCGTCACCCGGACACTGGAGACCCGTGGCGAACTGCGGCCCGCCCCGGCCAGCCTGATGTTCAGGGACAATCTTGTCACCAATGTGGAATCACGGGCCCGCAAGCTGTTGCGGCTGGCCCTCGATATTCGCAACGAGCCGACCCATAATGATTAGCATACCATGAGCACCGACTCTCATCTCGACCAGGCCCGCGACAGCCTCACGCTGCTGTTGCAGGACACGCGGCTGCCGCCCGAGGCGCGCGCGGAGCTGGCCGCTGATTTCGGCCAGGTACAGGCCATGCTGGACAAGCTGGAGCATGGCCACATCCATATTGCAGTACTGGGACGCGTCAGTGTCGGCAAATCCTCGGTGCTCAATGCGCTGATCGGTGAGCATCGCTTTTCCACCAGTGCCCTGCACGGCGAGACAAGGCAAAACAAGATGGCCCACTGGGATGAACAGGAAAGCGGCTCACTGTTCCTGATCGACACACCGGGCATCAATGAAATCGACGGCGAGGCACGCGAGCGCATGGCCCGCGAGGTGTCGCAGCGGGCAGACCTGGTGCTGTTTGTCATTGATGGTGACATGACGGACAGTGAGTACACGGCGTTACTGGACCTGGCGCACGAACACCGGCCGCTGCTGCTGGTACTGAACAAGTGCGACCGCTATTCCGTCGCACAGCGCGAGCAACTGCGCACCAGCCTGCTGGCGCGTCTCGAACAGATCATCCCCCCAGGGAACCTGATTGAAGTCTCTGCCGACCCGGCGCCGCGCATCGTCATCGAGGTGGATGCCGATGGCCGGGAAACCGAGAGTGAACGCCCCGCACCTCCGAATGTCACAGCGCTGAAAGACCGCATCTGGGAAATCCTCGAGGCGGAAGGCAAGACCCTTGCAGCACTGAACGCCAGCCTGTTTGCCGGTGACCTGAGTGACAAGGTGGGCGCACGCGTAATGGCCGCCCGCAGGCAACTTGGTGAGATCGTCATCGACAACTACAGCCTGGCCAAGGGCGTGGCGGTTGCCATCAACCCGGTGCCGTTAGTGGACCTGGCGGCCGCGTTGGCCGTGGATATTTCAATGGTGGCGCACCTTTCCAGGGTCTACGGCCTGCCCATGACTCGCAGCCAGTCCGGTACACTGATCAAGACCATCAGCGGACAGCTGTTGATATTGATGGGCGCCACCTGGCTTGTGCACCTGGTGGCATCGGTGTTGAAGGCCGGCAGCGGCGGCCTGTCGACCCTGTTGACCGTTGGCGCACAGGGTACCGTTGCCTACTACTCGACCTACGTTGTCGGGCGCGCAGCCGAGCAATACCTGGCGGCCGGCTGCTCCTGGGGCGAGGACGGGCCCAAGCGGGTGATCCGCAACATCCTCGACAGCATCGACCGCGATTCGATGCTGGCCAGGGCACGCTCGGACATCCTCGCACGCATACGCACTTCGCGCGCCTGACACCGGTAAAAGGGACCACGCGTTTGCGGGTTTAACGCCTCCGTCCCCCTATGGACCCGGCGAATCCCTGTCCCTGAACACAGCAAACAGGTCAGTCAGTGTCTTCCGGTGTCATGAGTCCCTTGATGCGCCTGACGTAGTGACGCGTTTGTCTCGGCATGTGCTGCTCCACCAGCTCCCATGATGCCTCCGCTGGTTCGACTTCCCTGAAAATCCTGCTGACGCGGCTGTAACCGGCATTGTAACTTCCAAAGGAAAAAAACAGGCGCTCGTCACCCGCCGGAGGAGAACGCCACTTAGTGTAGAGCAAGCGATCGTAATAGATACCGGCCGCTATATTCCAGCGTGGCGCTAGTACATCCTTGAAATGCGCGTTCTTTTTCCTGATGTCCTTGTATGTGCCGGGGAGGATTTGCATGATGCCGCAAGCACCTGTTTTTTTATTCTTTGCATCCGGGTCCAGGCCGGATTCCGCGATGGCCTGGGCCTTGAACCAGCGCCAGTCAAGATTCGGCCCGAAATAATGTTTTGAATTTTTCCTGAAGTGATCGTCGTATTTTTCCGACCAGTCATCGACATATTCTTTTTGCGATGCCAGCGCCACGCCTTGCGCAATGACCGCTGCAAGCAGGATGACTGTCAGCAGGGCATGGTGCACTGGGGGCAGACCCGGCTAGTTCAGGCCAAGGCCGATAACGAGGCCGATGCCGATGCCGATCCCGATAAACATTCCCATCACCATCATGCCCACTGCCTGGTTCCCCTTGCCGAGTTCCTCGCCAATATGGAAGTCGCAGGCCAGCTTGTTGAACATGGCGCAGCCCAGCCACATGAAGAACAGGGTCATCAGCCCCCCAAGACCGGCGTAGATAAAATTCAATAAAATGGGATCAAGTACACCACTCATGGCAGAGCCCTCCATGCATCCGTTTTTTTGATATAGGCAGGATAAAAAAACCAGCCATCGAAGCAGCCGGTCAACCCAACAGGATAAATCCTAGTACAAAAATCATTGCTGTGTCGTCAATTATTTCCCGTGCATTGATTTTCCTGCAGTTGCGGCCTGTCAGTACGGCTTGCCTGTGCAGGCAGGATGGGGATGTTCGCCGGATTGCGCGGTATAGTGTGGCCAGCCGTTGCGAGCGGACCTGGTTCCGGATACTGGTGATTACCCCCATTGGGACTGCATCGGGATGACAGATACCGATGAAACACCGCAAATCGAATAAATTCGACCCTGCTCAATCAGACTTGTAGGGTCGAATTCATTCGACCAATAACTCCCAAATCGGGTTGCAGGGCCGGGTTCATCCGGCCAATAACACTTTCTGAAGCTGCTTTTCACAACACCGGATCAGACAGCGACGCGCAGGCAATGCACGCTGAACAGTTCATCGGGATCGGTCCAGACCTGTTCAGCCCGGTAACCGGCTTCGGCACCCAGTTCGTGGAACTCCTCCACGCTATACTTGTAGGAATTCTCGGTATGGATAGTCTCGCCGGCCTCAAATCGGAAGTGGCGTCCGTCGACGCGTACCTGCTGACTGCAGGTGCTCACCAGGTGCATCTCGACGCGGCCTTCTGCCTCGTTATAAAAGGCACGATGGTCAAACCGGTCGGTATCGAAGTCGGCATCTGCCTCCCGGTTGATGCGGGTTAGCAGGTTCAGGTTGAAGTCAGCAGTGATCTGCTGGCTGTCGTTGTAGGCGTCTTCGAGTTGTTGTTTGTCCTTTTTGAGGTCCACGCCGACAAGCATCGCACCGCCCGGCCCCAGGCCATGACCCACATCACGCAGCAGCTTCACGGCCGCCGCCGGTTCGAAATTGCCAATGCTCGAGCCGGGATAGAAAACCGCCCGCGCGGCCTCCTGCGGTATGTCGGGCAGATGCAGCCCGGCCGAGTAATCTGCACATACGGCCTCGACCTGCAGGTTCGGGTAATCCCGGGCGATATGGCTAGCCGAGTCACGCAGGTGTTCGCTGGAGATATCCACCGGCATGTATACCGCAGGCCTCAGTGAATCCAGCAATACACGAATCTTCTGCGGACTGCCGCTGCCCAGTTCGATCAGCACGGAGTCGTGCCCAAGGTGCGCAGCGATGGCATCTCCCTGCTCGCGCAAAATGCCAATCTCGGTGCGGGTTGGGTAGTACTCGGGCAGGCGGGTGATGGCCTCGAACAGCCGGGAACCCCGCCGGTCGTAGAAGAATTTCGGGGACAGGCTCCTGGGCCGGCAGCTCAAACCACGCAGCACCTCCTCCAGCAGATCCTCCGCGGTGGGATGGTAGTCGTGAAATGCGTAGTGCATCGATCCTCCTTTGATGGACTTGCCGTACAGGATCAGACGGTGTCTGCCCGCCGCAGTTCCCTGTAACTGCCAGCGCTCGTGGGGATATAAGGGGGCGGAGGCAGTTTTCTCATTGTATTTGATTCAGTGCCCGGACAAATCCTCCAGCCAGTTTGCAACGGCCTCGACCAGTTCATCATCCCTGCCATCGTAAAAATGGTTCGAGCCGGCGATTTCAACCTGGCTAAAGTTCTCGTTGCCGGCTTTCCCGGCTGATCTGGCGCGGTCACCGACGCTTGCCTTCACACCCTCGAGATCGTCATCCCCGTAAACATCCAGCACGGGCAGGGTAATTTTTTCGAGTGACAGAACGCCATTCATGCGCGGGTCATCCGCCGCCCCCATTCCAATGGCAACAAAGCCTTCCACGTCCTGTTTCGAGGTGGTGAGGTACCAGGCGGCCATCGCGGCCCCCAGGCTATGGCCGATCAACACGACTTCATCCGAACCATGCGCTTTCAGGTAGTCGATGGCCGCATCGATACGCGGGGCTACCTCGTCGAACAGCGGCGCATACTCGTCGCTCCCGGCCTCGTTGGGAAGAACAGGCATCTGGATGGACAAGGTGTTCCAGTTGTGCGCGGCCAGTTCAACGCGCAGCGGCTGTATCACCTGCTGCCAGTCCGGGTGGACGCCAATCCCGTGCATCACCACAACACCCCGGCCCTTGTCCTCATCGGCCGCGGTATAGATGCCCAGGAAATCGTGGCTGCCATCGTTCAGCCAGACAGCCTCGCCATCCATAATGGCATCGACCACCTGACCCGCCCAGCGTTCTTCCTTGGCAAGGTCCGAGGCGTGCACGTTTAAGGCGAGGGTAAAAAATGAAACTGCCAGGAGCCTGAGCAAGGTGTTCATGTAAATTTGCCTCCAAATTGATAACTGCTGCGAGGGTACCTGTGCTGCTTATATCAGCGTTAACCGTGCCCTGATAATCCATTCGTCCGTAGTGGCGACAGCTCAGGTTACCACAGGTAATTTCACGTTCGAACAAACCGGCTTTATTCGCATCGTAAAACAATAAGTTATGCTTCATTAATTAGTACTTGTGGATTTTCTGATACACTCTTGCGTTTTCTGACTCTGGTTCAGGCTGATAATCATGAAACTGAAACGACTGGCTACCATGACCGGATTCATGCGCCATGGCATGACCGTGCGTGATTTTTTCCAGGAAGCCGTGCGCTGCAATGTGCCAGGCCTGCCCTACGTTGACGATCGGGACCAGATCACAGGTCGAATATCCATACGCGATGTTTACAAGCGTACAGCCGTTCCAGACAATCTGCTTGGCCTGGCGGATGCGATGGGTGATCAGACGGACAAACTCGATCTGCCGGAGATCAAGGTCATGGAAATCATGGCTTCACCGGTGGAAGTGTTTCTGCTGGAAAATATTCCCAGTGTCTCTCCCCGCTCCACGGTCGTGAAAGCGCTTGCGCTGATGGAAGTGCATAACAGCAGTTACATCTTCCTTATTGAGAATGGAGTGTACGAGGGCGTGGTCACGCGGCAGGTCATTGCCAGGCGCATGCTGGAATGTGTCCTGGAAATGGAGCGAAACAAAGGGCCTTCGCGGTAGGGTAACCGCGTACTGTTACCAGTCACACCGCGTACACGGCCATTTCCTTATGTCATCAGTGCGTTCAAGTGGTCGAAAAACGTTTGCCAGCCTGGCATCGCCCCGTGAACAATTCTGTAACCTGCAACCAATAGTGAGCGTTTGATGGAAACTGTTCCCCACGCAGTAACTCCAGCCATGTGGATTGCGGGTTCGGTCCTGGTCGTGGCCTATGCACTCATCTTCACCGAGATTATCCATCGCACCCTCGCAGGCGTCATCGGCGCCGTGATGATGATCCTGATCGGCATGGCCTTCGGGTTCTATTCCCAGGCCGAGGCAATTGCCGCTATCGATGCCAACACCATGACTCTGCTCATGGGCATGATGACACTGGTGGCTCTGCTGAAACCAACAGGTGGCTTCGAATATCTGGCAATCCGCCTGGCCAAGCTCTCCAGTGGAAACCCGCGCCTGCTGCTGATTTACATATCAACCGCGGTAACGGTCATCAGCCTGTTCCTGGACAATGTCACCACGGTGCTGGTGTTTGCGCCGCTCACGGTCGTCATCGCAAGACTGCTGGGCATCAATCCCATCCCCTACCTGATGGCCGAGGCCCTGCTGTCCGATACGGGTGGCGTGGCTACGCTGGTCGGTGACCCGCCCAACGTGATGATCGGCAGCGCCGCCGGCATCGATTTCAACCAGTTCCTGTTTCACATGGGGCCTGTCGTTTTTGCTTCCTGGCTGGTTACGCTGCTGCTCATGCTGTTTTTGTTTCGTACCGATCTGGCGCAAAAAATCGACGGCACCCTGGATCTCGATGAATCCAGGGTACTGAAGGATCCGAAGCGACTGAGGGCCGTATCCATCTCGATTGGCGTCGTTATCGTATTGTTTTTCATACACCATCATTTTAACCTGTTCCCGGGCTTTGTCGCATGGATCGGGGTGGCGGTCGCGCTGGCGCTGATTCGCCCTGACCCGGAAGAAATGCTCAAGGGCGTCGACTGGTCGGTGTTGTTGTTTTTCGCAGGGCTATTCATCATTGTTGGCGGTGTTCAGGGCTCGGGACTGCTCGACCTGCTGGGACTGCAACTGGCCGCGATCGCTCAGGACCCTGATAAATTGCTGATGACCGCGCTGTTTATTATGTGGGTTTCCGCTTTACTTAGCGCCGTGGTAGACAATATTCCATTCACGGTGACGATGATTCCGATCATCGCCCACCTGGAAACCCAGGGTGTGGACGTTATGCCACTGTGGTGGGCTTTGGCCCTGGGCGTAGGGCTTGGCGGAAACGGCTCGCACATCGGATCTACCGCGAACGTTATTTGCGTAGCCGAGGCGGAACGCACAGGCATCCCGGAACACCGTATCACACCCTGGTTGTGGCTGAAAAAGGGGACGCCTGTGATGCTCTCGACTCTGCTGGTATCAAGCCTGCTGCTGATACTGTTTTTCGACTACTTTCGGGGATCGTGACACGAGACCCGTCAGTAATTGATCAAATCAATCGAGTCCGACTTTATAGATCTCGCCTACTTCCCACGCCAATGCAAATGGTAAAGATCATGGCGCCGGTCGCGCAGGTTTTTCACCGTGCCGCTGTTTCTTGCCGTAATCAGGGTTTCCGGGCGCAGATCCGCTATTGCCACGGTTTCCACGTTGGGGGTCGTATCCGCGGCGATGCCGTCGCGGGCAAACGGGAAATCGCACGGGGTCAGGATACAACTCTGCGCATACTGAATATCCATATTAGAGACGTTCGGCAGGTTGCCGACATTACCCGACATGACCACGTAGATCTGGTTTTCAACCGCACGGGCCTGGCAGCAGTAACGCACGCGCAGGTAACTTTGCCGTTCATCAGTACAAAACGGAACGAACAGTATCTGGATGCCCTGGTCCGTCAGGTGCCGCGCCAACTCCGGAAATTCCGCATCATAACAAATCAGCACCCCGATCGGCCCGCAGTCCGTTTCAATGGCATTGAGCTTGCTGCCGCCCTCGATATTCCACCAGAACTCCTCGTTCGGTGTCGGATGGATCTTGGGCTGTTCGTGGACAGCGCCGTTGCGCAGGAATACGTAGGAAATATTCTCCACCCGCCCCGACTCGACCCGTGTCGGGTGTGAGCCGCCAATGATATTGATGTTGTAACGCAACGCCATATCGCGCATCGCTGCTGTGAAGCGCGGCGTATACCGGGTCAGCGCCTCAATGGATTTGGCAGGCGTGAGCTGCTGATCCTCGAGGGATAACAGCTGCAGGGTGAACAGCTCCGGGAAGACAACAAAATCACCCTTGTAATCGGCCACTACGTCGACAAAGTAGGCGACGATCTCCATAAACTCCTCGAACGAACTGACGCGCCGCTGCATGTACTGCACGGTGCCGACACGAACGGTATCCGGCATGCGCGCACCATAGCGCCTGGTCCTCTCGGCAGCCTGCGTGTCCGCGACCCTGGGATTGCGCCAGACGAGATGCACGCCGTAGCCCATCGACTCGTGATCAATATCCAGGTAGCCCGGAATGATACCGATCACTTCGAATTCATTACGCAACTGAAATGACAGCACCGGGTCACGCGCCTGTTTCGCCTTGACGGCCTCGACATAGGCCTCAGCAGTGCCGTATTTCCTGATGCGTTTGGCGAGCGTGGGCAGACGGCCGGCGAAGACAATACCCTTCAGGGCAAGTGACTGGCAGAGTTTCTTGCGTTCGTTGTACAAACGCTGCCCGAGCCGGTAACCCTGGAAATCCGGATCGACACAGACCTCCATCCCGTAGAGCCAGTCGCCTTCGGGATCGTGGCGCGACGCATAGCCGTTGCCCGTGATTTCCACCCAGGTGTGAGGCTTCAGAGCGATCTCCTCGCTGATGCGAAAGGTGGCACAGTAACCGACCACCTTTTCGTCCAGCAGTACAACGAACTGACCTTCGGAAAAATTGTTGATCTGGCCGGTAACCGCACCTTCCGAATAACCGCTAAAACCGGACCCGGCATAAGCACGGGCCGACAGCCGGGTGATCTCCGGCACATCGGAGGGCCGCGCATTGCGAATGTTCAGTTTACTTGACTGATTGGAAAGCTTGCTGCTCATAGGTAATTACCGTTTGAAATCCAGGGGGTCTGAGTACCTGAAGAATAGACGCTATTGTCAGGCGTCATGTTGTTTATATCCATGATTATTCTGTATGCCCGTAATTGCAATCGGGGAGACAGAATACGTGAAATCCTGGAGGTGTTCGCCCTTTCACGCTGATTCAAGTACTCTGACCACTTGAACCTGGCTGGCCAGGGGCTGTGGCTCCGCGGGATTGCCTTCAGGTCCGCTCCGGCACACAATCGCACCGACAGAGTAATCACCACCACACAGCGAAAGAACAGGCAATGACACATTCCGATTCTCCAGATTTTCCACTTCGGATGGAGTCACTGATAGAAGATTCCATCGAGTACATCATTAAGCATGAAGACTCGCAGCGTTTTTTCGGCTGGATATGCGAGCATATTGACGACTATTACACCGGCCCTGATATGCGGGAGGGGGATTTATTCGGCAACCCGGCACTGGCGGACCCGGATCAGATTATCCTGGAGCCGGATATACTGCATGCGCTGGCGGTTAATCTCGCTACCATTATATGGAACAGCACTCCGCTACCATCGAATCATTTCAAGCCACAACCGATGCCTGCGCCCGGACGCAATGACCCCTGTCCTTGCGGTTCCGGCAAAAAATACAAACAATGTTGTGCACATTTGCCTGCCATCGCCACGCTGTCTACCGATGAGATATGGCCAATTGTCTTTGAAAAACTGGACAAGGAAACCGCAGCACGGTCTATTCGGGAAAACCATGTACCCATCAACGTGCTGAGTTCGATTGCGTACGAGTATCTTGAATCCGGGCATCCGAAAGGGGCGGTAGCACTGCTGGCACCCCTGTTCGATGGCAAAATCCGCAAAACCAATGACGATTCTGAATATGCCCTTACCTTGCTGTGTAATGCCTATGACGATCTCGGCCATAACAAGAAGAAAACCACCTTGCTGCAATACATCATCGATACAGTAGCGAGATCCCCGCTGCGATCCGGGGCGTGGCAACGTCTGTCTACCATTCGAATCGATACCGGCGATGCAGATGGCGCCTGGGCAGCATTCCAGAATGCCCAGCGTGATGATCCGGATTCACCGGGTCTGGGTTTGCTGGAAGTGCAGCTTCTGCACGCACAGGGCCTCTATGAAAAAGCCAGGCAGCGCGCCGACTTCTGGGTTCGCAATATGCGCCGTGCCGGCGTACCGGATGATGAGATGCCGCTCGCCTTTCTTATCGATGTTGCCATAGACCCGGTTGAAGCATTTGCGAATCTCGGCCTGGATGGTGCTGATGAAACCGGCCTGTTGCTCAAACAATGGCTGGACATGGTGCGGGACAGGCCGTTGACCCACTATACCATTTGCGACGGGATGCCCCGGGCCGGGCTCGATGACGAGAGTGGCATGAACGCGCTGCACAAACAGTTATCATCCTATGGAGTGGATGATGACCAGATCGCGCAAGTACTCGAGGAGATGAAAAACAAGTCCGATGATATTCTGGATGATGATGAGGCAGAATGCCTGGATGAGGATGACTTTCCACCCGAAAACAACGGCATGTCATTACACCCTCCCGGCGAAGTGAAAAAGCTTGAGCTGGACTGGCACAGAATCTACCCGCTGGACAAGCCCTTCTCGACTCATGAAACCCCATATGGAGAAATCGACCCCTGGGATGTCCTCGAAGAACAGGAATGGATACACTGGCTGCAAGACCATCCGGCTGCATTCGACAGCCTGGATATTCTTGATGACCTGGCGACTGCGTTGATGCTGCACCCGCAGTTTGGTGCCTCATGGTTGCATGAAACACTGCTTATACCCGTATTGAAACGTTCCGAGGCAATAACTGAAAAGGCCCTTGCGGCGGCAGGTGAACCGCAGCTTCACTGGGTAATGCCCGATAATCGCCCGGCATTGCGAGCCATGGCCCGGCTGGCAAAGGTCAAGGCCTTCATGAATAACGAACAGGATGAGGCCCTGCGCCGCGCACAAAGACTGATCACCATCAACCCGCACGACAATCACGGCTTTCGCTCAGTCGTGATGAATCAACTGATTGTAGAGGGACGGGACGAGGAAGCACTGGGGCTTGCGCAGAAGTATCCAGGAGATATGAACCCGGAAATCACGTTCGGCAAGATACTGGTTTTATACCGCCTCGGCAGACAGAAAGAGGCCGTTGAAGAAGTAGGTGATGCACTCGAATTCCTCGGCAAGATACCGCGATACCTGACGGCAAAACGAATCAGGAAACCCGAATTGCGCCCTGACAGTGTCAGGTATGGTGGCGACGATCAAGCCTGGTACTACCGCGAGGAAATGCGCGATGTCTGGTTACAGACTCCTGGCGTACTGGAATGGCTGAAAAATGCGGAAAAGGCCTTCCAGTAGCACACCCCGCACAATCAGGGGTCAGAGTACTTGAATTCTGGAGGTCGGGCCTTTAACGGTGTTTCAGGTACCCTGGCACCTTGAAATCGTTCTTGAACTCATTGAACCCGCTGCAAGGGTGTCATTCCTGCAGACAATGCACAATAATATCCGGAAGACCAGTGTCCCTACCCCGCAGAATCCAATGAAAACGCAAATCAAAACCGCCGCCGTCGGCAATTTCCAGGCCATACTCGACGAAATCAACGCCCTGCTCGAGGCCTCCGGCGGCATCGATGAAACGCGCGCCAAGAAAGTGCGCAAGGCAGTCGATGCCCTGCGCGGCGCCGACAGCACACCCGCTGCCGGGGAAGACCAGGGCGCCGCGGACCCGGACCAGCCTGCGGATGACCGGCCCGCGGCAGACAGCGAGCTGGAGGCGCAGGTCGATGCCGCCCTGGAAACGCTGCGCGCACGCATACACAAGCAGGTGGAGCACCGCAACCGCGACTATGAAAAGGCGCACCGGCTGATGGACGAACTGGAAACCCTGCTCAAGCAGAACGAACTGCAGGCGGCGGAACGCGCGTATCACACGCTGATGTCCATCATGGGTAATATCCCGGGGCTGTCCGAGCAGCGCTGGCGGGACATCGAAAAGCGCCTGAATCGCGTTCGCCCGCGGCTGCGCAAGCTCGAATCCTGGCGCCACTGGGGCACCACCCAGGTGCGCCAGCAACTCATCGACCAGGTGACAACGCTGAAGGACGCCGGTCTGCCGCCGGAAAAACTCGCCAAACAGATAAAGCAGGCACGCGCGCAATGGCAGGCCCTGGACAAATCCGGCGATCACTCGGGCAAGGGGCTCTGGAAGGAATTCGACCGCGCCTGCGAGGAGGCCTACAAGCCCTGCACCGTGCATTTTGAAAATCTCAGGAAACTCCACGCGGAAAACCTCAGCAAGCGCCAGGCCGTGATCGACGACCTGAATGCGCGCTATGCGTCGACCGACTGGAAACACCCCGACTGGCGCGATCTCGGCAAGGCCATCCGCCAGGCCCGCCGCAATTTCTACAATATCGGCGCTGTCGACAACAGGCAGCGCAAGCCGCTCGCCAGGGCACTGGATGCGGCGCTGGAAAAATTCGAAGAGCACCTCTCCGATGAACGCGAACGCTCACTGAGAACCCGGGAAAGGCTCATCTCCGATATCGAGGCACTGGCTGAGGTAGCCAGCCTGCGCGACGCCCTCGAGCGGCTCGAGGCGCTGAAAAAGCAATGGACGATCACGGTCACCGGCAAGCGTGCGCTCGAAAACATGCTGTGGAAGCGCTTCCAGGACGCCTGCGACCACGTCTACCGGCGCCGCGATGCAGAACGCCGGGAACAGGAGACCGAACGCCATGCAAACCTGAAGCAAAAGCGGGCACTGATCGATGAACTGACCCGGGCCGCCGCAGCCGGCGACGCGGAACTGCTCGCCAGCACCTCAACACTCGCCCGGACCAGGCAGCAGTGGGAAGCCATCGGCTGGGTGCCGCGCAAGGATGAAGACAGCCTAGAAAAGCGCTGGCGCGCCGCACAGCAGCAGTTCACCGACGCACAGCGGGCCGCGGAATCCCGGGCCCATGTCAGCGCACTGGACAACCTCGCCAGGCGCGCCGCCCTGTGCCATCAGTGGGAACAGGCCGCACTGGCCGGCCGCGCGCCGGAGCCTGCGACGGTCGAGGCCGAATGGACGGCCCTGCCCGCCCCTGGCGGCTCCCATGCCGCGGCGATCGAGCAGCGCTTCAGCCAGGCACTCGGCCGTCCCGACGCCGCGACCCTGTCAGACAACCTGGCCGCCAAGCGGTCGGCCTGTCTCAGGCTGGAGGTCCTGCTGGAACTGGAATCACCCGAAGACTGCCAGGACGAACGCATGGCCTACAAGGTCGAACGACTCAATGCCGCACTGAAAAAAGAGACCGGCGCACAGGATTCGCCCGAAGACCTGCTGCTGGCGGCATTGACCACCGGCGCCGTACCGGCCGACGCGGCCACGTCCATCGAACGGCGCATCGAGTCCTGCCTGGCACGCTTCAGGCAGTGATCCAGGAATCAAGGTGTCAGGGTAGAATGGCACTGACTCAAGCCAAGAACATCGTCATCCCGGGCGGACCCAAATGGCACTTACTTAAGCCAAAGGCATCGTCATTCCGGGCGGAGCGCAGCGGAGACCCGGAATCCAGTCTGTATAAATCCCGCACATCCCGGGTTATTCGCTACGCTCACCCTTCGGGCCGCCCTTTGGGCGTTCAACGCGCTACGCGCTTTTGTCCCGCCTTCGCAATTTCACGTCACTCGTCGTCGAGCGGCGGCAATAATTGCTCAATCTGAATAATCAGGACAGGCACATCTTCCTTTGCCGTTTTGTAAAGCAGTTCATGATCGATCTGCCCGTATTCATGTGCCAGTATGTTGCGCTGCCCGATGATTTCCCGCCACGGGATTTCCGGATGCGCGGCTCGATATGTTGACGAGATACGCCGGGCAGCCTCACCGAGAATCTCTACACTGCGTTCGATGGCCCTCAACATCACGCGGTCCGTGAGAAATGCAGCCAGATCATATTCACCCAGCATGCTCTCGATCTCCCGGGCGGCTTCAAGCATATCCCATAAATACGCCGGGTCCCTGTCTTCAGGCCGCATAGAGTTCTTCCATATCCCGTTCGATAGCACGACGGCGATACGGGTTTTTCAGGATGTTTACAGTGGCGATATCGACCTTTCGACCACCGAACAGCCGGGCAAAGTCATCCTGCATCCTGACCATGCCGCCTAATGAAGGCGCTTCACCCGGTTCGAACTCGGCAAGGAGATCAATATCGCTATCCGGCGTCAATTGCCGTCTTGCGGCGGAACCGAATAATACAAGCCGCCTGACATGATAGCGGCGCGCCAGGTTCTTCAATGCCTCCCGAGACACGACAAATGCATCGCCTATGACAAGATTATCCTTGTTGTTCACCAGGCGATGCTCCGCCAGGCCATCATCAGAAGACAATCTTGATTCCAGTTCCTTCCCGGCCATTTCACGCTCTCTTGCTCGGCCACCCCGAATGGCATCGACCAGCGACAATAACTCGTACAGCACCGGGTCTTTCTTCGCGGCAAACGGGGCCGACTTGTACAGCGGTGAAAACGACTCCCCTCTGACCGGCCCTTCAGGATCAGGCCAGACAGGCGGTGGTTCATTGGCGGCTGCAAAATACCGGTCCAACGGGGCCGCGGCATAAGACGTCGGCATCCCCTTGTTCAATTCACCGCGTTCCGGCACAAACACGTACTGGATACCATGAAGGAGAAATTCCAGAAGATTTCCGATGATGGGCCGCACCCGGTCATCCTGCTTTGCGGCCAACCCTGCCTTTACAACCCGATTTGAAGCCGCATGAACCTCAGATGGGCTCATCCCCAAATCAATAGCTAACTTATTGAATGACCAGGTTTTATCTCTGATGGCCACCAATTTCAGAAGAAACAGGACATCTTGAGCCTTGAGATGCATGGATATTCTCTATTCGCAGTTCGAGAATAAAGAATAATGAAAATAATCATTATGTCAAGCACCCAAAATAAAGCTACCGGCACTCCTGGCAATGTAAACGTGGTCTGTCCTTTTTATTCCAGAAATTCCAGTCTACGTTTATGGGACAGCGGCGGGTCTCACCCCAGTGAAACTCACGCCCTGCGCAGGAACGCAAACCAGCGCGCCAGGTTCAGCAGACTTGCGAGTGAACTCGCCACGTAGGTAAAAGCCGCCGCGCGCAGCACACGGCGAACGGCCGCCTCATCCCCGGGTTGAATGTAGTGACCGGCCCTGAGAACAGGTAACGCCTTGCCAAAACTGGCATCGAACTCAACCGGAAGAGTGACGAGGTGTACCAGGGTGGCACTGGCCATACTGCCCAGCCCGATAATAGCCATGATGATGCCTGCGGACGGCGCGCGGGTAATCGCCAGCGCAACCGGCAGCAGGAACATGGCGCCGGCACCGAGCTGCTGGGTCGTCTGCGCCACCTTCACCAGGTGGTGGCGCAGCGCAAGTTTCGGCTCCTTGCGCTGATGCTGCATGGCATGGCCCACCTCGTGGGCCGCAACCGCCACGGCCGTTAATGATTTGTGATCGTAGTTGTCCGGGCTCAGGCACACCGCGCGGCGTTCAGGATCATAGTGGTCGCCGCCCTGCTCCGTTTTCTCCACCGGAACGTCAACCATCCCGAACTGGTCCAGCAGGTGGCGTGCCAGCTCCCCGCCCGTTCCCGGTATCCGCGGGAGCACCTTCGCATAGCGCCGGAAGGTGTATTGGGCCCACCATTGCGGACCAAACACCAGCAACAGCAGGAACAGAATGATCAATGCGACATGCATGGGTGATTATGGAGAACGGCTGTTGTAACCGGTATTCATGTCCATATGCAGTTCAACGCACTAACGCCACTGAAACAAGGCACTTCAGGAAAATCTGTGGGTTGAAATCCCTGATTTCGTCATTCCGGCGAATGCCGGAATCCAGATGCTCCATACGTTTATCGAGCACTTGTTTTTCCAACGAGGCTGAAACAATAGTATTCAACGAGCATGCGTAAGTATTAAGCGGGACAGCAGTGGGGCGACATACATTTTCAGTTCCAGTGTTGCCGCATCCATCTGCTCTCGACTGAAAATGTATCCGGCCCTTGTTTCGATTGATTCACGTCCCGCACAAATCAGCGACAAAGCACAATCCGGTAATGTGCCTGTCCGCTTCTTAATCTTGCCATTGCCTCGTTGATTTCATCAAAACCGAATTTTTCGATAACCGGTTTGATGTTGTGACGCGCGGCAAACTCAAGCATCCGTGCAATGGTTGCGGGACTGCCGACGGGAGAACCGGATACAGTGCGCTGCCCCATGATGAGCGGGAATACACCGATGTCCAGCGGATCCAGGGTCGCGCCGACGAAGTGCAAACGGCCGCGTGCATTCAGCGTGCCGAGATAGAGATTCCAGTCCAGCCTGACGTTAACCGTTGAAATAACCAGATCGAAACGGCCTGTTGCCGCCTCGATTTCCCCGGCGTCACGGGAATTCAGCGTGTGGTGGGCACCCATGCGCAGGGCGTCCTCCTTTTTTGCCGCGCTCGAAGTAAAGGCCGTTACTTCACAACCCCAGGCATTGAGAAACTGCAGCGCCATATGGCCCAGGCCGCCGATGCCGATCACCGCGACCTTTGCCGCGGGACTGATATCAAACTGCACCAGGGGATTGAAAACGGTAATCCCGCCACAAAACAGCGGACCGGCGGATTCCATGTCAATACCATCCGGAATGGGAACCACGCTGTTGGCGGAAGCGCGCACCTTGTCGGCAAAACCGCCATGATGTCCGACAATGGTCGGCTGGGAATCAGTGCACAGGTTGTGGTCACCCGCCTGGCAAAGCGAACACACGTTGCAGTAACCGGCATGCCAGCCGAGCCCGACCTTTTGGCCGACGGCAAGGTGCTTGACATGCTCTCCGGTCCTGGCGATTGTTCCCGCCACTTCGTGCCCGGGAACAACGGGATATTGCGTCATACCCCATTCGTCGTCGACCACACTCAGATCGCTATGGCAGATTCCACAATAGTGGACATCTATTTCCACCTCATGGGGCTGCAACTCACCCGGATCATATTCGTACGGTTCAAGCGCGCCTTTGGGTTCAAATGCTGCGTAGGCCTTAATCATGATATTCACTCCTGCTTTGTGTGAAAAAGGGGTCAGATTCAGCGTCCGGACAAATCATCCAGCCTGATCGCCCTGGTCAATACTGCAAAGACCTGTCATAACGCAGCAGCGAACTCATCTGCGATGTATTTATACAGACAGGAAAATATCCAGGGAATCAATCCTCTTCCGGCACTCCCTGCCAGAGCATTTGATAACCGAGCTCGTAGGTCTCGTCGCAGAATTCCGCCAGCGCCTGGAATTTCTCCTTGAAAATCCTGTCGGCGTGCGACTTCTCGTGCTGTTCGAACGACTTCCAGAAGGTCACGATTGCCAGTTCGCCCTGCTTGATCTTCGTGGCGGTCTCGTTGTCTTCCGGGGGCGCTCCGACCGAACCCTCTTCGGAAACAAAGCCGGAATACTTGTAGACCTGCCCCGCGATGAAGCCGCCATTATCGTCACCGTAGGTGTTTTTTACGACATTGCACATCTCGCCAAGCACCACCTCGACGTCTTCGACGCTGACGCCGTCTTTCAGGTCAACCACGTTGAACATCATCACACAGCCGAAGGGTATTTCAATCGGTGCAAACATACTGTTTCTCCGTTATTACCAGAATCCAGGCGACAGTATACATATCAACAAACAAAGAGTGACCGCACCACCCAATGATAAATATCCTGAAAGCTCAATCAGGGACAGACCACGTTTGACTTGCCGCCTGCACATGGATGGAAAAGTGGTCTGTCTCTGACTGCTGTGAAAAAGGTGAACTGTGCTCTGACACCCTTTACCCGGTTTTGTCAGGCGTGCTCGTCACACTTCCGGCACGCGAACTCCTCGAGTTTCAGCGCATCCGCGGCGAAATTACGAATGCCCTCCGCCAGCTTTTCAGTGGCCATGGGGTCTTC
>Ga0210123_1000164_pt1 | contig 42913 bp, 25 predicted proteins | sample Muzzi_PWB_D2_FD_185535 | JGI IMG/M metagenome (GOLD analysis project Ga0210123, IMG submission 185535) | Wetland microbial communities from San Francisco Bay, California, USA, that impact long-term carbon sequestration - Muzzi_PWB_D2 (SPAdes) | ecosystem: Environmental > Aquatic > Marine >... | reverse complement strand
AACCCGACCACGCTCTACATCGGCGTGGGCGACGGCGGCGTCTGGCGCTCGACCGACTACGGCCGCACCTGGACGCCGATCTTCGACGACCAGCCGACGCAGTCGATCGGCGCCATCGCGGTCGCGCCGTCGGACCCGCGGACGATCTACGTCGCCTCGGGCGAGGGGCTGCAACGGCCCGATCTTTCGGTCGGCAACGGCATCTACAAGTCGACCGACGGCGGCGAGACCTGGAGCCACCTCGGCCTCCGGGACAGCCAGCAGATCCCCGGCCTCGCGGTCGATCCCCGGGACCCGGAGCGGGTGTTCGCGGCGGTCCTCGGCCACCCGTACGGCCCGAATGACGAGCGGGGCCTCTTCCGCTCGACCGACGGCGGCGCCACCTGGGAGAAGGTCCTCTTCCTCGACCGGGACACCGGCGCCTGCGACGTCGACATCGACCCGTCGAACCCGGATGTGGTCTACGCCACCTTCTGGCAGGGGCGCCAGGGGCCGTGGGAGTACGGCAACGCCTACGGCGGCGGAAACGGCGGGATCTTCAAGTCGACCGACGGCGGCGACACCTGGAAGAAGCTCGCGGGCGGCCTGCCGGAGACGATCGTCCAGGCCAACCTGGCGATCGCGCCGAGCCGGCCGGAGCGCCTCTACGCGATCCTCGCCCTCACCGTCGAGAGCGGGTACGAGTCGGGCGAGGGGCAGGCGCTCTACCGCTCGGACGACGGCGGCGAGACCTGGACCAGCGTCACCGAGGACCCGCGGCCGCTCATGCGGATCGGCGGCGGCGACCTGTCGATGCCCGGCGTCGACCCCGAGAACCCGGACGTCGTCTACGGCACCTCGATCGTCACTCACCGCTCGGACGACGGCGGCGAGACCTGGACGAGTCTGCGCGGCGCGCCGGGCGGCGACGACTACCAGAACATCTGGATCGATCCGGAGGACCCGAACGTCATCCTGCTGGCCGCCGACCAGGGAGCGGTCGTCACCGTCAACGGCGGCGAGACCTGGAGCTCCTGGTACAACCAGCCGACAGCCCAGCTCTACCACGTGCAGGCGAGCCACGAGTTCCCGTACAAGGTCTGTAGCGGCCAGCAGGAGAGCGGCTCGGTCTGCATCTCGAGCCGGGGGGACTCGGGCGCCATCACCTTCCGCGACTGGCGCCCGGTCGGGGTCATCGAGTACGGCTACGTGGCCCCGGACCCGCTCGACCCGGACGTCGTCTACGGCGCCGGGCGAAACGTCGTCACCAAGTACCGCTTCTCGACCGGGCAGACCCGGAGCGTGACGCCGATCCCGGTCCTGGGCGAGGGCTACCGCATCGACCGCACGCAGCCGATCATCTTCTCGCCGGTCGACCCCCACGTCCTCTACTACGCCGCGAACGTCGTCTTCGAGACCCGGGACGGCGGCGAGACCTGGACCGAGATCAGCCCGGACCTGACCCGCGAGACGCCGGGCATCCCGGAGAGCCTCGGCACCCTGGCCGACGACAGCCCGGACGCGGCGGAGAAGCGGGGCGCGGTCTACGCCCTCGGCCCGTCGTTCAAGACCCTGGACACCCTCTGGGCGGGGACCGACGACGGCGTGATCCAGGTCACCCGGGACGGCGGCGAGACCTGGCAGGACGTGACCCCCGCGGGCGTCACCCCGTGGAGCAAGGTGACCCAGATCGAGGCCTCCCACTTCGACGACGACTCCGCCTACGCCTCGGTCAGCCGGTTCCGGGTCGATGACCTGGCAGCCTACGTCTACCGAACCCACGACGGCGGAGCCACCTGGCAGGAGATCACCGGGGGGCTCCCGGACGACGCCCCGGTCGACACCGTGCGCGAGGACCCGGTCCGCCCGGGGCTCCTCTACGCCGGCACCGAGACCGGCGTCTGGGTGTCGTTCGACGACGGCGACCACTGGCAGTCGCTCCAGCTCGACCTCCCCCACTCCTCGATGCGCGACCTCTGGGTCCACGACGACGACCTGATCGTCGCCACCCACGGGCGGGGCTTCTGGATCCTCGACGACCTGGCGCCGCTCCGGCAGGCGAGCCAGCAGGTCGCCGACGAGGCCGTCCACCTCTTCCGCCCGACCCCGGCCGTCCGCGTGCGGCGCTCGACCTACACCGACACCCCGCTCCCGGCCGACGAGCCGGTGGGCGAGAACCCGCCGGCCGGGGCCGTGATCGACTACGCCCTCGGCCGCCCATCCGGAACAGGAACCACCGGGCCGGTGACGCTCGAGATTCTCGACGGTGACGGCGAGGTCGTCCGCACCTACGCGAGCACGGACCAGCCGGAGCTCACGGCGGAGGACCTCGCCAAGCAGATGATCCCCATCTACTGGGTCCGCCCCTTCCGCAGCCTGCCGACCTCACCCGGCATGCACCGCTGGGTCTGGGATCTCCGCTACGAGGCCCCCGAGGTCGGCGAGCGGGGCTACCCGATCTCCGCCGTGCCCCATGACACGCCGCGCGTGCCCGAGGGGCCGCTGGTGGTGCCGGGGAGCTACACGGTCCGCCTGACGGCGGGCGCCGAGACCCGGACCGCGCCGCTCGAGGTGACCATGGACCCGCGGGTCGGGACCTCCCAGGAGGGGCTCGCCCGGCAGCTCGAGCTGGAGCGGATGCTCGCCGGATGGATGAGCGAGGCGACGAAGGCGGTCTCCTCCGCCCGCGCCGTCCGCGAGCAGATCGCGGCCCTGTCCGAGAAGGCCGAGATGTCCGAGAAGGGCGATCGGGTCAAGGGCCGCCTGGGCCGCGAGCTCGCGGCGTTCGACGAGCGGGTGAAGAGCGCCCTCACAGGCGAGGAAGGCAGCTCCGACGCCCCCGGCCTCGAGGAGCTCCTGGGTCGGGCGAGCTCGCTCTACGGCCAGATCGGCGCGGCCGACGTGGCGCCCACGGCCGTCCAGGACGAGGCGGCAACGACCGCGGACCGGGAGCTGGGAGCCGCCCTCGAAGGCTGGCAAGCCCTGGCCGCCGAGGTCCCGGCCCTCAACGGCAAGCTCGAACAGCGCGGCCTGCCGACGCTCAATTTGGACGCTAAACCCAGCAAGCCGGTCTCCGGCGAGAACCTGGAGTGAGCGCTCGTTACCGGGCCAGCGGCAGCTCCACGTAGCTCTCCCGGCCGGGTGCGTGGTCGATCCGCTGGGTCGCCTTCTGGAAGTCCTCGGGCTTCGCCCAGAAGATGCTCGGCACGAAGGTCTGGGGATTGCGGTCGTAGAGCGGGAACCAGCTCGACTGGTTCTGCACCCCGCTCAGATCCCGGCCGGGAGCTCGCGGTAGGAGACGAAGTCGTCGAGGTCGATGGCGCCGGTGGTGCCCGGGTCGACCCCTTGGGCGCCCCAGCGGACGGAGTCGATGCGGCCGGCGTGGTCGTGGCCGAGCGTCTGGCAGGAGCTCCGGCTGCCGTCGTCGTTGACGCAGAGGGCGGCGAGGCCGTCCGCCATGCCCTGAGTGCTCGCGGCCCGCCAGTCGACCTCGACGGTGCTCCAGCCGGCGGGGAGCACCAGCTCGAACATCCCCGCGGTGCTGAGGAAGCTGCCGTCATCGAGCCGCACCTCGAGGACAAGGCGGTCCTCGTTCAGGGGCGCGTCGTGGATGACGACGACCCGGAGCTGCGGCGCCCCCAGGTGGTCGTAGGCGACGAAGTGGTCGAACCGCTCCACCGCCGGCAGGCTCATGGCCGTGGGGTCGACGGCGAAGAGAGCCCGGTAGCTGGTCTCGGCGGAGGGCGTGTCGTCCTGGAGGTAGGCGTCGCCCTTGATCGCCGGATCGACCACGGCCCGGAAGCTCGATCCGGAGGCGACGCTCGAGCCGTTCCCCAGGGTGATCAGGTCCCCCGCGGTGAAGGTCACTGTGCCGGAGACGTCCGCGGTGGAGAGGATGGTGTTGCAGGCGGCCTGGTCGGCGGTCACGGTGCCGGAGAGCACCAGGTCGGGCGGCGCGGTGCAGCCGGCCAGGCTCAGCCGAGCTCCAAAGCTACCGGAGTGCGCGGCGGCGGCCAGGACCTGGATCGAGCTCCCCCCGGCGGCCCCCGGCGCGGCCAGGGTGCCGCAGACGAGAAGCACCGCCGCGCAGACCCCTGGGGCCCTGCCTCCGCGGTGTGCGCACGGCCGCAGGCGCTGGCGCGAGCGCCGACGGCGCGGTCCGTCGTTCAGTGGATTACCCATCCGGTCCTCCTGATCACCTCCGGCTCGGCTCCGGGCCCGAGCTCCACCAGGTAGCACCCCTTCGAGGCGTAGCGCTGGCCCGGGCCGAAGCTCAGCCGGGGGTAGGCGGCGACCGAGTAGTACTGGTCCCGCATCATGTCCATGACGTCCAGGAAGTAGTCCCGGTAGAGGTCGTGGCGCATCTTCTGGATCACCCCCGAGAGCATCCAGCCGAGCACGTACATCTGGGACTGGATCCGCTCGTCGCTCGTGGGGATGCCCTTGCTCCGGAGCCACTGGCGGGTGACGAGCTCGGCCCGCGGCTTCTCCCCCGGCAGGCTGTAGGGGTGGGTGAGGAGGGTGACGCTCCGGACGGCCTCCGGCACCGCGGAGAGGTCGGAGCCGACGAGGGGTGCGGAGAGGAAGACGCGCCGGCCGGTACCCTCGGCTCCCCCGACCTCCCCTGCCTGGTCACCGAGCGCCCCGAGGCCGGAGAGCTCCGGACCCCGGAGCCAGACCAGGAAGACGGCATCCGGATGGCTCTCGGTCAGACCGCGCCAGAAGGCGGCGTCCGGGGTCTCCCCCGGCGCGAGCACCCGGTCGACCACGCGCTCCCGGGCCCCGGAGACACCGGCCCACGTCTCCCGGAAACCCCGGGCGAGAGCCCTGCCGTCCGGCGTGTCGCGGAAGACCTGGATCAGCGGGCGTTTCGCCGCCGGCCCGCCGTCAGGCCCCGGCAGACCGTGGAGGTAGCGCGCCACCGTCTCCCCCTCCTGGAACCTCCCCTTCGAGACGTAGAGCGTGTACCAGCCCTCCGGGGAGACCACCGGGAGATCGGTCACGGGGAAGAGGGCGGGAAGCCGGTGGTCCTCGCAGAACTCGTGGATCGGCCACCACGCGCCGCCGGTGACGCCGCCCAGAAGGGCGAAGACCGGCAGGTCGTCGTAGTGCGCCTCCAACTGGCTCCGCCAGGTCTCCGGGGGGTCGGCCAGCTCCCAGACGATGAGCTCCAGCCGCCGGTAGGCGGTGTACTTCTCCTCCTTGTAGAACGGCCCCGCCGCCGCCCGGCGCTCCTGGTGCCGGCTCTGGGAGTTGGCGGCGTCGACGTGGGCCCGGAGCGGCATGAGCATCGCATCCCGCTGCCGGGCGCTCGCCCCCTCGCCGACGACCGTCGCGAAGCGGATGGTGTCGCCGGTCACCCCCGGCGAAGGCTGGGCCGACAGGCGCTCCAGGTAGTGGACGAGGACCGCCATGTCGTCGTCGCCGAGGGTGTAGCGGGGCATCACCGGCCCGAGCTCCCTGCCGGCCGGGTCCACCCCGAGCCGGAGCGCCCGGGCCAGGCTCTCCGCGGTGTACGGCGGACGCGCCACCTCCACCCGCAGGTGGGCGGGCAGCCGCGCCCGGGAGGTCTCGGTCATGCGCGCCCCGCGGAACGGCTGGAACAGCCACCCGGCGTTGGTGGGGAGCGTGATCACGCTGCCTTCGATCGTGCCGACGCCGCTTCGGAGATGGCAGCTCTGGCAACTGAACATGGTGCCGTCCACCGGCACGTCGCCCTGCACCACGCCGGTCATGGGCTCGCCGGACGGCAGCAGGCCCTGGCGGTACATGCGCTCGCCCAGGCGCAAGGCGTCCGCCTCGGTGCGGCCGGCGATCGTCTCCTCCCGGGCCGGGTTCTGGACCGGAGAGGGGACCGCCGCCGCCCCCGTCCACAGGGTCCCGAGCGCGGTCAGCACGATCCATCGGGCGAGTCGGTGTCCGGCCATCTCAGGGCTCCAGCATGCGTCGGACCTCGGTCAGAAGCTCCTGGGTCGAGGGGAACCCCCGGAGCCGGACCCACTCGTCCTCCCCCGGTCGCCGGAGGAGGATCAGCGGCTGGTGGGACATCTTGTCGGGAACGTAGGCGTCGAACGCCCGCAGGACCCGGTCGATGGTGGCGCGGTCCCCGGTGACGAAGTCCCAGCCCGGCCGGGCCCGGTACCGCTCCAGATAGCGCTTCATCACCTCGGGGGTGTCGTGCTCCGGGTCGATGGTGATCGAGACCAGCCGCACGGAGCCCGCCTCGTCCCCGAGCTCCTTCTGGAGGTTGGAGAAGGAGGCCGAGAGCACGGGGCAGATGGTGGTGCAGGTGGCGAACACGAAGTCGACCAAGACGGGCTCGCCCGGGGCCACGAGCTGGTCGAGGCGGACCGCGTGCCGATCCTGGCTCAAGAGGGTGACCTCCGGCAGGTCGTAGCGGTGGACGCTCCGCTCCACCCCCGGTCCGGAGGGGCGGTGCCCGGCGTGCTGGGCGAGGGCTCCCGCCGGATCGAAAACCTCGAGCACCAAGCCCAGGAGCGCCGCTCCCAGGAGCCATGGCCCATCATCTCTTCGTCTCATCGTCGACTCCTCCCGAGTGGGTCGATCGGTTGCGGAGACCACCGGAGCGCTCCCGGCGGGCTCATGGAGGCGGGCTCGGAAAACTGCTCGACCAGGCCGAGAGGTCCCCCGACTCGAACCCGTCGGTGAAGATCGGCAGCGCCACGGTCGCGATCGTGAAGTCGTCGCCGAACACCAGGCGGACCTGCCCCACCTTGCCGTCGGTCTCCTCCACCCGGAAGGTGGTGAAGCCGGCGCTGTCGACGACGCCGAAGAACTGCGCCTCGCCGACCGGCACCAGCCCGAGGCCGATGGGCGCTCCGCCGTCGAGGATCAGCACCAGCTTGGGCCCGAAGGAGCCGGTGAAGTAACCGCCCACGGCGTAGAGCGTGGCCTGCCCCGCCGGCCCCGCCTCGGACACACCGGTCCAGCCGTCCTTGAACAGGCACCCCGGCGGCGGAACGTCGACGTCGCACTCGGCCGGTGTGCCGGTGGCGTAGCCGTGATCGGGATCGTAGACCCCCCAGGAGCCGGTGACCGCCGGCCCGGAGCCGGTGGTGATCTCGTTCGAGGCCGGGGGGTCCGGGTGGTTCGTTTGCCAGACGATCCCCTGACTCGCGACCGACGGCGCGGTCGCCGGAAACCGCACGCCCCCCCAGGTGGCGACGTCTTCGAAGCCTTCCTGGAAGGTGCCGTAGCCGAGCTCCTGAACCCTGGCCAGGAAGGGGGTCTCCTTCCAGCAGGTGACGCGCGCCGGGCCGCCGGTGCAGGCCGTCAGGGTCGCGGTCGCGAGCGCGCTGGCGGCTCCGGCGACGGCCCGGTAGGTGAACGTGTCGGTGCCGTCGAAGGGGGCGCCGGGGGTGTACGTGAACGAGCCGTCGGGGCAAAGCTCGAGACCCGGGTCCGACGGGCAGCTCAGCACGCCCTCCCCGGTGCTGCTCGCGAGCTCGGCCGTCACGCCCCCGTCCGCCGCCGGCATGCCGTTCAGACTGTCGTTGTCGAGCACCCCGGGGGCCTCCACCATCAGATCGGCGCCGAACGGCACGCCGTAGGCGTCGTCCTCCGCCACGATCTGGGCCTCCGCGACGACCTGGGACAGAGCCACGGACGCCGCGGTGACCAGCAGCAGGCTCGCCCGGAGCACGAGCTTGGCGGCTGGAGGCCTCCGCGCCCTCGCGGCCCGCTCGCCACCATCGAGGCCGGGACCCAACCCGAACAAGAACGAACCTGAGATCCGATCCCAGGTCCTCGGGAGGCTCGAGATCGGGCGGGCCCCGGTTCCAGGTCGTCCGTCTCTCTCGCGCCGGATCATCGTCGACTCCTCCGGCGCTCCCTACTCGACGACGAGATCCTCGACCCGGAAGTCGCCGATCACCACCGTCACCTGGTCGCCCGGGTGGACGATCTTTCCCGCGTTGCCGAAGAACATCCAGTAGATCCGCCCCTCCTGGGGAATGTTCGAGTTCCGGAGCGGGCCGAGCTTGGCGGTCTCGGGCACCGCCAGCACTTTGCCGCTGGGCTGGTGGATGAGGTACGGCTTGATCTGCCGCTTGAAAAGATCGGTCGCCTTCTCCGCGTCCAGGACGCGGTAGCGGTAGTCGAGCATGTGGCCGTTGGCACTCAGACGAAGGCTGGTGACCTCGATCCCCCACTGCTCCTCGATGCTCCGGTGCTCGTCCCCGGCCGGACCGCTGTCCTGGGCCTGGGCCGGGGTCGGGGTCGGGGCCGCGGTCGGGGTCGGGGCCGCGGTCGGGGTCGGGGCCGCGGTCGCCGGAGCATCCGGAGGCGCCTGGGACAGAGCGCCCGCCCGCCCGGCGGTGACGAGCACCGCCAGGCAGACGAGCGAAGCCCAAACCACCCTCAGGCAGAGCACCGAGACAGGGGGATCGAGATGTCCCAGTCGCGTCATCACAGCACGTTGATCCGCACCGTGGCCTCGTTCGAGGTGGCGCCGTCGTCGTCGTTGACCGTGTACCCGAAGATGTCGGTTCCACGGAAGCCGTTCTTCGGCACGTAGGTCACCGTGCCGTCACCGTTCTCCACCACCGTGCCGCCCCGCTGGGTGTTGGGCCCGGTGGTGATCACCACCGTGGTCACGTCGATCGTGCCGTCCGGGTCGACGTCGTTGGCGGTCACGCTGAAGGTGATCCCTGCGCTGTTCTTTACCGTCTCCGCGAAGTCGTCGTTGGCGAACGGTGGCAGGTTGGCCGCCGGCGGCACGATTGTGATCGTGGCCGTGGTGGTGCTGCAGAGCGGTGCCGGGTCACAGGCCTGGTAGTCGAACGCCACCTGGTCGCCCGCGTTCAAGCCCGTGCCGGCCGGGTCGTGGGTGAACGAGCCGTCCGCCGCCAGCATCAGCACACCCGGCCCGGTCGCCGAGAGATCGGCGTCGAGGATCACGGTCGGACCGGAGACCAGGGCCGCGGTCAGCAGATCGCCATCCACGTCCAGGTCGTTGCCGAGCACCCCCGGGGCCGCCACGCTGAGGGCGATCCCCTCCTCCTCGTCGTAGGCGTCGGCCACCGCCACCGGGGCGTCGTTGACCGGGGTCACCGTCAGGGTCACGGTCGCCACGTTCGAGCTCGCGGTGCCGTCGTCCGCCCGGTAGGTGAACAGGTCCGCGCCGTTGAAGTCGGCGTTCGGGGTGTAGGTGAAGGAGCCGTCCGCCGCCAGGACCAGGGTGCCGGCCGCGACGTCCGAGACCAGGAACGCCGTCAGCGGATCGTTCTCCGGGTCGGTGTCGTTGTCGAGCACGCCCGGGGGCACGCCGGCGGCCACGGTCACCAGACTGGCATCCTCGGCCACGGAGTAGGCGTCGTCCACCGCCGTCGGCGCTCCGGCCGCGACGCCGGCCTGGAGGTAGGTCAGCATGCCGCCGCCGGTGGCGTTCTGGTTGGTGAGGGCGAGGGCCCGGTCGTAGAGAGCGTAGCTCCCCGCCGTGCCGACGTTGACCACCGCGTCGAGGGTCTTGGCGGCCGTCAGCTCGACGGCGTACTGCTGGAGCGGCTGGGGATAGCGGAAGCCGTCCTCGGCCACGAGGTCCATGTAGAGGCCGCCTTCGAGGCTCGGCACGACGGTCTCGAGGCCGGCGTTGACGAGCCTCAAGAGCACGTCCTGCCCCACGTTGACGACCAGGGGGGCGGTCGCCGGGAAGGCCGCGCCGTCGATCAGGAAGTACCGGGGGCTCCAGGCGCTGATGCGCGCACCGCCGAAGCCTGCGGGATCGGCGTTCAGGGCCGGGTCGATCTCGCTGAACACGAGCACCTCGTCCTGGTCATAGGTCACGTCGCCGTAGGCCTGGCCGGGCGCCACGTCGACCACCAGGGCGCCGTAGAGGCCCATGGGCACCTGGGTCCTGAGGTCGGTGGCGCTCTGGTAGAGGAAGGTCCCGGCGCGCAGCGGCGCCAGCGTGTACGTGGCCGTGCCGCCCGCGGGCACCTGGGGGGTGATCATGCCGGGGCTGCCGCCGGTGACCGTCGCCCGGTAGCCGGGCACGAAGAAGGAGACCGGCACCGCGAGCGCGTTCGACAGGTTGATGGTCAACGTGTCGCCGGCCGTGGCGCGGAGCTCGGGGCCGGGCAGGGTCGCCAGCCCGACCGCGCACGGACCGCCGCCCGTGATGTCGGCGTAGCCCCAGATCGGGACCACCGCGCTGTCCGGCATGATGACGGTGCCGTCCGAGGCACACAGGTCGTAGGTCGTCTGCGCGAAGGAGGGCGCTACCCCGGCGGTGAGGACCGCCAGCACCAGGATCGCCAGCCGAGACGTCCGCGAGAGCTTCGTGGTGTTCATCTCTGTTCCCTCCTCTCGTCAAGGAATGGGCGTCCCGGGCGGTTCGACCACCATCATGCTGAGCATGCCGCCGGGGAAGATGTCGAAATTGGTGAGCTCCTTCTCGGCGTGGGAGTGCCACATGAAGAAGAAGCCGCCGAAGGGGTTGAGGCCGCCCTCGCCCGGAGGCAGGGGCTCGACGTCACCCATGAAGGGGCTGCCGGACCACCAGCCGCCGAAGGCCAGGTTCTGGTTCTCGGGCAGAACCACCGGGAGCTGCTTGCCGTGGTCGGGGCAGTACTCGTGGTCCCAGGTGGTGCCGGCGCCCAGGTCCCCGAAGCCGTCGTTGTCGCCGTCGACGCAGACGTGGGCGTAGGTCGGGTCGGTCGGGTCGCCGTAGATGTCCCAGCCCAGCTTCTCGCCGGTCCACTCGAAGATCGCGTCCACCGTCTGCCCCGGGACCGACAGAGTCGTGAACCGGAACCGTGGGCCGAGCGCGCCGCCGGCGGTCTCGAGCAGCCGGCCGTCGCGGGCGATCTCACGGTAATGGTTGCCGTGGAGGTGGAGCGGGTGCTGGTCCTGATCGCCGCCGATGATCCGCACCAGGAGCCTCTGGCCCGGGCTCATGCGCGGTGTGCAGTTGTACGGCTGGTGCGGCAGCCAGGCGACGAGCGAGGCCACCAGGTCGTCGGGCGCGGCCCGGCCGTTGATCAACCAGTAGACCGGCCAGCGGGCGCTCATGTCGATCGCTCCGAGCTGGCCCTGCTCGGCGAGCTGGTGGATGACCGGATCGATCGAGGTGAGCAGGAAGAGCACCTCGTGGTCGAAGGCCGTGTCCGGATGGTTGTAGGCGTAGTCCTCGCCCATCGCCGGCCGCACGATGAGCGCCCCCACGAGGCCGAGCTCGATCTGAAGCTCCATCTCGGTGCCCGAGTGGTAGGTGTAGGTGCCGGGCTCCGAGGCGGTGAAGGTGTAGGTCACCAGGTCCGCCAGGCCGCAGCTCTCCCGGGTCAGCAGCCCGGGGCTGCCGCCCGAGGCGCTCACCGCATGGCCGGGGAAGACCATCGACGAGCACTGGCCGAAGGGCAGGTCGCTCTTGAACTGGATGGTCACCTGGTCGTTCTGCTGAACGATCAGGGTGGGCCCGGGGTACTGGGGCAGCGCACCGAGGGGCAGGCCGCCGAGGTTCGAGTCCTCCTGGTAGCCCCAGAAGTGCATGGAGCCGCCGTCCGGAGTGCTGATCTCGCCGGCCTTGGCCGTGAAGTCGAAGCTGGTGCCGCTGATGCCGTCGATCCGGGCCTGGGCCTGGACGCCGCCCGCGGCCGAGAGGGCGAGCGCGGTGGCCGCACCGATCGCGAGCGCCCGGGAGGCGACGAGCCGTCTGGTCTGTCTGGTCATTGCAATCCTCCTCGTTCGCCTAGGGGTTGATCACGATCTGGGTCATCATGCCGCCCAGCCCGCTCGGTGCTGTCGAGTCGAAGTTGGTCAGGTAGTGGAGGTTGGCGGCATACAGGGGGTAGACGCCGGGGGCGACGCCCGTGGTGTCGAGGATCACGTCCGCCGACATGCCACCGCCCAGGGTGACGGAGTTGGTCGAGTAGTGGAGCTTGGTGCCGTCGTCGGCCACCAGCTCGCGGGCGTCGATCCCCACCACCCGCATCGGGATGTTCGGGCTGAGCAGCGTGTGGGAGACGGTGATGTTCAGGTTCGACAGCCGGAGCAGGACGAGGTCGCCCTGGGTGGCGGTGATGAGTGACGACTCCACCTGGGACGGGATGCCGCCGTTTTCGGGCGGCCCCGGCAGTGGGTTCGGGTCGATGGTGTCCGGGAAGCCGCGGCCGTTGATCATCGGGTAGCGGTCCCGCATCATGGCGAACGGCAGCGGCTGCACCGTGTAGCTGGCATCGTGGAAGGCGGGGTCGAAGCCCCCCAGTTGCAGCGGGACTTCCACGTCGTAGCGGGTCGAGCCGTCGCCGTCGTTGTAGGTGTACTTGTCTCCCACCAGGGGGTCGTCGAGGCCGAGCACCGGATTGTAGTCCGGGTTGCTGTGGACATGGGTGCCGAGCACCGTGCCGTCCGGCAGCCGGTTCTGAATCGGCCGGATGTAGAGGCTCCCCAGCATGCCCATCTGCATGTGCTCGGTGGCCTCGACGTGGCAGTGGTACATGAACGTGCCCGGACCGACCAGGTTGTAGTAGTAGGTCAGGGTGGCGCCCATGTTGATCGCGATGCCCGACTCGGGCAGCCCGTCGAACACCGTCGACGACTGGGGGAAGCCGTGGAAGTGGACGGTGTGGGGGTCGAAGAGGTCAGGCCGGATCACCATGCCGACGTTGGTGAGACTCAGATAGAGCTGCTGCCCCTGGTCGCCGGCGACCACCGGCGCCGGCCATGCCGCCGCCAGCGCCCCGGCCGCCATCACGTCGTCCGAGATGTCGCCGTCCTTGGCCGCCACGTCCCCGTCCTTGATGCCGGTCAGGTCGGCGAAGCCGAAGATGTACTGGAGGTAGCCGTCCCCCATCACCACGAACCCGTCGCCGCCCGACAGGTGCATGCACTCGACGTTCGGGTCGTAGCTCGGGTTCGGCTGGTTGAGGTTGGGCGTGCCGTTCGGCTTGAACAGGAACGGGTCGGGAATCGCGTCCCCGTTCAGGTCGCCGGGGCACTGGACCAGTACCTGGGCGGCGGCCGGCACCCCTCCGAGGAGCGCCAGGCAGAGCGCCAGGACCACCAGGACCGGGGTTTCGACAAACCGTTGCGCCCTCATGGGTGTCTCCTTTCCCGCGGGTGGAATGACGTTGCGTCTCACGGCTGCACCTCGTCCGCGCCGATGTCGTAGAGCGTGGCGTCCGGCCGCGGCTCGAGGTCGAAGTCCCACCACAGGGCGTCGTCCCAGACCGGGGTGTTCAGCCAGACCGTGATGTCGATCCCCGCATCGAACGCAAGCGACGAGGCGAGGATGTGGTAGTCACCGAAGAGGGTCCCCGGAGCGCCGTCGCCGGGCGTGGGGTCGTCGTAGAGCGACAGCGGGCCGAAGCGCGGCCGGATGAAGTTGCCGCCCTCGTCGAACGCCGGAGGCGCCTGGATGGCGGTGGTCGTCCCCAGCGGCACGACGCTCGCCGCGGCGCCGTTGAAGTACTCGGCGACGAAGAGAGTGCTCGGGGCACCCGGCCCCGGCGGGGTCCAGGGACTGGGGGTGAGGAGGTTGCCGTTGCCGGCCAGGGTGCCGGTGGTGCCGAGCACCGCCAGGTCGTCGAACACCGGGTCGTTGCCGCCAGGGCAGACGAGGCCGGTGATCGTCCCGCCGATGTCCGGGCACAGGCCCCAGATGCCGGGGCTCCCCGGGTTGCCGGGGGTGCCGTCGCCCACCAGGAAGAAGAACTGGCGGTTCTGCCAGACGATGTTGTTGTCGAAGGCGGTGGGATCGGAGAACGTTCCGACGCCGGCCGAGGCCGCCGCCAGCGCACCGCTGTGGGCGCGGCTCGCGATCCCCGCGCCCGGCTGTGGCGTCGACTGGTTGGGGCTCCCGGGCGAGAACGCCTCGCCCGCGGTCGCCAGGCTGTCGTTATTGGCGATCGTGTTGTGGAGCAGCCGCACGTCCGCGGCGTCCTGGAGCGAGATGCCGCCGCCGGCCAGGGCCGCCGCGTTGTCGACGATCATGTTGTCGAAGACGTCGACGGCGTACCAGGGGGGCGGATCGTTCTGGTTGGAGGGGATGGTGTTGGTCGGGTTCGCCGCCACCTCCTGGCCGTTGACCAGAGCCAGACGCAGGCCTCCGCCGTCGCCGGCGCCGGCCGAGTTGCCCTGGATCAGGTTGCCGATCACCTGGACGTTGCCCGCGCCCGGAGTGAGGCCGCCGGGGGCAAGGGGTTGGCCGCCACCGACGAAGATGCCGCCGCCCGACACCGTCTGCCCCTGGAAGAAGCTCTCGTTGAAGAGGACGGTGTTCCCGGCGATGAGCGGCGAGGGCTCGACCTGCACCCACTGCGCGTTCTGGCCTCCGCCCTGGACCTCCCAGGCGCCGTCGCTCAGCCCCAGGTGGGCGATGCCGCCGCCGTTTCGTAGCGACAGGTTGCCGCACACCCAGTTGTCGGTCACCCGGTAGGAGTCGGCGCCGGTGCACATGGAGATGCCGCCGCCCGCGCCGCCGAGGCCGCCGTTGAAGACCACCTGGTTGTGGTGCACCTCCACGTAGTCGTTCTCGGCGTCCGGATAGCAGATGGGGCCGCCGTCCGGGCAGCCACCCTGGATCAGGTTCGCCTCGGCCACCAGCTCGGGATGGCCGACCCGGATGCCGCCGCTGAAGAAGCCACTGTTGTTGGCGACGCGGTTGTTGGAGATGTCCAGGTACTGGCCGTAGCCGTTGACCACGATGCCGCCCCCGGTGTCCGCGCTCTTGATGGTGAAGCCGTCGATGCGGGCTCCCCGGTTCTTGGGCTGGCCGAAGGCGTTGCCGCCGCCGGCCCTGGCGAGCACCAGCACACCGGCCCCCTCTTCGGTCTGGAGCGTCGCCGGCTCGGGAGGCCCACCACCCGCCTCCTGGCCGGGCAGCAGGTCGACCTGGCCGTTGGCGATCAGGCCGTCGACCAGGCCGCGCCAGACTTCGAGCTTGTCGGCCGGCGCCTTGACGGCGTTGATCACCGTCGAGCCCTCGCCCGCGCCCTGGAGCTGGACCGGCTTCCACATCACGACCAGCTCGTTGTAGTTCCCGGGCTTGACCAGCAGGAGGTCGTTCGACTTGGCCGCGTCGATGGCGTTCTGGATCGTGTGGTCGAGGGGCCCGCCCGGAGGCGGGCCGACGACGATCGCGTCCGCGCCGGAGCGCAGGCCGATCTGCACCGTCACGCCGGCGACGGTGGAGCGGCCGTTGCCCCGGGTCACGGTGAGCTGACGGCCGCCGAAGTTGCTGAGAAGCGTGCCGTCGGCCACGGTGCAGGTGATCGGCTCACCCCAGGTACAAGGGAGCGTCCCCAGGTCGCCCAGGGTCACCGTACCCGGGGCACCGAAGCCGTAGTCGCGGGTGATGACCTTGTTCACCAGGTCCGACCCCGGTGCGCAGGTGCCCGACGCCGCGTTGCAGTAGCGGGGGTTCTGGACCTGGGAGAGGCCCATCGAGTGGATCGTGATCGTGTGATCGCCGACCACCACCGGCGGCGCTGGCCCCGAGGGGTCGACCGCCGGGATGTAGGGCCCGCCACCGACGCCGTTGGTCAGGACGTCGACGCTGTAGATCCGCGGCGTGCCGTCGCCGACCTCGCAGTCCAGCGGGAACTGGTCCGGGCCGGTGAAGGCCGCCACCGGCACCACCGGGGTGTCGAGGTAGGTGGTCACCCCCGGCATGTACTGGAACGTGTAGCAGAAGGTGCTATAGAGCTGGTTCCAGTTGGGGTCCGGGGCGTTCGGATCATCGCCCGGATCGTTCATGCAGGTGGTCAGCATGTTGGGCGAGATGCCGCTCGGCGACGGCAGGTGGGCGGTGATCGTGGAGGGCGCCAGGAAGTTGTAGCGCCCGTACTGGTCGGAGAGCGTCTGGCCGATGATCCGGCCGGTCCAGTCGCGGACCGTGATCGGCAGGAACGGCGGCGCGTACTTCTCGCCGAACTGTGGCGAGTTGGGATCGAACTCGCTCTGGGTGTCGTCGAGGATGAAGCCGAAGCCGTGGGCGGCCACCGGCACCTGGGTGTAAAGCCAGAAGTCGGCCGCGGGGTTGGCCCCGGCCGAGACGACGACCTCCTTGCGGTCGCACAGCGGCAGCTCGACCGGCAGATACGCGCCCGTCGTCCACGCCAGCGGCGTCTCGACCTGCTGGTCCGGGAAGAGCGTCAGATAGGGCGGGAGCAGATGGAGATCGCCGACACAGGGAGCCGGCAGAAGCTCCGGCGCCGGCTGGTGCTCGTCGCCGAAGTCGACGTTCTTGTCCTCCGGCTTGACGATCTCGTAGCCGGGAGGAGGCACCACCTCGACGACGTAGTGGCCAGGCTTCAGGTAGCCGACGTTGGCCACCGGGTCGGGCACGTTGAGCCAGGCCGGGCAGGTGCCGCCGAACTCCGCGACACAGTCGAAGCTGGGGCCGAAGGCGTAGCCGCCGTCGAACACCGCCGGGCGAACCTGGTTGAAGTTGCGCAGGCCGTCGTAGCAGTCGGTGTCCTTGCCGAGGGGTCCGGGCCCGTCCGGATCGAAGTGGAAGGGGCCGGTGGCGCCGTTGCCCCACTTGCAGTCGGTGGGGAGCGCGTCGTCCCAACTGTCGGTGGTGGTGGTGGTCAGAAGCGCGCCGCGAGTGGCCACCCCGGTCACGGGATCGACCCCGAGCGACTCGTACAGGTTGACCGTCACGCCCGGGATGCCCGGCTCCCACGGCTCGGCGGCGGCCAGCTCCGGATCGTTCTCGGCGCGGGTCACCGCGTAGTAGACGATGCCGGTAATGCCGCCGTTCTCCCCGTCGCCGTAGTGGCGCTTGCCCCACTGGAAGGCGGTGGTTTGACCGATGAAGCCCTGGAAGCCGGCCAGCAACACCGGGCCGACGTCGATCCGGTGGGTGGCGCTCTCCTCGCAGGGAGCCCCTCCGGCGATCAGGCCGCACGCGGGATCGGTCGGGTTGGTCTGGTCCTGGGGGTTGATCGCGCCGCCGAAGGTCAGATCGTCGTCCGGGCTGGGCCCGGGAACGCCGCCGAGCGGGATCGGCCCGCCGTCGTCGACCACGACGGTCAACGACGTGGCCTCGAAGCGGGCGAAGTCCACCTCGGCGACCAACCAGGAGAAGAAGGGGAAGGTCTGGTCGAAGGCGAAAAGGCCCTCGGCGTCGGTGACGTTCGTCTGGTAGAGCGTGCCGTCGCGCCAGCGCAGGTTCAATGCCTGCTCGAGGATCGGGGTCTCTCCGTCGAGCGGCTCGTAGACGCCGTCGGCGTCGATGTCGTCGTAGACGAAGTGCTCCTGGCGATGGAACCACTGGAACACCGGCACCTCGCCCAGAGCACAGCCGGTCGGCGTGTTGCAGACACCGCCGACGATCGAGATCCCCTTGAAGGCGTAGATGAGATCCAGGTTGGAGTCCCAGACCACCAACTGGTAGTTGCCGTCCGGCACGTTCGGGATCGAGAAGTTGCAGTCCCCGTCCGTGGGCGCGGCGAAGATCGCCCTGCCGACGCCCACCGAGAGGTCGTTCAGACCGACCCAGGGTGTGGTGTGACCGAAACAGGTCCCGTTGTAGAAGGCATAGTCCGGCGGCCTCGAGAGGTGTTGGTTGACCACCGTGCCGGTGAGAGTGGCCCCTCCGGTCAGCGCCGCGGGATCACTGAACTCCTTGACGAAGCCGATGAAGACGTGGAACCCGGGCGGGCCGAGCTCGGCGAAGAAGGGGGGCTCGTTCGCCTTGACCCAGGCGTCGATCACCTTCGTCCCCTCGATGGTCGAGGTCTGCTGCCAACCCGCCCCCGCCGGCGGCACCGCCTGGATGCCGTACTTGCCGGGGGCCAGGTTCTTGATCGTCAGCCGCCCGGTCGAGTCGGTGACGAGCGGCTTGAAGCCGTTCGGGTTGCCCAGGGCGTCGTAGGTCGTCCCCAGGGGATTGCCGAAGGCGTCCTTGGACAGAACGCCGGCCGATGCGCCGTAGCGGCCCCCCGCATCCTCGACCACGATGGCGAAGCCGCTCATGTCGGTGGCGCCGGGGTTCGCCGGGTCCTCCCCGGGCAGATCGGGCGCGTTGTTGATCGGGAAGTTGTCCTCGAAGACGAGGATCGAGATCTGGGCGGTCGGGATCGGGTGCTGGTTCACGTAGACGGTGGCGCCGACGCCCGGCACGTACTCGGCACCGCCGATGCTGTAGCCGGAGCGCGGCACCACGGAGACGTAGTAGTGGCTGCCGCCGTTGACGAAGGGGAGCTCGGCGCAAGCGCCGGCCGCGGCCCACACCGGGTCCCCGGCACACCCCTTGCCCACCACCGGCATGTAGCTGCGATGGAAGCTCACGGCCAGGGTGTCCTCGTCGGACTGGGGAACCCCCGCGACCACGGGCACGTGGTAGAAGAGGTCCTCCTCCACCTGCCACCGGTAGTCGGCCAACGGGGTCTCGTTGCCGGCGCCGTCGACGCCGATCACCGTCAACCCCGGCAGGTTCGCCCCGAAGGCCGCGGTGGCCGTGGCCAGCATCAGGGCACAGGGAACCGCAAGCCGTCGCACTCCCTCCCGGCTGAGAATTCGAGAAACTCGCGTCATGGTTCTGCCTCCTCGTTCTCTCGCATAGGTCCTCTCTTCGACGGTCTCAGAGCGGGCTGAGAGCTTCGAAGCATCCCGAGCCCCGGAAACCGGTACGGCCCGGCCGACATCGGGCGAGTCACTCGCCGCCTCAGGTTCCTGACGTCTTGATTCTCGGATAGCGCAAAGGGCGTGCCAGCGCCGGAACCGGGCGCCGTCGACCGTTCCAGGCTCCTCGGCAGTCGGGGAAACCCATCACAAAACACTGTCATCAAAGGCTTTGCCAGACACCCAGGACCCGCGCGCCCCAGCCTCTCGGAAATCGCGCGACAACTTGGTGTATCATTGAAAACTGAGACATCGAGACAGGTGAGACAGGCCGACTCGAGGAACCAGGGAGGCTCGAGTGAGCAAGGCAGACCCGACGTGGCCAGAGGATCTCGGTCGCGAGACCCTGGCGGACACCCCCACCCCTCGTCCGACCCCCCAGGAGCTCATGCGGCAGTTCCTGGATCCTGCGTGTGGAGTTCTCGTCATCGATCGAGAACGCAGGATCCGTTGCGTCAACCGGGCATTCGAACGGGCTCTGGGCTCGCCCCGGGGGCAGCACATCGGCAAGTGCCTGGGCGACGCGCTCCTCTGCGGTCACGCGAAGAGAGATCCGCAAGGCTGCGGCAAGAGCCCGGAGTGCCTACGGTGCGCGGCACGCGAGATCACGCTCGCGGCCCTGGAGCGCCATGAAACCAGGCGCAGCCCGGCCTCGTTCCAGATCCTCGCCGGAGGCCGGCCCCTCGAAGTCACCCTGCCGCTACGCGCCGCACCCCTGTCTCTCGACGGCAAGCAGCTCGCCGGCCTGGTCATCGAAGATCTGCGCCCCCTCGAACGGTTGAGCCGCACCGCCGCCGTGGAGGACTTCCACGGCATGGTGGGCCGGGACCCGCAAATGCTCTACCTGTTCGACATGATCCGCCACGTGGGCCCGGTCGACGCCCCGGTCCTGATCGAGGGCGAGAGCGGCACCGGCAAGCAGATGGTCGCCCGGGCCCTGCACCAGGAGAGCGCCCGGCGGGACCGCGCCCTGATCACGGTCAACGCCTCGGCCCTGCCCGGGGAGCTCGTCGAGAGCGAGCTCTTCGGTCACGTCAAGGGCGCTTTCACCGGCGCCATCCGCGACAAGCGGGGGCGCTTCGAGCTGGCGGACCAGGGCACGATCTTCCTCGACGAGGTCGGCGAGCTGAGCCCCAACCTCCAGGTCAAGCTCCTGCGGGTGCTCCAGGACGGCACCCTCGACCGCCTCGGGGACGAAGCCACCACCCGCGTGGACACGCGCGTCCTCTGTGCCACCAACCGGAGCCTGCAACACGAGATCGAGGCCGGGAGGTTCAGGCTCGATCTTTTCTACCGCCTGTGTGTGGTCCTGATCAGCCTGCCACCCCTGCGTCAGCGTGCCGGCGACATCCCGATCCTCGCCGGGCACCTCCTGGCCCGCGCCGCCCGGGAGGTCGACCTGCCGCCGCCCACCATCCTGCCCGCGACCCTGGAAGCCCTGGCGGCCTACCCCTGGCCGGGGAACGTGCGCGAGCTCGAGAACGCCATGCGCTACGCCCTGATCATCTCCCGGGGCGAGCCGGTTCGACCCGAGGACCTGCCCGCCGTCGTCGCGCGGGGAGCGCCGCCGCCCCAGGACGCCTCCACGGACCGGACGGTCACCGACCGGAACGGTCCCACGGTCGAGACCATCGAGAGAGCGATCCGGGCGGCCGGTGGCAACAAGTCGGAGGCGGCCCGCCGCCTGGGGATCTCGCGGGCCACCCTCTACCGCCGGGCCGCGCGCCGAAAACGGGAGCGCGGGCTTTGAGCACCTACCCCTCCCGACGCCGCCACACCTGGGCGCTGTCCGACCTGCCGCTGGACTCCCACGACATCCTCCACGCCCTCCTCGAATCGACCACCTGTGGCGGCCTCCTGGTAGACCGCGAGCACCGGATCCTCCAGAGCAACGCGGTCTTCGACGCGGCCGTCGGAGCTCCGCGGGGCACCGCGGTCGAGAGGCCGGGCGCCGAGGTGCTCTCCTGCCCCGGGCTCTCCAACCGGAAGCGCGGGTGCGCCGCCGACGATCTCTGCCTCGCGTGCAGCACCTGGGAGCTCGTCGACCGGGCTCTTCTGAAGAACCGGGAGCAGCGGAGGACCGTCGGCGTCGAGCTCGAAACGCGTGGCACGGTCCACGTGGTGGAGGTGGAGGTCCGGGTATCGGCGCTCGGCATGGATGACGAGCGCTTCGCGATCGTCATCCTCGGGGGCCTCGACCGCCTCCGGGAGTTCCGCCGCTGGACCGACGAGGGCGGGATGCACGGCATCCTCGGCACCGAACCCAACATGTTCGAGCTGTTCGAGACGATCCGGAGGGTGGGCCGATCCAACGTACCGGTCCTGATCCAGGGCGAGACCGGCTCGGGCAAGGAGATGGTGGCCTCGGCGCTCCACAGGGAGAGCGCACGTCGGGACGGCCCCCTGGTGTCGGTCAACTGCGGCGCGCTCCCGCCGGGCCTGCTGGAGAGCGAGCTCTTCGGCCACGTGGAAGGGGCGTTCACCGGCGCCTCGCGCCCCAAGCAAGGGCGCTTCGAGCTCGCCCACGGCGGCACGATCTTCCTCGACGAGATCGGTGAGCTGAGCCTCGACATGCAGGTCGCGCTCCTGCGCGTCCTCCAGGACGGCACGTTCGAGCGGGTCGGAGCGGAGAGAACCTGCCGGACCGACGCCCGCGTCCTCTGCGCCACCAACCGGGACCTGGGGCGGGCGGTGTCGCACCGGAGGTTCCGCAAGGACCTCTTCTACCGACTGGCCGTCGTCCCCTTGACGGTCCCGTCGCTCAGGGAGCGGCCGGGAGACATCCCGCTCCTGGCCGAGCATCTCCTGACCAAAGCGGCCAAGGAGTACGACAAGAAGGCCCCCGAGCTGTCGCGGGAGCTCGTCGACCTGCTGTCGAGCTACGCCTGGCCCGGCAACGTGCGGGAGCTCGAGAATGCCGTGCGCCACGCCCTGATCACCTCCGCGAGCTCCCGGTTACTGCCGGAGCACATGCCGCGGCTGATCGCGGAGCACGCCCGCCGCCCGCCGCGGGCCGTCACCAGGCCCGGCGCACTCGATCAGACCGCCGTCGCGCGAGCCCTCCGCACGGCCCGGGGAAACCGGTCGCGGACGGCCCGCCTGCTGGGGGTCTCGCGCGCAACGCTCTACCGCTACCTGGAGAAGTGGCAAGAGGAGCGATAACGGCCTCGCCGAGCGCCGACCTCCCACTCCCCACCACCGCCCGGGGCCACCCCCCGCCTCCCTGTCCCGGTGCCGCCTTCCTCCGGCACCCTATGAATCAGCGAACAAAGTGATGTCGAAATGACGATGATGAGCGGTGAACAACCCGCCGCCGTGGCCCCGACGACCTCGTCGCAGGCCCCGGTCGAGGGCGAGGTCACCCGACTGCTCGGCGCATGGCGCACCGGAGAGCTGGGAGCCGGAGACCGTCTGATCCCCCTGATCTACCGGGACCTGCGGCGGCTGGCGGCCCGCTGCATGGCGGGTGAGCGCTCGGACCACACTCTGGAGCCCACGGCGCTGGTCCACGAGGCCTACCTGCGGCTGGCCGGCACGAGCCAGCCCTCCTGGCGCGACCGGCGCCACTTCTTCGCCGTCGCGTCGCGCATGATGCGGCACATCCTGGTCGACCACGCCCGCTCGCGGCGGACCGGCAAGCGCGGAGGCGGCGCCGTGCGCGTGCCCCTGGCGAGCGCGGCGGCCCCGGCCTCGGGCGGCGACCCCGGGCAGCTCGCCGACCTCCTGGCCCTGGACGAAGCCCTCCGCTCCCTGGCCGGGCTCGATCCGCGCAAGGCGCGGGTGGTGGAGCTGCGCTACTTCGGCGGCCTGACGGTCGACGAGGCGGCCGAGGTGCTCGGCGTCTCGGCGCCGACCGTGGCCCTCGACTCGCGCATGGCCCGGGCCTGGCTTCTGGCGCGTATCCGCGGCGCCAAGGCCGAGGCCGGCGCCACGGACGGAGGCGCCGGGTGACCCGAGGGGCCCGGGAGCCAGATACCGCGTGCGGACCGCCCGGATGACCGGCGCAGGGCCCTGCTGGCGGCGTCTCGAGGAGCTGTTCCGGGAGGCCGTGGAGCAAACCCCCGCCGAGCGGCGCGTGCTCCTCGAGCGGGTGGGGCGCGAGAGCTCCGAGCTCCGGGACCAGCTCACGGAGCTCCTGGCCGCCGACCGGGACTCGGAGGCCTTCGTGACCGGCACCATCGGCGGAGCCCTCGACCTGCTGGAGCACGAAGCCCCCGCCGGAGCGAACGGGTCGGCCGTCACCGCCCACGCCACCGGCAACGGTGCCGGAAGCGAGAGCGAGGGCTCGGGGGACACCACGCCGGTCCCGTGGGCCTCGGCCCGAAGCGGCGGCGACGAGGTGCCTCCCGATGCCTGGTCGGACCCCCACGTGGGCCCCCGGCTCGGCTCCCATCGGCTGATCTCGGAGATCGGCCGCGGCGGCATGAGCCGCGTTTTCCTGGCCGAGCGGGTCGACGGCGAGTACCGCCAGCGGGTCGCCGTCAAGCTCTTGCGCCCGGGGATGGACAGCCGGGAGATTCTCCGCCGCTTCCACAACGAGCGGCGCATCCTCGCCCGCCTCGAGCACCCGCACATCGCTCGCCTCTACGACGGCGGCACCACCGCCGCCGGCCACCCATACTTCGTCATGGAGCACATCGAGGGTCGGCCCATCGACCGGTTCGCGGACGAAGAGGAGCTCGGCATCGAGGAGCGGATCCGCCTGTTCCAGGCGGTCTGCCGGGCGGTCCACTACGCCCACCAGAACCTCGTGGTGCACCGGGACCTGAAGCCCACCAACGTCCTGGTGACGCCGGACGGCCAGCCGAAGCTGCTCGACTTCGGCATCGCCAAGCTGCTCGACCCCGAGCACCTGGCCGACGAGGAGGCCGAGGTCACCCGCACCTCCCTCCTGCCCATGACCCCGGGCTACGCCAGCCCGGAGCAGGTGCGGGGCGACGCGGTGACCACGGCGAGCGACGTCTACTCCCTCGGCGTGCTCCTCTACCGGCTACTCGCCGGCCGGTTGCCCTTCCCGGTCGGCGGCCTCTCCCCCGGCGCGCTCGAGCGGCGCCTCGCCGACGAGGACCCGCCGCCCCCGAGCACGGTGGCCGGCCGCCGGCTGGCCGGCGACCTCGACACGATCGTCGCCTGTGCCATGGCCAAGGAGCCGTCACGGCGCTACGCCTCGGCCGAGCAACTCGCCCGCGACCTCCAGCGCCACCTGGACGGCCATCCGGTGGTCGCTCGGCCGGCCACCTTCTCCTACCGGGCGTCGCGGTTCTTGAGGCGCCACGGCTGGGCGGTGGGAGCCGCGGCGGCGATCGGCGCCCTGCTCGTCGCGCTCGCCGTGAACATGGCGGTGCAGTCCTCCCGCGTCGCCGAGGAGCGGGACCGGGCCGAGCGCGTGTCCCAGGTGCTGATCGACCTGTTCGAGGTGGCCGACCCCGGGCGCGGCCAGACGGTGACCGCGCGGGAGATGCTCGACGTGGGGGCTCGGCGGGTGCGCCGCGAGGTGGACGGACCGCCGGCCCTCCGGGCGACGCTCCTCGAAACCATCGCCAACGCGTACCGGAGCCTCGGGCTCTACGATAGCGCCGAGCCGCTCCTGGCCGAGGCGCTCGCGCTGCGCCGGGGCCTGCCGGGTGACGACGCCGCGCTGGCGACGGCAATCGACCAGCTCGGGGTGGTCCACGCCCTCCAGGGGGACTACGCCGGCGCCGAGCCGCTCATGGCCGAGGCCCTGGCGCTGCGTGAGAAGACGCTCGAGCCCGGCCATCCGGACGTGGCGGCGAGCCTCAACAACCTGGCGCTGCTGCGCCACGACCGGGGGGACTACGCGGGGGCCGAGCCGCTCTACCAACGCGCCCTGGCCGCCGACCGGCAGGCCCCGGGCGCGGAACGCCCGTCCGCCTGGATGTCGCGCTCGAACTTCGCCCTGCTGCTCTACGACATGGGGCGCTACGAGGAGGCCGAGGCGCGGTTCCGCGAGATCGTCGAGGCCCACACGAGCCGTCTGGGAGATGACGACCCGGCCCTCGCCGTCGAGCTGGGGCACCTGGGGCGGACGCTCCTCGCCCTGGGTCGCTACGGCGAGGCGGAGACGGCGCTCCGGAGGGCGTTGGAGCTGGCCTCGGCCCACCAGGGGCCGGAGCACCCGGACAGGGCGCGGGCGCTCCACGACCTGGCGGAGCTGCTCACCGCGCGGAACCGGCCGGACGAGGCCCTGCCGCTTGCTCGCAGCGCTCTGGAAGTCCGGCGCAAGATGCTCGGTGGGCGCCACCCGGAGACCGCGGCGAGCCGCTTGGTCCTCGGCAAAACGCTCGCCGCCCGGGGCGATCTGGAGGGGGCCGAGGCGGAGATGGCACAGGCGGTCGAGGCGTTTCGGCAGGGATTGCCGGCCGGTCACCCGTCGCTCGGAGAGGCGCTTCTCGCCCAGGGCGAGGTGCGGGCCGCCCACGGACGCTGCCAGGGGGCCAAACCGGCGCTCGAAGAGGCCCGGGCGGTCCTGCTCCAGGCCCTGGGCCCGGGGGACTGGCGGGTCGAAAAAGTGGAGAGCCTGCTCGGCTCGTGCCGGGCCGAGGCCGCGAGCAGCAGACGCTGAGCCGAGCAGGCTCCCCGGTAGTGTTCCTCGATCCGCCGCCGGTCCCCGCACCGCCAGCTCGGCCGACCCCGGGGCGCGAGGAGAGGCGGGGATCTCGAGGATCACGTCGGTCGCCTTGTCGTAGCACTGGAGGATCGGCGGCCCAGGTACGGACCGCGACCCGAGAGGAGATGGCGTCGTTCGTGAAGACGAACCACTCCGGAAGCCACCTGCTCAGCGGTAGAAGCCTCCCCACTACCCCACTGTCACGCGGGCACCGTCAAACGTGCGGACGCTGAAGCCGGTGAAGAGCTCGTTGCCGGTCGAACTCAGCTCCTCGAGCACGGCGATCGCCACCTCCTCGCCCAACCTCAAGCCCTGCGCGCCGTCAGAGCGGTAGTGGACGCCGGCGAAGTCGCGGCCGAAGGCGATGTTGCCGGCCAGCTTGTCGAGCTCGCCGCCGACCGTCAGCGGCGCCCCTTCGTAGACCTCGAGCGACAGGCCGTCCGCAGCCGCCACCACCGGCCGCGGAATCTCGTGGCTCTCGTCGAGGAACGCCTTGATCGCCGTCACGCAGGCGCCCGCCACCACGGCGTGCCCGGCCGGATACGAGGGATGGGTCGGGCAGCCCTCGGGGTAGGCCTGGGGCAAGAGCACCGTGCGCTTGCGCATCTGGACCTCGTCGAGCGCGGCGGCTTCGAGCAGGTCCCGGTGGAACGGGTACTCGGCCGTGCCGGCCAGGTGGTTCGCGAGGCGGCCACCGAGCGCTTCGGGGCGGATGCGCCGGTGGACGATCCACTTCTGGTACCAGCAGACCTTGAGCGCGACCTGGGTCACCACCGCCAGGAGGTAGAGCAGGTACGGCTCGCCGAAAGTGGCGAAGCCTCCTTGCGTGTGGGAGTGCTTGTACGGGTTCCCGCCGTCCGGCTGGGCTCCCATCTCGAGGGCGGCGAGGCCTGCACCCAGGTAGGACTGGTAGGTGAAGTCCCGGTGGACGTACTCCCCCAGGTCGCGACCGGCGCGGATGTAGCGCGGCCGGGGGTCGAACCGGTTGACCCCGCCCAGAGCGCCGTTCTGGATCGCCAGCCACTCGCCTCGCTCCGTCAGGTAGTCGAGACCGGGCACGGCGGTGCGGATCGTCGGCTCGATCCGCATCGGCTCCCAGGGGATTGGCTGCCACAGAAACTGGGAGACGAGCGGGCCGTCGAGGGCTCCCGCGGCAGTTCCCCGGAAGAGCGTCTCGGGGATCACCCGGCCTCCCTGCTTCGGGCCGACGAACCCCGAGAGCCGCGACAGGTCCTCGATGGCCTTGGCGACGAGCGGGTGGGAGTCGTAGCTCGCGAACGGGACGTCCCGGAGCAGGGCGTGCCAGTAGTCCTCGACCATCTCGGCCGCCAGCTCCGCGCTGTCCAGGGTGGGGGGCGGCGGCAGCTCGAGCTGGCAGCCGTCGGGACCCAGGAGGTCGAAGGCGAGCGCCGCCTGCGGGTTGGCGAGCTTGGCGTAGCCCCCGAGGGGGATCGACTCGAAGTCCTCCCGCTCACCGGTCCGGAGCGCGCGGAGCAGGACCGCGTAGGCGGCCGGGTCCACGTGCCCGAGCGCGTCGTGGGGCAGGCCCTTCGAGAACGACGCGCTGCCGCCCGGGAACGTCTCCTCGTCGCCGTTGGTCCGCTGCTTCGCCACGCCGCGGCTCCGAGCTCGCTCGGCGGCCAGGCGCCGGAGCTCGAAGGCCCGGTCGAGGCGATCGGCCGGCGCGGCGGGCGCCTCCGGAGCCGAAAGCGGCAGGCCGAAGGCGTCGACCGCCCAGGCGAGGCCTCCCAGGCCGCCGAGGCCCGAGAGGAAGCCCCGACGGTTCAGGCGATCGTTGGTCGAAGTCTCGCTCATGCCTGCGTCTCCTCCTAGCCTGCCGGCCTCCTACGGTTCGTCCGCCCGGCGATGTGATCCCGGCCCCCGGGGCGGGCTCGACGGACCTACTGATGCAGCAAGAAGTCCACTTCTTTGGCGCTCGAAGCGGCGATGATGACAGCAAGGTCCGGCGTCCCATCCAAGTTGAAGTCCAGAAGAGCGGCGTCGCTCGGCCCAATGGCTGTCGCAAAACGCTGCTCGCCCGCAAAGGTGCCGTCCCCCGCCCCTCGGAGCCATGAAACGTCCGCCGTGTCATTGTTGACGCAGAGCAGGTCAGCGGCTCCGTCCAGGTCCACGTCCGTGAGGAGGACCTTCCGCGGACGGTCCCCGACTGCGAAGACCAGCTCTCCCGAGAACGTGCCACCCGCCTGTCCCAGGTAGACCGAGACGCTCCCCTTGTACCCGGAGACGCTGGCCACCAGATCGGTGAGCCCGTCGGCGTCGACGTCCCCGGTCGTCAACGATGTCGGAAACGTAGTGACTCAGGGCAAGGTCCACCGGATCTCCCAAGCTGCCGTCGGGTTGACGGATGAAGTAGGAGAGACCGTGGTACCGGCTCACGATCAGGTCGTCGATTCCGTCGACGTCGAGGTCCGCGCTGAAGATCTTGCCTTCCGTGTTGATGAAGTGCTGGCGATCTCGGAGATAGGTCCGGAAGCCGCCATCGCCAACCGCGGAGAAGACGGAGACACCGGACTCGCCACCTGTCACCAGATCGTCGACCCCATCTCGGTCGAAGTCGGCCAGGAGCACCGGCGAGATCTGCCCGAGATCTCCGGCGTAGACGAGCGCACCCTCCAGGAAGGCGCCAGTTCCATCTCCGAGGAAGGGCCTGGCCGCGTAGACTGAGTTGAAGTCGCGCTCCTTGACGATTGCATCGAGGTGGCCGTCGGCATTGAAGTCACCCAGAGCCACGGTCTGGTCTTGCGCGGAGAGGACGGTCACGGTGACCTTCCCGAACGTGCCGTCACCCCGCGACAGGAAGCTGGTCACCTCGCCGTGCAGGAAAAGGTCCGCCACGACGGCGAAGATGTCCGGAAGGCCGTCACCGTCCAGGTCCCCGACGCGATGGAAGTACACCCTGCCCTCGTAGGTCGACGGGGCCTCGGGGGAGAGCTCGATCGGTTGCTGGAAGGTTCCGTCGCCGTTGCCGAACAGCACCGTCAGGTTGCGTTCGGTCACGATGTCCAGATTTCCATCGGCGTCGAAGTCGGCCAGCTCGAGGCGGTCGGGGTTGGCGACGCTCGACAGGACGTAGGGCGCCTCGAACGTTCCGTCCCCACGGCCGATCATCACGGTCAGCCCACTCGCCGAGGTTCCGGCGAGCACCAGATCCAACACCTGGTCGCGATCGATGTCCCCGATCGACACGTCGGTCAGAGTTGTACCGGTACTGAAGCTGGTCGGGTTGCTGAAGGTCCCATCGCCCTGACCAAGGTAGATCTCGACCCCGTTCAGAGAACCGTCGGGAACCACGAGATCCAGGAATCCGTCCTGGTTCAGATCGGCGACGGCCACGTCGTTGGGGTCCGAGCCTCCCGGCAGCTCCTGTCGCTGCTCGAAGCGCCCGTCACCGCGCCCGAGGTGGATCGCGACGACCTTCGGGCTGTACCGAGCCACCGTCACCAGATCCGGGACGCCGTCCTGGTCGAAATCGCCGGTTGCCAGGGCCTCCACGGGAGGAGACCTGAATCCGACGGCAGAGCGCGGGCCGGGATACGGGGCTCCGACCGGTCGCAGCACGATGGTGCCCACGTCGGTGAGGCCACCCGGAACGAGCGGAACGGCACCAGAACGGCCCCGCACCTCCGTGCCCCCGTCGTCTGCGCTTGCGAACGCGACCAGGCTCGACGCCGTGGCCGGGAGGCCATCCAGTCTGAAGCTGCCGTCCGCGGCACTGAGCCCGCTTCCTCCGAGTGAGGTGAAGACGGAAGCGCCGGCAGCGGCAAGCCCGGCGTCCGTGACCACCGAGCCCACGACGCTCGTGGTGCCGAGGCCCTCTTGAACGTGCACCTCGACCGGCGTCGCCTCGCCGCGGTTTCCTCCGAAATCGCGGGCGGTAGCGCCGATGAGAAGCGTGGCAGGAGCGGGGGGTGCTTCGACGGCGAAACGGTAGGGCGGAAGGTCATCGCGTGCGACCTCCTCTCCATCGACCCACAGGCTCGTGTCCAACACCCGGATGTCGTCGGTGACGTCGAGCACCACGTCGAAGAACGTCCCCTCGGTCACGTCCGCGCCGTCCTCGGGTTCCAGGAGACTGAGCACTGGCGGCTGCCCTGCGAGGTCTTCGAGAGGCGCGTATTCGCCGATGAGCAAGCGGGTCGAGCCGGTCGTCCCGGGCTTGGAGTCCATCTCGAAGTTGGTCGTCGCCGTCATGTAGACGTAGAGGTCGTCCGCCGCGAGGTGAAGCCCGTCGCCACCCGGTCCTCCTTGCTGCTGGAACTGGATCAATCCCGCAAAGAACGGCGCCGCCGGATCGGCTCGCAGGTCGAACATGGGCATGCGGGTGCTCGGCTCCACTTGGGTGGTGAAGATCTTGTTCCCGTCGACCGCAAGGAGATCGATCATCCAGATGCCGGCGCCGAACGAGCCACCATCTGCTGGGACCAGGGGGTCGCTCAAGTCCACCACCCGGAGGTCCTTCGAGGTCGCAACGTAGGCCAACGAGCCGAGGATCTCCACGTCGAACGTGAGCTCTCCCAACGGCAGCGTGGCGAGGCCGACGGGTGCCGACGCAGTGGACACGTCGACGACTTCCAGCGGGGAGCTCTTGGTCGAAACGACCGCCAGTCCACCTGCCACGGCGAGGCCGTTCGCCTCTCCGGGCGTGTCCCACGAGCCGAGGACGACCGGCAGCGTCGGGTCCGCGACAGAGATCACCTGGAGCCCCTCGGCACCGTCGGCGACGTACACGAGATCCTGGACCACCCGGAGCGCGATCGCGGAGCCGGGCGTGTCGACGGTGCCGACGAGCACCGGCGTCGCCGGAACGGACACGTCCACCACCTGGAGACCCGCGTCTCCCGCGGCGACGTAGGCCAGGTCTCCGTCCAGGACGACGTCGTTGGCGTTGCCCGGAAGCGGCAACGTCGTCACCAGCATCGGGTCCAACCGACTGCTCGCGTCGACCACATGCAACCCGCCGGGCCCCCCCGCGACGAACACCCAGTCACCCTGAACCGCGACGCTGTTGCCGTAGGAGGGCAGGTCGAGGCTCGACACCGGCCGCGGGGTGAACTCCTGCACCAGACCCTCGGCCACCGCCACGAAGCCGCTGTTGGTGGCGGTGATCGTGCACGGGCCTTCGGCGCCCGCGAAGACGACGCCCTCTCCCGCACCGAAGTTGCAGATCAGCAGATCGCTCGAGCTGAAACCGGTGCCCCGAGCCGAAGAGGTGAGGTCGATCGGGTTGCCGTCGATCAGCGTCCCCTGGGCCGTCAGGGCGACGAACGCCTCGCCGGGGAAGACGGTGTTGGTGTTGAGGACGAAGTTGGCCGGCTGGACGTCGAACGTCGCGAGCGCCTGAGCCAGGTTATAGCTCCCGGGATCGAGCGGATTGCTTCCTGTGGCGATCTCGAGCCCGTCGGAGAGGCCGTCGCCGTCGGTGTCGAAGAGGGCGGGGTCGGTCCCGGTCGAGGAAGCCTCCTCCGCGTCTGCCAGCCCGTCGCCGTCCGTGTCCGGGTCGTTCGGGTCGGTGCCGTAGGCGACCTCGTCACCGTTCGTCAGGCCGTCGCCGTCCGGGTCGAGGAGAGCGTCCACCGGATCGTTCGGGTCGAGACCGAGGGAGACCTCCACGTCGTCCGGGATGCCGTCCCCGTCCGAGTCGCCGGAGAGGACCACTTGGAGGCGCAGGAACCCGGAGGCTCCTTCGTTGAGGGCGCTCACGATCACCGTGCCACTGGCCACGGCGGTGAGCTCTCCGTCCGGAGAGAGCGTGGCCACGGCCGGGTTGCTGACGACGTAGTTGGTACCGGCCGCAGCCGGGGTGACGTCGGCGGAGGTCCCGTCCGGGTAGAGGGCGAGGACGGCTAGAGGCAGCACCTGGCCCGGCTCGGTGAGCGTTGTCGAAGAGGCCGAGATCGTCAGCCGCTCCGGCACCGGTGCCGCGCCGTCGAAGTGGATCTCGTCCACGCGGACGACTCCGTCGGCCGGCACGGTGAAGTAGTCGGACTGACCGCCGATCGTGACCCCGTCCTCGACGCAGGTCGCCCGCAGCCGGACCTGGCCGATGCCGGCAGGGACGTTGGGCAGCACCCAGATGCCGTCCGCGTTCACGGGCGCGGTGCGGTTGAGCAACGAAACGACGCAGTTTTCGTTCAGAACCGGCTCCCGGGCGGCGGCGGGAGATAGCCCGCAGGGGGCGAGCCCCACCATCGCCGTCGCCAGAGCGACCTTCACGATCCTTCCTTGGTGTCGCCGCGTTCGCACCGCCGGTTCTTTCGTCATCGCTCGGCTCCCATCGATGCCAAGACCCTCGCTGCCAGGCACTCAGTCACTAATCGGGTACTCCAGGTACGGTGTGCCGACGCTCTCCACGATGTCCCGGGGGCTCTCTTCGGTCTGCCCTGGAGCAAGATCGAACTCCACATCGACCTTCAGGAACGGACAGGTGCAGTGGCGCAGGCGCGTCTTGCCCGGGATGCTGATGCCACCGTCCTCCCCGAACCGCTCCATCACCTCCCATCGCCTCATCCCGGGGAGGATGGCGTCGATCTCGGCAAGACAGCCCTCAACCCACTCCTGGTGCTCGGCCTTCGTGCACGGGCACCGCGAGGGGTCATGCGGCGAGAAGAGCCGGCCCGGCTGAACCAGCGGCAACCCCCGGGCCAGCGCGGCGGACCTCAGCGCCTCGCACTCGGCGACGAACCGCTCGGCAAATCGACCTTCTGGCGCCCACGGCTCCATCTGCCGCACGACGCTCCAAGGATCCTTGGGGGCTGCCGGCCGTCGGGTCGCATTCAGGATCGCCGCGGCGCACTCCTCCCACCATTCGAGATGGTCACGCGGGTCGCAAACCGCCGGGCTCTCCTCGGGATGGCCCGTCCGGACGAGCACCGGGCCGCCGCAGGAGGCGTCCAAGACGACCTCCTGCCCACCGACCGGACGCGGAGCCAGGATGGAGAGCAATAGCACCCGCGACCAGCACCACACGCGGATCCAGTCCCACTCTTTGCTGACCCGCGACACCATCGGGCGGAGCGGGCCCTGTGACCTTCGGGGAGTCATGGCGGCACCTCGCTGGACGACACCCTCTCGCCGAGCCACCTGTCGAGCCCAAAGGGCGTGACCACATCGGCACAGAAAGACACCGAATACCACCGGTGAGCCGACACGGAGAACTCCCGATGCTCGTAGAGCTCCGCCGGGAGACCCAGGAGGTTGATCAACGAGTCGGGCGAAAAGAAGAACAACGGTTCGTCGCTCAGGCTGGAGCCGCGCAGGCTGTCGACCCGCCAAGCACCCTGAGGTCTCGCGGCGAGGTCCCACTCCTCGGCCCCGCGCTCGGCGAGTCGCCGCAGGAACACGTACCAGCGCACCCCATGGGAATCGAGCGCTGGCCCCTCCGACCAGAGCCATTCGATGTCGAGCGAACCGGGACACGTGCCCCAGACGCTTTGCCGGAGCTCCAGGTGAGACCGGAGGCGAAGCCCGGACCAGGACAGCGTTTCTCGCGCGGAAGGACTCACCTCCTCGACGCCCACCATCCACATGTCGCAAACGGCATCGGTCCGATCGAGAAGCTCAGTCCACCGCAGTCTCGGCGGAGGTACTGGCGGCTCACTACCGGCGAGTGCTTCCGCCGATAGCAGCGTGAGAAGGCAGAGTGACAGACGGATCACGGCTCCACCTCATGCCGGGGCCGAGCCTCGGCTTCGTCGCTGTCAGCCGCAAGCTCGATATCCTTCAGTTGATCCAGCGCCGTCGATTCCTCGATGATTCTCGTCTCGTACACGACGTACCCGCCAGGGAAGTGGGACCGGAGCTGGTGCGGCGTGTAGAAGGCATCCGGCACGGCGAGGTACTGCGTCGAGAAATAGGAAACGGGATCGCCTGCTGCGGTGGATCCATAGCGGCTCGGCCAGGCATATCTGGGCGAGATCTGGAATCTAGGTTCACCCCCGTCTGCCGCGGACGGCTCGCCGAGAAAGAGGAGGAAATGGCTTCCGACCTCGTTCAGCGGTAGGGTGTAGACGGGGAAACCCATCGGAGCCTCCCACCTCAGCTCGATGAGTGGCGGGCAGGCGCCGTTGACGGTCCGTTCCGTCTCTGCGGTAGATACCATCTGAGCTGGCCGCAGCGGGATCTCGACCGATCCGTCGGGCTTCTCGATCGGCTGCGGCCGCTCCTCGAGAAGCTCCTTCGCCGCAACTACCTGCACGAGACAGATGCGCTTGACGGGTCCGAGGAACCCATCCCATGGGATCCTCCGGGCGTCCGCCGCCCCTCGAGTGCCCCAAAGAAGCACGAGGACACCCACCAGGAAACGCAAGCTCACCGCTACGCCCGGGCGCTTCATCTCGTGCATCTCCACTCTTCGGAGGATAAAACCTTCCGGAGAAGAACTCCCGTCTCCGGGCTGCCAGGCGATCGTCGCCCAAGACTCTCAGTCAACGAGCCCAAACCCATCCGGCAGACCGGAGCCGACCAGTTCAACAGGGAAAGCGCAATTGCGATTGAGGCGAGCAAGTAGGCACAGATGAGGAGAAGAACCACGATGCCTGACCCGGAACCAGAGGAAATGGCGAGAGCAGCACCCGCCGCCGTGAGTGCAGCGACGATGATGGCGATGAGAGCCCCAAGCCAGCGGATCGCAGGGTCTCCCCACGATCGAACCACGACAAAGGGAGTCGTGACTCCGATTGCTGTAGCGATGAGAAGCGACCAATAGGAAAACATTCCTGTGAACAGGTAGCCGTAGGTCGCAGCGCCACCTGCCGTGGACCAAGCTGCAAACAGGCGCAGGCCCATCGGCGCTGAAAGTGGGGGCCTGCGGCTGAATCGATGCCAGATCGCGCGAACGGCAGAAAGGGCGATCGTCGAAGCTGCGAGCCAGAAGAAGAGCGACATGAGAAGCTGGCGGTTGACGATTCGGCGCGACAGCTCCGGCACTCCGGGTGGCTGAGGCTCATTTACCAGCCACGCGTGGGGGTAACCACGTGCTCTCACCACTTCGGAGTCGGCCGCCAACGAGGGTTCCACCAGCCAAAGAGAAATAGACTGTTCTTCGATAAGGCCTGCTGCCAATCCAAGCCCGGCGAACAGAAGAAGAGCGAGACAGCGGCCGATTGTGGAAGCCATCTTAGGCATGGTGATCGCGCCGCCTAACTGCCAAGTAGGTAGTCCGGCATCGGATCACTGTCCTCCAGAGAGGCCACAGGACTTGTAGAGGTCACGGCAGATCCGAACAGGGCCACGATCAAGAAGAGGACCGGCAGTCGCCTTGCCAAGGCGCGAAAAGGGATCATAAGCTTCTCCTCGTCAGTTCCTAGCGACTAGAAGCCGTCAAAGACGGGGCAGCCGACGCTAGTTGGCGGATTCAGCCAGCGCAGCCGGCCATCATCGAGTGCTTCGTCGATGAGAGTAACGCACAGACTCTCGTCTTCGGTTGCCACCTGACGCCCGAGCCAGCTTGTAGCGCCATTCCCGGACTGGATCTCCGGCTACCAACGGAAGAGCCATCGCCAGCAGGATGGCCAGCAAGCTCGATCTCATTGACATTGCCATCCCTCCGTCTGCGCCCGCGAGCGAATCTGATCGACCAAATCCGTGTACCCGCCGTTGGTCATGGTGTACGCCTCCCGTTCTCTGTCTGGTCTCTTCTCAGGATCTTCCCAAGTCTGAGACACCCTAGATCGCCAGCCACCCTTCACGGCCTCCCGTCACCGCGGTGATCACACTCCACAGAAGCCGCCTCGAGACCGCTCTGCGCCTGCCGGCGAACCTCCTTGCTGGGATCGTCCCTGCTTCTCTCGCAAAGAGCTTCCGCGATGACCCGCCAGGATTCTCCTTCTGCCCTCCCCAGCCCGAGCTTCAACCCGACGACGGCATACCATCGAGTCCACTTGTTCTCGTCTTCGGCGAGACCGAGCAAGACGTCCGTAGGATCAGGCTGCAGACCCTTTGCACCTTCTGACTCTGCCAGGTACCAGAGCGCCTTGATAGCTTCCTTGCGCTCCTCGAAGCCCTCGCTCTTGAGGTGAGCGAGAAGCTCCTCGTACCGTGGCGCGAGTCCCAACTTGGCCAGGAGCTCCAGAGCCGCCGTACGCGCTTCGGCTTCTTGCAACTCATCCAAGAGGCGTAAGGAGATCCTGACACCCCGCTCTGCGCAGCCGGCCATCTTCGAGTGCTTCGTCCACGAGAGCAACGCACATAGTCTCGTCTTCAGTAGCCACCTGACGCCCTACCTGGCTCACTCCCCTCATAGATCACGCTTTTCTCGTTACACCAATGGCTCTCATAACCTGTCATTATCGACGATGCCTACGGCAGCGAGCGCTGCAGCGAAGGCATCGCGTTGGCCGCGGACCGAAAGCTCGTAGTTTGCTCTCGCCTTGACTCCTTCGTCCAAGCTCGTCCATTGAGCTGCTAAAGCTGCAAACGCATCTTCTGAACCGATCCCGACGAGCCCCAGGACCGCCTCGTTCTTGGCAAAAAAACTCTCCTCGAGAACTCTGGCCAGAGCCGGGATACAAATGTCATCGCGGACGTGACTCAATGCCTCGCCTGCTAGATGGGCCGCCTCCGACGGAGGCTTGACCGCTCTGTCCGCAAGCTCTGAACATGCTCCGAGCAATGCTCGCGGTTCCGCGGGCGCCACTTCTATGGGAACGACTCCCTCGATAGAGGCCCTCACTCCCGAGGCCTGTTTCTCGACCGGCACGTGTACCGTTACGAGGTATTCTCCAACCTCTTGAAAGTCCAGCCACGAACTCAAGACGACAGTCTGGCGGGCTTCTTCTCCAGGCTCGACCGGAACAGGTCCTCCCACGGTCACCCCACCATCCAGCGAGTAGTCTCTCAGCACGCTTTCGTCCTCGGTCAATCCCCCGGGTCCGTTCACCGTCAATGAGATGTTGCCACTCCGAAATCCGCCCCAATCCACGATCCAACGATTCCCCGTTTCGTTTGTCACTTCGACCTCGACCATCACGGGTTGCCCCAGGACCACGTGGACGGCAAGCGGCTCCGTCGACAGCGTCGGCAGTCGGGGCTCTGAGCTTCCGTGAAGCTGCGTTGTCAAAGCGAAGGTCATCAGACCTGCGAGAAGTGTGGCCCTGAATACTGCCATTTTGCTTAGGCCTCCGTTGTCGAGAATCCGATCATGAACCATCATGGCACCAACTGGAAATCGCGTGTGTAGCCATCTTTCTCGATCTTCAAGCGCCAGCTTCCTCCCGCTGTCATATATACTTCACGGTAAATGATCAGGCCGCTTTGAAGAATATACTGGGTCTGTGGGTTTTGAAAGCACGAACACTTGTAGTAGTACCTTTGGCGAGCGGAGAAGCTTGCCGCGGCCAAGCTCTGCGGACTCGGGATGTTTCCTGGTTCATGTATGTCCTGCAGCTTCCCCGTCGTAGTCGGGAAAGGATTCTCCGTGGGATTAACCGACTGGTCGGTCCAAGGAGGATTCGGCCAAGGCCAAGGGTTTCGATTGTCTGGATAATCGACCCGTTCATACACATCGCATTGACCCAGGTCGTTGAGATCTCCGGTGCTCGAATCCCACTTGTAGTTGAACTCGAGTGCGAGATTGTTTGGCCCGGCACTTACCAGTTGAAAATTAACTGGATGGGCACATTCTATCTCTACCGCGACTGACCTGACGACATTCTCCTTGGAGCACTTGGGACATCGAACCGTTAGCGTCACCGCATAGGTGCCTTCCGCGGCAAAGGAATGAACCGGGTCTGCGACAAAGGCTGCACTACCATCTCCGAAGTACCAATAATAGTCGAGTGCCTGTTCACAGTTGGTGTGGATCGTCGAACCGGCAGAGAATTGAATGTCTACCCCGGCTGGCTCCTTAACCGGGTTGACTCCGTTGCCCGTCGCATCGACACCGGAGATGAAGATCGGATCACCCGCACACTTTCCCCCTTTGCATTGATCGTCAGCCGTGCAGTCGTGGTTGTCGTCGCAGGGTAGACTAACGTTCTCAACCGGAACGCATTGCAATCCGTCGCAAGTCTCACAAGGATTCTCGCACTTGAACGGACTGCCGGTCCCCGGTATGGGATCGCCGCCACAGTGCCAGCCGGCCTTGATGATGCCCACTCCCGGGTCCGAGACCAGCATGGTGCCGTCGTCGGTCACGGTGCCCGGACCGATGCTGACGAAATGGCCCAGGTCGTGGTCGAAGGAGTAGAGATCGGTGGTCTCCCCCGGGGCCAGGCCCTCGATGTTCGGGTAGGTGATCTTCGCCGGCGGGTCGAACCGTGCGCCCGTGGGTTGAATGGTGACGATCAGGCGCGGCTGCTGGCCGAAGTTCGGCACCATGGGAACCCGGTCGCTGTGGACGACGGTCATGCTCACCACGCCGCTCTTCGACCCGCCGGGGAAGGTGACTGTGCCCGGGAGGACCTCGAGGGTGAGCCCCGGAACGTCGGGGACGGTCAGCACGCCCCCGGTGGTCTCGTCCACGTAGAGACCGTCGGCGACGTCGAGCGGCAAGAGGAAGATCGGCATCCCCAGGTCGTTGTCCCGGCCCGCGATGGTCGTCAGCCGGAACGTGAGGCTCGCCCAGACGCCGGGGCGTGCGGCGGTCGAGCCGTCGACGATCACCTCCGCCTCGCCGACCGGGGCGCCGTCGATCCGGAACTGGCCCTCCGCGTCGGTGGTCGCGACGAGCACGGTGCCGTCGATCCGGACCGTCACGCCCTCGATCGGCCGGCTCGTGTTGTCGAGGACGACCCCCGTCACGGCGGTCGCCGCCGCCGGGCCGGCCGCCCGACCGGAGGCGGTGAAGCCGGCGACCGGACTCCCCGGAAGGCCGAAGATTCGGGCCCCGACCACGTTGTTCGCCACCCCTTCGGCTGGGTCGAGAACGAGGGTGGCGGTCGCGCGACCGTCGCTGTCGGTCTGGACGATCATCGAGGTCTCGCCGGTAGCGAAGTGTCCCTGTCCTTTCACCACGGTCCATTCCACCGGCACGCCGCCCAGGCGGTTGAAGCCGTCGTCGGTCACGGTGGCGATGAGCGGCCTGGGGAGCTGCTGGCCCGCCGTGCCGACCTGCTGGCCCCCTGCGTCGACGACGATGAAGGCTGCCTGGCCGGGCCCGGCCAGGGCGGTGAACGTGACCGAGCCGGACACGCCCACGACGCTCGCCCGGACCCGTTGGGTGCCCGCCCGGCGCCCGAGGGTCCAGTGGGCCGTCGCCAGCCCGGCCGCGTCCGTGGTGACGGCGATGCGCCGCTTGCCGCCGTCGAGCTGGCCGCCTCCGCTCACCTCCTCGAACAGGACGGTTCGGCCGGCGAGCGGTGTGCCGTCCGCCGCGCGCACCACCGCCTGGATGGGCTGCGCGAGAAGCGTGCGGACGGTTCCTTGCTGGAGGTCGCCGCCGGCCACCTCGATCCGCTCTCCTGCCGGATCTTCCCGGACCACCCGGGCCGTCCCCTGGCCCACGTTGCCGCTCTCATCGACCGCCACGACCGTGAGAACGTTCTCGCCCAGCACCAGCGGCACGCCGGTGGCGAGGAAGCTCCGGTTGCTCACCACCGCCGCCACGCCGTTGACCGTCACCGTCGCCTCCTGCGCGTTGACGGTGCCGGCGACGATGTCGTTGACCAGGCCGCTCACGGCGACGGTTGCCGTCTGGACCGTGGCGCCGTCCGCGGGGGTGGTGATCTCGACCCGCGGCGGGGTGAGGTCCCGGACGACGTGGATGCTCGCGGTGTTGACGGCGCCGTCGCTCGCCTGGAGGGTGGCGGTGAGGACGTTGCCGCCCTCGATGAGGGGCACACCGCTCGCGGCGAAGGTACCGTCCGTCTGGACCGTCGCCGGGGTGCCGTTGACCTCGACCGTTCCTGAGGGGTCGTCCACTATCCCCTGGACCGTGACCGTCGTGGCCGCCAGGGTGGCCAGATCGGCCGGGGCGGTGATCCGCACCTCGGGAAGCGGCAGAAACTCGATCTGGGCCTGGGCCTGCCCCACGTGGCCCGCCGCGTCCGTCGCCTGGACGGTGAGCACGTTCTGGCCCGGAGCGAGCGACGCCTCGTGCTCGAAGCGGTCTCCGGTCAAGACCGCCGGATCCGCGGCGACCGTGACCGAGGTGATTGCCGGGGGTCCGTCACCCGCCCGGAAACCCGCGCCGTCGCCTGGTTCGTGAGGCTCCTCGCCGGCTCGTCGAGGACGATCGTGGGTGCGGTCGTGTCGACTGTGACCACCAGGGCCGTCGAACTCTGCTTCCCGGTCCAGTCCTCAGCCGTGGCCTCGATCACCGAGGTACCCTCCGGAAGCTCCACGGCGGCGGTGAAGCCCCCCGCGTCGAGGGTCGCCGCCTCGCCGTTGACCAAAACGCTCGTCACCATTCCGTCGTCTGTCACGGTCCCCATCACCTGGACCGTCCCGGATGCAAGGAGGGCGCCGTCGGCCGGGCTCGTGAGAGTCAGGTCGGGGGCGGTCAGGTCCTGGCGGGTCTCGTAGGTGAGGCTCGCCGTGGCCTGGTGGCCCGCCAGGTCCCGGATCTCCGCCGTCGCGACATGCTCGGCAAACGGAAGCTCCGGAGGAGCACAGTACGCTTCCGAGGCCGTCAGGTAGCACCGATCGGCGATCGAAAGCCCATCGATCTCCACGGCGAAGCTCGCCAGGTCGACCCCCGACGTGGCGTCGGCGAAGGCGAGCACGATCCGCGGCGTCGGGTCGTTCAGGATCACCGGCTCCACGGGCTCGGTGAAGGTCAGACCCGGAGGAACGGTGTCGACGACGAAGCTCCAAGAGGTCGAGGTCGGGTTGCCGGCGAAGTCCGCGAGCGAGAGGTCGACGGTGTGCGGTCCGTCGGCGAGCGTCAGGCCCGGCGGCAGCACCACCTGGCTGGCCGTGATCGTGGCCTCCGCGGTGTGGTCGATCCCGTCGAAGAGGAGCGCAACCGACTGCGGCTTGACGCCGCTCTCGTCATCGGTGAATGTCGCGGAGATCTCAGTCTGAGCCGTCGCGACGACCGATCCATCCGCCGGCACCATGCCGTTGACCACGGGCGGCATGTCGTCGAAGCTCTCGAAGACGACCAGGGAGCCGGACTTGACGAGCACGTTACCGTGCGCCGTGATGATGCCGTGATAGCCGGAGCTCCGGTCCATGGTCACGTCCACGCCGGCCAGTACGGTGCCCGCGGCCCCGGCAAAGCCGGTGATGGTCACGTTCTGGAACGCGATCACGGACATCAGCACCGGGTAGTTGGGCGGCTCGAAGACCGAAGGGTCGAGAGGCCCGACGACCACGTCCTGGGTCGCGATGACGGTGCCCGTGCCGAGGACCGCACCGCTGAGCGTTGCGGTCCCGGCCACGAAGACGACGTCGTCGATGCGGCCGTCGACGAAATCCGTATCCTGCTCGAAGATCCGGTCCGCCAGAGAGCGTGCCTCGGCTTCCGTCGGGATCGCCGGCAGCGCCTCCGTAGCCACCTGGGTCACGGTGCCTGTGACGGTCCCGTTCGAGTTGGTTAGCGTGCCGACCAGGGTCACGCCGCCGTCGACCTCGCTGCTCCTTTCCAACGCAACATCCCCGTTCGAGTGAATGTCACCGCGCACGATGGAGTCTCGCTCGAGCCCGACGCTCACGCCGGCGGCCACGACGCGGCCCGGGGCCGATGGCGGATCGGGCGAAGGCGGTTCCTGGCCGAGGACGGGGCCGGCGACCGAAAGCAGGGCCAGAGCGCCGACAAGAACGGCCAGGCCTGGGGCCCCGTCGGCTCCTCCCGGCGCAGGGGCCCGCGCTCCCACCCTTCTTCCCGTTCCGCTCCAGCGGTTCAGAACACTTCCCATCGAGGCCCTCCTCCGGAGGAATCGGGTTCGTGTTTAACGTTAAGAAAACCAAGGTCTCTCACCCTACGATATATTCATAATATTGTCAATTACTCGCATTTCGTCTTGACATAGCCAGGCAAACTACGCTTCTCAAGATCGCAAGATTCTTGGCTCTTTTGCGGAGCGCCGGCGAGTGGCTGATCCCCCTGATCAACCGGGATCTGCGGCGCTTGCTGGAGGACGATCTTCCGGCCCAGAGCGGCGTCGCAGTGCGGGCGGATCTCGGCCGCCGCCTGGTTCTGGGCAGGACACTCGCCGCCCGGGGGAATCTCGAAGCCGCGGAGGTGGAGATCGCCGAAGCCGTGGGAGCGTTTCGGGTCGGGCTGCCGGCCGGGCACCCGTCGCTCGGCGAGGCCAGGACCATCCTGCTCCAGGCCCTGGGCCCGGGGGACTGGCGGGTCGAAAAAGTGGAGAGCCTGCTCGGCTCGTGCCGGGCCGAGGCCGCGAACGGCAACCGAGACGAGCAGGCTCCCCGGTAGTGCCCCTCGATCCGCCGCCCCACCAGGAACCGGGTTGGGGAGGCGGCCATCGAGAGGTCAGGAGATCGATCGGACCTACTGACCCGAGCTCACCGCGTCCACCCCTCCGGCGTCCGGGAAGGTGTCGAAGATCCCCCACTCGACCAGCGGGTCGCCGATCACGTGGATGCCCTGGATCTGCCCGGTGGTGTGGTCAACCCTCTCGCTCAGGTTGGTGGCGAAGAAGATCTGGAACGGGTCGACCCACGGGTCCTCGAAGGTGAACGACGTGTCGCCGAAGCGCACGCCCGAGAAGGGCTGGCCGGCCAACAGAGTCACGTTGGTTCCGGCGGCGGTGTGGTAGCGGTACCAGTAGGGGCCCACGTTCGCTACGGAGAGGTTGTCGAAGGTGGTGTACCCGGGCCAGTAGAACGACGGGTCGACGCGCACGATCGGAGCGACCTTGCGCACCCAGTTCTGGCCGCCGATGTTGACCGTGAAACCCTTGCCCGGCTCCGCGCCGTTGGCCCCCGAAAGCGCCTCGCCCCAGACCTTCTTGAAGCCCTGGGAGGTCACTCCCGGCTGATCGCCCGAGGTGCGCATGGTCCAACCCAGGAGGCCTGCCGCGCAGGCGGTGATCCGCACCGAGCCGTCGAAGTAGGGAGCGGGCGGGAAGTTGGGCGACAGGGGCTGACCGCGGCCGATGCGCGCGATCGCGCCCTGCGGGAAGTTGGCGATGACGTCGTTGGTGACGACGCCGTTGCGGGTGCGGTACTCGATCCGGACCGGGCCGATGTTCTGGGCGGCGGCGTTGGTCAGGCCGATCATCGTGTCGACCCCCGGGCTCGTCACTTCGATGGTCAGCTCCGGGTCGAACACGCGGATCGACGGGGTGTTCGCCATCATCGCCGAGCCCATGCGGAAGCGCCCGCCGAGCGTCAGGTTGCCGAAGGGGCCGTTCGAGAAGAGGTCGGTCATCACGACCTCGCCGAGAATCGACTGGTCGGCAGAGGCCACGACCAGGAAGTCATCGTCGTAGTTGATGACCCCGCTCAGGTAGGGCGCCCAGAGCGCGTTCCACAGGCGGAAGTCGATGGTGCTCGCGTAGGCGGGCAGCACGACCACCGCGTTTCCGAAGTTGACACCCAGGCGGGAGAAAACGCCGATCGTGACCGTCGTCGGGGTCGGGTTGGGGTTCATCACCCAGATGAGCGGCGCGTTGCCGTTCATGAAATCGAGGTTGCTCTGGTCGGACACCGGCATCGGACCGAAATAGAGGACGGTCTTGTTCCGCTGGTTGACCTGGAGCTGCTGGAGGGAGCCCGCGCCGGGGTTGAACGGATCGGGATCGGTCACCACCGGGCCGCCGAACGCCCCCAGGTCGACCGACAGGGTGTGAT
>Ga0210123_1000162_pt1 | contig 43402 bp, 39 predicted proteins | sample Muzzi_PWB_D2_FD_185535 | JGI IMG/M metagenome (GOLD analysis project Ga0210123, IMG submission 185535) | Wetland microbial communities from San Francisco Bay, California, USA, that impact long-term carbon sequestration - Muzzi_PWB_D2 (SPAdes) | ecosystem: Environmental > Aquatic > Marine >... | reverse complement strand
AACGCACGATTGTATTAGCTCTTCCGTTTTTCGGCTGAGAAAGCGCGGCTAACGCCAATATGTAATGATGTCAATAACTTTTTTAGTCCTCCGTGCTATTTTTTTGTTAATTCAATGCGTGCCTGTCGCCCTGTCGGAGATCCGGCACTGACGGGCTCAAACTCTAAACTCCAGTCTTCTAACTACTGAGGTAAAGGTGTTCATGGAAAAGCTTTACTCTCAAATCCTTATTTTGTTGTTTGGTGTTTGGAAAAACACAGCTTACTGGATACAGAATCTTTATTAAACTTGGGGACTTACGAAAGGATCGTACATTCGAAGAGGCAATGTTAACAAAAAAGTTCTTCTGAGTTTGAAGCGTTCTCCATTCGTAAATATAACACAAGGAATGCTTCTATAGCTGCCTAGGTAGCGGGTCTGTATCAGCGGTAAGTTCACCCTGTCATGGGGTGCAACTTTTGTTGAGATTTTTCATACAAAGCCCACCAAGTTAAAAATTCAAGGGCGTGCCATTGACAGTTAAGGGTGTCCACTTGACTTTGTTGGCCATTAAGCACACTAAAAACTGATTATTTGTTTTGTTCGATATCTCCTAACAAAAGATAAATTGTTGAGGTCGTGTTTGCGACCGCTATTTTTCTTGACAGATAATGAATTCCAATTAAATTAATAAATTTCTATCGATAGATAAGTATGTTCCTACCCATATATGAATTGACGAGCTAACACTTTGCTGGAGATGGGTCAAATGAACTACATGGTCAAGCCTGGCGATACGTTGTGGGATATTGCAGGTCGTGAGTTGGGCGATCATTTGCGATGGCAAGAGGTTGCCAGAATGAACAACCTGCTTCCTCCTTACAAGATGTTTATAGGACAGACTTTATGTTTGCCCCGTCGTGCCATGCAAACCTTGGTAGGAAATCAGCGGGTATCTGGCGGAAGTGGCGCTGCAATACAAGAGCGAGGATATGCTCATGGCAGTATAGGAAGCCAGCGGATCATGCAGGGTTCGATGGTTGTTGAACAGGGAACCAATACGCACCTTGCCCGCGGTTTTCTATTCATCCTAGCGGATGAAGTGTTGCCCTCACAAAAGGTCGTGCGCAAGGTTCTCTCCTTGCCTCCTACAACCAATGCTGAAGCGATCGTCGCCAACCCGGAAATCTACGGTATCAAGCCCGTAAACCCTAATTCGGCTGTCACATTGGGCGAGCACGCGCTTGGGAGCAATTACAGCAGATACACATCAGCCAGCATCAAGCCGAAGGGTGCACCAAATATCAGCGGGCGTCCTGTCTACATTGACAAAGCAAAAGCTCAAGCAGCTGGTGTTACAATTCATTCAACTCAAGAGATTGTTGACGATCTGACTCGTATCGCAAAGACGAATCCAAATATGGCCGACCGTATAGCAAAGCTGAAGCATGCAATCACAAATATCGAAGGAGAAGTGCTGCTCGAAGGCACTATCCCGCGATCAGCCATCAAATCTGGTACAGCCATGGCGGTCACACGTTCGCTACGAGTTGTGCAGTTTGTCGGCTTTGCCTTTACTGCTTATGATCTCGGTAATGCAACCGTCAAATCGGTCAAAACCGATTCAGCCAAACCGATCATGGCTGAGACTCTTCGACAAACAGGAGGCTGGGGCGGTGCCTTAACGGGGATTGAGATCGGTGGAACAATTGGTGCGGCCTTTGGGATAGAAACCGGCCCTGGTGCCATTCTCACCGGCGCGATAGGTGCGCTGATCTTTGGCACAGCCGGATACTTCGGCGCCGACTGGATAGCCGACTTTATTGACAAGAATTGATGAATATGGCGACTCTTCAAAATCAGATTCGGCGAGTATTTAATCTGCGTCCGGCCAGCAAACAGGAAATTGAAAAAGACGGCGATGGGACGTTGGGCTATATGGGCTACCCACAGCTCTTTCAGCGAAACATCTTTTTCAATGCAAATCAAAGAAAGAGCTGGAATCAGCAACGTCGTCTCGAATTGCCAACCAGTTGTTGCGTCTGTGACGAACCGAGCAAGGTTGAATTACCGTGCATCCAGTCAGGTAGCTGGTGGCAGAGATCAAAATTGATGCTGGTTGATGTGCCGCACTGCGAAACTCACGCAACCGGCAGCAATGCACGGTTGATTGCCTTGCCGATTGCCATTGGACAACAGATCGTCGCTTTAAGGATTATTGCGCAGTCACAAGCGTTTTTGGCGCAAATTGAGTCTTTTGCCCGGCAGGGCGCCCCACCACCACCCTGGGAGATTTTTCCCGGCTATCCCCGCGATTCCAGCGGTTGGCGTCAAGGCGATGGCGAGTTCTGGTGGAATGAAATTTGGGCACCTTATTGGAATCCTCTCTCAAAAGCACAAAGGGAAGCCTACTTGACAAACTTTCCACCTCCGGAAGATTGGCAAGACCTACGCTAACTCGCTCCTGAGGTAATATTTTCTTGGGGAATCATGGGTCAGAGTGAAAGGGGGCATGTCGTGCTATTTGAGAAAACATGGGCTATAGATAGTTATGGCCAGACCATTGCGAATAGAATTTCCGGGAGCAATCTATAATCCGACCGGTCGAGGAAACGATCGGGCCCCGAGTTATCAGGATAATGACGATAGGGTGGGATTTCTCAAAATCCTCGCCGATCTGATCGAACGGAATAATTGGCGGTGTCATGGGTATTGTCTGATGGACAATCATTACCACCTTCTGATTGAAACTCCGGATGGCAACCTTGCCGCTGGAATGCGATAGTTGGCAGGAATTTATACCCAGAGGTTCAAAAGGAAGCCTAACAGGGCCGGTATAAATCGATTGTCGTCACCATATGAAAGAAATATAGGACCCTTGAATTTTCAAAAGTCACTTCCCGAAATAAGGAGCGACAATGCAGATATCACTCAAAGATAAAAGTGCAATAGTCACCGGAGCCTCGCGGGGAGTAGGCAGGGAGATAGCCCTGTAGCTCGGCAAATATGGTGCGGCAGTCGTGTTGCACTTATTACTTGAATCCAGCGTTACTATTCACGAAACGCATTATTTACATAAACCTAACGACAAAAAGCGATTCCGTTTTTGATTTTATCCACGGAAGCTTTTACCGCAGCCGTGAGAAGGAATTTTAAGCTTATTCCTGAGCCCTTCCATCCCTACCACCGGTCACCATGACTCTTTTTTTATAGTATCATAGCCAATAAAATGCTCCTGCTGTTTTGATAACCTACAGGTAGTGCACCATGATATGCGTAACTGCCAACAATCATCAACGCTGCATTTTGTGATAAAAAACCTGAGTGGAGGAGAAAAAAGTGCGAAAACCGTCTTTAAAAGATAGTATGAAGAAGTGAGTTCAGCTTGCTCTTCCGCATAGAATTTTTATACGGCCTCTGATGAAAGCAAGTACCTCTATATCCTCCCATCTTACAAGGAGACTCAATGAAACTGATCAGTCTTGTGGGCAGTCCTCATGGTGAAAAAGGCAATACGGTAAAGTTGACACAAGAGGTGCTGAAAGGCGCAGAGTCCATGGGGGCCGTGAATGAAACCATTTTTCTCAAGGGAGATACCGTGGCTCCTTGTCTTGGCTGTGACGTCTGTCACGTCAAAGGTTTCTGCGTTCAGAAAGACAGCTTTCGCGATGTAGTGCAGAAGATTTTAGATGCCGACGGCCTGATTCTGGCAAGCCCTAATTATATCTTTTCTGTAAGTGCTCAACTTAAAGCTTTCATGGACCGATGTTGCGGTATTCTTCACTGCCAGACCTTCGCGGGCAGATACGGGGTGTCGGTTGTCACTTCAGGCGGTGGCGACGAAGAGCCCATCGCCGACTATATGAACCATTTTCTTATCTCCACTGGCATCGTTCCGGTGGGTTCTGTCTGGGCTACCATGGGTTTGATCACGGGCGATGACTTTCCTGAAGACATAAAGAAAGATGGCTTTGACTTGGGTTGCCGTCTGGTCGAAGCCTGGAAAAAGAAAACCATTGATCCGAAGGTGAAAACAAAAATGGACGATTTTCACCAGCGGATGCGCTCGCTGATGACCTGGCGGAAGGCAGAATGGCCTTTTGAGCATAACTACTGGGTCACTCACCACGGTCTCTAACGGGTAAAGTGAGCGATACTGTACCAATGATTGACGCTGTCTTGTAGCTGTCATTAAACCGGAAGGGAGGGACAACGATCACCGTAATCGATGTTTGGCAGGGTGAGGTACCCCTTTGGAAAGCTTCTATTGAAAAATATCCTCAAAAGCCAACCTTCTTCCTGAAAATCTTTATCGGCGCACAGGTCGATTTGGTGCTGTGAACGACAGCTTTCCCACGTCTTAAAAGTCAAGATAGCTATATTGGATTCTGTCTATAGCTGGACTTTTGATGATGGTCAGGAAAAATCCGGCACCTGAGCTTCAAGCCAGAAGTTCGTATCACTCATTCACCTTGATCGGCCGGAATTGTCCATCTTGGGAAGGGCTGCTATCAAAAAAAATCTGCTTGAACGAAACTCGGGCCCTGGCTGAACGGTTACAACATTTGCGTGTCTCAAATCTGAAGTTTTTTATCTAGCCATCGCAGTTTGTACTATTCAGACCTCGGATGAGGCCTCCGCTGCGAAATCCAATCTTTTTATGTCGCCAAAGCGCTCAAAAAAATTAGGATAGGTTTTGACGTAAGCGGCGAATATCCTCTCAAAGGGCAGATCGGCGAAATGCCCGTGATCCCGGACATACTCCATATGCTTTTGCCCAAGGGTATTGCATTCATGAAAGATGGAATCCTCTTTCCCGTCAAACTCGAGGGGTTTGACATTGAAGCGGTTGCAGAGAGCCAGGTTGAAGGCAGGGGTGGCTTTTACCCAGTTATCGTTCAGATACATCTCGGTATAGCCATGGTAGATAAAAAGATCGGTGCCCATCATCGCTCGCAGTTTGACGGTGGAGAGATGGTTGGTCACATCGGCAAAGCCGAGGCGGCAGGGGATCGACTGTTGCCGGCCAAGTGCTGCAAGAAGCACAGCCTTGGAAACACAATAGCCGCTTTTTTTCTCTAAGATGGTACTTGCTCGCATGGCAGTACGGGAGTAGCGAAGGTCGTAGGGATTGTACATAACCTGGTCGCGGACCGCGTAATAGAGGGCAATGGCTTTTTCCGTCGGGGTCCTGCTCGCTGCACAGACCGCATTGGTAAAATCGGCTATGGCCGGCGTATCGTAGTCGAGAAAAAAGGTCGGTTTCAGATACTGCTTTAATTCTTCCTGCATGATATCAGCTTCCGGTAAAATTGGGTTTTCGTTTTTCGTTAAAGGCATTGATCGCCTCGAGTAGATCGCCGGAGGGGATAATATTTGCACTTATCGAGGCGACATATTTCAGACCGTCGTCAATCGACTTACCCAGACAATAGTTGAGTACGTCTTTTGATGCCTGGACGGCCAGGGGCGAATTGTCGGCGATTTCAAGGGCGAGTTCCCCGGCTTTCTCAAGAAGCGTAGCAAGGTCGGGGTAGACGTCACTTACCAGCTGGATCTCTTTGGCTTTGGCGGCGTTGATCATCCTCGCCGTAAAGGCTAGTTCACGGGTATTTCCCTGGCCGACAATGTGCGGCAGTCGCTGGAGAACACCAACATCGGCGACAAAACCGACAGCGGCCTCCTTCAGGCAGAACAAGGCGTCTTCGGCACAGATACGGATGTCGCAGGCACTTGCCATATCCAGGCCCGCGCCGACACAGTGGCCATGGATCGCGGCGATAACCGGCTTCCTGCACCGTTCAATCGCCGAGATACCCTCCTGGAGCTGCTTGATTTTCGGCAGGAATTTCCATTTTGTGGCCCCGGTCTGGTTCTTATCCATCAGCTCGGGTAGCTTCGGGACCATCGAGAAAAGGTCGATGCCGGCGGAAAAGCAGGAGCCTTTCCCGGCGATGATCACCACCCTGATTTCGGGGTCTTGATCGAGTTCGGCAAAGATTTCCACCGGCTCGCTCCAGGCGGCAGGGCCCATGGCGTTTTTCTTTTCCGGGCGGTTCAAAAATACCCAGGCCACAGGCGGTTTTTTTTCGACAAGATAAAATAGATCGGTAGTCATTTGCGGTAGTACCTCATTGATAAATGTGTTTGGTAAGACAGTAGCACTCTTTTACTCCTTGGCAAGTTTTTGGCAGGTATCACCAGCAATACCGTAAATGCTGTATCTGGCAGCAAGCGCAATGGGCTTCCTGTTGCACAAATCAGCGGTAATGTTAAGGTGTACATAATCCGGACATCACCGTTTTTAACAGGAGGGTGGCAAGGATCTTTTGGAGAATACGATGTTGAAAGTAGCCATTCTGGTCCGTAAAGAGACCACCGCGAAATGCACCGGCAAGGGATGTCTGAGGAGTTTTTTTGCCAAGCAGGACAGTTTTGCCCGCTATCGTGGTATGGACGTTGAGCTGATCGGTTTTTTTCATAGCGGCGGCGAGCTGGACTACAAACTGGCGAAAATGAAGGAAGCCGGGGTGCAGGTGATTCATGTTTCGACATGCATGCGGGGAAAATACCCTGGGTATAAAGAGCTGGTCGAAAAGATAGGTAAAAATTTTGACGTTATCGGTTATACCCATGGTTCTGAAGATGGCAAAACAACCAAAACGGTTTCGATTACCGGAAAACACATATAAGATCGATGGATGACGTTCCCTGTACCCTTGACTCGCGAAGGCGGATAGAGGTCAATCTGGCCGATTTCAAACGAACACAACTTGCTCCCGGTAAACTGAGGCGAGCAGCGGTGGCAATAACCCTCGTCGACTATCGTGATGCGGGCGGTCTCTCCGGCCTTCATTCCGCTCCTTTTGCGAGTACCGCTCTCATCCTCACCCGTCGGGCGGGCGGGTTGAAAAACCATGCCGGGCAATGGGCCTTTCCCGGGGGGAGCATCGACCCGGGTGAAACTCCCGAGCAGACGGCCTTTCGCGAACTGGAAGAAGAGGTCGGGTTGCACCTGGCGGCCGACCGGGTTCTTGGATGTCTGGACGATTTTATAACCCGGTCGGGCTTCCATATCACCCCGGTGGTCATCTGGGGCGGTCCGGCGGTTCAGCTGGTCAGAAACAGCCGGGAGGTCGCCTCGATCCACAGGATTCCCTGCCGCGAGCTGTTTCGCCCCGATGCGCCGGTGTTGGAAGAAGGACATGAAAATGGCCGGCCGATTCTCTTCATGCCGATCGGCAACACCTTCATCGCCACCCCGACCGCGGCGATACTCTATCAATTTCGTGAGGTGGCTCTGGCCGGCAGGCCGACCAGGGTTGCCCATTTCGAGCAACCCTATTTTGCCTGGAGCTAGCCCGCATTTCTCATGAACACTGTGTCAATTTCTTTGTGCTTGGACAACACATTTCGAACCTGACGCCGTCCGAACCGATGAGAAATCCGGTCTGATCGTCGTTTTGTTACATATTGCGGCGATATTGACCGCCCACCTCGTACAGGGCATTGGTGATCTGCCCAAGGCTGCAGTGTTTGACCGTTTCCAGCAGCTCTTCAAAGATGTTGCCGCCACTCAAGGCAACCTCTTTCAAATGCTCAAGCGCCGCCGGACTATCGTTTTTATGCCGCTTGTGGAAATTCTCCAGCCGGCCAATCTGCTCGTTTTTCTCTTCGTCGGTGGATCTTGCCAGCTCCAGGGTTGCGACCTGCTGATCAAAATCGATATCCGGGTTGCGGAAGGTGTTCACCCCGATAATCGGATACTCGCCGGAATGTTTCTGCCGTTCGTAATAGAGTGATTCCTCCTGAATCCTGCTCCGCTGGTATCCGGTCTCCATGGCGCCGAGGACCCCGCCACGGTCGTTGATCCGGTCAAATTCGGCCAGTACCGCCTCTTCGACCAGGTCGGTGAGTTCCTCGACAATGAAGCTGCCCTGGTTGGGATTTTCGTTTTTGGTCAGCCCCCATTCCCGATTGATGATCATCTGGATGGCCAGCGCCCGGCGGACCGATTCGGAACTCGGTGTGGTGATCGCTTCATCGTAGGCATTGGTGTGCAGGCTGTTGCAGTTATCGTAGATGGCACAGAGCGCCTGCAGGCTGGTGCGAATATCGTTGAAATGGATCTCCTGGCTGTGCAGGGAGCGGCCGGAGGTCTGGATATGGTACTTCAACCGCTGCGAACCATTTTCGGCGCCGTATTTCTCTTTCATGGCTATTGCCCATATTCGTCTCGCCACCCGGCCGATCACTGTATACTCAGGATCCATGCCATTGGAGAAGAAAAACGACAGGTTAGGTGCGATCTGGTCGATGTGCATGCCCCTCGACAGGTAGTATTCCACATAGGTGAAGCCGTTGGACAGGGTGAGCGCCAGCTGGGTAATCGGATTGGCTCCGGCCTCGGCGATATGGTACCCGGAGACAGAGACCGAGTAGAAATTTTTCACGTTCCTTTCGATAAAATACTCCTGGATGTCGCCCATCATTTTCAGGGCGAACTCGATGGAGAAGATACAGGTATTCTGTCCCTGGTCCTCCTTGAGGATATCGGCCTGGACAGTGCCGCGAACATTGGCCAGGACCATCGCCTTTATCTCGTCGTATTCGGTTTTTTTCGGCTGCCGTTTCTTTTCCTCGGCGAACCTTGCCACCTGCTGGTCGATGGCACTATTCATGAACATTGCCAGGATGATCGGCGCAGGCCCGTTGATGGTCATCGATACCGAGGTGGTGGGGGAGCAAAGCTCAAAACCGTCATAGAGCTGTTTGACGTCATCGAGGGTGCAGATAGACACCCCGGAAGTGCCCACCTTGCCATAGATATCGGGGCGGGTGGCCGGATCCCAGCCATACAGGGTGACCGAATCAAAGGCGGTGGACAGCCTCTTGGCATCATAGTTGGCCGAGAGCAGCTTGAAGCGCTTATTGGTCTGTACCGGGCCGCCCTCACCGGCAAACATCCGGGTCGGATCCTCCCCGGTGCGCTTCAGGGGGAAAACACCACCGGTAAAAGGGAAATAACCAGGCAGGTTTTCCCGGCGCAGCCAGCAATAGATATCCGCCGGGTCGCTGAATTTCGGCATGGAGATCTTGGGGATCTTCGAGTGCGACAGGGAGGTTTTATACAGGGGGATGTGGATCTCCCGGCCCCGCACGGTATAGGCCAGCTTGTCCCCGGCATAGGCCGCCTTGGTCTCCTCCCAGCGCTGCAGGGTATCGAAGGTTTGCTTGTCGATCATCCCGGCTGTTGAGGCGGCTTCAGCCTTGAGTAGTTCCAGGGTCTTGCCGATATCCTCGCCTTCTTTGGCACCGAGCAGCTCGATGGTCTGTTGTAGATGGTAGTTCTGCCGGACCGCCCGGGACTGTTTGCCGGTATTCTTGTGGTAGCCGCGGATGGTTGCGGCAATCTCCGAGAGGTAGCGTATCCGCTCTGAAGGAATGACAATGGATTTTGACGAAGGGATTTTCTTGTCCGGCTTGGGCAGACCGGGAGTAAGTTGCAGAGATGACTTGGCAGCCAGCTGCTCGATGATGCCGTGATAGAGGGCGGTCACGCCGTCATCATTGAACTTGGAGGCGATGGTGCCGTAAACCGGGAAATCTTCCGGCGCGGTATCCCACTGCTTGCGGTTTCTCTGCACCTGTTTGCGGATATCCCGGATGGCGTCGTCGCTGCCCTTTTTCTCGAACTTATTGACCACGATCAGGTCAGCATAATCGAGCATGTCGATTTTTTCCAGTTGTGAGGGGGCCCCGAATTCACTGGTCATCACATAGATCGAGATATCGGCAATATCGGTAATCTTTGAATCGCCCTGGCCGATGCCAGCCGTCTCGACGATGATCAGGTCAAAGCCGGCAGCCTTGACGACCTGAATGGCCTCCGGCAATGCCTCGGAGATCTCGGTTGCCGAGGTCTGGGTGGCAAGACTCCGCATATAGACCCGGTCGGAACCGGAAATCGAATTCATGCGGATCCGGTCGCCGAGCAGGGCGCCGCCGGTCTTGCGCCTGGAAGGATCGCAGCTGATGACGGCGATGCGGATATCTTTCATGTCATAAAGGAACCTGACCAGGATCTCATCGGTCAGCGACGATTTGCCTGCGCCGCCGGTACCGGTTATGCCGATTACCGGCGGATTGTGCTGTTCTAAGCGAGAGTCGAGCATCGCCATCATTTCCCGCAGCTTACCGTTGCCGCCTGCCTTTGCCTGCTGGACGGCGGAGATGAAGCCGGCGATGGTCTTGGGGTTTGTATAGCTGAGCGCTTCCGGCCTGAGGTCATGGCAGGGCAGGGTCGGAAAATCGAGGATTTTGATCATATGATTGATCATGCCCTGCAGGCCCATGGAGGCGCCGTCTTCCGGAGAATAGATTTTGGCCACCCCGTAGCTCTCCAGTTCTTTGATCTCTTCGGCGACGATAACTCCGCCGCCGCCGCCGAAGACTTTTATGTGGGCGGCGTCGTTCTCCTTTAAGAGATCGATCATATATTTGAAGGCTTCCATATGGCCGCCCTGGTAGCTGGACATGGCTATTCCCTGGGCGTCTTCTTCGATGGCGGTGTCAACCAGTTCCTGGACCGACCGGTTGTGAGCGAGATGGATAACCTCGACCCCCGAATCCTGGAGGATGCGCCTCATGATATTGGTCGAGGCATCATGGCCGTCGAACAGGGAAGTGGCGGTGATTACTCTGACAACGTTTTTTGGCCGGTACACTTCAACATCCGCATGCATAATCTCTCCTTCTGTCCTGCAAGATGACAAGGAGGCCTACCGCCCCCGAAATGATACTGTTTATCAATATGTTCTTTAGACAGAAGCCGATGTCGGGCACGACCATCATGAGTTTTTGCGGATGGCGGGAGATGTTACTTGTTCCTGTCCTTTAGAAAACTCATGATAAATTCTGTCTGTTGTTCAATATACTGCTCGATGGTAAATTGTTTGGCAAAATACCAGCGCCTAAAGGCCCAGGTGTGGCCGATTACCGAAATATTATGGCCGATCAGGTTGATCGTGTCGTCGTCCAACTGCGGCAGTTTACCAAGCTCCCGCAGCTCCCGCATGGCTTCGATAAACAGGTTGGTAATTCTCAGCTCCGCCTCCAGCACTTTCTCCTGCCATTTGAGCGGAAGAAAATGGGTTACCTGATACATGAGCAGCACATGATCGCTCATCCGGTTACAGACCAGAAAAAATTCCCTGATCACCTCGGCCAGCGCCGCCTTGCCGACCGTCGGCCGGGCGAGCGCCTCCTTTACCCCGTGTTCAACCTCGGTATGAATGGCGATGCAGACCAGGTAGAGCACATCATCTTTGGTGGAAACATACTCATACAGCGAGCCGATGGACAGCCCCGTCTCCCTGGCCAGGGCTCTGGTCGTAGTTTTATGATAGCCGTGTTTGATAAACAGCTTTACCGCAGCGTCAACTATCTGCCGCCTGCGTTCCTTGACCAGATCCTGGTTCTTGATATGGGTTATAACTTCACCTGCATCACTGTTGTTACCTATCATTCTAATTTTCTCCCAAGATGTCTCTTTGTGCATATTGTATCTGTAGCCAATCATCAACTGTAAAAAATATACAATAATACTAGAGAACAAAAGAGAAATATAAGCAACAGCCGTATCGAACATTTCCGCAGCCGGATGACATCATCCTGTCTGCCGGCACAAAAACTATCTTGTCAGGGCGGCGCCGATGACCAGACGCTGAATTTCACTGGTCCCTTCGTATATTTCGGTGATCTTCGCATCCCGCATCATCCGTTCGACCGGAAAATCGCGGGTGTAGCCATAGCCGCCAAGTACCTGAACCGCCTGAGTCGTAATCTTCATGGCGGTTTCACTGGCCATCAGTTTGGCCATGGCCGAATCCAGGGAGTAGCTGAGGCCGTTACTCGCCCTGTAGGCCGCCTTATAGACCAGCAGCCTCGCCGCCTCTATCTGGGTGGCCATGTCAGCCAGCTGGAACTGTATCCCCTGAAACTTGCCAATAGGGTTATCGAACTGTTTTCGCTCTTTGGCATAGTCAACTGCAATATCAAAGGCGCCCTGGGCGATACCCAGAGCCTGGCTGGCAATACCTATCCGCCCGCCGTCCAGGGTCTTCATGGCGATTTTAAATCCCTGTCCTTCCTCACCGAGCAGATTTTCCGCAGGCAGCGAGCAGTTGTCAAAGATCAGTTCCAGGGTAGGGGAGCTGCGAATACCCAGTTTTTGTTCTTTCTTGCCAAAGGAAAAGCCGGGGGTATCCTTTTCGAGGATAAAGGCGCTGATGCCATAGTGTTTCTCTGCATGCTTGTCGGTTCGGGCAAAGACGACATAGGTCTCAGCCTCTCCGCCGTTGGTGATGAAAATTTTGCTGCCGTTTAAGAGCCATTGGCCTCCCTCCCGTCTGGCACTGGTTTTTGTCCCACCGGCATCTGACCCGGCCGATGGCTCGGTCAAGCCAAAGGCGCCCATCTTCTCTCCTCTGGCCAGGGGGACGAGGTAGTGCTGCTTCTGCTCCTCGTTGCCAAAGAGATAGATCGGGTTGGCGCAGAGGGATAGATGGGCGGAGAGTGTCACTCCGGTCGAAGCACAAACCCGGGAGAGTTCCTCCACGGCGATGGCGTAGCTGATATAGTCCGCGCCGGCCCCGCCATACTCTTCAGGAAAGATGATGCCGGTCAACCCCAGTTCGCCGAGCCGGTCAAACATCAGGGCCCGGTCAAACCGCTCTTCCTCGTCGCGGCTTTTTGCCGACGGTGCTACTTCGCTCTCGGCGAATTCACGAACCATATCGCGAATGAGGTTCTGTTCTTCAGTCAGTTCAAAAATCATCGGTTTTCTCCGGAGCAACTGTTGGGATATTTCTCCAGGGGAGGAAGAGACATATCCTTCCCTGGAGAGTCTGGTTGTTATTTTTTACTGCTTAATTCCGGGAAATCTCCATAGAAATATTCCTGCTTTTGGGACGTATCACAACCTGCCTGACGGTCGATTTCCTGCTGGCGCAATTCAACCCGGCGGATCTTGCCGCTCAGGGTCTTTGGCACCTGCGGGACAAATTCGATGATTCTCGGGATCTTGAATTTGGCCAGGATATTGATGGTGTGCTGGAACAGATCGAGGGCGAGTTCACGCGAAGGCCGGTAATTCTCTTTGAGAATGACAAAGGCCTTGACCAGTTGATGCCGTTTTTCATCGGGGACACCTACGATGGCCGATTCAGAGACCGCCGGATGCTCCAGCAGGGCACTTTCCACCTCAAAGGGACCGATGCGGAAGTCGGAAGACTTGATAACATCGTCGCTGCGGCCGACGAACCACCAGTAGCCGTCGGTATCAATGGACGCTCGGTCTCCGGTATAATAGTAGTTGTCCCTGAAGACACCGGCCATCTTCTCCGGATTGCCGATATATTCGGTAAAGAGACCGATCGACCGCCACTTGTCCAGTTTCACCACGATATGACCCGGCTCGTCGGGGAGGCTAATCTCCTTGCCGTCATCATCGACCAGGGCCACGTCGTACATAAAAGATGGATGGCCAAAGGAGCCGCTCTTCATTTTGCCGTTCATCCAGGGATGGTTGCCGATCATCGCCGTGGATTCGGTCTGACCGTAGAAATCACGTATTTCCGTGCCGGTCAGTTTCTTCCATCTGGTGATAACCTCGGGGTTGAGCGGTTCTCCGGCGCCGATCGATTGACGCAGGGCGGAAAAGTCAAATTTGGCGGTGTCGAGGTTGATAAACATCCGCCAGGCGGTCGGCGGCGCGCAGAAGGTTGATATCTTAAGGGTGGTGATCATCTGCAGATATTTTTCACCATCGAGTACACTAAAGTGAAAGCCGGAAGCGGTGGCCCCGACGTTCAGAGGAGCAAAAAAGCTCGACCAGGCCCATTTGGCCCAGCCGGGGGCACCGAGGTTATGGTGAATATCGTCGGTGCGGATGCCGGTCATGACCGAGGTGGACAGATGGCCCAGAGGATACGAGACGGCGGTGTGTCCGACCCGTTTCGGCAGACCTGTGGTCCCGGAGGTGAAAAAGCAGAAGAGCAGATCACTGGACCGGGTTTTAGCCGGTTCCGCAGCAACGGGTTCGCCGGTGAGGTCGGTATAGCTGACCCAACCGTCCCTGGTGCCGCGAACCAACTTGATCTTCGGGGTCATACCGGTTGCGGCAAGAGCCGCATCGATCACCTCGGTATAGATCTCGTCGGCGAGAAGAGCGTCCGGCGGATATGTTTCAAATCTGAATTCTAGTTCTCTCTGGGTCATGGTCGTTGCCGTCGGTACCGAGACGAGACCGCCCTTGATGCAGGCGTAGCTGGCAAACCAGGTCTCCGGCACGATAGGGACCATCAGGTACATATTGTTCCCTTTTTCCACCCCAGCCTTGCGCAGCCGGTTCAAACATTGATTGCCATGGAAGGAGAAATCCCGATAGCTGTAGCTTTTGCTCTCGGTGGTGACGATATCGGCCCAGATGAAAGCGGTTTTGTCACCCCGTTCCTTGACATGCAACCCTTCAAAAATTTCCGATGCCCAGTTGAAGTATTCAGGGATCTCCATGAAATTAAGCTTTTCGAAAAAAGCTTTGGCAACATCACGTTTGCGGTCATCATCATCCATCATGTTAAGGTCCATAACTTCTCTGTACAGATCTTCCATACCCATTAGGTGACTCCTTACAGTTCAGATTTGAAAATGATTAACACGGTGATACATATGCCAGCTCAGATCAGCAATAACACAACTGAGCGCTCGGTCGGTTTTATAGTCGAACTAAATAATACTTGTTGATGTTTGTCAAAGGATTTTTTAATCCTTTGCTGATATTGCCTCAAACCATGAGGCAAAAATAATGTATATTGCTGGGACAATGATACCTGGAAATAGTCGATATTTCTTCTGAGCAATTTACTCTTTTCGGCTAAAAATCATTGACAAAGAGCCACTTATAGATAACGATAAAAATATGATTGAGCGCTTGGTCGGATTTTGTCGAGCACCATTTAATCCTGCAAAAGCTGATCAAAAACGACCTTGGGGCACTGCTCTTGTGCCTCTTGTGTACAGGCGAAATGCCTGTAAGCAGGGTCCATATCCATAGGCTGCAAAGTGAGGGAAACAATGAAAAAGGCGGTAATTGTCAGTGCGGTTAGAACACCTTTCGGCAGTTTTGGCGGGTCGCTCAGTAAGATCGGGGGGACGGACCTTGGAGCCTTGGTCATCAAAGAAGCGGTGATCCGTGCCGGGATCGATAAAAAACTGGTTAACGAGTGTATTATGGGCATGGTCCTGCCCTGCGGTTATGGCCAGAATCCGGCCAAGCAGGCGGCCATCAAAGCCGACCTTCCCCAGGAAGTCGAGGCGATCACCGTCAATAAGGTCTGCGGTTCGGCCCTGAAAGCGGTGATGCTCTCCGCCCAGGCCATCCAATGCGGCGATGCCGAGGTTATCGTCGCCGGCGGGATGGAGAGTATGAGCACCGCCCCTTATTATCTGGAAAAGGCCAGATGGGGCCACCGCATGGGTCCGGGCAAGGTAGAGGATCATATGGTGCACGATGGTCTCTGGGATGTGGTCAACGACTTTCATATGGGCATGTCCAATGAACTCATCTGCGAGAAGTGGCAGGTGACAAGAGATGAGCAGGACCGGTTTGCCGAGGAGTCGTACCGACGGGCGCTGAGTGCGGTCCAGGGCGGTCTTTTCAAAGATGAAACAGTACCGGTAAGCTTGCCTCAGAAGCGTGGGGAACCAAAGGTCTTTACGACCGATGAATGTCCCCAGGAGACAAGTTTTGCCAGGCTGCAGAAAATGCGGCCGGCTTTTAAGGAAGACGGGGTCGGCACCGCCGGCAACGCCTCGGTGATCAGCGACGGTGCCGCCGCAGTCGTGGTCATGAACCGGGCAAAGGCCGAGGAACTGGGCTGCACCATTCTCGCTGAAATAGGCGCCCAGGCCTCGGCGGGGATTGATTTGAAATATGTGCTGATGGCGCCGATTCTGGCGATCCCCAAAGTCTTGAAAAAGGAAGGCGTCGGCTTGGCTGATATCGATCTGTTTGAGATTAACGAGGCGTTCAGCGGTACCTCGGTAGCCATCAACAAGGTCCTCGAGCTTGACCCTGCCCGGGTCAACGTCAATGGCGGCAGTGTTGCCATCGGCCATCCGATTGGGGCCAGCGGGGCACGATTGCTGGTGACCCTCTTGCATGAGATGGGCCGAAGGGATGCGAAAAGAGGTCTGGTCTCTCTCTGTCTTGGCGGCGGCGAGGCGGTGGCCATGGTGGTCAACCGATAGTTAGTGTTGTCCATAAATGGCACTTTTGCCCTAACTCGTCGTTGCTCTCAAAATTTAATCCTCGGAATATCAAATATATGCCTGCGGTTAAATTTATCGAGCGCCTCGATTTAAAACAAAATTGCTCATTCCTGGACAGACACTAGTTACATTCTGTGTACACACTGAGGAGGAACCAGGTGGAGATTAAAAAATTCGGTGTTGTCGGCGCCGGTCAGATGGGCAACGGCATCGTCCAGGTAGCGGCGGCAAGCGGACTGGATGTCCTGATGAGCGATATCAGGGAAGAATTTACCGCAAAGGGGTTGGCCACGATCGATAAAAATCTGACCAGGAGCGTGGAAAAAGGCAAAATTACCAGCGACGAGCACCAGGCGATTCTCGGCCGGATCTCGACTACCACCGATCTGGGTGAGATGGAGGGGATGGACTATGTAGTCGAGGCGGCGGTTGAACGCGAAGATCTGAAATTCAAGATCTTTCAGGATCTCGACCGGTTCTGTCCACCCGAAGTGATTCTTGCCAGCAATACCTCTTCTATTCCCATCGGCAGGATAGCAGCTCAGACCAAGCGGCCGGAGAAGGTTATCGGCATGCATTTCATGAATCCCGTCCCGGTGATGAAGCTGGTCGAGGTGATAAAAGGACTGGCGACCAGTCAGGAGACCTTTCTGACCACCTGGGCCCTGTGCGAGAAATTTGGTAAAACCGCAGCCGAGGCTAATGATTTCCCCGGCTTTATCGCCAACAGAATCCTCATGCCGATGATCAACGAGGCGGTTTTTTGTCTCTATCAGGGAGTCGGCAAGACGGAGGATATTGATACCGTCATGAAACTCGGCATGAATCACCCGATGGGACCGCTGGCGCTGGCCGACCTGATCGGCCTTGATACCTGTCTGGCCATTATGGAAACGCTTTATGACGGTTTTAAAGATTCCAAATATCGCCCCTGTCCCTTGCTAAGAAAATATGTTGAGGCGGGCTGGCTGGGCCGCAAGAGCGGCAAGGGCTTTTATCAGTATTGATTGTTTGAGGAGGGAGCATGGTACCCGAAAGTAGTGCTGTCCCGGCCAGGGAATTGCAGAGCAGGATAATCAAATTACAGGAAGCTCTTGCCGCAAGAGAGATGAATGGTGCCCTGATCGTGCAGAAGACCGATCTGTTCTACTTCGCAGCAACCTCCCAACAGGGGTGGCTCTATGTACCTGTCGTCGGCGAACCGATTTTGATGATCTTCAAAGAGTATGAACGGGCGCGGCAGGAATCGCCGCTCGCAGAAGTAGTCTCTCTGGTTGGCAACAAGAAAATTCCCGCACTGCTTGATCAATACGGCTATCCTTTGCCTGCCGTCCTGGGGATGGAACTGGACGTCCTGCCGACCAGTCTCTACTTTCAATACCGCTCGATCTTTGAAAAAGCACAGATTGAGGATATCTCCTATGAAATCCGCCTGGTCCGGGCGGTGAAATCCGAATTTGAGATCGAGAAACTGCGCGCTGCGGCAAAGATGTCCGATAAGGTTGCCGCCATGGTGCCGGAACTGCTGGAAGCCGGCAAATCCGAAGTAGCTCTTGCCGGGGAACTGGAAAGCTATGCCCGAAGCCTCGGCCACCAGGGCATTGTCCGGATGCGCATGTTTGGCAGCGAACTTTTTTATGGCCACCTGCTGTCCGGTGATGGGGCGGCGGTACCCAGTTATCTTGCCTCGCCTACCGGAGGTACCGGGGTGAGCAGCGTGATCGGCCAGGGTGCGGGATTTCGGCAGATTGGCCTTCACGAGCCTGTTCTGCTCGACTATGTCTTTGCTCTGGATGGCTATATCTGCGATCATGCGAGGATATTTTCCCTGGGCCCACTGCCCGCCGATCTCGAGGCAGCGCACGCGGCAATGGTGGAAATTCAGGATGAGATCAAGAGTCTTGCAAAACCTGGCACTATTTCCGGTGAATTGTACGGGGCGATGCTCACCATGGCTGAAAAGAAAGGATATTCGGAAAATTTTATGGGAGTGGGTGATCGGAGAATTCGCTTTACCGGACATGGGGTCGGCCTCGAACTCGATGAATTTCCCTTTCTTGCCAAGGGCCAGGAGCTGGTTCTGCAAAAAGGTATGGTTATCGCTCTCGAGCCAAAGACTATTTTCCCCGGCAGGGGTGTGGTCGGCATCGAAAACACCCATCTGGTAACCAAAGACGGTCTGGTGCCCCTGAGCAATTTTCCGGACGAAATAACCACTCTGCCTTTGCCATGATGATCTGGCAGAAAAAAATTAAGGAGATACTGTGCCCAATAAGACCAAAAACGCCGGCGAGCTTGATACCCGCGAGACTGCCCGTTTTATCGTTGATCTGTTCCATCGTCTCATCCTCCACCACGGCCTCTGGTTTGCCGAGGTCAAACATCAGCTGGGGACGGACAAGGCGCTGTCGATTTTGGCGGATGCCTCTAAAAAGAGCTTTGACATTCAGCTGAAACATCTGGCGAGCCTGCTCGGTTTTCAGATGGATGAGGGAATCCCTTCTTTTTTACTGGAGATGGACGATGACAGACTGAGGAAGTTGAAGGAGCAACTGGCGAAAAACTGGCTAATCAATGACGGGGTATGGTTCCAGGCCGTTGAATTCACCGAGGGGATGAACGATGCCAAAAGGTGCAATGACTCCTGCTGGGCCCATTTTTCCCCCGTTGAGGCGCACTCGATAAGCAACTTTCTTGGTCTTCAGGAAAATCCCGGGCTTGATGGGTTAAAAAGAGCCCTTGGGTTCAGGATCTATGAAAGTATCAACAGTCAGTCGATAGTTGAAGAAACTGACAACAGCTTTATCTTTCAGATGAACCGGTGCCGGGTACAGGAAGCCCGAAAGCGAAAATGCCTGGACGACTATCCCTGCAAATCTGCTGGCCAGGTCGAGTATTCCTATTTTGCCAGGGCCATAGACGCCCGGATTCGCACCGAGTGTCTCGGCTGCCCGCCGGACAGTCATCCTGAGGAGTGGTATTGTGCCTGGAAATTCATTCTCGAATCGTAACTGGACAGCTGCTAAATAGTAAAGGGAGGAGCATCGTGGACTATAAAAATATCCTGCTGGCAAAAGATGGGGCGATAGCGACTCTGACCATCAACAGGCCGAAATCGCTTAATGCCCTGAACCGGGAAACCCTGGAGGAGATGCTCAGCTGTCTGACGGGGCTTGGCCGGGACTCCGGGGTACAGGTATTGATCATTACCGGGGCGGGCGAAAAGTCTTTTGTTGCCGGGGCGGATATCTCCTATATGCAGGGACTTGATCCTGCCGGCGGCAAGGCTTTCGGCAGGTTGGGCCATGCGGTTGCCCGGACCATCGAGAACCTGCCGCAGCCGGTGATCGCTGCGATCAACGGCTTTGCCCTCGGCGGCGGCTGCGAGTTGTCCCTTGCCTGTGACATCCGCCTGGCCAGTGACAACGCCAGGTTCGGCCAGCCCGAGGTTAATCTCGGGATCATTCCCGGTTTTGGCGGCACCCAGCGCTTACCGCGTCTGATTGGCAAAGGTCTTGCCAATGAACTGCTCTTTTCAGGCAAAATAATCGATGCCCAGGAGGCGAGCCGAATCGGCCTGGTGAATCGGGTCGTCTCCCAGGAAAAACTCATGACCGAATGCCTGGAACTGGCGCGGTTAATATGTTCCCGGGGGCCCGCCGCCGTGCGACTCTGTAAGGAGGTGGTCAATAACGGCCTGGAGATGGATCTGAATCGTGCCTGTTCCTACGAAGCAGATCTTTTTGCCCTCTGTTTTACTGCAGGGGAACAGAAAGAGGGGATGGCGGCCTTTCTTGAAAAACGTCCAGCAAATTTCCAAAACAAATAAAGGTAGTCGACAGAGGGTTGTAAATGAATCTCGATTTGACGGAAGAGCAGAAACTTATTCAGGAAACTGCCAGGGATTTTGCCAGGTCGGAGCTGGAACCGGTGGCGGCGGATCTCGATCAGGGCGGAGATGACCGCAGGTTTTATGAGAATCTCAAAAAACTTGCCGAACTCGGCTTCATGGGCCTCAATGTGCAAGATGAATACGGCGGGACGGAGGCCGGAGTCGTCGCTTTCAGTGTAGCCATGACCGAGATAGCCCGGGCCTGTGCGTCGACTGCAGTGACCGTTTCGGTCAGCAATATGGTCAACGAAGTCATCCAGGCTCTGGGTACCGAGGAGCAGAAGAGCCGGTATATCACCAGGATCTGCAGCGGAGAATATCTGGCCGGGGCCTTTGCCCTGACCGAGCCGGGCGCCGGTTCCGATCCTGCTGCCATGACCACCACGGCGGTTCCGGATGGGGACGAGTGGGTGCTGAACGGGTCGAAGATATTTATTACCAGCGGCTCCTTCGCCGGGGTCTTTGTCGTCTGGGCGGTGACCGACTCAACGGCCCGGAAGGGAAAGGGGATCAGCCTTTTTCTGGTCGAAGCCGGTGCCAAGGGGCTTATCATCGGGAAAAAGGAAAAAAAGATGGGCCAGCACGGCTCGCCCACCAATGAATTGCTGTTCCAGGACTGCCGAATTCCGGCAAACGGTCTGATGGGTAAATTGAACGACGGTTTTCGAGCCGCGGTGATGGAGCTTGCCGGCGGCCGGATCGGCATTGGCTCACTGGCCCTGGGAATTGGTTTGGCAGCAATGGACAAGGCCACAGAGTATTCCCTGGAGAGATCCCAGTTCGGCAGGAAAATCAGCGAGTTTCAGGCTATTCAGTGGAAAATAGCCGATATGTATACCGAACTTGAAGCTGCCCGTCTGCTCCTGATGAATGCAGCCTATAAAAAAGAACAGGGGAAATCCTTTGCCAAAGAGGCCTCGATGGCCAAGCTTTTTGCCACGGAAACCGCCAACCGGGCCTGTTACGAGGCGATGCAGATTTTCGGGGGCTACGGTTACACCAGTGATTTTCCGATCGAGAGATATGCCCGGGATGCCAGGATCACTACTATTTATGAAGGGACCAGCGAGATTCAGCGCTTAATCATCGCTAGAGAAATATTAAACGAATTTACCTGAGTTGTGAAAACGGCTCATCTCAGGAAAGCTGGGAACAAAGACCTCCATTTTATTAGAACAGAAGACTGATCCGATATGGTTGATATTTTCAGCAGACGCAGAAGCATCAGACGCTTTCAGGACAGACCGGTTGAGCCGGACAAACTTGCGGCAATATTCGAGGCGGCCAGGATGGCTCCTTCCTGGGGTAATCTGCAGTGCTGGGAACTGATTGTAGTGCAGGCAGAAGATGTGAAGCGTACCCTTGCCGGACTTCTTTCCAAAAAAAATCCGGCGACCAGGTGCACCGAGTCGGCGCCGGTGGTCATCGCCATCTGTGGCAATCCGCAGAGGTCGGGGTACTATAACAATCAGCAGGTGACCCGCTATCAGCACTGGTTTTTGTATGACCTTGGGCTGATCAGCCAGAATATCTGTTTAAAAGGATGCCAACTTGGTCTCGGTACGGTTATTGTCGGCTCTTTCGATCATCAGGCGGCGGAAAGACTGCTCGAGGTCCCCGCTGGCTATGAGTTGGTTGCCCTGATTCCGCTCGGTTATCCGGACCATGAACCATCTGCCCCGAAACGAAGAGAGATAAGCGATTTTGTTCACTATGATCGCTTTAAAAAGACTTGAGGCGTATCTGTCCTGTTCTGACGATCCTGGGCAGGAAAGGAGCTTTCGGCCTTTTAGTCCCTGTCTAGACCGGTGCTTATTTTTCCCACCAACATGTTATTTCTTCCTGGTTGGCCGGTCAACACCATCTACTTTTTGACTTTTCTCCTTCCCGCCATTAAGATAGCAGGCTCATACGGTCATTTTTCGTTTAAATTTTCCTACGTCGGTTGCTTATGTTGCAGGTTGGACTAGAGGTACTGGTGCGCGATGATTCGCTGTCTTTTCAAGGGCAGAGAATCGGCTATTTATCCAATCAGGCCTCGACTACGCGTGAATTTGTCCATGGCCGCGTGGTGCTGCAGCAAAAATACGGCGATCGGCTGACCTGCCTTTTCTCTCCGCAGCACGGTTTTTTTTCGGAGAAGCAAGATAATATGATCGAATCCGATCATAGCATCGATGCCGTCACCGGTCTGCCCATCTACAGCCTCTATGGCGAATATCGAAGGCCAACCCCGGAGATGCTCGACCAGCTCGATATTCTGTTGGTCGACCTGGTCGATGTCGGCACCCGGGTATACACCTTTTTGTATACTATGGCCTATTGTCTGGAAGTGGCTGCAGAACAAAATAAAAGGGTAGTTGTTCTTGATCGACCGAACCCGATCGGCGGCGACGGGATCGAAGGCAACCTCCTCCGGGCTGACTGCACTTCTTTTGTCGGACTTTATCCACTGCCCATGCGGCATGGGCTGACCTTTGGTGAACTTGCTCTTTTGATTAACAAGGAATTTCACATTAATGCCGATCTTCAGGTGGTGAAGATGAACGGCTGGCGGCGGTCCATGCTCTTCAGGGATACCGGCTTTTCCTGGGTCAGTCCCTCGCCTAATATGCCCACTCCGGAGACGGCCCTGGTCTACCCCGGCCAAGTCATCTGGGAGGGAACCAACATCTCTGAGGGCAGGGGTACGACGCTGCCTTTTGAGGTTGTCGGGGCGCCTTATTGGCAACATCAACCCCTACTTGACCGGCTGAAGAAAACGCCGTTGCCCGGCTGTGTGCTGCGACCGATTGTCTTTCAACCGACTTCGGGCAAGTGGGTAGGGCAACCCTGCAGCGGTTTTCAGATTCATGTGACTGACCAGAAGAATTTTCTGCCTTACCGGACCAGCCTGGCCCTGTTGCAGGCGGCTATTATCCTCTATCCGGAACATTTTGAATATAAGCAGCCACCATATGAATATGAATTTAAACGTCTGCCGATGGACCTGATAATAGGTGACAGGGAACTTCGCTGCCAGATGGAAAACGGCCAATCGATACTGGAACTCGAGGAGGCTTGGCAGGACGAGCTGCAGGCTTTTGATCGGAAAAGAAAACACTATTTTCTTTATTGATGGCGTTGTAAAAACTCATCACCTTCTTCGTTGCCACAAATTTTCAATCATTTCGAAGTACCTCTTGTACATCGAAATGATTGAAAATTTTCGCGCCTCGAAGCTGAAGTTTTTTACTTAGCCATTCCTTTGTTAAAGGTTTTTACGAGTTTATCTTTATTGAGATGGGAAGAAAATGACAGAAAAAATATTATCCGTTGCAGCCATTGCCGAGATGGTAAATGGGCAGGTGGAAGGGGACGAGAAGGTGCTTATCAGGGGTTTTGCCCCAATCGATGCAGCCGGTGCCGGAGATATCTCTTTTCTCGCCAAGGCCGCAAAGGACGATCTTCTTGCCACTACCGAGGCCAGTGCCGTGATTGTACCACAGGGGGTTGCCCCAAGAGATGGATTGCCGTTGATTCAGGTCAGGGATCCCTATTTGGCTGTAGCTATCATTCACGGTTATTTTGTCGCAACGCCCTTTAGTGCCAAAGGAATTCATCCGCGGGCCTCTATCGGGCAAGGATGCAGTCTGGGCAAGGAGATTACCATCGCTCCCCTTGCCGTACTAGGCGACCGGGTAAAGATCGGCGAGAGGGTTACGGTAGAGGCCGGGGCGGTAATTGGTGATGACGTTCAGCTTGGTGACGATACGACAATCAAGGCCAACGTTACTATTTATGGCCATTGCCTGATCGGTAAGCGGGTAACCATCCATGCCGGTACGGTTGTCGGCAGCGACGGCTACGGCTACTCGGTCAACGAGCGTGGCGAGCATATCAAACGGCCCCAGGTAGGTACTGTCCGAATAGATGACGATGTCGAAATAGGGGCCAACTGCTGCATCGACAGGGCGGCTTACGGGGTGACCTGGATCAAGGCCGGAACAAAGATAGACAACCTGGTGCAGGTGGCCCATAACGTAGTGATCGGAGAGAACAGCCTGCTGGTGGCCCAGGTTGGTGTCTCCGGCTCGACGACCCTTGGCCGCAATGTCGTCATGGGTGGGCAGGCAGCGACCACCGGTCATATTACCCTGGGAGACCGGGTTATGGTTGCCGCAAGAGGCGCTGTACACAATAATCAGCCGGCCGGGGCCATGGTCGGCGGGACACCGGCAATACCTATCCGCCAGTGGACGAAATCCTGTGCAGTTTTTGCAAAACTTCCGGAATTACAAAAAAACATAAGAAAAAACAGCAAGGCTATTGCAGAATTATGCAAAGAGCCCGACAAGAAAGAATAGAAAAGGAGAAGTGTCAATGAGTGAGGCTGTCATCCCCGAAAATATAGATATCGTGGAAATACTGAAGGTGTTGCCGCACAGATATCCCTTTGTCATGGTCGACCGTATTCTCTCGCTGGAGATTGGTAAGCAGATCGTCGGCCTGAAAAATGTGACTATCAACGAACAGTTCTTTCAGGGGCATTTCCCGGGGAGACCGGTAATGCCGGGGGTGCTGATTCTGGAGGGGCTGGCCCAGGTCGGAGGGATAATGGCCTATTATGCCCATCCCGAGGCTATTGGCCAAAAACTGCTCTTTTTTGCCGGTATAGACAAAGCCAGATTCAGGAGGCCGGTTGTACCGGGTGACCAGTTAATTTTTACCCTTGAACTGATTAAACAGAAACGATCAATCATGATCATGTCAGCAAAGGCCACCGTTGATGAGAATGTGGTTGCCGAGGCGGAACTGATGGCCTCATTTACATAAGATCGCAATGAATTGAGTTGGTTGCCGTCGATTCACGGCCCCCGGGCCAGAATGGCTGCAGCCAAAAACACTTGCAATTGTCTTCGGGAGCAGGTAATCAAAGCAGCTTTCGTCACCAGGGAAAATGAATCATCCACGAAACACCTAGAGATTATTCTAGCGCAAAAAAAGTAACCTACAATGCCCATACATCACACCGCGGTCGTCGATGCCGGAGCTGAACTCGATTCCTCCGTCTACGTTGGACCATATGCTGTAATAGAAGACGGCGTTCGTATTGCCGCCGACACCAGAATTGAACCCCATGCGGTCGTTTCCGGCCCGACGACTATCGGCGAGAGGAACCTGATCGGCTCTTTTGCCGTCGTCGGAGGGGCACCGCAGGATCTCAGTTATAAAGGGGAACCGACCGAGTTGATTATCGGTTCCGACAACCAGATCCGTGAGTATGCCTCCATCCACCGGGGGACCCCCGGAGGGCACAGGAAAACAGTAATCGGCAACCATAATTTGCTCATGGCCTATACCCATGTGGCCCATGACTGCCGGATCGGCAACAATGTCATCATGGCCAACGTGGCCACTTTGGCCGGGCATGTCGAAGTCGGGGACCGGGCTTCCATCGGTGGTCTGGTGGCGGTGCATCAATTCTGCCGGATTGGTACCTTCAGCTATATTGGCGGGGTTTCCGGCATCGGCCTCGATGTTCCACCCTATGTTATTATCGCCGGTACCAGAAACAGGACGAGAATTTCCGGAATCAATAAGGTGGGCCTGAAACGCAACGGCTTCAGCCGGGAGACGATAAAGATGCTCGACACGGCCTTCAGGATTATCTTCAGAACGCCGAATCTGCTGATGAAGGACGCCATCGAACTGGCCCGGAAGGAATTTCCGGAGTGTGAGGAAGTGCAGACACTCGTCAAATTCTTCGAGGATTCCAAGCGCGGAGTCGTCAAACAGACGGTTGAGGATTAGAGTCGGTTGCAGCAAGACATAAATATCGATAATATTGGGATTATCGCCGGTGGCGGCCAGTTTCCCCTGTTGTTCATCGAGGCGGCTCATAAGGCCGGCAGAAGGGTAGTGGTTGTTGCCCACAAAGGGGAAACCGAAGAGGCAGTTGCCCGGGCCGCCGATGCCGTCTGCTGGGTGAAGCTCGGCCAACTCGGTAAATTGCTCTCTTTTTATAAAAAGGAAGGGGTCGGCGAGACGGTTTTCCTTGGCACCATCACCAAGACCCAGATCTTCCGGGACATACTGCCGGATCTGAAGGGCATCTCCCTGTGGAATAAAATCGATCGGAGGCAGGACGATGCTATTTTACGCGCCTTTGCCGAGACCCTGGAAGATGAGGGCATCAAGGTACTTGAGTCGACGCTCTATCTTAAACATCTGCTCTTTCCTGCCGGGGTGCTGACCAGGAAAAAGCCGAGCAAAAAGCAGCGTCTCGATATTGAATTCGGCTGGCATAACGCCCGGGCCATCGGCGACCTGGATATCGGGCAATGCGTGGTGGTCAGGGATCGTACGGTTCTTGCCGTGGAGGCTATCGACGGCACTGACGCGACCATTTTACGGGGCGGGGCCCTTGCCAAGGAGAAGGCGGTTGTCGTCAAGGTCAAGAAGCCCGGCCAGGATTTTCGATTTGATCTGCCGGCTACCGGAGTCACTACTATAAGGAGTCTGCAGCGCGTCAAAGGAGCGGTATTGGCTGTTGAAGCGGGTCAGTCACTGCTCTTTGATAGAGAGTTAATGATTGAAGAGGCGAATAAAGCGGGTATAGTTGTTGTTGGAGTTTCTGAACGTGAGGACGGTTCCCTCCTGATGGAATAAAATTTCGGTTGTACGCTCTTTGCCGCTTGATGTCGGACTCGTTTCAATTTAACGGAAGAGGTACTATGCAAGCAATGATTCTGGCAGCCGGTCTTGGTACCAGGCTGCTGCCGCACACGCTGGTTCGTCCGAAGCCTCTTTTCCCCATCCTCAACCAACCCCTGCTTCTTCTTACTATAAAAAGACTGCAAACCTTGGGGTTTGACCGCATTGTGGTAAATTGCCATCATCATCGAGAGCATATTATCACCGCGCTGGATAATGTTTCGGGGGTTATTGTGCAGGAAGAGGACGTTATCCTGGGCACCGGGGGAGGATTGCGTACCGCGCTCAAACATCTGCGCGATGAACCTTTGCTTGTGACCAACGGAGATATCTATCATACGATCGATTTTCTTCATTTGTACCGGCATCATATGAGCAACCAGAACAGAGTCACCATGGCCATGCACAGTCACCATCGCTTTAATAATGTCATGGTCAAGGATGGCAGGGTTGCCAGTTTTGACAATCGGGTCGAATTCTCTCAGCTGGCTTTTACCGGCCTGCAGGTGGTCGACCCGGCAATACTTGAAGATATTGAGGCGAACAGATTTTCGTGTATCATCGATCATTATCGAAAAGTCCTTGAGCGTGGAGAGCTGATAGACTGCTACCGTGTCGATGACTGCTTCTGGACGGATATGGGGACTACCGAAGATTACCTCTCTTTGCACCAGGGGCTGCTCACCGACTCCATTCCCTGCTGGCAGGAGATCGGTCCGGTACGAAAACCCTACTGTATAGCCAAAAGAGCCAAGCTGCCGGCGCACTTTGAACTCAGTGATTGGGTCTGTATCGGCGAGGCCCATATTGAAAACGGTACCCATCTCAAGCGAGTGGTGATCTGGGACGACGTCTCCATCCCCCGCGGCAGCCGACTGGGGGATATGATTATCTCGTCCGACTATGAAAAAAACTGAGGATACTTTGCCAGAGGACGAACAGACGGATTTGGACATCCTGCAAAGCGCGCGAGCTCTCATCATCAGGGCCGGAATACTCACCAGGACGGAAGCGGGGAGCCTGGTAAGAAGTGATCGATGCCGCAGGATCGCCAGTGACGGTTCGACCAGGAGATTCTGGCGGGTTACAAAAAAAGACACGCCGATTTGTATTATTGCCGCTCCGGCAGGTAGAGACAGCGTTGCACTCGCCGAGTCAAGGTCTGCCTGGAAAATCGGCAGGCATCTGCATCAAAAGGGCATTCCTGTGCCGGAAATGTATGGCTGGGACAGCAGTACCGGTCTTCTGCTCTTTGAGGATCTCGGCGATCGCCGGCTCCACGACCTTGTCGTCACCGAAGAAAGTGTCGCAAAAGACACCAGCGAGACGGTGGTTGCCGGCTATCATCAGGCCTTAAAGCATCTTGCCGCAATGCAGTGTTACGGGGCGGAAGGTTTTGACCAAGCATGGTGTTGGGACAGTCCGCAATACGACCAGCGACTGATGCTTGAAAAGGAATCAGGTTATTTCTTACGTGCCTTCTGGCGGGACTATCTTGGCAAGAAGGTGGTTGATGGAGTTGACGAAGAGCTAAAGGAAATTGCCGGTCGTGCCGGGCAGGCCCCGGCGAACTTTTTTCTGCACCGGGATTTCCAATCGCGAAATATTATGGTCCAGGATGGGGCGATACGTTTCATCGACTTCCAGGGCGGTCGCCTCGGTCCTCTTGGCTACGATCTGGCCTCGCTGCTGATTGACCCTTACTGCCGCCTGTCTCACCTGTTTCAGGAACAACTGCTAGAAGTATACCTGCAGGAACTTTCCGGCTATCAGGTCGTGGATGAAGCTGTTTTTCGCAGACAGTACACATTACTTGCCTTTCAGAGGAATATGCAGATAATTGGTGCATTTTCCTATCTGTATAGGGTAAGGAAGAAAACCTTTTTCCTGGATTTTATCAGGCCGTCCCTTAAAGCTCTCAGCGAAAGACTGGAGGAGCCGGATTTGCAGGAGTATCCCCTCATCCGCACCATGGTCATCAAAGGACTGAAGGAAATGGTTCGCGCTTGAGAAAGTAGACAATTTGCGAGCCTCGAAGCTGAAGTTTTTTACTTAGCTATCGCTGATTTTAAAGTTTTTACGAGACCATCAACTTTGCCATCCCTCATTTATTAATCAGCTCTTTCTCGTTGTTTGCGAAGAGAGCCCTTGCAGGACACACTATGACATTGACAGGAAATTACCCAATTGTCGCCCTGGTCGGACGGCCGAATGTTGGAAAATCAACACTTTTCAACAGAATCACCAAATCGCGCAAGGCTCTTGTCGATCCTACGCCGGGGGTGACCCGGGATCGGCACTACGAGCGGGTGGTCTGGGAACAAAAGGCCTTTATTTTGGTCGACACAGGGGGCATTGACGATAATCCCGAGGATGCCATGGTGCAGCATATCCGTAACCAGGCCATGCTGGCCATTGAGGAAGCGGATATAGTGCTCTTTCTCATGGACGGCAAAGAGGGGTTGACCCCTGCCGACTGGGAAGTGGTTGACCTGCTTCGCCGGACCGAAAAACCGGTTTTCCATCTGGTGAACAAAATTGATGGTCCGGAAACCGAGGTAGAACTGCTGACCCAGTTTTATGAACTGGGTGTTGATGAGCTTTGGTCGATATCCGCCGAGCATAGTTATGGCTTCAAAACTATGATGGAAGGGCTTTGCGCCGCCATCAAAAGTGACGAGGCCGATATTGAGCTTCCCGAGGGGACGGTCAAAGTGGCATTTTTCGGCCGGCCGAATGTTGGCAAGTCCTCCATGATCAACATCATTCTCGGCGAAGAACGGATGGTTGTTTCCGATATCTCGGGCACTACCAGGGACAGCGTCGACACCCTGGTGACCCATGGAAAATACAGCTATCTGTTTATCGATACCGCCGGGATTCGCCGGAGAGGGAAAACCACCAAGAAGCTGGAAAAATTCAGCATTCTCAAATCACTGGCGGCAATGTCCAGATGCGACGTAGCGGTGGTGCTTATCGATGCCGAGGAGGGTATCACCGAACAGGACACCAAGGTAATCGGCTATGTACTGGAGGAAGGTCGGGGACTCATCGTCCTGGTCAATAAATGGGACCTGATCCAGAATGATAAGAAGCGGCAGGAAGCGGTGATGCAGGAGGTCGGACGGGCGCTGCCCTTTGTCGGTTTTGCACCGGTCCTCAATGTATCGGCTAAAACCGGCTATGGGATAAAGCGTCTCTTTCCGGTAATCGGCTCGGTCTACCGGCAGTATTCGGCCACTTTCCCGACCTCGGCCCTGAACCGACTGCTGCGTGAGGCGGTAGAGCAACACTCCCCGCCAATCTATAAGAATAAGCGGCTTAAATTCTACTATACGTCACAGGTAGGCACCCGTCCTCCTAAATTTGTCGTGATGACAAATAGTTACAAGGGTGTGCATTTCTCCTATGAACGGTATCTCATCAATCGCTTTCGTGAGGGGCTGGGGCTCGATAAGGTGCCTATCCGACTGTTCTTCAAGGACAAATCCGAACAGCGAGGGGAGAAGAAATAGCCTTGGACGATTTCTTGCGAGTATCGCCATGGCAGGGGGTTCCTTGCTTTTGCCTGCCTACAGCGAACGGGCCTTGTCCACCGTCCGTTTAAAACCGTCAGCCGACCGGCTGATGATTTCATCCGGAATACAGAAAGCCAGCCGCATATGTCCGGGCGAGCCAAAGCCTACCCCGGGAACGGCGAGAATTTTTTCCTCCTGCAGCATGGCAACAAATTTTACATCGTCGGCCAGAGGGGTCTTCGGGAAGACATAAAAGGCGCCCTTCGGCTCGGTAAAAGTAAAACCGGCCTCGCTCAGCACCTTGCAGATGGTCTCTTTTCGCCGGGCATAGATCGAGGTATCCACCGTCACATCCTGCAACTCCGCCACCACCCTCTGCATCAGCGCCGGTGCATTGACGAATCCGAGAATCCTGTTGGCCAGGGTGAGACCATCGATCAATTGCGATTTTTCCTCAATTGCCGGGTGGACGGCCAGGTAGCCGATACGTTCGCCGGGCAGGGACAGGTCCTTGGAGTAGGAAGAGATAACGATACTGTTGGTATAGGCAGGAAAGATGCCCGGCACCTCGTGGGAGTCGAAAACAATCTTTCGGTACGGCTCATCGGAGATCAAATAGATGGTAGTCCCCAATTCTGCTGAAGTCCTTTTAAGCAGTTCGCCAAGTGCGGCAAGAGAATCCCTGGAATAGATCTGGCCGCATGGATTGTTGGGGGAGTTGATGATAATTGCCTTGGTTTTGGGGCTAAGAGCCGCCTCGATCGCGGCAAGATCCAGATTGAAGTCGTCATCGGTTGCCACCGTCCGGCTGACGCCGCCATGGTTATCGATATAAAAACCGTATTCGACAAAATAGGGAGCGAGGATAATCACCTCATCTCCCGGATTGAGGAGGGTCTTCAAGACTATATTCAGTCCTCCGGCAGCGCCGCAGGTCATGAGCACGTCACCCTGACCGATGGTCGTCTCCTGCTCTGTAGACATCCTGGCCGCAATAGCCTCTCGTACCCAGGGGTAGCCGCCATTGGGCATATACGCATGCACACCCGGGCTGGTATCCTGAACCAGTTGCCGGACCACCCGATCAAACTGCGGAGGAGGCGGCGCATCCGGATTGCCGAGACTGAAGTCGAACACCTTGTCCGCTCCGTGGGCAGCCTTCATCTTTGCTCCTTCCTCAAACATTTTCCGAATCCATGAAGATTTCTCGGCGAACATTCTCATCTTGTCTGCAACAGCCATGTTATCTCCTCTACATTCATAAAAATATCTTTGCCAGCCCGGATCTCAAGACTTTTCTCTCTTGCTGCAGTTTCACGCAAACTGATGCTTTTTGAAAAAGTCATACGCCGCATTGATCTCTTTCATTTTTTCCTCGGCGATGGCCTGGAACTCCCCGCCGAGATGGCGGACCTTATCCGGATGATACTGCATGCTCAGTGTGCGATAGGCCCTTTTGATCTCTTCCATGGTTGCCCCTTTTTCCAGACCGAGGGTGGCATAGTGCCGTCCGGCCATGTCCTGGCTGGGCGCGCTGCCGTACTGCTGTTTATAGCGGTATTTGGCCTCGACCGTACGCTGGTCGTATTCGGAGATATTCAGGAAGACGGCAATATAGCGGGCGACCTTCAGTTCTTCTTCCGGGACAGTCGTCTTGGTGTAGAGTATCTGGTAGACCAGCTCGAGTAGGATAAGCCGGGGCTCATAGGCAAAGGTCGCCTTGAATTCCTGGAGCAGGGCATCAAGCGACTGGGTCGAGTTCGTGGCCTCTTTGATCAGTTCCTTCACCCAGTGCATCTGGGTCTGGCTGTACCGCAAATTGTATTGGAAAAAACGGTGGATAGTCTGGATTTCATCCCTGGTAATCTGTCCGTCTATTTTGGCGGTATGGATGAGAATCTGGACCAGCAGCCAGACAAAGCGGTTATGGCTCTCCGATTGGGACTGCTCGTAGGTGGCTACCTTCTGCTGTATCCAGTACGAAAAACCAAAAAATATGGCGATAAAGAGCAGAACACCGGCAAGGCCGGTGTAGATCAGGGTGCCGAGAAAGGAGATAAGGGCCGGGGCACCGCCGGATATAAAAACGATCAAAAAGGCGAGAAGCAAACATCCACCGCAACCGGGTTGCTGCTGTCGTTGATATTGCATAGTCGATCTGCCGGATTATATTAATTTTCGGTTTTAGTAGAACCGCTGTGAAAGAGGGCCTCAACGAATTCATCGGCATCAAAATCTCGAAGATCGTTCATTTTTTCACCGATGCCGATAAAACGGATGGGAATTTTCATCTCTTTACAGATATTGGCGACGATGCCGCCCTTGGACGTGCCGTCGAGCTTGGTGAGGGCCATGCCGGTCACCCCGACCGCATCGTCGAAGAGTCTGGCCTGGGAGATACCGTTCTGACCGGTGGTGGCGTCAATGACCAGGAGCACTTCATGGGGGGCACCTTTTAGTTTCTTGCCTATCACCCGTTTGATCTTCTTAAGTTCCTCCATCAGATTGTCTTTGGTGTGCATCCGACCGGCCGTATCGACGAGGACGACATCGATGTTTTCTTCCTGGGCAGTACCGAGGGCATCAAAGACCACCGAGGATGGGTCTGCTCCCTCCTTATGGGCAATCACCGGAACGTTGCTCCTTTCTCCCCAGATCTTCAGCTGGGCGACCGCTGCGGCGCGAAAAGTGTCGCCGGCAACCAGCATGACCGAATTGCCGGCCTGCTGGAATTTTCTGGCGATTTTGCCGATGGTGGTGGTTTTCCCCACCCCGTTGACTCCGATGACCATAATTACGAAGGGCCCCTTGTCGGGCATAACCAGCGTCGCATCCCGGTCGTTTTCAAGGATAAGATTCCTGATCTGGATTTTGAGAGTTTCCTTGAGGGATTTCGGGTCGTACAGCTCTTTCCGCTTTACCTTGCGTCTGGCATTCTCGAGCAGCTCCAGGGTGGTTGTCACGCCCAGGTCGGCGGTAATCAGGATTTCTTCCAGCTCATCGAGCATATTCGCATCAATTTCCTTCTTGCCGAGAAAAAGTGCGTCCAGTTGGTAGGTAAAGGTTTCCCTGGTCTTGCCGAGTTTTTCGGTGAGACGTGTCAGCAGAGACCTTTTCTGCTTGCCTTGCTCTTTAGGAAGATCAGTTTCTCTGGTGATTTTCAGCGTACTTTCTGCTGGTGGCAGGGCTGCTTCGTCAATTTCCTCAGCTCCGGGCTGTGGTGCCGTATCGTCTTCTTTTGGAATCGCCCCATCGATCGGATCACTTTGTGGTAACTGCTCTTCTTCCTTTGTGACCGGTGATCGGGGCGCCGCTGCTGGCCTCTCTTCTTCAACTGCTTGCAGATTGGCAGGTGACTCGTCTCCTTCCGGCGCCGTCTTACTATCCGGCTCTCCGGTTTCCACTAAAGGCGCAGCAGGGCTGCTTATATCTTCTGCCGTATCATCTACGGGAGCAACCTGCTCTTGTTTTTTCAGTTTTTTCTTAAACCAACCAAGCATCGTCTATTCCTGAAGTAATTTGTCAATGGAAGTAATTATTTTTAAGGCACAATCAGTCATATTACGTAGAGACTTAAAAGAAAGCAACAAAAAGTAAACCGTAACGGGATGTGATCGGCTCAGTTGGGATATTTACGTGCTACTGAGCCTGATTCGTCCATATGAAAGTGATTGCATTTCCAGGCAACAGCATTACTGTAGGGGATGTTGTTTTTTAGGGATAACATTAAACGAGCCGAACGGTCCGCTCGTTGGCATATTGTTTCTTTTGTTCATGTTTAGGAGGATGGAAAATGGCTGGATCTTGTGGAGGATCCTGTGGGACACAGGAATCACAACAAGCTGCTGCTGCACAGCAGGAACTTGCGATTAAAAAGTCTCTTGGAAAGATTAAAAATAAAATACTGGTGATGAGTGGCAAGGGTGGCGTCGGCAAATCGACGGTATCGGTTAATCTGGCGCTGGGGCTTGCCAATAAAGGCTATCAGGTAGGACTGATGGATGTCGATATTCATGGACCCGATGTGGTACGTATGCTCAATCTGACCGGTAATATAGAGCCGCCCAAAACAAAAGACGGTTTGGTCCCGCCGCTCAAGTACAGTGACAATCTGAAAGTGGTTTCCCTGGAATTCATGATGCGGGACAGAAATGAGGCGATAATCTGGCGTGGTCCCCTGAAAATACAGGCAATACGGCAGTTTGTTTCAGATATGGACTGGGGAGAGCTGGATTATCTGATCATCGACGCCCCTCCAGGGACAGGTGATGAGCCGCTGTCTGTTGCGCAGACCATTCCGAACGTCAAGGCAGTGGTGGTGACGACCCCGCAGAAGGTAGCCCTCGCCGATGTACGAAAATCAATTAATTTTTGCAAAACCGTCAAAGTAGAGATTGCCGGTGTGATCGAAAATATGTCCGGCTTCGTCTGTCCGCATTGCAGTGAGACTGTCGATATTTTCAAGACCGGTGGCGGAGAAAGCCTCGCTCGCGAGCTGGAGCTGCCTTTCCTCGGTAAGATCCCGATGGATCCCCAGGTGGTCATGGCCGGCGACGAAGGTGTTCCCTATCTGTCTTCAGCCGCAGACAGTCCAGCGATCCGTGCCTTTACTGAGGTGGTGAAGGCCATTGAGGTCAGAATGCCACCGGTCGCTGTTGTCGCACCTCTGACCATGGCGCCCAGCGAAAGCAGCTGTGGTTGTGGCGGCAGTTGCCCGTCACACGCAAAAAATTAACTACTGACAGGATTGCACCGCTGACGGTGGAGAATAGAGAGGTTGGTGTCCTGCTTCAGGTCACCAACCTCGTTTTAAACGGTACTTTGAACACAAGGCTATGCTAATAAAACAGATGATAGTGGGCTCCATGGCTGTGTGCTGCTATATACTGGCATGTGAGAAGACAAAAAAAGCTGCTGTTATCGATCCCGGCGGGAATGTAGATAAAATACTCGCCGAGGTGGAAAAAATGGGGGTGAGTGTCGAGTATATTATCGCCACCCACGGACATCCGGATCATGTCTGCGGCAACAGAGAGTTGCAGGAGGCAACCGGTGCAAAGATAATAATGCATTCGGCGGATGACCTGTTTTTCGGCAACCCCGAGGTAAAAAAATATTTCTCCATGCTCGGACTGGAGGCATCCCCGGCCGCCGACGTCAAGGTTGAAGAAGGTGATGAGATAACCGTCGGCGATATAAAGCTCCAGGTTCTGCATACCCCCGGTCACACCCCGGGAGGGATGTGCCTGTACAACGCCCCGGACCTGATTACCGGGGATACGCTGTTTGTCGGGGGCTTGGGAAGAACCGATTTTCCCGGTGGATCGCATGAAGAACTCCTCACCTCTATTCGCACTAAATTACTGGTATTGCCGCCTGAAACGAGGGTCTGGCCAGGACATGGCTACGGGGGACAGCAATCGACAATTGGCGAGGAGAAACGTTCCAATCCATTTTTTTAGTTCCGGGATACCTCTTGGGCAAAACGACCCTCCTGGAAGCATGAGGTGGCGGCCAAGGGCTGCCTCGTTCACCTTTACCTCTTCCCCATCTTGTTAAACTATGCGTGAGATTGTTCTTGGTACTGCCGGCCATGTGGACCATGGCAAAACCAGCTTTATCCGGGCCCTGACCGGTTTTGAGACTGATCGTCTCAAAGAAGAGAAAAAGCGCGGGATCACCATCGAACTCGGCTTCGCCTTTCTGGATTTACCCTGCGGGCATCGGATAGGGATTGTCGATGTGCCTGGACATGAGAAATTTATCAAAACCATGGTTTCCGGCGTCTCTGGGATCGATATCCTGGCCTTTATTGTTGCCGCCGATGAGGGTATCATGCCGCAGACCATCGAACATTTCGAGATTTGCCGGCTCATGGGGGTCGAACAGGGAATCGTCGTTGTCACCAAGAAGGATATGGTTGAACCGGAATGGCTGGAGATGGTTAATGAGGAGATTGAAGAATTCTGCGCCGGCAGTTTTTTGGAAGGCGCTCCGATCATCAATGTCTCCTCCACTACCGGGGAGGGCGTTGATGATTTTCGCGATGCCCTGGACAAGATCGTCAGGGATTTTAATTTCCATGAGGTGTTTGGCCCATTCCGCCTGTCGGTTGATCGGGTCTTTGCAATGAAAGGTTTCGGCTCGGTGGTGACCGGAACCTCGATCTCCGGAAGAACTTCGGTTGGGGACGATCTGCGTATTTATCCGACTGAGAGAATTGCCAAGATCCGCGGGATACAGGTCCACTCGGAAGCGGTGGGCGAGGTTGAGGCGGGACATCGCACGGCGATCAACCTGCAGGGTGTGGATGTCGCCGATATTGAGCGGGGCATGGTCCTGGCTGCGCCCGGTACTCTGCACGCTAATTACATGCTCGACTGTCAATTGCTTTACCTGGCTGCAAATTCCAAACCGATGAAGCATCGCACCAGGGTGCGTGTCCATCTGGGGACCGCGGAAATAATCGGCCGGGTCTCGCTGCTTGATCGCGACGAGCTGCAGCCCGGGGACGAAGCCCTGGTTCAGTTGCTGCTGGAAAACACCGCGGCGGTTTGGTCTGGAGATAGGTACGTGATCCGCAGCTATTCCCCGGTTGCCACCATCGGTGGGGGTGTCGTCCTCGGTAATGTCTCGCCCCGCAAGAGAAAGCGCCTCACCGACAGTGACCGTCAGTACAACGAGGAGATCAGGGCAATTCTCCAGGATGGCAGCGTAGAGGAGAAAGCGCTGTTTTTTCTCCGCGAGAGCAGAGAGCTGGGGCTTACCGCAGATGAGATGGGGATTCGTCTCGGCTTGTTTGGCAAACATCTGAAAAAAGCACTCAATGAGCCGATATCCACCAAAAAAATGGTGGTGGTCGATTCCGCTACCCAGCGGTATGTGGTGGTGGAGATCGCCGAAAAAATCAAAACCATGCTGGTCGACCATCTCCTGGCATACCATAAAAAGAATCCTTTGCAGGCTGGTCTGGCCAAAGAGGAACTGCGAAGCGGTCTCGGCCGTAAAATCGATCCGAAGGTATTTTCATATTGTATCAACGATCTTATTAAGAAGGGGGTTGTTGTGCAGGAAGAGTCAGCTGTGCGTATGGCTGAGCATCAGGTGGCCCTCAAAGCCGATGAAGAGCAGCTGCGCAAAGAGCTCAGTGCCTGGTATAGAGAAAAAGGTCTGTCAACGCCAACTATCAAGGAGACCATGGAACGGTTTGCCGAATACCCGTCCAGGTTGGTGAAAGAAGTTGTCGATCTGCAGTTGCGGGATGGCAAGCTGTTGAAGATAAGCGAATCTCTCTATTACGAAAAAGAGATTTTCGAGCCTCTCCTGGCCTCCGTCCTTCAGTATATGGAGCAAAACGGGGAAATCGATGCTCCGTCGTTTAAGGAATTGACAGGATTAACAAGAAAATTTTCCATTCCTATTCTCGAGTATCTCGATCGTGTAAAAATAACCATGCGGATCGGCGATAAGCGGATTCTGAGAAAGAAAGCCTGAGAGAAGCGGTCATTTCCGACGGTCATGCCAGCGGACGGAAAGCGCCACGGCACTGTCTGGTAAGAGACGAAAGGAATGATCAAGCTGCAGACCGACTAAGGCGATGATCCTGCCGCCGCTGAGCAGGACCGGCCAGGCAGGGCGATCCTTCGCCGGGATTTTGCGTTCATTAAAGTACCTGGCAATTTTTTTGCTGCCCGGCCCGCCATATGGATGAAACCTCTCACCCGGACGGGCAGAGCGAAGTTGCAGTGGGAAGGAAATCTTAGCCCGGTCGAGCAGGAGTTCTCCTTCTGCCGATTCATGATGGTCATGCACGGCTATCTCTTCCAGGATAAGTTGCCTGTCCGATCCGGCCATAGGATAGGTGCCCGGACCAGGAATGGTTTGGCTGGGAAAAGAAGCCGGAGGCTTTGAGCCTCGAAGCAACCCTTTTGGCAATGGACGCAGGAGATGCAGACCGCCAAGTGATTTTTCCGCACGTACCCCGTCCTCCAGATGCAGTTCAGTGCCAATTTTCCCACTGTCAATAAAATCCACCAAGGTGCAGATCAGCTCGTAGGTCGGGCGAATGCCAATCTGCCAACAGCTTTTCTCTATAATCCTTCTGCGGATTGCCGGGTGGCTCGCAAGAATCTTCTCCCTGTCGATATAAAGGTGCATCCGTTTTTCACCCCGTAAAGGTATTTCAGTGGCCTCGGTGCATTGTCTATATGCCTTTTCGGTGTGTTCACCGAGAAACTGATCTTCTCTTGCAAGAAGATCCATGCTGTGCAGAAGAGTTTTACGAAAAGCCGGATTAAACTCTTTTTCCAGATAGGGCAAAAGATCAAGCCGGATGCGATTACGCAGATAGCGCCGATGGAGATTGGTTGAATCCAGGCACCATTCGATCCCCCTATTGGTAAGAAAAGCAGCAAGAGCGGCCTTGCTCTCAAAAAGCAGCGGGCGGATGATTTTATCCCTTTTTACTCTCATGCCTGACAGGCCTCTGCAACTGCTGCCCCGGAGCAGGCGGATAAAAAACTCCTCGACCTGATCATCGGCGGTATGTCCGACGGCAATGAGCCTTGCTCCGCTTTCCTGACGAACCTCTTCAAGAGCCTGGTAGCGAAGAATTCTTGCCGCTTCTTCCTGGGAGATCTTATCTTCCGCAGCCATTTTCGATACATTTACCTTGCGAACTGTAAAGGGAATTTTGAGAGCAAGGCAGTTTTCCCGGACAGTTTTTTGTTCTTTGGGGGTCTCATGTGGCCGGAGTCCATGGTCGATGTAGACGACCGTCAGCTTCTGTGGCAGGTCAATCTCGTGGAGAATATGCAGCAGGGCAAGGGAATCTGAGCCCCCGGAAACAGCGACAAGGACCTTGTCGTATGCGTGTATCAGCTGGTGATTACGGATAACTGAAGCAATCCTGCCGAGCATGGTCATGGATGTTCCGCGTGGTGCTTTTTTAATAAGAGGTGCGGTTTTGGTTTAATTCTTCGTCGCAGATTGTTATAAGAGCATATGGTACTTTACCATGGCAATTGTTATCTGACACGCTTGAATGTCCCGGAACGTTACAATATATGGGAAAACAAATAAAAATCCTGATAGTCGAAGACGAATTCATCAGCCGGACCCTGTTGCAGGAAATGCTTTCCTCTTTTGGCGATTGCGATGCTGTCGACAATGGTCGGGAGGCCCTGGACATTTTGGAAAAATCTTACGGCGTGCCCGAAGACAGATATAACCTTGTCTGCCTGGATATCATGATGCCGAAGATGAGCGGTCATGAAGTATTGCAGGAGATACGGCGGATTGAGGAAAAAAATGGAATTTATGGGGCCGATGCCGCCAAAGTGTTAATGGTAACCGCTCTGGGTGATGCAGCAAATATCATGAAGGCACTGGTCGAAGGACGGTGTGAAGCATATTTGACAAAACCGGTCAGCAGGGCAAAACTTGAGGAGCAGTTGCGGCAGCTGCAGTTGATCGACAGCAATTCGTAAGTGGTGCGGGGTGAGGGGCCATCAAATCATCTTGAACGCTGAGGAATAAGAGCATGCAACAGCATAAAATTCAACATATCAGGACGTATCTCACCGAACAGTTTAATCTTCCCGTTGATCAGATTGAGTCGTTATTGCCGAGTTTTATTGCAACGTTGGGAATGCACATGCAAAGCTTGGAAAAGGCGCTGGAGGAGAATAATCCACGCACAATAGGCGAGGTGGGGCATACCATAAAAGGTGCATTTCTCAACCTTGGCCTTGAAGATTGCGCCAGTATCGCTCTGCGAATAGAGGAAAGCGGTAAGGCTGGCGACACGACAGCAGACTATCGAAAACTCTTCGAGGAGCTGCGCTTTATGCTCAATCCTGTCCTTGACTAATTCTGACCCGCCTTCAGGTAGGTCCATGGCGGGAAAACACTGTTTTTGGGCAGTGGACTTACCGCTTCTCTGTTGCACCTTTAAGCTGCTCAAGCAAGCGGGTATGGATATTGTCAAACCCTCCGTTCGATAGTATCGCCACTACATCACCTTCCTGCAGGCAAATCTTGAGCCGATCAAGAATCCCGTCCGTTGTATCGAAGGCTTCCGCCACAAGACCCCCGCTTTTATGCAGATCGGTAGCCAGCCTTGCAGAGGAGAAGAGCTCTTCCCTGGCCAGGCCTTCGATGGGCGTCGGTTCGCGCAAGAGAACCATATCGGCCGCACCAAAGGCGTTTGCGTATTCGTTTTGGAAAATGGCCCGTCGTGAGGAATTTGTCCGCGGTTCAAAGACCGCTATCAGACGACGGCCCGAATAGCCGCTCTTTAATGCCGCAAGCGTCTCCCGAACGGCTGTCGGGTGATGGGCAAAATCATCGATGACCGTGATGCCGTTAACCACGCCTCGAACTTCCTGCCTTCTCTTTATTCCGGCAAATTTGTTTAATCCCTCGCCTATGGTTGAAGGTGCAACGCCAAGATGATGCAGAACCGCACAGATGGCGAGGCTGTTGAGACAATTGTGTTTACCCGGAAGACCAACCGTCATGGACGACCATGGGGCACCGTCCTTTAAGACCTCGAAATGACTGATAGCGTTTTCGACGCGTATCTTATCTATTGCCCAGCTATATGAGGGGTTGACGCCGTATCCCTGGACCGTACAGGGGGCCTTTGCGGCAATTTCCCTGACATTCACATCATCGAGATTGGCAATCAACAGACCGTCCGGCGGCAATAGGGCGACAAACTTTTGAAACGATCGTTTAATAGCTTCAAGATCGCTGAAAATATCGGCATGATCAAATTCAATCGAGGTAATAATCGCAACTTTTGGCCGATAGTGGAGAAATTTTGATTCCTTATCAAAGAAAGCGGTATCATATTCATCTCCCTCGGCAACAAAATGCTCCCCCTCGCCCAGGCGAAAATTGGTCCCAAACTGACCGACAATCCCCCCAATCATAAAAGAAGGATCGAGCCCCGCATGATAGAGACCGGTTGCCAACAGGGAACAGGTGGTGGTTTTTCCGTGGGTGCCGGTTACGACCAGGGAGGTTCGAGGCCGGATGTAAAAATGTGACAGGGCCTGGGGAAAGGAGAGGTAAGGCAGTCCAAGATCTGCGAGCGCGATAGCTTCCGGGTTTTTTCTGGTAATAACATTGCCGACAATGACCAGGTCCGGGACCGGGTTGAGATTGTCAGCACTGTACCCGCTGCAGACGCGGATCTGCAAACTATCCAGGAAAATGGACATGGGTGGATAGATTTGGCTGTCGCTGCCGGTTACCCGGTATCCGGATGATTGCAGCATGCCGGCAAGTGCCGCCATGCCGGTGCCGCAGATGCCCATCAGATGGATGTGCCGAATTTTCTGCGGGGCAAAGTTGAGATCTGGTGCAAGTAAACGCATGGTCTATCCCTTGTTGACCGTAGTATCTATGGCCGAAAAAATACTTTTAAAAGACTGTTCGAATGTTGCCGGGGTTATCCTGCCGACCTCAATGAATTTTATAGATATTTCCTTGGCGATTTTCAGGATGATTTCATCTGTCACTCTGCCGGAAGCACTATTTTTCTGCACGGTTCTTTCTGGGGCGGCCATGGGAGCACCTTATCAATTGTAATGGAATAAAAATGACACGCCTCCGTCGCCTGAAGAAGGCCAATTCGTCAGAAAAGCGACAGAGGCGATATGGTCAGGAATAACCTGTTAAGCCATCCCTGCAACCCTCTATTATTACGGTAACTGGGAGATTTTTTCCAGCATTGTTCTTAGCAAGAGCGGAAAAAAACCGGCATTTAGAAAAAGACGGTAAGATAGACGAAAACTTGACCAAGATCAAGGCAACCCAGCTTGGATGCTGTACTGTATTGAACAGTGACAACGGTTATCCATGGCCAACCAATTTACCCCGTCAGCAGGTAATCAATACAGTTAGTGGAGGAAAGTATGAAAGTTCTCGATCTCAATACAACCCGCGAGTTTACCGAAGGAGCAATGAAAAGATTTTTCCTGGTGGAAGATTCGGAATATTTTAAAATCATCAATTTTAATCTTCGAGCAGGGGTTACCTTTCCGGTACATTCCCATGATCTGGATGGTGAACTGTCCATTCAGGTGATTGAAGGGGAGGGAGTATTTCTCGGCGAGAACGATGCTGAGATTCCTGCCAGGACTGGGAATATCCTCATCTCTGAAATACGCGAACCCCATGGCGTTCGGGCGACAACGGACATGCGGATAGTGGTGACTATCGCCCCACCGATATGATTATTGCAAAGAGGATTTGAAAAGAAAAACTTGGCTGGGGAACAAGGATTCGAACCTTGATAGGCGGAGTCAGAGTCCGCTGCCTTACCATTAGACCATTCCCCAGCGTTTGGTGCAGTGAGGCGAGTTTATAAAAGATTTTGCCTGGACTGTCAAGAAATTTTCAGCTGATGACCAGTCCGGCATAGCCGACAACCTGGTCGATGTCTCCAGAGACATATCCCGAATCGGTATAGTCGACCAACCTGACTTTTTCAGCTCCGCAACCAATTGCCGCAAGCATGGCAATGACGACCGGGATAACGCCGCACATGGAGATATGGTTATCCAGGACAGTGCGATACAGGGCATAGGGATCAAGCCGTTCCACGCAGGCCAGGGCTGAGCGGTCCTTCTGTTCGGCTATCCTTCTGGGCTCGTAATGGCTCATGTCGCTTGAAGCAACGATAAGTACATCTTTGTTGCAGGACGTGATGGCATCGCCGATCGCCTTCGCCACCTCTTCGCAGACTGGGTAGGAGAGCCTGGAGAGTGCCAGGGGAACGATATGCAGCTGTGGTTGCAGCACCTGCAGGAACGGTACCTGTACTTCCAGGGAATGTTCAAACTGGTGCGCCGTCTCGTCGATTATGATCTGTGGAGAATGGTCGAGGAGCAGGTCGACAAGGCCCCTGTCTATTGACACCTTGCCAAGCGGCATGTCCCAGGTCTCCGCCGAAAGAGAAACCGGCGCGCCCTGA
>Ga0210123_1000161_pt1 | contig 43407 bp, 29 predicted proteins | sample Muzzi_PWB_D2_FD_185535 | JGI IMG/M metagenome (GOLD analysis project Ga0210123, IMG submission 185535) | Wetland microbial communities from San Francisco Bay, California, USA, that impact long-term carbon sequestration - Muzzi_PWB_D2 (SPAdes) | ecosystem: Environmental > Aquatic > Marine >... | reverse complement strand
GGCGGTGGGGCGGGGTCATGGAGGGGGGATTATCTCGCAGGGCGAGCGGAAGGCGTCGTGGGCGCGCGGGGGACGAGGGATCGAGGGAGTCAGGGGGCGATGGGATCAACCGGCGTCCCTCGTCCCCCGCGCGGGAGATGAGGGATCAAGGGTGATGGGGGCGATCGGTCGACTTCCGAGGGCTCCGAGGGCGGGGGATGGTGCCCTTGGTGGTTGGATGTTCCCGTTGGAGCTGAAGCGGCCGGACCTGTGCCGGCCGTTGGTGCCTTGGGTCGGGTGGTGACGACCGGCAAGATCACAGCGGATGAGCCAGGGCTCAGAAGGCCGCTCGCTCCGCTCGCACCGCGGCCGGCACAGGTCCGGCCGCTTCAATCGAGGGGTTGTCCGCCTCCGTGGTCAGAGCGAAGAACGCTCCGGAAACAGAAGGTAGGTAGGGAGGGATCAAGGGTGATGGGGGCGATCCGGCCGAACGGAGGGCTCAATCGGTTGCAGCCCCACGAACGCCCCGAAAACAGAGGGAGGGAGGGGTGCCTTCTCCTCCCCGCGCGGGGAGGAGAAGGTCAGGAAGAGGAGGGGCGATGCAATTACCGGCTCCCGATGTACCCCTCCTTCTCCAGGTACAGAATAATCGTCTGCACCGCTTCCTCCGGGCTCAGGTTCGTCGTGTCCAGGTCGAGCTCCGCGTCCTTCGGCTCCTCGTACGGGTCCGAGATGCCCGTGAACTCCTTGATGATGCCTTCGCGCGCCTTGGCGTAGAGGCCCTTGCGGTCCCGGGTCTCGCAGACGTCGAGCGGTGTGGCCACGTGGACGAGCACGAAGCCGCCGCCGCTTTCGATCAACTGGCGAACCTCGCTCCGCACCTTCTCGTACGGGGCGATCGGGGCGCACAGCGCGATGCCGCCGTTCTTGGTGATCTCCGAGGCGACGAAGCCGATCCGGCGGATGTTGATGTCCCGGTGCTCTTTCGAGAAGCCGAGCTCGGAGGAGAGGTTCTTCCTCACGATGTCGCCGTCGAGGAGCGTCACCGGCCGGCCCCCCATCTCCAGCAGCTTGACCAGGAGCACGTTCGCCAGCGTCGACTTGCCGGCGCCCGAGAGGCCGGTGAAGAAGACGGTGAAGCCCTGCTTCGAGCGCGGCGGGTGGGTCTTGCGCAGCTCTTCGGCCACCTCCGGGAAGGTGAACCACTCCGGGATCTCCCGGCCGTCGGCCAGGCGGCTCCGAAGCTCGGTGCCCGAGATCGTGAGCGTGCGCTCCCCTTCCGGCACCTCGTCGATCGGGCTGTAGCTGTCCTGGTCTTCGAGGTAGACCATGAGCTTGAACGGCACCATCTTCACGCCGAGCTCTTCCTCGTGCTTCTTGAACAGCTCCTGGGCCTCGTAGGGACCGTAGAAGGGCTGGCCGTTGGCGTCGTTGCCCGGGCCCGCGTGGTCGCGCCCGACGATGAAGTGGGTGCAGCCGTAGTTCTTGCGGATGATGGCGTGCCACAGGGCTTCGCGCGGGCCGCCCATGCGCATGGCGAGCGGCAGGAGCGACAGGTCGACCGTGTGCTGCGGGTAGTGCGGGAGCAGCGCCTGGTAGCAGCGCACGCGCGTGTAGTGGTCCACGTCGCCAGGCTTGGTCATGCCGACCACCGGGTGGATGAGCAGATTCGCCTCGAGCTCCCGGGCGGCCCGGAGGGTGAGCTCGAAGTGGGCCCGGTGCATGGGGTTCCGGGTCTGGAAGGCGACGATCTTCCTCCAGCCCTGCTTGGCGAAGCGCGCCCTGAGCTCCCGCGGCGTGCGGCGGAGCGTGCGGAAGTCGTAGTGGGCCGGGAGCTGGAGGCCTTCCAGCCGGCCGCCGACGCCGATGTTGTTGGTGCGCTGGAAGAGGTGGGCGACGCCGGGGTGGGTCTGGTCGAGCGTGCCGTAGACCGCTTCGGCCTTGGCCTTGCGGTCGATCTCCCAGAGGTCCTCGACGTGGAGGACGGCGAGCATCACGCCCTCTTCGTCGCGGAGGGCGAGCTTGGAGCCCTCGGAGAGGCCCTCGGCGACCTTCTCGGTGACGTCGAGGGTGATCGGGATCGGCCAGAGGGTGCCGTCGGTCAGCCGCATGTCCTTGGCGACGGACTCGAACTCGGCGCGGTTCATGAAGCCCCGGAGCGGCGAGAAGCCGCCGTTCAAGATCAGCTCGAGGTCGCAGATCTGGCGCGGGGTGAGGTCCCAGGAGGGCCAGTCCCGCGAGGTCTCACGGAGCTCGGTGGCGCGCTCGGCGTCGACCAGCAGGTCGACGAGCTCTCCGCCGTGGGCGGGGATCAGGTGGTCGTCGGAGGGGTGCGAGCCGGTGTTTGCGGGGTTGCGGGGGGTGGATGGATCGGACGGAGATGCAGTCATGGGGTCGACAGCTCCCAGGTGGTATTCAGGATGAGTGATTGGCGCAGATTCTGGCGAACAGGGGGGGTGACTACTGGAAGGCTGAAGTATCGCAGCTTCGACGCGGGAATGCAAAGGCGGGAGGATCTCGGGGCCGCCGTCCCTTGATACGCTCCGCGCCGTGAAGCTGTCGATCGTGATCCCCGTCTACAACGAGCGCGAGACGATCGAGCGGGTGATTCGCCACGTGCTGGCGGCCGGGCTCGAGCGCACCGGCGATGGTCTCGACCTGGAGCTGGTGGTGGTCGATGACGCGTCGACGGACGGCACGCGGGAGGTGCTCGGGCCGCTGGCCGAAGAGGGGGTGATCCGGCTCCTCGCCCATTCCGAGAACCGGGGCAAAGGGGCGGCGCTCCGTACGGGGTTCGCGGAAGCGACCGGCGACCTGGTGGCGATCCAGGACGCCGACCTCGAGTACGACCCGGCGGAGCTGCCGAAGCTCCTCGGCCCGATCCTCGACGGCCACGCCGACGTCGTCTACGGCTCGCGCTTCGCCGGTGGCCAGGCCCACCGGGTGCTGTTGTTCTGGCACTTCGTCGGCAACCGGTTCCTCACCCTGCTCTCGAACGCGTTCACCAACCTGAACCTGACCGACATGGAGACCTGCTACAAGGTCTTTCGCCGCGAGTTGCTCGAGCGGATCGTGATCGAGGAGGACCGGTTCGGGTTCGAGCCGGAGATCACCGCCAAGGTCGCCGCCCTGGGCGCCCGCGTCTACGAGGTGGGCATCTCGTACTACGGCAGGACCTATGCCGAGGGCAAGAAGATCGGCTGGAAGGACGGCGTGCACGCCGTCTGGTGCATCGTGAAGTACGGTTTGCGGAGGAACCGGGGTCTGTAGACCATGGCCTTTACGGCCGCGACGGCGAGACCTCGTCGCCGTTGCCGATGATGACCCCGCCGCCCAGGAGCACCGCGGCCGGCACCACCGTCTCGGGCTTCTTCCACCAGGCGACGATGCAGCGGCGGCAGATGCTGTCGGCGCGGGGCACCCCGTTCCAGCCGATGCGCGAGATGATGCCGTCGCACAGGAACCCCATGACGTCGTCGTCCATCTGGTCCTCGATGGTCTCGCCGACGGTCAGGTTCTCGGCGAAGCCGCGCTCCACCTCGTCGAGGACGACGGCGCAGTCGTTCGTCACCGGCGACTCGAGGAGCTCTGAGCGGGCCACCACGTTCCCCGTGGGGGTGACCAGGGCCAGGTAGTACTCCACCTTTTCGTTGTCGTCCGTCGGCTTGGGTGGCGTGACCCAGTAGCTGCCGTTGCCCGCGGCCTCCATGACCACGTAGTAGAAGTCGCCGTGATCGACCCAGCGGAAGTAGAGGCGGGGCTCGACGCCGCCCACCTCGGGCCGGATCGTGGCCCGGATCAGCCCGTTGTCGTTGTTGGGCACGCAGGGCGCCTGCTCGACCTCGAGCGACGGGCCCCGAGCGGCTTGGGCGCGCACGGGAGCCACGAGACAGACGGTCAAGGAAGCGGCAATCAGGCCGGCGACGAAAACGGTAGCCAGGGGATGTCGATTCATGGGATCTCCTTGCATCCGGGTAGCTTATCGCAATGAGGGTCGGTGTGAGGAGCCGCTCCGCGGCGAGTCCATTCAGGACAAGCCGCCCGCGTCGCCTCCCGGCCGCTCCGTGCTCAGGCTCTCGGCGCCGAGAATCTTCTCCTGGTAGCGCAGGACGAACGGGGTCTTCTCGAGGCGCGGGAGGCTTCGCCGCAGGGTGTTGCGGGCTCCCGCCAGGTCTCCGGACTCGTACTGGGCGACCGCCAGGTAGAAGAGCGTCTCCGGGTTGTCGTCCCCGGGGTCGCCGCCCCGCTGGAAGTAGCGCACCGCTTCGCTCCAGCGCGACGAGCGGTAGGCGATGACTGCCGCCAGGTGCTGGGCTTCCTTGGAGCCGGGGTTGGCGTCCGCCACCTGGCGCGCCAGCCGATAGGGCTCGTCGAGCTCGTTGCGCTGTTCGGCTCGCTCGAGGAGCACGCGGGCTTGCTCCAGGGTCGACCGTTCCTGCTGGGAGAGCTGGGCGGGCTTCATCGGCGGCGCTTCGGTGGGCGGCGGCGAAGCTCCCTCGGAGCGCTCCGTGCCGCTCGGCTCCTTCGGTTGCCCCTCCCCTTCGGCGGGCCGGGTCGTGTCCCGGGGAACCAGGTGGCGGAAGACGCCGCTGTAGCCCAAGGTCCGGGGCGGGATGCGCGCGGTGATCTCCGCCTCGAACTCCCTCCGCTCCTCGGCGGAGAGCGCCGCCGCCCCGAACCCCCCGAAGCGCTGCTCCACCTCGACCACGCGGCGGAAGGTCTCGCCGAACCCCTCGTCGTCGCCGGCCGCCGCCTGGGCCAGGCCGAGCCGCACCAGGCACTCGCCGAGGAGCGGCGGCTCTTCGAGGAACCCGAAGCAGGCCAGCCGTAGATCTCGTGCCGCGGCGGCCGGTTCCCCCTGCTCCAGGGAGAAGGTGCCCTGGCGTAGCAGGCGGAGGTAATGGGGGTGGGCTGCCTGGGCGGGGACGGTCGGGCCGAGGAGCAGCGCGGTGGCCAGGGTGAGGGTCGCGGCGATCGATCGCATGGGGGAAGGGGAGCCTTGCATGGAAGGTCAGACGTGGGTCCCATTCTGGGAGAAGGTCTCGTCCGGGCTCGGCAGCGGCCGGTCGTCGAGGACGGCGCGGGGGTTGGTTTCGGTCAGCAGCTCGGCCACGTCGTCGCCCCAGCGGCGGCCGACCGCGGCGCGGGCGGCGGAGAGCCCGGGGGGGCGTGCGTCCAGGTCGTGGCCGTCGCTCGCCAGGAAGTGGGCCAGCCCGGCGTCGAGGAGCGCTCGGGCACGGTCCCGGGTGGCGCGGCCGTAGCTTCCGAGGACGCTCGCGCCGGTGACCTGGAGCATGGCTCCGATCCCCACCAGCCGCTCGACCAGCGGCAGGTCGTCGACGAGCCAGTGGATCTGTTCCGGGTGGGCCAGGATCGGCCGCCAGCCGGCGACCACGACCTCGTGGATCAGGCCGGCCGGGTCCGGCTCGGGGACGTAGCGGCTGAGCTCCAGGAGCAGGTAGCGCGATCCGGCGAGCGGCAGCGCTCCGCCCTCCGAGCCCCCCTCGGCTCTCGAATCCAGCGCCTCGAGCAGCCCCTCGCCGACCCTCACCTCGGCCCCCAGGTGGAGGCGGGGCGGGTTGTCCATGCGCGCCTGGAGCTCGGTTTCCAGCTCGTCCTTGAGCGTGCGGAGCGGCTCCTCTTCGCCGTTCCACCAGAACTCGTGGCGCTGGTGCGGCGTCGCCACCAGGTCGGTGCAGCCGTCCTCGCCGGCACGGCGGCACATGGCCACCGCCCGCTCCAGCGTGGGCGGGCCGTCATCGATGCCGGGCAGGAGATGGAGGTGGAGGTCGATCATGGTCGGGTGGCGCGGCCGGCCGCCGTCCTCAGGCCGCCGAGCCCTGCCGGCTGTCCTCGGAGTACGCCTCGTAGTAGTAGTACTTGCGCCCGGAGACGGAAGTGTCCCGGTGGCGGTTGAGCACCGCGCCGAGGATCTTGACGTCGGTCATGAGCAGCCGGTCGCGGCAGGTGCGGGCGTCCTCGCGCAGCACCTTGCCGGCGCGCAGGCACAGCACCACGCCGTCGGTCATGGAGCCGATGATCGTGGCGTCCGTGACCGCGAGCACCGGCGGGGAGTCGACGATGACGAAATCGAACCGCTTCCGCGCCCGGTCCAGCAGCTCCCGCATCCGCTGCGAGGCCAGCAGCTCGGACGGGTTCGGAGGCACCGGGCCGGAGGGGATGACGCTCAGGTTGGGCACGCTCGAAGGCACCAGCACCTCGCTCGGATCCTCGCCCCCGGCGAGCACGTTGACCAGGCCGGCGCGGTTCGAGATGCGGAATACCTCATGCACCCGAGGCTTGCGCAGGTCGCCGTCGATGAGGAGCGTACGCTGTCCGAGCTGGGCCATGACCGAGGCCAGGTTGACCGAGGTCGCGGTCTTGCCCTCGCCGGAGCCGGCCGAGGTCACCGCCACCACCTCGAGCTCGTGGGCGCTCGACAGCAGCAGCGCCGTGCGCAGCGCCCGGTAGGCCTCGGACACCGACAGCCGCGGCCGCTCGTGGGGCACGAGCTCGATGGTGTCGAGCGGTGGCGTGCCGTCTCGGTGCTCGACGCGCCGCTGGCCGCGCGCGGCCAGCTTGCCCTTGCGCTTGCGGATCCCGTAGCCGTAGTTGCCGTAGCCGCCGGCGGACGATGCGACGTCCGGGATGACCGCCAGGTTGGGGATGCCCAGCCGCCGCTCGACCTCCTCCGGTGTCTTGATCGTGCGGTCCATGTACTCGAGCAGGAAGACGAAGCCGAGCCCCAGCATCAGGCCGACGCCGAGGCCCATGGTGAGGCTCTTCCTGAGCGACGGCAGGAACGCGCCACCGGGTACCAGAGCCCGGTCGACGATGCGCACGTTCGACTCGCGCGTGCCCTGGAGGCGGGCGGCGACCTCGGTCTCCGACTGCTGCCGAAGCAGCTTGTCCAGCAGCTCCCGGGAGCTCGAGATCTCCACCTGGAGGTTGGTCAGCTCGACCGCCGCGGAGCTCTGGTCGATCAGCTCCGAGCGCGCCAGCTCGATCTCCCGCCCCAGGGTCTGCTCCTGGCGCAGGGCCGTCTGATACTCGCCATAGGCTGCCTGACGGGCGTTCTCCGCGTTGTCGGCGATCGCCCGGTTGAGGCTCTTGCGGCCCTGCTCGATCTCGGCCTTGAGCTCGACCATGGCCGGCCAGTCCGGCTTGTAGGTCTGGAGCTTGGTCTGGTACTCGCGCTCGCGCTGGAGCTGCTCGCGCATGAGCTCGCCGATGGTGCCGCCGGCGAAGCTGTCGGCCACGTCGCGCCGCGGGCTCTCGAGCAGCTCCTTGTAGCGCGCTTCCCGTTCGATCCGCCGTGCCTTGGCCTCGGTGTAGTCGTTGTTGAGCGCCTGAAGCCGCTGGAGGACCACGTTCGAGTCCCGGTCGAGGGAGATGATGTCGGTCTGGCGGCTGAACGCCTGGAGGTCGGTCTCCTTCTCCTGGATCTCCCGCTTCAGGGTGTCGATCTGGGAGGCGAGGAAGGAGGAGGCCCGCCCGGCGGTGGTGCTCCGGGTCGAGATGCCCCAGTCGATGAACGCTTCGGCGAAGCCGTTGGCCACCCGGGCCGCGAACTCCGGCGACGAGGTGCGGAAGGAGATGTCGACGAGCTGAGTGCTCCTTACCGGTGCCACCTCGAGGCCGCCCAGCAGGCGCCCGGCCAGGTGCCCCAGCACCGCGGCGTCGGCCCCCTCGGCGTCGAGCGACTCGATCGAGGCGGTCGACAGGGGCTGGCCGCCCGGGTTGAACTCCGGGTCGTCGGCCAGGCCGAGGTCGACGACCACCCGCTCGGCGAGGCCGCGGCTCTCGAGCAGCTCGTACTGGGTCGGGTAGTACTCCAGGTTCCACCAGTTCTCGAGCCAGGGGTTCTGGCTCCCGGACAGCGGCGTCAGGCTCTTGCGCTCGATCTGGATGCGTGCCGTGGCCCGGTACTGCTTGGGGGTCATGGCGTACTTGGCCGCGGCCCCGGCCAGGCAGACCAGCACCAGGGCCGCCACGAGCTGCCAGCGCCGGGCGATCTTCTCCAGGTAGTCGGAGAGGTGGAACTCCGGCTCGTCGAGCGGCAGCGGGCGTTGGTGGGGGGCAGGCGTGGCCGGTGCGGGCGGCTGGGTGGGCTCACCCGGGAAGGGAGGGGGGGTCAATGGACCGAGCGACTTCAAAAGAACGACTCCTTGACGATGACGACGTCTCCTTCGGTGAGCTCCGGGTCGGCCTCGCGCCCGGAGACGATCGCCTTGTAGCTCACCCAGATCTCCTGGGGGTTGCCGCCGGCGCGGTGGCGCCGGATCAAGATCTTCTTCGATGCCCGGTCGGTCAGGCCGCCCGCCCGTGCGATGGCCGCGAGCAGGGTGACGCGCTCGGTGCTCTGGAAGGTCAGCGCGCCCGGGCTCGCCACCTCTCCCAGGCAGTAGATGGTCACTTCGACCGCCGCCGGCACGTTGATCAGGTCGTTGGCGAAGATCGGGATGTTGACGTCCGGATCGGCGCGCACCAGGAGGTCCTGGATGCGGATCGCCACCTGGTCGGTGAGGCCGTTGTCGGCGCGGCGGAGCACGAAGATCGAGTCCCCGTGGTTGTCCGCGAGACCGCCGGCGGCGGTGATCGCCTCGAGCAGGGTGAGCTTGCCGGAGTAGTTGAGGCTGCCCGGCTGGCGCACGGCGCCGATCACCGAGATCGGCCGCGACCGGAACTCGAGCACCTCGACCGAGACCGATGCCCTCTGCAGGAGCTCGCGCTCGAGGATCTGCTTGAGCCGGGCGGCGAGCTCGTTCTCCGTCAGCCCTTCGGCGGGCACCCGGCCCACCAGCGGCAGGCGCACCGTGCCGTCCTCGTTGACCCGCACGTCGACGTTCAGCCGGGGCTCCTCGAACACCCGGATCGCCACCTGGTCCCGGGGCCCGATCTGGTACGAGTCCGTGCCGGAGGTCTGAGCCGCGCGAGCGGACGCCGCGGGGTCCGCCACGGTCAGCGCGACCGCGAGCAACACGTAGGCCACCGCGGTCGAGTGAATGCTCCGTATCCTGCTCATCCGGAACATGTTAGCCCAAAGCCGCGGGGCCGGTCCACAGGTCGTGGGGAGCCCGGCTTGCTTACCCCGTCCAGGGGTCCTCGCCGCCGATGCCGAAGCTGACGCCGGCGCTGAGGACGGTGAGGGAGCGGTCCTGGCCGGGGAGGTTGGAGTCGAACTCGGTCTGGGAGCCGCCCAGGTGGAGGTTGACGGAGCTGCCGAGGGTCATGGTGAGCTCGGCGCCGTAGGCGGTGATGTCGTCCTGGCGCTCGGGCGTGCCGGGGAGCGCGGCGGCGACGGACCGGAAGTCCGCCTGGCCGGTCTCGGCGAACGCGGTGAGGTCGGTGCGCCGGCCGAGGTGGAGGCCCGCGGTCAGGCCGACCAGGTCGGTCTCGAAGTGGCTGAAGTCGTCGGCCAGGGCGAGGCTCAGCGTGCGGCGCGCGTAGACGGAGGCGGAGAGCCGGTTGCCGTCGGCTCCGAGGGTCGCCGAGTAGGTGGTGACGTCGGTGTCGGCGAGCTCGGAGCCCGGCTCGGCTTCGAGGGAGAGCTCCTGGACCTCTACCGAGAGGTCGACCTTGGGGCCGTCGTAGGCGATGGTGACCAGGGGCGCCGTGCCCTTGCTCGAGAGGTTCCGGGCGTCGTCCAGGGAGTCGGTCTCGGTCCACTCGTAGCCGAGCTGGAGGCGCCAGCGGGAGCGGGGCTCGTAGGAGAGGCCGGTGCGCAGCCGGCGCTCGTCCCGATCGAGCAGGTTGAGCGGATCGAGAGGATCGACCGGATCGGGGCCGGCGGCGCGCTCGTCCTTGTCGATCAGGTTACGGACCTGGCTCTCTGCCCCTTCGACGAACACCGCGGTCGAGAAGCCGAGTCTGAGCGAGGTCGCGACCGAGGCGCTGGTCTCTCGGTTGTTGACCTGCTCCGGCAGCTCGGAGCTGACGATCGAGAGCCTCTCCGTCCGGCTGCCCGTGGCCTCGAGCGTCAACCGGTTGAAGAAGGCGAACGCGCCGGCGCCGTAGCGGCCGTTCAAGCGCCGCCGGTCCGTCTGCTTGTCCCACCAGAGGTACTCGGGCAGGGCGTAGGCCACCCAGGTGACGTCCGGGCCCGTGGGTAGGTAGGCGCGCAGGCCCGCGCCGCCGACCGCCGCCACGTCGGACTCCGGCTCGCCGCTGCCCTCGGGCTGGCCTCCCGGGTTGTCGTGCCACGAAACGTCGCGCAGAGCGAGCCAGGGGTCGAGGCGCAGGCCTCCCACCTGCCAGCGGGCATCGGAGACCGCTTCCGCCATGGTCTCCCGGGTCACCCGAGCGCCGCCGGGAGCCGCCGTCCCCGGTTGCGTATACTGCGAAAACTGACCTCGGGCCGCTCCTGCTGTCAGGAACAGCGCGGCACAGATGATGGCAACAGTCCCTTCGAGGCGCATCCTCTCCCCCGTGAGCGAGCCGCGACCGCATCCGGAAGCCCATGATCCGGGCCGCCGCGTCGATTCGATGGAGCATCGGGTACCAGGCGGGCCGATGATACGGCATCTGGCCCCCGTGGCCGTGCTGGCGGCGGCGATTCTGTGGACCCCCTGGCCGTTCGGCAGCGTGGTGCCCTGGGCCGCGGCGCTGGCCGCCGCCGCCGGGCCGGCCGCCCTGGCCGTGGGGCTCTTCTCCGGCGCCCGGCTTCGCTCCCTCCGGCCGGCGCTGGTTCCCGCCGCGGCGCTCGGGGTGCTGGCGCTTCTCGGGGTGGCGCAGAGCCTGGCCTGGCCCGCCGGCCTGGTCTCGGCGATCTCTCCCGAGCACGCGCACCTGGCGGCGGAGGCCGGCGCCGCCCTCGATCCCCCGGCCGGAGCCTCCGGGGCGGGCGCCGGGGCACCGGCCGCTGCCGTTCCCGACAGGACACCCCTGAGCGTGGCCCCCTCGGTCACCCGGCGGACGGCGGTGCTGATGGCGTCCTTCGGTGCGGCCTTGCTGGCGGCTGCCCTGGCGGGCCGGAAGCGGCTCGGCCGGAGGGTTCTGGGGGTCTCGGTGGTGGCGGTCGCCCTGGCCCAGATCCTCTACGGTGCGCCTCGCTGGTTCGCCCGGAGCCTGACGCTCTGGGGCGTGCCGGTGCCGGGGAGCGACCGCTTGCGCGGCACCTTCATCAATCCCAACCACTTCGCCCTGCTGCTCGAGATGGCGCTGGCGATCACCCTCGCCTGGGGCTGGTGGTCGCTGGTCCGGGCGAGGCGGACGGCCTCCTTGGAGCGGAAGATCGCGCTGGTGGCGCCGCCCATGCTGGTCTGGCTGACGCTCTTCGTGGCGCTGGCCATGAGCGGGTCGCGGGCGGGCCTCTCGGCGGCCGCCGTCGGTGCCGGGGTCGAGGGCCTGAGCCTGGCGCTGGCGCCGGCCAGGGGGTCACGCCGCCGTCGCGCGCGGCTCCTCGCCCGGGCCGCGGTGGTGATGGCGGCGGTTCTGGCGGTCGGGGTGGTGGCGGTTCTCGGGACCGGCGGCGCCGCCGGATTCGCCCGGTTCGCCAGGACCTCCGCCCACGACCTGGCGACGCTCGACCGGATCGAGGCCACCGGCAGCGCCCTCGAGCTCTGGCGGTCCTTCCGGTGGACAGGGACCGGTCTGGGCACGTTCCTCGAGGCGTTCCCGCTGGTGCAGCCGGCGGAGGTGGGGTTGACCTGGTGGCACCTGCACAGCGATCCGCTGGAGGTCCTGGTGACCGGTGGCGTGGTCGGTGCGCTGGCGCTGTTGATCGGCGTGGCCGCGGTGGCGCTCGGCCTCGCGAGACGGCTGGGCCGCCTGCGCCGGTGCGAGGAGCAGGCGACGGTCGCGGCGGGGCTGGGGACCCTGGTGTCGGTCGGCCTCCACGAGATGGTCGACTTCGGCCTCACCATGCCGGCCAACGCCCTGGTGTGCGCCGTGATTCTGGGCGCCGCCCTCGTCGCCGAGCCGCCTCGTCGGAGCACGGGCTGAGCGATCGCTCCGGGCCTCCGCCGGCCGCCTTCCCGCGACGGACGCTGGTGCGGGACGCGGGTCAGCGCAACTCGACCGGGCCGGGCCAGACCCGCTCGCCGGCCAGGGTGGCGAGCTCGAGGGAGTGCGGTCCGGGAGCAATCGGCATCGCAAGGGTGATGGTGTCGCCGTTTCTGATCTCGCGGCAGCCCGCCCCCTCGCCGTCCAGGCGCACCTCGACGGCGGCCCCGGCCGCTGGGGCCTCCGCGATGGTGATCCGCAGGCCGTTGCCCGACTCCCGCACGAGCATGCGCAGGACCGGTGTCGGGTTGCTCCAGCTCCAGGCGGTGACGGGCCATCTCCTGGACCGCTGCCGTTCGAGGGCGGCGCGGATGCGGGCGGCCTCGCCGGTCTGGTTTGATCGTCCATCCGTTCGGGCGAGCCTCGCCGCCAGATCGAGGAAGAGCGGCTGATCCCGCCATGCCGGGTGCACGCGGTCGAGGGTGGCGCGGGCCGCGTCCGTGTGGCCGCGCTCGGCGAGCGCGCCCGCCTTCTCGATGAAGTAAAGCCCCCACGACTCGCTCCACAGGTCGTCGGCCTTGCGTTCGATCCGCTCGGCCCGCTGGACCGCGTTGGCTTCGCCGAGGGCCAGGGTGGCTCGGGCGGCGAGCGGCAGGTCGTCGGTCCCGAGGCTCCCGGGGAAGGCCGCCGAGCGCAGGCGCGCGAGCGCGTCGTGCGACAGACCGTTGCCCCCGGAGGCCGTTGCCGCGAGGTGCCAGCGCAGCCAGGAGCGCAAGCCGGGGAGCAGCTCCAGGTGGGGCGGGCCGGGTGGAGCGGCGCGGAGGGCGGCATCCACCACGGGGGCGAAGCGCGGCTCCGCCGGCGTCCTGGCGATCAACCCGAGGAGCGCGGCGCGGGCGGCGAGGATCTGCCCCCGGTCGAGCTGGACGCGGGCGTCGTCGAGGTGCCGCTGCAAGCCGTGCTCGAGGGCGCCCCGGTGCCGCTCCCGGGCGTCGCAGAACGCGGTCCAGTCGGCGCGGTTCGCCATGATCGATGCGATGCGCTCCCAGGCCCATGGCTCGTCCGGGATCGCGGCGAGCGCGTCGGGGCCGGTACCGGCCGTCGTCAGCCAAGCCTCGATCAGCCGGTCGAACGTCTGCCGGTCCCGCAGGGCCCGCCCGGCCAGCTCGCGCGCCAGGCGCCGCTTGTCGTCCGAGAGCGCCGGCCAGAGCTCGACGTAGGCACTCACCAGCGCGCGCGCGGGCTCGTCCCGTCCCGGGGCGAGACGCCGGGCCAGGAGCAGGGGCTCTTCCCAGCGGTGGTACTCCTGGAGCAGCCGGGGGTCCGGCTCGCGGGACCGGCCTCCGGACCAGGCCAGGTAGGTGGCGGTGCCGGTGACGGTGGCGGCCCGCCAGGAGGCCGGGCGTTCTTCGAGAGCGCTCGCGGCCAGGCGCCGGGCCGCCTCGAGCCGGCGGCGGGACAGGTCGGGCTCGTCGACTCCCTCCGGCGGCGCCAGCTCGGTCGCCAGCAGGGCGCTCGCCACCGCGAGCCGGGCGCGGGCACCGTCTCCGGCGTGCCCGATCTCGCGCAGGAGCTCCGGGCGGTCGACCCTCAGCTCCTGGGCGATCTCGGCGAGCTCCGAGCGTTCGGCGCCGAGCCACGCCTGCTCTGCCGCGAGGCTAGCGAGCAACAGCAGCGCGGCGCCGCCGGCGGCGGCGGCCAGGGGATGCCGAGGAGCGATGGGGAGGCGTGGTGAGGGCATGGGCGGCAGGTCCGACAGTCCGATATGGTACCTCGGAGTCTCGACGTCCGTTCCCCGGGAAGCGGTCCGAATTCCCTCATGCGATCACTCGTACCCTCCATCCTGACCCGTCGGCTCGCACGGCTGGCGGAGCCGGGCCCCGCTGCCCTCGGCTGGGCTCTGCTGGTCGCCGCGGCGCTGCTCGTGCCGGGCTCGGCGGCGCCCTCGAGCCGGGCCTGGCTCCGTGCCCTCGAGCAGGCGGGCGCGGACAAGGCGGTCCACTTCCTCCTGTTCGGCGTCCTGGCGGCGCTCCTCGGACGGTGGCGGTCGAGCGCCGACTCCGGTGCTCCCCTCCTGGTCGCCGTCCTCGCCGCGACGGTCTATGGCGCCCTGACCGAGGCTCTCCAGGCCGTCGTGCCGGGCCGCTCGCCGGAGTGGATCGATCTCGTGGCGGACGGCGTCGGAGCGCTCGTGGGAGTGGCGTTCTTCCACTGGCTCCGGCGGCGTTCTCCGGAGCCTTTCTGCTAGCATCTGGCGGCTCCGAATCCACGTTCCACCGCCGGATACCTCGTGTCGAAGCGCTCTCGATCCCCACGCCAGTCCCGCGAACCGCTCGCGCTCGTCGGCTATGGGCTGATCTGGGCGCTGGTGCTGGCGGTGCCGCTGGTGGTCAGCCCGACCGCCCTCGACAGCTTCCGGCTGCCGAAGCTGCTGCTCGCCGAGTGGCTGGGCCTCGCGTCCCTCGCGAGCTTCGCCCTCGCCGCGGCGCTCGGCCGGGGTGAGGCGGAGGAGGGCGGCCTCCCCCCCTGGCGGCGGCGCGTGCTGATGGCCGCGGTGCCACTGGCGCTCGTCGCCACCCTCGGGCTGGCCACGACCGAGCACCCGGAGCACGTCCGTCAGGCCCTGGCCGACCTCTGGATCGGTGTGGCCTGCCTGGTCGGTTGGAGCCTGGCGCTCTCCTCGAAGCGTCTCGGGTGGCTCCTGGGCGGCCTCGGGGTGAGCGGCTCGCTCCTGGCGCTTCTGGGCATCTTGCAGTACCACGACCTGTACCGGCCGTTCGGCTTCGCCCGGGGTGAGGAGGCCGGCCGGCTCGGTGTGTCGTCACTCGCCGGCAACACGGGGGACCTGGCGGCGTTCCTGGTGCTGCCGGTGCTCGTGGCCCAGTGGCGGCTCGCGGCGCCCGCCGCAGACCGTCGGGGCCGGCTGCTGTGGGGTGCGGTGCTCGCGCTCTGCCTCTACGGCCTGGCCGTGACCCAGACCCTCACCGGCCTGGTGGCGGTGCTCGTCGGGAGCGTCGTGCTCTGGGCGGCGCGGCTTCGGCCACGGCAGGCGGTGGCGGCGGGGGCTGGGGCGTTGCTGGCGGTGGTGCTGATCGTGCTGGCGGTCGCTCCCCTGCGCGAGCGGGTGGCGCGCTCGGCCGACTTCCTCGCCGAAGGGAAGATCGACGCGCTGGTCTCGGGACGCCTGGACGGTTGGCGGGCGGCGCTCTGGATGGTCGGCGAGAGCCCGGTTCTGGGCGTCGGCCACGGCGCCTATCGGGCGGAGTTCGCGCGCGCCAAGCTGGCGCTCCTCGACGAGGGCGTCGAGCTCTATCCGGGGCATGTGGACCCGTTCTTCGCCAACGCCCACAACGAGCTCCTCGAAGCGGGGGCGGAATGGGGCATCCTCGGCTGGGTGGCCCTCGGCTGGGCGTTGTGGCTCCTGGGGCGTGCGGTGGCGCGCGGTGCGGCGCGGCGGTCACGGGAGGATCGCGGGTTCGCCCTGGGCGCCCTCGCGGCGGTCGCGGTCCTCGCCCTCGGGCAGTTCCCGTTCCGCTTCGCCCTCGCCGCCTACCCCATCCTCCTGCTGGGCGCCTGGCTGTTCCGGGTGGCGGCGGAGGACGCGCCCGAGCCCGGTGCCCCATGGCAGGCCGGGGGCCCGCGCCGCCTGCTCGCCTGGGCGGTCACTCTGGCCCTGGCGCTGGCGCTGGTCGGCCAGACCGTGCGCTCGAAGGACCGGATCGGCGCCAGCAAGCGTCTGCGCGTGGTCGACGTGGTGACGGCGCAGGCGGTGTCTGCGACCGGAGAGATCCCCCGGCAGATCCTCGGCGGCAACCTCCGCCTCCTGCGTCAGGCGCGGACGCTCGATCCCGCCGACGTGACGGTGCCGGCGTCCCTCGCGGCCCAGCACCTGCTGGCCGGGTCGCCCCGGCGTGCGGTCGCGGTCTACGAGGAGGCGATCGCTCTGGAGCCGCGGCCGGAGCTCTACCTGAACCTGGGCCGGGCGCTCCTGACCATCGGCGAGCGGGAGCGGGCGGTGGAAGCGTTCTCCGACGCGGTGCGGCTCGCCCCCCGGCTGCGGAGCCAGGTGCCGAGCACCGTCCGCCGCGAGCTGCCGAAGGTAGCGAAGAACCGCTGAGGCCTCACCGGCGGCGTGGTGGGTGCGCGCACCCCACGCGCACCCTACACGCCCCTGGAAGTCAACACGATCGTCACCGTGCGCACCAGGATCGCGAGATCCAGCCAGAGGCTCCAGTTGGCGATGTAGGCCAGGTCGTAGCGCAGCTTGTTGCGGGCGGTCGAGTGGTACTCGCCGTTGATCTGGGCGAGCCCGGTCAGGCCCGGGGCCACCGAGAAGCGCTCGGCGTAGCCCGGCACCTCGTCCAGGTAGCGCCGGACGAACCCAGGCCGCTCGGGGCGCGGTCCCACCAGGCTCATGGACCCTTCGAGGACGTTGAAGAGCTGGGGCAGCTCGTCCAGCCGGTAGCGGCGGAGCACGGCCCCGATGGGGGTCAGGCGGGGGTCTTCCAGGGTGGCCAGGATCTCGCGGCTCTCCGGCTCGGCGTCGACGTGCATGGTGCGGAGCTTCCAGAGGGTGAACGGCTTCAGCTCGCGGCCGACGCGCTCCTGGCGGTAGAAGACCGGGCCGGGGGAGGTCAGCTTGACCACCGCGGCGCAGGCCAGGATCACCGGCATCGCCAGGATCAGCATGAGCGTTCCGGCCAACAGGTCGAGGCTCCGCTTCACCGGCCGGAGGAGGCGCCATTCGCTATCCCGCACGACCTCGATCAGCGGCAGGTCGTGGACCCAGCGGTAGCGCATCCGCCCGATGGTGCTCTCGAACGGCCCGGGCAGCAGCAGGACGTTCCCCCTGGCGTCGCTCCGGGCGAGGGCCAGGGTGTCGAGCAGGCGGCTTCGCCAGGGCGAGTCGTCCTCCGCGATCACCAGGTCGTCTACCTGGCCGGAGCGGATGAGCTCGGGGAGGTCCTCGATGGCTCCCAGGCAGGGTCCCAGCGCCTCGGACACCTCGGGGTCGGTGTCGTCCGAAGGCCGGTCGCCGGGCGAGCGCCGGATCCAGCCGACGAGCTCGAGCTCCGGGGAGGGGTCCCGCCGGAGCGTTTCGGCCAGCTCCATGGCGACCGATCCGCCGCCGATCAGCGCGAGCCGCAGAGGCTTGCGCCGGGTGCGGACCGCCACGGCCGCGCGCCAGGCCCCCAGGAGGAAGAAGTCGAGGGCGGTGAAGACGAGCAGCACCGAGCGCGGGAAGGTCCGGTCGGCGAGGAAGAAGAAGGCGCCGAGCGCCAGCCCGAGGAGCGCCACCGCCGGCAGCAGGCGGCGGGCCCGCTCCAGGGTCTGGCGTGGCTGGGACCGGTCGTAGAGGCCGAAGAAGTAGAGGGCCAGGACCTGGGTCACCGCCACCAGGGGCCAGAAGGTGAGGAAGAACCCGAGCCGATCCTCCGGCAGGAGATCGTGGGTGAACGGCACCGGCACGTGGATCCGAACCAGGAAGGCCCCGTAGAAAGCCGCCACGCCGACGACGAGGTCACCGATCGGTCGCAACCATCGGCGCAGTGGGGGCTCGGGCCGGATCATGGTGTGGATCTTACCGTTGCCATCGTTAGGTTTCCGCTTCGTTATACTGACCAGCTCTATGAAAGTGACCGAGCATCTGGAGCGGGCCGCGGGCCCTCTCATCAGCTTCGAGATCATTCCACCGCTTCGAGGCGGCAACGTGGGCGAGCTGTTGACCCTGATCGACGACCTCGTCCAGTACCGGCCCCCGTTCATCGACATCACCTCCCACGCCGCGGAAGTGATCTACGAGGAGACCGCCCAGGGCTTCCAGCGCCGGGTCAAGCGCAAGCGCCCCGGCACCCTCGGCGTGTGCGCGCTGATCCAGAACAAGTGGGACGTAGACGCGGTGCCCCACATCCTCTGCCGGGGGTTCACCCGCGAGGAGACCGAGGATTTTCTGATCGAGCTCCGGTATCTGGGGATCGACAACGTCCTGGCCGTGCGCGGCGACGACAGCGGGTACCAGAAGCCCCTCCAGTTCGGTCGCAGCGCCAACCTCTTCGCCAAGGACCTGGTGGGCCAGATCGCGGACATGAACCGGGGCAAGTACCTGGAGGACGACCTGCTCGACGCCGACGTCTCGGACTTCTGCATCGGCGTCGGCGGCTACCCGGAGAAGCACTTCGAATCGCCGAACCTGGTGACCGACGTGCGTCGCACCAAGGAGAAGGTGAAGGCCGGGGCCGACTACATCGTGACCCAGATGTTCTTCGACAACGCGCGCTACTTCGAGTACGTCGACCTGTGCCGGGCCGAAGGGATCGACGTGCCGATCGTCCCGGGGATCAAGATCCTGGCCACGCGCAAGCAGCTCACCTCGATCCCGCGCGTCTTCCACGTCGACATCCCCGTGGAGCTCTCCGCGGAGGTGGAGGCGGTTGCGCCGGAGCGGGCCGTGGACGTGGGGGTCGAGTGGGCCCTCCAGCAGTCCCGGGAGCTCCTCGACCGGGGCGTGCCGTCGATCCACTTCTACGTCATGCAGAGCTCGCGGGCCATCGGCCGGCTGCTCGACCAGTTGACGATCGATTGACACGGCCTTCGGCTCTCCGTTAGGTTCGTTCTCGCATCACGAGCGGCCCGGGCCCCCATCGACGACACCGGCGATCGGCGCACCGGGCGCGGCAACCTGGGATCGGACACCCAAGGTGCCTTCTCGCCGTACCGCGATCCGCGCGGGCGAAGCGAGGATGTGGCCCCCACCGGGCTCTTCGGCCCCTTTCGACGAAGGTCGGAGGCGACTGGTGGGGAGCAATCGAGCTGTCCGAGAGGCGACGACCCGTTCTCGTGATGCAGAGGGCGGGTCGTTTCAGTTTGGAGGCTGTTCCATGACCGAGTCGCATCCCCTGTCCCCCCCGGCCCGACCGAACGATCTCGACGAACGCACCGCCGCCCTCGAGGCGGCCCTGGCCGACCGCATCCTCACCCTGGACGGCGCCACCGGCACCGCGTTCCAGGCCGCCGGCCTCTCGGCCGAGGACTTCGGCGGCGCCGAGCTGGAGGGTTGTAACGAGAATCTCTCGATCACCCGGCCCGACGTGGTCGAGGCGATCCACGTGCGCTACCTCGAAGCCGGGGCGGACGTGGTCGAGACCAACACCTTCGGCGCCACGCCCCTGGTGCTCGCCGAGTACGGCCTCGCGGATCGCGCCTTCGAGATCAACCGCCGGGCGGCCGAGATCGCCCGCGGCGCCTGTGCACGCTTCGCCACCCGGGAGCGCCCGCGCTTCGTCTGCGGCTCCATGGGGCCGACCACCAAGGCGATCTCGGTCACCGGCGGGGTCACCTTCGACGAGCTCCGGGAGCATTACCGGGTCCAGGCCGTGGGGCTCATGGCCGGCGGCGCCGACTACCTGCTGCTCGAGACCTGCCAGGACACCCGCAACGTCAAGGCCGGGCTCCTGGGCATCGCCCAGGCCTTCGACGAGGCGGGGTGGCGCCTGCCGGTGGCGGTGTCGGTGACCGTCGAGCCCACCGGGACCATGCTCGCCGGCCAGGACGCGGAGGCGTTGGCCGTCTCCCTCTCCCACCAGGACCTCCTCTACGTGGGGCTCAACTGCGCCACCGGGCCCGACCTCATGACCGACCACGTGCGCACCCTGGCCGAGCTCGCTCGCACGCGGGTGGCCTGCGTGCCCAACGCCGGCCTGCCGGACGAGGAGGGCCGCTACACCCTGGGCGCCGACGATTTCGCCGAGGCGGTCGGCCGCTTCGCCGAGCGCGGCTGGCTCAACCTGGTCGGAGGCTGCTGCGGCACGACCGAGGCGCACGTGGCGGCGCTGGCGCGGCGGGTCCGGGGCGTGCGGCCCCGGATCGCTCCCGATCATCACCGGGCGTTCGTCTCCGGGCTCGAGGCGGTCGAGCTGACCGAGGACAACCGGCCCCTCCTCGTCGGCGAGCGCACCAACGTCCTGGGCAGCAGGAAGTTCAAGCGCCTGGTGGCGGAAGGGTCCTTCGAAGAGGCGGCCGAGGTGGGCCGTGCCCAGGTGCGCTCCGGGGCTCAGGTGATCGACGTCTGCCTCCAGGACCCGGATCGGGACGAGGTGGCGGACGTGAACGCCTTCCTCGACAAGATCACCCGCCTGGTCAAGGCGCCGCTGATGATCGACTCGACCGATCCCGAGGTCATGGAGCAGGCGCTCACCTGGTGCCAGGGCAAGGCGATCCTCAACTCGATCAACCTGGAGAACGGCCTGGAGCGCTTCGAGCGGGTGGTGCCGCTCGCCCGGCGCTACGGCGCGGCGCTCGTGGTGGGGACGATCGACGAGCAGGGGATGGCGGTCACCGCGGAGCGCAAGCTCGAGGTGGCCCGGAGGAGCTTTCGGCTCCTGGTGAACGAGATGGGCGTGGCGCCCGAGGACATCTGGTGGGACACCCTCGTCTTCCCCTGCGGCACCGGCGACGCCGACTACCTCGGCTCGGCGGCGGCGACCATCGAAGGGGTGCGGCGGCTCAAGCAGGAGCTCCCCCGGTCAAGGACGATCCTCGGCGTCTCGAACGTCAGCTTCGGCCTGCCGCCGGCCGGCCGCGAGGTGCTCAACTCGGTCTTCCTCCACCACGCCACCAAGGCGGGGCTCGACGCCGCCATCGTCAACACCGAGCGGCTGGCCCGCTACGCCGAGATCCCGGACGAGGAACGCCGCCTGGCCGAGGCTCTGATCGACCTCGAGCCGGGGGACGTGGCGGCCGGCGAGCGGGCGGTGGAGGAGTTCGCGGCCCACTTCCGGGGTCGCGAGACGGTGCGCGAGGTGCGTCCGCGGGAGAGCCTGCCCCTCGACGAGCGCCTGTCCAGGGCGGTGGTCGAGGGCTCCAAGGTGGGGCTCGAGGAGGACCTGGACGCGGCCCTGGCCGACCCCCGCTGGCCGGAGCCCCTCGACATCATCAACGGTCCGCTCATGGCCGGCATGGCCGAGGTGGGGCGCCTGTTCAACGACAACCAGCTCATCGTCGCCGAGGTGCTCCAGAGCGCCGAGGTGATGAAGAAGGCGGTCGCCCACCTGGAGCCCCACATGGAGCGCACGGGCGATGACGACAGCACGCGCGGCCGGGGCCGGGTGATCCTCGCCACGGTCAAAGGGGACGTCCACGACATCGGCAAGAACCTGGTCGACATCATCCTCACCAACAACGGCTTCGAGGTCGTCAACCTGGGGATCAAGGTGCCGAGCGAGGTGCTGATCCAGGCGGCGCGGGAGCACCGGCCGGACGTGATCGGCCTGTCCGGCCTGCTGGTCAAGAGCGCCCAGCAGATGGTGGCGACCGCCGGCGACCTGGCCGCCGCCGGGGTCGCCGCGCCGATCCTGGTGGGTGGCGCGGCCCTCACCCGGCGGTTTACCCACAAGAAGATCGCACCGGCCTACGGCGACGGGGTGTGCACCTACGCCAAAGACGCCATGAACGGCCTCTCCCTGGTCGAGCGCCTGTGCGATCCGCGGGCCCGGCCGGAGCTCGAGCGGGAGGTGGCCGAGACCGTGCGGAAGGACCGGGATCTGGAGGCGCTCGGTGGGGGCAAGCGCAGCCCGGCCGCCGAGGGCGAATCGACACCCGCCGGGCCGTCGCCGGCGATCCGCCGGGACCTGGTGCCCCCGGCGCCCCCCGACCTCGAGCGCCACGTGGAGGAGCTCCCGCTGGACGAGGTCTGGGAGCTCGTCAATCCGCAGATGCTCTACGGCAAGCACCTGGGCCTCAAGGGCTCGGTCGACGCGCTGGGGGCGAGCGGCGACGCCAAGCTCGGAGAGCTCCGGGAGCTGGTTCGGGAGCTCCAGGGCGAGGCCGTCCGCCTCGGCGCCCGGGCCCGTGCGGTCTGGCGCTTCTTCCCGGCGCGGGTGTCCCGGGAGGGCGAGGGGCCGAGCGAGCGGATCGTGCTCTTCGACCCCGACCATCCGGACGCGGACCGGGTCGCGGCCGCCTGGACCTTCCCCCGCCAGGCCACCGGCGACCGGCTCTGCCTGGCCGACTACGTGCTGGACGGCGATCACGTGGCGGTCTTCGTCACCAGCTTCGGCGGCCCCACCCCCAACGCCGTCCAGGAGCAGGCCCAGAGGTGGAAGCACCAGGGGGAGTACCTGAAGAGCCACGCGTACGCCGCCCTGGCGCTCGAGACGGCGGAAGCCGCGGCCGAGCACGTGCACCGGAGGCTCCGGGCGCTCTGGGGATTCCCGGACGCACCGGTGTCGGCATCGGCGGCATCGGCGGCATCGGCAGACACCGCGGCCGCTCGCAAAGCCCTGTTTGCGGCGCGCTACCGGGGCAAGCGCTACAGTTTCGGCTACCCGGCCTGCCCGGACCTCGGGGGCCAGCGCCAGCTCTTCGCGGCGCTGCGGCCGGAGGAGATCGGCGTCACGCTCACCGAGGGGGACATGATGGACCCGGAGGCCTCGGTCTCGGCCCTCGTCTTCCACCACCCGGACGCCCGCTACTTCGGTGTCTGAGCAGGGCGTCCGAGTGGCAGTGGGAGAGGACACCGCCATCCAAAACGAAGGACGATCTGAGCAGGGGTTGGGTCGGTCCGTGGCGGCCTGCGCCTCGGTACACATATTGCAGATGTTCGACCCTATAGACTTCGCTCCAGACAGGCCTTTTCCGATCCGGTCCGGCACTGCGCCGCCCTGCGGATCGGAGGGCCAGTCCGCCCTGAGACACCGGGGGGTCTCCGGCCCTTCGGCAGCAGTTGGAGGGATGCCATGAGACTCCGTCACGCGCTCACGCTTCCGCTCACCGTCGCCCTGCTTCTCCTCGCCGTGCCGTTGCCGGCGTTGGCTCAGGAGACCGCAGTCGTCACAGAAGGCACCGACGAGGAGTGGAGCGATCTCGACAGCTTCGGCGAGGAGATCTCGGTCGAGGTCGTCAACCTCGACGTTCGCGTGCTCGACCGCCAGGGCCGGCCGGTCACCGGCCTCACCCAGGACGACTTCGCGCTCTACCAGGACGGCGAGCCCGTCGAGCTCTCGAACTTCGCCGCCTTCGAGGGCTCGGTTCCGGGTGCTGCTGCCGAGCCGGACCCGAACGCCCAGCCGGGGGAGCCGCCCAAGGAGCGCTTCACCCTGGAGGTGTCGGACGAGCCGGCCAATCTCGAGGCCAGGGAAGCCCGGGAGGTTCCCGAAGAGAACCGCCTCCACCTGGCGGTGCTGGTCGACAACCGTTCGCTGCGCCCGGCCGACCGTGCCCGGGTCTTCCTGGACATGCGGGAGTTCCTGGCGGGCAACCTGCAGGAGGGCGACCGGGTCGCCATCGCGGTCAACCACCGGGGGCTGCAACTGGTCCAGCGGTTCACCGACGATCCGGCGGCGGTCGTCCGGACCCTCGACCGGATCGAAAAGCTGGCGACCTCGGGGATCCAGATCGACACCGAACGCCGGTCGGCGCTGGCCGAGATCAAGCGGGCGATGGTCGAGGCCGTGGAGGTCGCCGCGGCGGCCGGTGAGCCCCCCTGCAGGTTCGCCTTCGGACAGATGCAGGGGGCGGCCGAGCGCTACGCGAGCGTGGTGCAGGCCGAGGTTCACAGCTCGGCCGGCGCGCTCGCCACGCTCTCCAAGACCCTCTCCGGCGTGCCCGGCAGCAAGGTGGTCCTCTACGTGGGCAACGGCCTCGCGCAGACGCCCGGCATGCTGATGTTCGAGTACATCGCCGAGCTCTGCCCCGACCAGCGGTCGCTCATCGCGGGGTTCCAGCAACAGTACGACGTGAGCTGGGTCTACGAGGAGGTCGCCGCCCGCGCCAACGCCGCCGGCGTGACGCTCTACACCCTGGAGGCGGCGAGCCCCGCGATCGACCTCGGGTTGGATTCGCCGGACGGCGGCAGCCAGAGCCAGGCCGGCGGCCGGACCTTCAGTGGCTCGGGGAGCAGTCAGACGGGCGGGCTCGGAGCAGCCAGGGGGGAGTTGGCCCAGAAGGGCCCGACGGTCGGCCGTCGCTTTCAGCCCTCGACCCAGTCCATCCGTCTGGAGGATCAGGACGAAGAGTCGTCCCTGGTGCTCCTGGCGAGCGAGACCGGGGGGCGTTCGTTCTTGAACGCGGCCGATTTCACTGCCGACTTCCAGCACTTTGCGGCCGACATGCGCAACTACTACTCCCTCGGCTTCGTCGCACCCGAAAAGGGCGCCGGCGAGCCGCACCGCCTGGAGGTGAAGGTCAAGGGCGGTGAGGGGTACCGGGTCCACCACCGACTCCGCTACCGGAGCAAGCCGCTGGCGGAGCGGATGGTCGAACGGATCCAGGGCATCGCCCAGTTCGGGCTGGGCGAGAACCCCCTGGAAGCCCGGGTCGAGATCGGCGAGGCCCTACCCCAGGGTGACGCAGCCTACCGGGTGCCGGTGAGGATCTGGGTGCCGCTCGAGAAGCTCACCCTCGTCGAGGCCGCCCAGGGCAAACGCGAGGGCAAGGTCCGGGTGCTGATGACCACCACCGACGCCAAGGGCAACCTCCTGCCCGTGCGCCAGAAGGAGGTGCCGATCAAAGCGGGCGTCGCCCCCGGGGCGTCGGGGCCGGTCGGCGAGCAGCTCGTGGAGGTCGAGCTGACCCTGCCGGAGGGCAGCCACCACGTGGCCCTCGCCGTGCGCGACGAGCTCGGCGGGGAGGTCTCTTACCTGCGGGAGCGGTTCCAGGTGCCGGTGCCGCAGGTGGCCGCCCGATCGGAGGGGCAGCGATGACGGCAAGGCAGTCGTTCGAGGCGTTGGCGGTTCTCTCCTTGCTGCTCCTGCCGGTGGTGGGCACGGCGCCGCCCTGCCGGGCCCAGGCACCGGCGGCCGGAGCGGACTCGTCGGAGGACCGGGTCGTGCCCGAGGGCTTCGGCGAAGCGATCTCGGTCGAGGTGGTCGACGTCGAGGTGCGCGTCGTGGACCGCAAGGGGCGACCGATCACCGGCCTCGACCGCGACGATTTCACCCTTCTCGTCGACGGGAAGCCGGTGGACGTGGCCTACTTCCAGGCGGTGACGGCCGAGGGCCGGGGCCCGGCGGAAGCCGACGGCGCCCAGTTGGAAGGCGAGCCGCAGGCGGCCGAGAGCGCCGCGCCCGAGCGCCACCTGGTGATCTTCCTCGACCAGACCCATCTGACGACCACCGGGCGCCGGCAGCTCATCCGGGACCTGCGGCCGTTTCTCGAGCAGGGCCTCGACCCGCGGACGCCGGTGATGGTCGCGTCGTCCGCCGGTGGCCTCCGGGTGCTCCAGGGGTTCACCCTCGACCGGGAGGCCGTGCTGGGGGTGCTGGCGGACGAGGAGCGCGCCACGCCGGGCGGCATCCGGGAACGCGTGGGCCACTCGCGGACGGTGCGCGAGCTCCACGAGATCTTCGAAGCCAACTTGGACTGCCCGACGGGCGATCCGTGCGACTGCGCGATCCCCCAGATGATCTCGACGGTCCGCAACCAGGCGGCGGAGGTGACCGGCAGGGTCGAGGACACGCTTTCGGCGATCGAGACGCTCTCCGCGGCGCTCCGCGGCCTGCCCGGCTCGAAGACCCTGTTGCTCGCGAGCGACGGCCTCGAGTTCCGGCCCGGTCTCGACCTCTACCGGCTGGCGATGGATCTCTGCCCGGATCACCAGCAGGAGATCTCCAGGTACGTCTTCGACATCGACCTGCTGAAGGTCTACCAGGCCGTCTCCGCCCACGCCGCGGCCAACCGGGTGACCTTCTACACCCTGGACACCGCCGGTCTGGCGCCGGCGAACGACGTCACCGACCGCCCCGGCACCCGCCTGTCTCAGCGTGCCAGGGACGCCAACCTCCAGCACTCGCTCTTCATGCTGGCGGACGAGACGGGCGGCAAGGCGGTGCTCAACGCCAACCGGTTCGGCGAAGAGCTTGGTGACGTCGCCCGCGACATCGACGCCTACTACAGCCTCGGCTTCACGCCCGACCACTCCGGGGCGGACGAGGTGCACCGGATCGAGGTCGAGGTCGCGGGCGACCACCACGACGTGCGCTACCGTCGGGCGTTTCGCCACGCCTCGCCCGACGGCCGGATGGCGGAGCGAATGCTCGGTACGCTCCTGTTCGGCGCCGGGCAAAACCCGCTCGGCGTGACGTTGTCGGTGGGCGAGGCCGGGGGGCCGGCGGCGGAAGGTGCCGCGGAGGGTGCCGCGGAGGCCGCGGCCGGTGGGGCCGACTCCGGAGCGGTCAGCGTCCCTGTCCGGATCGTCGTGCCGGTCTCGGGGCTGGTCTTGAGCCCCGGCACGGACGACTCGGTCGGCCTGGTGCGCCTGTACATGAGCGTCCAGGACGTCGACGGCGAGTGGAGCCCGGTACGAACCAAGCGGGTACCGATCCGCTTCCGGTCGGACGAGGAGGCGGAGTCGGCCGTGCGCCAGATCGAGGTCGAGCTGGACGTCGAGCCGGGGGAGTACCTGCTGGCGCTCGGGGTGCGCGACGAGCTGGGCGGGGAGGTCTCGTACCTCCGTGAAACCTTCAGCGTCAAGGGTCGTATCTGAAGCGACGGCCCCGCTCCAGTGCGCACATCCGAGGTCCGTGCGACCGCGGCCGGCGGTTGATCCGCTCTGCTGGCGCGGGTATTCTTTGGCTCCCTCCCGATCGCCCTTTCCAGACAGAGGAGCTCGACCGATCGATGTGTCATGGCCCCGTGAGCCGGACCACTAGTAGAGCGTCACGAGTCGTTGCGTGCATGATTCCCGCCCTGCTGGGGGTGCTTCCGGTGCTCGCCGAGGAGCCGGCGCCGAGCACGCCGGCCGCCTCGGAGGCGTCGCCCGCCCCGGAGGTGCCCTTCCTGGTCGGGCGCATCCCCGGGCTCCGGGACGTGCCCGCCCGCGTCGCGCCGCCCGAGGCGTGGCGGCCGGAGGAGCTGCCGGCCGGCCCCCTGGAGCTCGACCTGGCCCGGGCTGTGGCCCTCGCCCTCGAGCGCAACCCGGCGCTCAAGGCCGCCGAGGAGCAGATCGACGAGGTGCTCGGCGGCATCGAGGAAGCGCGGGCCGAGGCCTTCCCCCAGCTCGCGGTGGTCGGCGCCTGGAGCCGCAGCCGGAGCCCGGCGTTTCTCAACAACCCGGACTTCGAGGACATCGTGCGCCAGTTCCCGGGCGGCGACTTCCGGCCGAGCGAGCAGGAGCTCTGGACCGGCAACGTCGAGGTCAGCCAGCCGCTCTACACGTTCGGCAAGATCAAGGCGGCGATCCGGCTCGCCGAGCTCGCCGGCGGCGTGATCGACGCCCAGGTCGAGGCGGCACGGCTCGAGACCGCGCTGGCGGCCGCCGAGGCGTTCTACGGCCAGCTCGCGGCCGCGCAGGCGGTGGCGGTGGTCGAGGCCCAGCAGCAGGCCCGGCAGGAGGCGCTCGAAGTCGTCGAGGCGCGCTACGAGATCGGCGAGGCGACCCGTCTCGAGGTGCTCCGGGCGCGCTCGTCGCTCGCCGAGCTCGGGCCCGAGCTCGCCAGCCGGCGGGGCGACGTGGACGTGGCGACCGCCCGTCTCCGGGTCACTCTCGGCCTGCCGGTGGCGACGGAGCTCTCGCTCCTCGCCGCCCAGGGCGACCTGGCCACCCCGGCGGAGCTCCCCGCCCTCGTCGAGCGAGCGTTCGATCAGCGGCCGGAGCTCGCCGACCTCGCCATCCAGCGTGAGGGCCTGGAGAAGCAGCAGGAGGTCGCCCGGGCGGACGGCCGGCCCCAGATCGATTTCAACGGCGTCTACGGCCGCCAGGTGCGGTTGACGGAGAACTTCACCGATCCCCTGTTCGCCGACTGGAGCGTGTCGCTCGGCATGCGCTGGGAGCTCTTCGACGGTGGCCGGCGCAAGGGGCAGATCGCCCAGCTCGAGAGCCAGCGCCAGCAGCTCGGCTGGCAGCTCCGAGACCTCCGGGACCAGATCCTGCTCGACATCGAAACCGCTCGCGCCAGCTACCGGGCCGCCCTGGAACGGCTGGCCGCCGCGGAGGTCGCCGCCGAGACCGCACGCGAGGCGGCGCGGGTGGCGGACGAGACCTACCGCGAGGGGGTGACCCTCCAGGCCGATCTGCTCGACGCCCGGCAGGAGGAGGTGCGGGCTGAGATCGAACGCGTCGATGCCGTCTACAGCGCCCGCACCGAAGCCGCCCGCCTGGCCCGGGCGATCGGCGAGTACCCCACGGAGACCGGATGGGCCTACGACCGCGTGGAGACGAACGACAGACCATGAGCATGCTTCGAGGGTTCCATCCGTTGCCTCCGTCGACCGCCGTCCGGCGGTCCTGCCTCTGGCTGGCCGCCGGCGCGGCGCTCCTGCTGGCCGCCGGATGCGGCGGCGAAGCGCCGTCCGACGGGCCCGCCCCCGGCCAGCCGGCCGAAGAGCGCGCGGTTACCGTCGAGACCGTCGTCGTCCAGCCGGAGACCGCGGTCGAGATCCTCGACCTGCCCGCCGACCTCGGCGCGGACCGCCGCGCGGTGCTCGCCGCCGAGGTGCCGGGTACGGTCGAGAGCCTGAAGGTCGAAGAGGGCGAGAGGGTGGCGGCCGGGAGGCTGCTCGCCACCGTCGACACCCGGGCCCTGGAGCAGGCGGTGGCCGAGGCCCGGGCGGTCTTCGATCGCGCCTCGGACGAGCACCGCCGGGCCGAGGCGCTGTTCGAGAAGCGGAGCGTCACCCGGAGCGACCTGGTGGCCGCCCAGAGTGAGCGGGACGTGGCCAAGGCGCGGCTGGCCTCGGCCGAGCTCAACTTCGACAAGTCGCGGCTCGAGGCGCCGTGGACCGGCATGGTGAGCGCGACCCGGGTCGAGGTCGGGGACTACGTGGTGCCCGGGCAGGCCATGGTCGAGCTCGTCGACGTCGACCCGCTCAAGGTCCGTGCGCCGGTGCCGGCGGCCGACGTGCCGTTCGTGGCGGTGGGAGAGCCGGTGACCATCCGGGTGTCGAGCTTCCCGGGCGAGGAGCTCACCGGCACCGTGGTGCGGCTGGCGGCGGAGCTCGATACGGCGGCCAGGACGCTCGACCTCGAAGCCGAGATCGCCAACCCGGACGGCCGCCTGCGGCCCGGCATGCTCGCCCGCATCCAGATCCCGCGCCGCACCATCGAGGGGTCGCTCCTGGTGCCGATCCAGGCGCTCATCGACCTCGAGGACCGGCAGGTGGTCTACGTGGTCGAAGGGGGCGGGGACGCGGCCCACGCCGAGCGGCGCACGGTCCAGCTCGGGGCGACGATCGGCGAGCGGATCGTGGTCGAGCAGGGCCTCGCCCCGGGCGACCGGGTGATCGTGCGGGGCCAGAGCCGGGTGGCGCCGGGCCAGAAGGTGGCAGAGGCCGCTGCCGCCGCCCCTGACGGAGACGCGCGGTGAGGATCACGGACCTTTCGATCGCCAAGCGGGCCACCGTCTTCTTCGTGATGGCGGCGGCGGTGGCGGCGGGCGTCAACGCCTATCTGAGCCTCCCGCGGGAGGCCTTCCCGGACATCGAGATCCCCCAGGTGATCGTTTACGTCCGCTACCCGGGGGCGGCGCCCGAGGACGTGGAGAGCCAGATCACCGACCCGCTCGAGCGGGAGCTCCAGGGGATCGACGGCCTCGACACCATCAGCTCCGTCTCCCAGGAGAGCGTGACGGTGGTGACCGTGGAGTTCGTCTCCGGCACCGACATCGACGACGCGCTCCAGAAGGTGCGCGACCGGGTCGACCGGGCGAAAGCGGACTTCCCCGAGGAGGCGGAGGAGCCGGTCCTCCAGGAGACCGAGTTCTCCGACATCCCGGTGGTCCAGGTCAACCTGGCGGGGGACGTGGGCCCGGCGGTGCTCAAGCGGCTGGCCGAGGACCTCCAGGATGCCTTGGAGGGGCTCCCCGGCGTGCTCCGGGCGAACCTGGTCGGGGGGCTCGAGCGGGAGGTGAAGGTCGACGTCGACCCCGAGCGCCTCCGGCTCTACGACCTGGCGCTCAAGGACGTGATCGACGCCGTCGACGACGAGAACGTGTCGATCCCGGGAGGCGACCTCGACCTGGGCGAGCGGAGCTACGCCGTGCGCGTCCCCGGCGAGGTCGAGAACCCGCTCGACGTGGGCCGCTTCGTGATCAAGACCCGGGGCGGCTCGCCGATCTTCGTCGACGACGTGGCGAAGGTCTCCTACGGCTTCAAGGACCGGAGCTCCTACGCCCGGATCAACGGCGAGGAGGCGGTGGCGCTGACGATCCAGAAGCGCCAGGGCTCGAACGTGCTCGACGTGGTGAGCCGGGTGCGCGAGACGACGGACCGGGTGACCGCCACGTGGCCGGACGCGGTCAAGGTGGTGTTCCTGGCCGACTTCTCCGAGGACGTGGAGCTGATGGTCCACGACCTCGAGAACAACATCCTCTCCGGCCTCGTGCTGGTGGTCGTGGTGCTGATGTTCGCCCTCGGCTTCCGGAACTCGCTCTTCGTCGGCGTGGCGATCCCGTTCTCCATGCTGCTGGCGTTCGTCGTCCTCCAGCTCTCCGGCATCACCCTCAACAACGTGGTGCTCTTCTCTCTGGTCCTGGCCGTGGGCATGCTGGTGGACAACGCGGTGGTGGTGATCGAGAACAACTACCGCCACATGCAGGAGGGCCAGGGGCGGGAGTACTCGGCGCGCCACGGCACCTACGAGGTGGGCGCCGCGATCCTGGTCTCCACCCTGACCACGGTAGCCGCGTTCTCGCCGCTCCTCTTCTGGCCGGGGGTGGTCGGCGACTTCATGGTCTACATGCCGATCACGGTGTCGATCGTGCTGTCGGCATCGCTCCTGGTGGCGCTGACGGTCAACCCGGTGCTCTCGGCCACGTTCATGCGCCTGACCTCTCGGGACCGTAAGCTGCTGGCTGCCAGGGTGGCCGGCGAGGCCCGTTCCGAGACCGAAGCCCGTTCCGAAGCCGGGGCCGAGCTCCCTCGGGAGTCCTTCCTCGGGCGCATCATCCACGGCTTCGGCGGCGGCCTCAGCGGGCTCTACGCATCGAACCTGGCGTGGGCGCTCCGCCACCGGGTGCTGGTGGTCGGCGGCACGATCGGCGCCTTCATCGGCATCGTCGTCCTCTTCGGCATGTTCAACCACGGCGTCGAGTTCTTCCCCGAGACCGAGCCGCGGCAGATCTTCATCGACGTCGACCTGCCGCCGGGCACCCGGGTCGAACGGACCGACGACGTGGTTCAGGAGCTCGAACGCCGGCTCACCGAGACGCCCGACCTCGAGACCATGGCGGCCTCGGCCGGTGCCGGCAGCCAGGCACAGTTCGGCGCCGGCGCCCGGGGCGACGTGACCCAGGGGCGGATTACCCTCGACCTCGTGGACCGCGAGGACCGGGTCCAGAGCTCGTTCGCGACCATGGACTGGGTGCGCGAGCAGACGGCCGGCATCCCCGGCGTCGAGATCGACGTCCGGCGGCCGGACGAGGGGCCGCCCGTCGGCCTACCGCTCGAGATCGAGATCTCCGGCGACGACTTCGCCACCCTGGGCGAGATCGCGGCGCGCATCGAGTCCGAGATCGAAAGCGTCCCGGGCCTGGTCTCCCTGGCGAGCGACTTCGACCTGGCCCGGCCGGAGGTGATCATCGACGTCGACCGCACCCAGGCGTCGCGGCTCGGCCTGACCACGGCCGACATCGCCTCGACCGTGCGCACCGCCGTCACCGGCACCGAGGCCTCGACCTACCGCAAGGGCGAGGAGGACGACGACGTCGACATCACCGTGCGCCTCCAGGAGAGCGCCCGGCAGTCGCTCGAAGACCTGGCCCAGCTCACCGTGCGGACCGAAGACGGCGCCAAGATCCCGATCGCGTCGATCGCCACCATCCGCCGGGGCTCGGCCCTCACCTCGATCAAGCACAAGGACGCCGAGCGGGTGGTCACCGTCTCGGGCGACGTCACCTCCCCCGAGCTGGCCGAGCCGGTGCGCAGTGAAGCCCGCCGCCGGATCGAGGAGATGGGCGCCCTGCTGCCGGTCGGCTACAGCCTCTCCTTCGGCGGCCAGAGCGAGGAGGAAGAGGAGGCGAAGGACTTCCTCACCCAGGCGTTCCTCTACGGCGTGCTCCTGGTGCTCGCCCTGATGGTTGCCAAGTTCGACTCGGTGACGATCCCGCTCATCATCACCACGTCGGTCCTGATGTCGATGATCGGGGTGCTCGGCGGCCTCCTGGTGACGGGCCTGCCCTTCGGCATCATCATGACCGGCCTGGGCGTCATCTCGCTCGCCGGCATCGTGGTCAACAACGCCATCGTGCTCCTCGACTACGGCGAGCAGCTCTGGGCCCAGGGCCTGTCGCGCGCCGAGGTGGTCCGCCTCACCGGTGCCCGGCGCATGCGGCCGGTGCTGCTGACGGCGGTCACCACCATCCTGGGTCTCATCCCGCTCACCACCGGCGTCGAGTTCGACTTCGTCGACATGCGCCTCGCCACCGGCGGCGAGAGCTCCCAGTGGTGGAAGGGCATGGGCGTGGCGGTGATCTTCGGCCTGGCCTTCGCCACCTTCCTGACCCTCATCCTGGTGCCGGTGCTCTACGACCTGCTGCTCCAGGTGCGCGAGTGGGCGGCCCGGCGGCGGGGGGCGAAGGGCGAGGGCGAGCCGGCCGAATCGGCAAGGGCGATCGAGGAGGGAGAGCCGGGCCGCGCCGTGGCCGGTGTCGCCGGCCAGCGGGGTGACGAGGGGGCCGAGCCGGCGGAATCCGAGCGCCGCGTCGCCGGTTGAACGGATCGACCCGGTCGGTGCCGAACGGGCGCCGTCCACGACCGAAGCCACCACGAGCAGCCGAGCTCGCCGGTCGGGCCCCCTATCGGGTCCGAGCGGGTGACCCCGGCCCTCGCGCAAGCGTCCAGAACGAACCCGAAGGAGCCCCACCCGATGCCCTGGCGATTCTCCCTCCTCTCCGTCTGCGTTGCCCTCCTCCTGGTCTCGTTCGCGGGTCCGGCGCCCGCCGCCGCGACCGTCTCGGCCGATGGTCCCCTCACCTGGCATCTCCCCGGCGAAGAGGCGGCCCTGGCGGCCGAGGCGGGCAAACCGATCCTCTACTTCGTGACCGCCGAGTGGTGTGCCCCGTGCCACGCGCTCGAGGAGAAGCTGTTCAGCGATCCGGAGAAGGCGGAGCGGATCGGAAGCTGGTACGTGCCGGTCGTGGTGGAGGACGTGCGGGCCGAGCGCGGCTCCAACGACCCCGAAGTCGCCGCGCTCCTCGAGCGCTTCCAGGTCAAGACCATCCCCACCCTCATCGTCGCCCTCCCGGACGGCACCCCCATCGCCGCCCAGGCCGGCTACCGCGGCGCCGACAGCGCCTGGCGCTGGCTCCGGCAGCAGGCCAGCCTGGCCGAGAAGCACCTCGCGGAGTAAGAGAGAGGCGGAGGACCCCGCCTGCTCCCGAGCACCAGGGCTGCCAGAGCCCACCTGCTCCCGTGCACCAGGGCTGCCAGAGCCCACCTGCTCCCGTGCACCGCAGCCGGCAGCCACTCCCTCTCGGCCGGCCCCATCCCAACCACCTGAAGCGGCCGGCCGCCGTGCCGGCCGGCACCACCCTTGCCAACTGCGGTAACCGGCCCATACCGGCCGCAACCACCTTTGCCAACTGCGGTAACCGGCCCGTACCGGCCGCAACCACCTTCTCTACCTGAAGCGGCCGGACCTGTGCCGGCCGAAGTGCGAGCGAAGCGAGCGGCCCTCCTGACACCCCTCGCCTGCACGAGCCCCAGCAAACCCAGGGCATCCATCCTCCGCCGAAAAGCTCGGCGGGAGTGAGTCATAGCCCTACCGTAGCGGCTTCCCGCCCGGCGCGATCCCTCCGTCGGCACCGGCCATGGCCTGTCCAACTGTCATGTGAGCTGCACGTATGAGTCTCTGAAATGATCATCTGGCACATGGGCTGGCAAGAGCCTGTCCAGCCATGCGACGGATGAACAGCTCACGTCCCCCCCTCTCCACCAAGACGAACACCACCAGTCCGGAATTACGCCCCGATGCCGTTCTCGTTGACAGTAACCAAGAACCTTGCTAGTTTCCCGAAAGCACAGCCTTTCAACAACTTCCAGGGTCTCCATGCCATCACCCATGCCCACTACCCGAATCAAGCCAGGCCGCAGAACTGGACCGGGAGTTCGGTTACTCATTAGTTCGCCGGGCGAGAGTTGAGGCACGCAGTGGGATGAAATGAAAGCCGACACTGTCCTATTCGCTGCGCAGTTCCTTGTCTTGATCGTGCTCACGGTCTACAGTGCACTCTCGGAACAGTCGGTAGAGAATCTTGTCTACACTCTTCCTCTAGCGGCAATAGTCCTTAGCTTCCTTTCTTGCGTGTATCTTTTTGCCCGTCACGATCGTCGAATCCATGAGGCGCTCGATCGGCGCCTTCCACCGCTAGAGTATCTTGAGACGCGCGACGAAGTTCATAAGGCGCTCTCCGATTTGGCGCGTCAATCCGACAGGTTTATCGTTGCAACCGGAGGGCGCGCAACACACCAGCCATACCTGAGCGCCATTGAGGAGAAGCTACAACATGGCGATGTATCTTACTGGCGGATACTCTTTGAAGAGCAGGTGTCGACGGATATTTCGACTCACCTGGAGCGTGTCATTGGCCATCCAAACAGCAGTATCGCCCGCGTAATCGAACGCCGCTACAATGACGTATTGGTTACGGATAAGGGCGTCGTATTCGTGCTTCCAATGCCCGGAACCGGTGGGTTAATGGGAATCCGAACCATGAGCCCGGATACAGCCCTTAAGCTCTACAACTACACCATGTTGTTACATAAGGAGGCCGTTCAGGTGACCACCTGGCCGAACAGGATCGAAGCTGACGATCAGGAGCAGCCGGCGAACCCGGCCACTGCACCGGGCGGCTGACGCCGCCGGTGAGTGGCAACTCCGTTCGGCAGCCCGTAGCTTGTCGTCGTGAAAGTCTGATCTGGGGGTGGCCCGCTGGACGGAGCGTGACGCGCTGGAGTAGACTCCTGTCATGCGCGTAACCACCGGAAGGGTAGTGGACGGAAGAATCGAAGTACCGGGGGAGTCCTTCGCAGAAGGTTCCACCGTCACCGTGTTGTCTCCGGAGAACGATGAGACCTTCACTCTAGGTCCGGATGAGGAGGCTGCCCTCCTCGAGGCCATGGCCGAGGGTGACAGAGGCGAGGTAGTCCCAGCTGAGGAGTTCCTGCGGGAGCTCGGACGGCAGGATTGAGGCGCCCGCTCCCTGCGCGGTTCGTCCGCCGAGCGACCCGTCAGATTCGGGAGGCCGCTCGGTGGTGGGAGGAGAACAGGCCTGCTGCACCTGGCGCCGTGAACGAGTCCGTGCGAACGGCAGTACGTTTGATTTGCTCGAACCCAGGAATTGGTGCAGGGGCCACCAATACGAAACTCCGTGGCGTGAGGAGAGTGCACCTCAGCCGGATCCACTACTATTTCTACTACCGCGTTTTGTCAGATCCGGAGTGCGTGGAGATCCTTGCGTTGTGGCACACGAGCAGAGGAGCCGGCCCTGGGCTCTAGGCTGTCCACCACACCGCCGAACCCCTTCCCCCACACTCCCCAGTCCCCCGCCACCGCAACACGTCCACCTCGCCAGCTCCCCGCTGGATCGGTGGTGAGCTCGGGCTCTCCGTTCCGTGGGCCAGTGTTACGATCAGCACAAAGATGCTGTCGATCACCGGTCTCCGCCGGCTTGCCGCCATGGTTCTGCTGGCCGGGTGCGGTGTGCTCCGCCAGTTTCGGATCAAGGAAGGAAGGCTCCGATGTCGACCCTCGAGCACGTGTTCCGCTCCGCCCAGCCCGGCCTTCTCGACTACCCACGGCGGGGCACGTTCGTCACCTGCCGTCTCGCCGATGGCTCGCCGCCGGAGGCCGTGCGCCGTGCCCTCGGAGAGCTGGTCTCGATCGCCGACGGGCCGGGCGGCGTGCGGCGGATCGTGGCCGCGGTGTCAGGGCGCTGGTGGCAGTGGATCTCCGGTACGGCGCCCGCGGGCGGTCCGCCGGAGCACTCGATCCTCGACAGGTCGAAGCACTTCGCCGACACCGGAGGCGACGTCTGGCTGTTCCTCAAGGCCGAGTCCGACGCGGGCATCGAAGCGCTACTGGAGGCCGTGGACCGTGCCCTCGGGGAGTGGATCGAAGAACGCGACGAGGTCCACGGCTATCAGCGCCGGGATCGCAAGATCCTCGACCAGCATTTCTACGACGGCATCACCAGCCCGTCGGACCCGGCCTCCGTCGTCTCTCAGGTTCTCCAGAGCGGTGAGGGGCGCGCCGACGGTTCCTGTTGGGTCTTCGTCCAGACCTTCCACATCGGCTGGGATGCGTTCGACGTCCGCAGCCTGGCCGGGCAACAGGACGTGATCGGCCGGGACGACAAGGGGGTGTTGATCCCGATCGACGATGTGAAGCGTCACGTCGAGCGAGCGCGGATCTTCGACGACAACCGCGACAACCTGAAGCTGCTCCGCCAGTCCATGCCCTTCGGCGAGTCTCCCTTGGGTGGTGGCCGTGAGGAGGGCATCGAGTTCGTCGCGTTCACCCCCGATACGGAACGGATCGAGCGCATCCTCCGGCGGATGGTGGGAGGCCCTTCCCGCAACTCGGACCACCTGCTCGGCATCGTCCAGGGCGAGGCCGGCGGCTACTTCTACGTACCGTCCGCCCGGGAGCTGGGGGTGGACCGAGGCCTGACCTGGGCCGACTTCCGTACCGACGAGCACTGGCGGGTGCGGAGCGCAAACGGCCTGATGTTCTACAACTCCGCCGACTACCTGACCGTCATGGGGACGGGGCGCTACGCTCCCGGCGATCCGCCGTCCCAGCGCATTCTCGGGCTGATCGCGAAGATCTTCTCCCGCTGGCGCGACAAGTGGTACCACGTCTTCGACATCCCGAGGATTCCTCACCTGCGGGAGTTTCTCGACGACGGCGAGAAGCACTTCCTCGAGGCCTCGGTGCCTGTTCGCCGAGGCCTGGCGATCCACAAGAGCCTCACCCGCGTCCACACCGACCGCCAGTACCCCCGCCGACCGGACTCCTGGCTGTTTCGGGCGGATCAGTTTCGGATCGACCCCCAGGACGTCCTCGTGGGGGTGATGCCCGAGCTCTCGCTCGGCCGGGGCAAGGAGGTGATGCCCTACCTGAACGACGAAGAGCGGTTGTCGGGCTTCCTCGAAGAGCTCGACGAAACGTCCTCCATGGGCCACGTGGTGCCCGATCATCAAATGGTGCTGGAGCGGGGCATCGACCAGATTCTCGACGACCTCCGTCGCCGGCGTGATGGGGCGCCGCCGGGGGACACCAAGGACTTCTACGTCTCCGCCATCCTGGCCCTCGAAGGGGTGCAGGGGTACTGCGAGAACTACGCCTGGCTGGCGGAGCGCATGGCCGAAGACTACGGCCATCACCCCTGGGAGCAAGAGAACCTACTGCGTCTCGCGGAGCGCATGCGCAAGGCGGCCCACGAACCCGCCGGCAGCTTCGTCGAAGCCGTCCAGATCATCTTCAACATGCATTGCTGTCTCCATCTCGTGGGCAACCCCGTCTCCATCGGCCGCCTCGACCAGCTCCTGGCACCCTACTTCGACGCGAGCAGCGACGAGGCGGAGGCCCAGGAGGTGCTCGACGCCCTCTGGGTCAAGCTGGGCGAGAAGGCCCTCCACAACCGTCACCACGCCACCGACCACACCGACTACGGGACGACCGCCGTGGCCTACATCGGCGGCAACTTCCCCCAGGGCGGCGGTATCAACCAGTGGGTGCAGCAGGTGACGGTGGGCGGCTGCCTGCCCACGGATGGGAAGAAGCCGATCTCCGCGGCCAACCGCATCACTCTTCTCTGCCTGCGCTCGGCGCGGCGTCTGCCGCTCAACGCCCCGGTGCTCTCACTGCGCCTCTATCCCGGCATCGGGGACGAGATCGTCCGGGAAGCCGCGCGGGCTCTGGCATCCGGCGGCTCCCACCCGATCCTGTTCCACGACGAGCGCATGGTGCGTGCGCTGACCGAGTATGCCCACCTGCCCCTGGAGGCGGCGCGGGACTACTCCTGCGACGGCTGTTACGAGCCCATGGTCACCGGGCAGAGCGAGTTCGCGTTCGGCAACATCGCTCCGCTGGACGCCCTCGAGCTCGCCCTCAACCAGGGGGCCCGCTACAACCAGGCGGGACCGGTCTACCTGCGCGGTTGGAAGATCTCGTGGCGCAGCCCGGCCGCGGAGGAGATCGAGAGCTTCGAGCAGCTCCAGGCCATCTACCTTCGCCACCTGCGCTACTTGACGGTGCAGTTCTTCGTCGGCGTCCTGGGCAACTACGGCAACGTGTGGAAGTACTGCCCGAGCCCGCTCCTTTCCACCATGATCCGTGGCTGCGTGGAGCGCGGCCGGGACCTGTCGAACGGCGGTGCGAGATATCACCTCATCGCTCCCATGTTCGTCGGCCTGGCGACCACCATCGACGCCCTCTATGCCATTCGCAAGCTGGTCTTCACCCCGGAGACCGCCGTCACCACCCTGCCCGAGCTGGTCGAGGCGCTCCGCAACGACTGGGGTTTCGACATGATCGAGCCGTTCGAGAGCACGCTCGACGGCAAGGTCCGGCTCGATGCCAAGGCGGAGCGTTTCCGCCAGCTCCGGGAGCAGGCCCTCTCCCTGCCCCGCTTCGGCACCGGGCACGCCGAGGTGGACGACATCGCGGACTGGTTGGTGGGGGAGATGGCGACCATGGCGCGGGAGATCGTCGAGAAGCCGGCGCCTCAACTGGCGCCGATCCTCGCCGGCATCCGCGAGAAGCACTCCGCCCCGGGGGACCCGTGGAAGCTCCACATGCAGGTGGGCATCGGCACCTTCGAGGGCTACGTGGGAGACGGGCTCACCAGCGGCGCCTCCGCCGACGGCCGGCGCAACGCCCAGCCGTACCCCTCGGACCTCAGCCCGTCCCCGGTTCCTCAGGACTTGCCGCCCATCCCCCAGGACCCCGCCGTCGCGCCGGCACGGCCACCGGGCACCTACCGGCCGATCTTCACCTCCATGGCGAGCTGGAACCGAGACTCGATCAACCTCCAGGTCTCGAACGCCTCTCCGGTGGACCTCAACGTGCGCGAGAGCTTCCCGGTCGCCGAGCTGGAGCACCTGATCCGCAAGTACATCGACGGCGAGGTGGGCTCCAACCTCTTCACCGTCACCGTCGCCGACCCGGAGACGTATGCCATGGCAGAGAAAGAGCCCGAACGGTACGAGCTGGTGCGCGTGCGCATGGGGGGCTGGACGGAGTACTTCGCCGCCATGTTCCCCGCCCACCAGGGGCAGCACCGCCGCCGCCCCTACTTCGTGCCGGAGCCCGGCGCCACCTTCTCGACCTGACAGCGGCCGGCCTCCGGGCCGCCGGGACGGTCGTCCTGCGATCTCCCTTGTGCCAACCTCCTTGCAGCTCATGGAGGTGGCGCTTGGGGCGGGGAGAGCACTGGTGTTCATGCGAAAAAAGATCCATGAGCTAGGCCCGGGACGCGGCGCAGGTCGTCCAGTCGATGAGCGAATCCCCGAACAGCCTGCTTCCAACCAGCCACGAGGTTGCTCGAGTGGTTGGAATCATCGTGTTGACGCTGACGACGAAGTCGGAGCGTCCAAAACACGCCTGTGCGACGTGCGGGTATACCTGGTACCCGCGCGGGGAGGAGGCTGCCGATACCTGTCCGGAATGCGAGGAGGGAGACATCTTCCTCTGGCCAGGCGCAACCGGTTGCGGCTGGCTCTGCCTCGGGATCGTGGCTCTGTTTCTGGTGATCGTGCTCGGGCGTTGCAGGGCCTCATAGCGGTTTGGTGATGGTGGGTATCGTCCCAGTCGTGGAGGCGGTCGATCCCTCTGAAGCTCGGTGCCAGGGAGATCGTGCTGAGCGGCGGGGGCGACCGGAGCGTGCGCAGCAGTGAGGAGAGTGAATCAATGTCTCGATCTCGACCAGCCCGCGTTGTCGGGGCCTTTGTGATCGTCGCCTGTCTGTCGTGCGGGAGGTAGGGCCGGTGCCCCGTACCCTGTCAGTCGACGAGGCGGCGAGGATGCTGGCGGAGGAGGATGTCTCCCGGGAACGGTTTGTCGAGATCTATGCCGCGGCGCTCCGCGGTGCGCTTCCCAGCGCGGAGGTGAAAGTCGTCGGCGAGCTGGAGCTGACGATCACGAAGGGCGACGTGTCCCTTCGCTCGTTCGCGGACAACCTGTGGCTCCAGTATCGGTCCGGTGACTTTGCCATGGACTCTCTGCTCTCCAGGCACATCGATTCCGCGGTGGAGAGCCTCGCCATCGCGGAGGCTGCGGAGCCGTCGTTCGACCGAGGGGTGGTGGTGCCGATCGTTCGCTCTGCGGAGGGGTTCGGCTGGGGAGGGTCTCCCGAAGCTCCGGATCTGGCGGCGGACCACCTCGTCGGCGATCTCTGGCTCTTCTATGCGATCGATACTCCGACGAGCATCCGGTACGCCCACTGGGAGGAGCTCTTGGCCCTCACGGGCCTCGAGCAGGACGCGATTCGCCCTCTGGCTCTCGACAACCTGATGGCGATCCTGCCCGCACCGGAGGTGGTCCAGCTGGGCGACGCGCCCCTGTTCATGATCACCGCCGGCGGCGACTACGAAGCGAGCCTCCTTCTGGTGGACGCCCTGTGGAGCGCGCAGGCTTCCAAGGTCGAGGGAGATCTCGTCGTGGCCGTGCCCACGAGGGATGTGGTGCTCTTCACCGGCTCTGCCTCTCCCGGTGGCCTCGAAGTTCTCCGGAGGGTCGTCGACTGGCTCTTCGGGGAGTCGTATTCGGTCTCGGAGGATCTCTATGTCCGGCGCGGCACATCTTGGGAGGTGATGGATGGCTAGCGCTCGTCGGATCGCTGTCGAGGAGACCCCCCGGGCCGAGGGCTGGAGGATGAAGTGATGCCTGGGCCGCCGGAACGGCCGGTAAACTGATCGCTCGATTCAGGGGTCCTTTGCCGGTGAATTGACCGCTCAATTCGGGGGTCAGTTCGGCGCCTGGAGAGGCTCAAATCGGCGACTTGGTGCACGGTGGGGGCGGGAGCGGACGGCGCCGGCCTGCCGCCGGTGGCTCGGAGCCGCTCTCGGAAGGAGGCTTCATGAACATCATCCGACCGCGGAGGGTCGCCGCCCTTCTGGCCGTCCTGGCCCTGCTCCTGGCCGCCTTGCCGGCGGCGGCGGCGCCGCATCGACCCGTGGCGAGCGAGTCCGGCGTGCGCGTGCCGCTAGTCCACGCCTTGGCCACCTGGCTCGCCGCTCTGTGGCCCGACAGTGGCCCGCCCGCGGCGCCGCAAGCCGTCTGGGAGGCCCTGGGCTCCGCTGCCGACCCCGGCGGAGCGCCGGAGCCCGCGAACAGCGTCCAGACGGCCACGCCCCAGCTCGGGCCGGTCGCCGATCCCGGCGGCTAGTGGCCGACCCCCGGCGCCGAGCGAGCACTTCGCCGGTGTCGGGGGTTCTCTCGGCCGGTGTCGGGGGTTCTCTTTGCCGGTGTCCCGGTTCTTCTCCAAGGAGCACCGCACGAGGTAGAGTCGGAATCTCCGAACCCGCGCACTTGCTGGAGGCATGAATGCACCCGCCCGCGTACCTCTACGACGCCGTCGCTCGGGGCGAAGTTTCCCGGGAGCTGTTGGACGAGATTGAGCGAGAGCACCTGGCCGCCCACTGCCCGACCTGTGCCTAGCCTGGACTATTCATGAGTCACCTACTGCGAGCCGCAATTGCATGCAATCTCAGGGCGTACTCGCTCTTTGCTCCTCAACGGACTGCCGAGTACGCCTGCGTCGCGCATCGCTACGTGCGCCCTGATCTCACACACACTTGCGGCTCTCGCTACGGCGCCTCATGAATAGTCCAGGCTAGACGATCGCGGAGTACAAGGTGCGCCTGGGCCAGCCGGGCGCCCCGAGCGCGGAGCCTCCCCGGGACAGGTTGGACCCCTTGCGCGCCCGCCTGCGGCAAGCGGACCTGAACGTCCGCACCCTCGAACGGGACGCCCGCGCCTGGGTCCGGCGGCTGGTGAAGCTCCCCCCGGACGTGCGCCGGGACAGGGTCTCCGGCGCCTACGTGCGCTTTCGCGGGCCGCTCTTCTGCCAGCTTCTCCTGGAGGAGGCGCGGCGGCGGATTCCGGGAGATCCGGCCGAGTCCGAGTCCCTGGCCGATGCCGCGCTCGCCGCGAACCACAAGACCACGGACTACCAGCCTGGCCCGGAGGTCGAGGCCGCGGCGCTCGCCGTCCGGGGCAACGCCCGGCGCGCCCTGGGCCGGCTGGTGGCCGCCGCCAACGACCTGGCGGAGGCCAAGCGGCTGCTCGACCTCCCCGACGTCAAGGACCCGGAGACCCCGGCCGAGGTCTTCTCCTACCTGGGATCGCTGCGCAAGGACCAGGGGCGCTTCGCAGAGGCCGCCCACGATCTGCACCGCGCGGCGACGCTCTACGGGCTCCTGTGCAACCAGGAGAAGGCGGCACAGGTCCTGCTGAGACTCGGAGTGGTGCACTACGCGCGCCACGAACTTGAGTCGGCCGTGAGCGTGACCGAAGACGCGCTACGCCTCCTCGACTCAGGTACGGAGGGCTGGCTCTACGCCTACGCCCGCTTCAACCTTGCGCATCACCTCCACGCGGCGGGCGAAGTCGACCGGGCCGAGGCGGAGCTCGCAGGGCACGAAGAGCTGATCGAGAGCGCAACCGACCAGTTGGCCAACCTCCTGGTCTGGCTCAAGGCCCGGATCGCGTGGAGCCGGGAGAACCTGGCAGCCGCCGAGAAGCTCTACACGCAGGCCCAGCAACTTGCCCTTGACCGGGGGATCGCCTGGGACGCGGGGCTGGTCGGCCTGGAGTTGGCTCTGGTGCACCTGGTCCGGGGCCGGACCGCCCAGGTTCGCAAGCTCGCCCGTGAGGCCCTGGACATCTTCGCCGAGCAGCAAGTGGAGCGAGAAACCCGGGCGGCCCTCGATCTCCTAGACTCCGCCGCCCGGCGAGACGCCCTCACCCGTGAGCTGCTTGAACAGGCCATTACCGCAGTCGAGCGCGCCTCCGACGCCTGGCCGGCCGCTGCGCAAGAGCCGCGCTGACGGCCAGACGGAACCCTTCGCTCCTGGCGCGGCACCATGAGGTGCACAAGGAGGAGGGCACGGCAGGTGGTCCGGGTGAAGGGGCTGCCGGCGGGAGGGCGGTAGCGGTGGTGCCGGACCTGGTGGGGGAGGCAGTGGATGACTACCTCGACCGGCTCAAGTAGGAGGGGGGCAAGCAGTGGGGAGCAGGTAGAATCAGGGAATGGCCGCGTTACCCGTATGAGCGAATCGGTCACGTACGGGTCTATGGGGGGGCCGGCCGGGCAACCGCCGGCCCTACCCGGAAGCGAACGTCGAGACCAGCCGGGCCCCGACACGCGGTGACGCTACGCGGATCAGCGCCATCGTAGGGCTCGTCAGCCTCACCCGACTCCGCCGAGGGCTATTGTCAAATCTTGTGTATGGCCGGTTGGGCTCAGGCGGCGATCCTGTCCTGTCGGACTCCATCGATGAAGCGGACGTCCCGGAGGACGTCTGCGATGAGCTTGTAGCCCTGGAGGCGTC